>WNGH01003910.1_pt1 | contig 14217 bp, 12 predicted proteins | sample 5400631 | NCBI WGS metagenome assembly WNGH01 (sample SAMN13153373, study PRJNA577476) | soil metagenome | isolation source: 115 cm soil or saprolite under Garry oak tree replicate 1 | place: USA:California | collected 2016-06-15
GGGGTCCCGGCAATGACGGGATCGGCGACGTCGTCGGCTCTTTGAGGCGCGTGGCGAGCTGATCGCTCGCCGCTTCCATCGTCTGCAGCGCCGTCGCCGAGTCTTTCGGGTTCATGAACACCGGCTGCCCGTAGTCGTAGATGCGATACGACTTCCACGTCGCGGCCACAAGCTGCGTGCCGTAGAAGGTGTAGGTGCCGATCACGCCCTCGCGCGTCTCCTCCGACCACATCTGATCGAACACGAAGTTGCCGTGAGCGTACGTGATGAGCTTGCCGTGATACACCTCGACGCCCTGGTACCAGTGCGGGTGATTCCCGATGACGACGTCGGCGCCCCAGTCGATGGCGTCGTGGCCGATCACCACCGGATCGTCAGGCGTCGGCACGCCCCGATCCGGCATCGGCTGGCGCTCGTACTCCTTGCCCCAGTGAAACTGCACGACGACGATGTCCGCGAGGGAGCGCGCGCGCTCGATGCCCGCCTTCAGCGCGACCTTGTCGATTGCGCGCCCCACGCCGTTGAAGCCGATGAAGCCGAACTTGATGCCGCGGACGTTGATCACGGCCACCGGGCCGAGGCCCGAGGTGAGGATGCCGTGCGCGTTGAGGAGCTGGGTCGTGAGGTTGATCCCCTCGGCCCCGTAGTTGGACAGGTGGTTGTTGGCCAGGTTCGTGACGTCTGCGCCCATCAAGGTCAGCCCGTCCACGAATCGCGCGTCGCCGCAGAAGGTGAACGACGGGCCGGGGTTGACCGGACAGCCGGCGAACAGAGGCGACTCGAGGTTGGTGTACGTGATGTCCGCGTTCTTCACGTACGCCGCGGTCGGCCGGAACGGCCACAGAAAGTCATGGCGGACGTTGGCGAAGTAGTCGACGCCGCGCGCCGGGATCACATCACCGGTCACCAGCAGCGTCCGGAATCGGGATGGGTCGAGCGGCGCGTTGAAGGTCGGGTGGAAAAGCTCCTGCAGGCTCAGCGCCGGCGGCTGCCCCGTCCGATCGCCGAAGGACGGCTGGTCGGATCGATCGAGCGCGGGGATGATGACCGGCGCCGTCACCGGACCCGTGTTCGCGACCGGCTGCGTGCTGCCGATGCATGCGGACAGGACCGCGGCGCTCGCGACGATTAGCGCCACGCGCACCTTCACTTTCGAACCGGAAGCGAGCTGAGTATCTCCTCCATGGCCAGCAAACGCGCCACGTATGATCGCACCGGTTCGCCGAGCTCGCCGCTGGCACGAAAAAGAGCCTGGTTCCCCTCCTCCCTGCGCACCGCCAGCATGTGCGCGTGCTTGGCGTCGAGCTCGCCGAGCGTTACCGCCGACTCCACGATGCCGCCGAGCCACGACGAGTAGAGCGCCACCTCCTGCAGTCGTGGATCGGACTCGCCCGAAGGCAGCGTGGAACGGACGTGCTCGTCCCAGAGCTTGCGCAGGCGGGTAACCTCCGGGGTGAGAGCCCTCAGGACGTCCCTGCTTTACGCGCCATGCGCGGGCCGGATCGGACCAATTGATCGCAGCTGTGCCACCACCGCGTCGGCGACCTGGCTCGTCCCCACGGCGGTCGGGTCGCCGCGCAGCTCCTTCAGGTCGTACGTCACGCTCTTGCCCAGCGCGATCACGTCAGCGATCGCGGTCTCCATCGAATGAGCGGCGTCGTGCTCTTCCAGGTGCCGCAGCATCATCACGCCCGACAGCATCACCGCCATCGGGTTGACCTTGTTCTGACCGGCGTACTTCGGCGCGCTGCCGTGCGTGGCCTCGAACACCGCCCCATTACTGCCGATGTTGGCGCCCGGCGCCAGGCCCAGCCCGCCGATCATGCCCGCGCCGAGGTCGGAGATGATGTCGCCGTACAGGTTCGGGCAGCACAGGATGTCGTACTCGCGCGGCCGAAGCACCAGCTGCATGCACATGTTGTCGACGATGCGGTCTTCGAACTCGATGTCCTTGTTCTTCTCCGCGACCTGACGCGCGACCGCGAGGAAGAGCCCATCGGTGTGCTTCATGATGTTCGCCTTGTGCACGGCGGTGACCTTGCGCCGCTTGTTGTTGCGCGCGTAGTCGAACGCAAACTGGACGATGCGCTCTGACCCGCTGATGGAGATCGGCTTGATCGACAACCCGCTGTCGGGCCGGATCCTCTTCTTCAGCAGACCCGAGATCTCTTCGATCAGGTGCTTTGCGTCCGGCGTGCCCTGCTCGAACTCGATACCCGCGTAGATGTCCTCGGTGTTCTCGCGGATGATGACGAAGTCGAGGTCGTCGCGAAGGTTGCGCGCGCCCTTGTACGCCCTGACCGGCCGCACCAACGCGTAGAGGTCCAGCTCCTGCCGCAGCGCCACGTTCACGCTGCGAAAGCCGCTGCCCACCGGCGTGGTGATCGGTCCTTTCAGCGCGACCCGGTTCTTGCGGATCGACTCGAGCACGTGCGACGGCAGCGGGGTCCCGAACTCCTTGATCGCGCCCTCGCCCGCCTGGTGCACGTCCCAGTCGAACTCGACGCCGGTCGCCTCGAGGACGCGGACAGTCGCGTCGCAGATCTCAGGCCCGACACCATCTCCCGGGATGAGGGTTACGGCGTGTCTTGTGGCGCGGTGCGGAGAGCCCCCCGGCGGATCTTCGGCGCCCATGCGGCCCATCTGCGGGTTCATCTCCTGCGCTGCTCGCTCACGCAGTTGTCCAATGCGCTCGCTGCGCTGCTCGTCGATTCACCCGCATCTGGGCCACCTGGATCACCGAATCTCTCGCCGGGGGGTCTCCGACCGCGCCACACCGGCCGTAAAGAGAGCTACTTCTTGAAGTAGTCGGCGTTAATTTTGATGAAGTCCCTCCACTGCGCCGGGACCTCATCCTCGGGAAAGATCGCGTCCACCGGGCACGGATCCACGCAAGCGCCGCAGTCGATGCACTCGTCGGGATCGATGTAGTACATGTCGGCCGCGTCGTCGGTGTGAATGCAATCCACGGGGCACACCTCCACGCAGGAGGCGTCCTTCACACCTACGCAGGGCTGGACGATGACATAAGCCACGTCCCCGAAGGGTACCATGCGCCCTACATGCCCGAGAGTGAACCCAAACCAAGGCCGATGGAGTCGGTTCCCGCAGGATCGGCGCAAGGCTGGAAAGCCGTGCTCAAGAGCGGAAAGGCCGTGGTCGTGCACGAGATTCCAGTGCCTCCCGCCGCGGCGGCCGCGGCCATACCGCGCATCCAGCGCCTCGCCGAGCACCCGCACCCGTCGCTCTCACCGGTCCTGGCCTGGGGCACCGACGCCAACGGCGTGTGGATCGCGGTCGAGCCCAACGAGGGCACTCCACTGAGCGCCGTGCTCGCAAGGGGCCGCTTCACGCCACATGCCGCGGCAGCGCTCGGGACGTCATTGCTGTCCGGCGTCGCCGCGCTGCATGAAGCCGGCGTCGCGATGGGCGGATTCGACGCCACCGCGGTGCGGCTGACGGCCAACGGCGAGGCGCGTCTGGCCGGGCATCCTGTGGCCGCGGTGCGTGGAGCTCCGAGCCAGGGTGATCTGCGCGCGGACGTCCGCTCGTGCGGTATGGCGATCTGCTCCGCGTTCGGCGTCGACCCGGCGGGCGCACCCGCTCCCGCCGAGCTGCCTCCGGGTCTGGTCGTGACCATGCGCTCGATGGCGAGCGGGGCCATGGGCCCTGCCGTCGATCGCGCCCAGGGAGCCCTGCGGGAGATGGCCGGTGCCCTGATGGCGCCGGACCGCCAGGCCGCAGCGCAGAGCGAGATGGCGCTGCGTGCAGGCGGCCGCGAGATGCCGTCGGCCACCCCGTTCGTCCCGGAAGCGCCGAAGCCGGCGCCCCCGCCGGTCGAGGACACTCCCGCGCCAAGGCCTGCCTCATACGACCCTCCGCCGCGCTCGGTGGAGACGTACGGCTCGATCCCGCGACCTCAGGAGAACTACGCGCCTCCGTCCGCCTATCAATCGGCGCCGCCCCAGCCCGACGCTCCACCTGAGCCCCCGCCGATCGTGCCTGCGCCCCTTCTCGAGCCAGAGCCCGCGGCGCCGCGCGCGATGTACGAGCCGCCGGCGCCGGAACCCGCTGACACCTCGGCGTTCGCTCCAGAGCATCCGGAGCCGTCGGAGCCTGCGCCGTCACCGGAACCGGCTCCGATCCAGGAGCGCCCCGCGGCGATGTCGTGGGCTCCCGCCGAAGCGCCCTCATCGGCACCAGCGCCGGAGCCCGCCTCGGCCCCATCCGACTGGCCGGCGCCAGGCAAGCCGGAAACGCCGGCGGCCCCCGCAGCGCGGGAGTCCGGCGGCGGGGCCGGAACCCCGACCTGGACCCCGGTCCAGACCGGCTCGTGGACCCCTGGCCCCGCGCACGCGTCGAGCTCTGAGTGGACCGGCGAGGCCACGCCGATACCCGGGCCGGTGCCGGAGGAGCTCCGCGAGGCGGTCACCTCGCCCAGCTACACCGCTCCGGCCACGTACGCGCCACCTGCGGCCGCGCCGGTCGTGACGCCGCCCATCCCCCGCGCCCCAGCCCCGGCGCCGGCGAAGAAGCCTGCGCCCAGGAAGAAGAGGGACGACGACGGCGGAATGCCGTCAGGCCGGCCTCGCTGGGTCCTGCCGGCGGCGATCGGCATCGTGCTGCTGCTTATCCTCGGCGGCGGCGGAGCGTACGCGCTGAGCAGGGCCGGCGGCACGACGACTGGTGTCGCGAACACGTCGCCTTCGGCGAAACCATCGTCCAAGTCCAGCCCGACGCCGACCAACGTGCTGAAGGGCGTCCCGGTCTACGCACCCGCCGCGGCGGCGCCGATCACCAGCGTCACCATCGACCCCGCCAACTCGAGCTGCGCTCAGATCGGCGGCAGCTGCAAGCTCGAGGTCGACATCAAGTTCTCGTCGGTGCAGCGAGGCAACGTGTCCTTCATCATCAAGTACTTCGATCGCTGCGCCGGCACGACCCAGGACCTGCCTGGCGCCTCGTTCACGCCGCCCGGGTTCAACGTCGTCATCCTCGACAAGACCGTGACGCTGCCTGCCGGGCCAAAATCCGCGGCCGTCGTCGCGGTGACGCAATCGCCCTCGATGGCTGCGTCCGCTCCGATCACGCTCGGCGCCGACTCCTGCTGACGCGCTAAATTCGGAGTATCCACAACAACCTGACGCGTGATGAGGCGCGGGTGCGCGCGCAGCTGGTTTCCGACATCCACTACCGGGTGCGGCTCGACCTCACTGCGGGCGAGGACAACTTCACCTCGTCGACGATCGTCGACTTTCGGTGCGCGCGACCCGGCGCTACGACCTTCATCGAGTTCATCGGTCCGTCGGTCGAGCACGCGACCCTCAATGGCAGATCGCTACCGGCGAGCGCCTTCGACGGCGGCCGCATTCAGCTCGATGGGCTCGCCGCCGAGAACCGGCTCGAGGTCAACGCCACGGCCGAATACATGCACGACGGGACCGGCCTGCACAAGTTCCAGGACCCGGTCGACGGCCGCCACTACCTCCACAGCCAGTTCGAGAGCAATGACGCGCACCGCGTCTACGCGTGCTTCGACCAGCCCGACCTGAAAGCCACTTTCGAGCTATCCGTGACTGCGCCCGAGAGCTGGGTCGTGGTCTCCAACACGACGCCGGCCAGGCTTGCGGGCGGCGAGTGGCGCTTCCCCGCGACCGACCCCATCTCGACCTACATCACCGCCATCGTGACCGGCGACTACGCGTCGTTCCACGACAGGCACCACGATATCCCGCTCGGGCTCTACGTCCGCCAGTCGCTCGCCGAGTACCTGGACACCGACGAGATCTTCGAGATCACCAAGCAAGGACTCGACTTCTTCGTCTGGCGGTTCGGGTATCGGTATCCGTTCGGCAAGTACGACCAGCTCTTCGTGCCGGAGTTCTCGGCGGGCGCGATGGAAAACGCCGCCTGCGTCACGCACTCGGAGCGCATGGTCTACCGCTCGCGCGTGACCGAGGCGTCGCGGCTCACTCGCGCCGAGACGATCCTCCACGAGATGGCGCACATGTGGTTCGGCGACCTGGTGACGATGAAGTGGTTCAACGACCTCTGGCTCAACGAGAGCTTCGCGACCTACATGGCTTATGTGTCGATGGTCGGTGCGACGAGGTTCAAGAACGCATGGCTCGACTTCGCGACGCGGATGAAGTCGAACGCGCGCGCCCAGGACCAGCTGCCGACGACGCATCCGATCGTCGCGGACATTCCCGACGTCGAGTCGGTGCACATGAACTTCGACGCCATCACCTACGAGAAGGGCGCGTCAGTCCTGAAGCAGCTGGTGTCGTGGGTCGGCGAAGAGCACTTTTACAAGGGGATCAGCGAGTACTTTCACCGCCACGAATACGGCAACACCGAGCTGCCTGACTTCCTGCGGCCGCTCGAGGAGGCGTCTGCACGCGACCTCGCGGCCTGGTCGCGCTTGTGGTTGGAGAAGGAGGGTGTGAACACGCTCGCGACCGAGCTCGAGACCGACGGCGATCGCATCAAGCACGTCGCGATCCTGCAGAGCGCGCCGGCCCAGCACCCGACCCTGCGGCCGCAGCGCATGCGGCTGGGCCTGTACGACCTGCACGAATCGACGCTTCGCCACCGAAGCTCTGTGGAGCTCGACGTGGATGGCGAGCGGACGCCAGTGCCGGAGCTCGTGGGGAAGCCGGTGCCGGCGCTGATCCTGCCCGACGAGACGGACGCCGCCTACGCCAAGCTGCGGCTCGACGGCCACTCGCTGGCGACGGCGCGAGAGCACCTGAAGGGATTGGGTGATCCGCTCGCGCGCGCGGTCCTGTGGAGCGCGCTGTGGGACATGACCCGCGACGCCCAGCTGCCGGCGCGCGACTTCACGCGCCTTTCGCTGGACAACATCGACGTCGAGTCGGACCCGGTGCTCGTTTCGGCGTTCATCGGCCGGATGTGGCGCGCCATCGAGGAATTCGGGAACCCAAAGCACCGCGCCGAGACGCGCGAGATCCTGGCGACGGGGGCACGGGAACGGGCCATGCGCGCGACGCCCGGCGGCGATCTGCAGCTGCTGTGGGCTCGGGCGTTCATCGACGCCGCACGGCGCCCGTCGGATGTGGAGCTCGTGCGCTCGCTGCTCGACGAAGAGAGCGTTTTCGACGGCCTCAAGATCGACTTCGCCGTCAGGTGGAGCGCGGTGACGGCGCTGGTGGGCATCGGCGCCGCCTCTGACGACCTCATCGCTTCCGAGCTCAAGCGCGATCCGACGGAGGAGGGCCGCAGGTCGGCGGCCACCGCCCGGGCCTCGCGGCCTGCCCGCGACGCGAAGGAAGAGGCCTGGAGCGCGGTCAAGAACGGGGACGAGGTCTCGCTCTCGATGAAGCGCGCATTCGCCGCCGGTTTCCGTCGCGCCGACCAGGAGGAGCTGCTCGAGCCGTTCGCGCAGCGCTACTTCGACGAGCTGCTCGACGTGTGGGAGAGGCACTCGATCGACGAAGGCCTGACGTTCGTGCGCTCGATGTACCCGGCGACGATCGTGACGCAAGAGGTGGTCGACCTCGTCAACGGGATGCTCGAGCGCAACCTGCCCGGTCCGGTGCGCCGCGCGCTGCTGGAGGCGCAGGACGGCACGCTGCGCCAGCTCAGGACGAGAGAAGCCGACCGGTGACCCGCTAGCGGTTCTTGCAGCCGCCCGTCAGAGGTTTGACCGGAGGTCCGACCGGGTGGAAGCTCTGCCCTGCCACTGGCTTGGCCGGGGGCGCACCGGTCAGGTTGCCGTGGCATCCGTTGCTCGTATGGCTGGCACCGGTGGCAGCCGCCGCCTTCTTCACCGCATTGCCGAGCACCTGATGATCCGGCTGCTCGACGCCGTGCGGCATGCTGATGTTCGCCGCCGGAAAGATCACCTGCAGGCCCGGCGGCGCAGGCGCCGCAGCCTTCGGCGACGCGTTCCGCGGAGCGCTCGTGGACGGCATGATGGTGATCACGCCGACAGCCGCGGCCGCCAATGCGCCGACCGTCACCGTCGCGGCAACCCGCTGGGCCGTGGTCGCCGACTCCGTCAGCCTGGCAAGCCTCGACAGCAAATAAACGCTGAAGCCGACGAGCAACGCGGCAAGCCACGCCCCCGCGGCGCTGACGTACTTCTCGAGCCGCTCGAGCGCAGCCCACAGCCTCCGCCGCGCGGTCGTCACCGACACGCCGAGCGTCGCCGCGATCTGACGGTTCGTCTGGCCCTCCAGGTACGCCAGCGTGATGACACGCCGGTGCTCAGGCTCGAGCTCCGAAAGCGCGCCGCCTACGGTGTGGCGCTGCAGCGCCGAGGTCGTCGAATGCCAGCCTTCCGACGCGTTCGGGCGGGCCGCGGGGTCTACGACAAGGAGCTTCCTGGTCCTGCCGTGGCCGCCGAAACGGCGCCTCCGGTCGACCATCTGGGCGCCGCTGGCAAGCCACGACCGGATGGAATCAACCGCGTCGTAACCGTGGCCGGCGTCGACGTGCTCTTCGCCTTCTCGGGGCAGAGCTCTCATGGGGGGACCTGAGCCTACACCGTCACAGACGCCTGTGGACAACCATGAACTTAATGGCCGGTCAGGCGCGCAGGCCGTAGCGCAGGAAGAGGTAGTCACCGTGGCGCCGCGCGCTCAAAAGTCGCGACCAGACGCCTCGTTTCGGCAGCAGCTCGACCCCTTCGACCATGCCCAGCCGCCTCTCGTCGGCGCGGCCGGCCACTACAGGCGAGACGGTGAGGAAAGCCTCGTCCAGCAGGCCGCGGTCGATCAGCTCGCCTATCAGGTGGGGGCCGCCTTCGGTGAGAAGCACGCCCAGCTTGCGATTGCGCAGCTCGTGGATCATGGCCGTGAGGTCGACCTCCTCCCCCTCGCCCGTCACGACGACCTCACAGCTCTCCGGCACCAGGGGGCGGCAGGCCTCGGCTCCCCGCCTGGTTGTGAAGATGAGAGCACCGTGCTGGATGGCGACGTGCGATGCATCGATCGCGCCCCGCGCGGTGATCACAACCAGCCTGGGTTCCGGGTTGCGGCCCAGCGAGCGGCGCAGCCCCGCGAAGCCCTCGGCGTGCTGCGGGAACACGTGGGCGGGCGTCCACAGGTGGCCGGGGGTAGCTCGCAGCGTCCCCGCCCCAAGCAGGACGGCATCGGCGCACGCCCGAAGCAGCGCCATGAGGAAACGGTCGGCCGGATACTTGCCGCTTATCACCGAGCCCGCGGATGTGCCTTCGCCGAGCGTGACCACGCCGTCGATCGAGGAGACGAAATTCGAGTAGAGGGCCGAAGGCCCGAATCCGATGCCAGCGTAGATCCGCTCCAGCTCGAACGGCAGCAGGTAGCTCGGGAGGCCTTCGGCCTCGTGAAGGACCTCAAAAGCCTCGAGCAGGGGTGCTGGAGTGCTCAGTGGGTGTTGTTGGTCTGGGCCACCGCTTCCAGGAACTCGGACCTGAGCTGCGGTTCGGTCTCGTAGTTGCCGCGCCAGTACGAGGTCCAGGTACGCGAGTGGCCCTCGCGCACGCCGCGCATCTGGGTGCACAGGTGCGTGGCGTTGAGGTGAACGGCGACGCCATGCGGCTTCAACACGCGCACCAGCTCGTCGGCGATCTGCACACCGACCCTCTCCTGCACGGTGAAGCGCCGCGCGAAGACGCGCACGAGCCGGGTCAGCTTGGAGATGCCGATGATCTCCTCGTGGGCGATGTAGCCGATGTATGCGTGGCCGTGGAAAGGCAGCGCGTGATGCTCGCAAAGTGAGAAGAACTCGATCGGCCCTTCGATGACCTGGCTGATGTTGCAGTCAGGTCCGCCGTGGCACTCGGTAGGAAACGCCGTGAGCAGCTTGGGGTCCCCCTCGTAGCCGGCGGTGGCGTCGAACAAGGCCTTGAGGAAGCGCGTTGGCGTGTCCCTGGTGCCAGGCGTATCGAGATCCATGCCGAAGGCGTCGAAGATCTCGGTCGCGTAGCCCTCGAACTGCTTCCAGCGTGCGGGCGCGATGGTGCGGGGGCGCGTCTGCTCCCAGTGAGTGGTCTCTTCCGGGTCGAACCCGAACGTGGACATGGTCCTCTCCTAAAGTGACTGACGGATTCAGAACACTGTACGGCCGCGGGTTGCACCCGATTCCAACTGGATCGCCGTTCCCCTGTGCCATAATCCGCGGGCTTCAATCCCATGGCGGAATCCCGGCAGCTTCGCGTCGGCCTGATCGGATTCGGCCTGTGGGGGCCGCATTACGCCCGCATCCTGGCCGGCACGATGGGTGGTGCACGGCTCGCCGCCTGCGCCGAGCCGGCCGCCGCCCGCCTCGCCGCCTTCGAGCGCCAGTACCCCGCCGCGCGGGCGTACGCCGACTACAACCGGCTGCTGCGAGACGGCGACGTCGACGCGGTCATCGTCGCCACGCCGACGTCAACGCATCGTGAGGTGGTTGAACGCTGCCTGAAAGCGGGCGTCCACGTGCTGGTCGAGAAGCCGCTGGCCGGCACCGTGGCCGACGCCGAGGCCCTGGCCGCGCTGGAGAAGGACACTGGCCGCGTGCTGATGGTCGGGCACACCTTCCTTTTCAACTCGGCGGTCTGTGCCATCAAGGGCTACATCGACGATGGCCTCCTCGGCGAGATCCGCTACCTGTACTTCACTCGCACAGGGCTCGGCCCGATCCGGCAGGACGTCAACGCGCTGTGGGACCTGGCGCCGCATGACTTCTCGATGCTGCGGTACTGGCTGGGGTCGGACCCCATCGACCTTGTCGCGCGCGGTCAGTCGTTCCTCAAACCCGACACCGAGGACGTCGTGTTCGTGACGCTCAGCTACCCGAACCGCGTGCTCGCCAGCGTTCACGTCAGCTGGCTCGACCCTGTGAAGGTGCGCAGCGTCACCGTGGTGGGCGACCGCAAGATGGTGGTCTTCGATGACACTCACCCGACCGAGAAGCTCCGCATCTACGACCGGGGCGCCGACTACCAGCCGCGCGAAGGTGGGTTCGCGGAGTTCATAGCGGCCGTGCGCGACGGCGACATCGTCATCCCGCGACTCGACCAGCGCGAACCGCTGCGCGAGCAGCTGGAGCACTTCGTCGACTGCATCGTCACGGGCCGGCGACCCATCGCTTCGGCGGACGACGGCGTCGCGATCGTGAAAGTCCTGGAACGCGCGCAGCGCGAGCTCCGCGCCGCGTCATCGTCCCGGCTGGGCATGGCGTGATTCACCCCAACGTCAGCATCGGCGAGGGCACGTATGTGCACGAAGGCGCAATCGTCGGCGAGGCGCCGCGGGGCAAGCAGCCTGGCGAGCTGAAGACGGTGATCGGGGCCGGCGGCGTGATCCGCTCCGGCACGGTCATCTATGCCGGAACCGTCATCGGCGACCGGTTCAACAGCGGCCACGGCACGCTCATCCGCGAGGACAATGTGATCGGCGACGACTGCAGCGTCGGCACCAACGCGGTGCTCGAGGCGGGGAACCGCATCGGCAGCGGCACGCGAATCCACAGCGGCTGCTTCCTGGAGCACGTCACGCTCGGCGCAAGAGTGTTTCTCGGCCCGCATGTCGTCTTCACGGACGACCCGCACCCGATGTGCCCTCGCTACCTCGACTGCGTGCTCGGCGCCACGGTGGAGGATGACGTGAGCATCGGCGCCAACGCCACGATACTTCCCGGCATTCGCATCGGCGCCGGATCTCTCATCGGCGCCGGAAGCGTCGTGACCAAGACGGTCGAGCCAGGCATCGTTGTCGCGGGCAACCCGGCCGTTCGCGTCAAGGACGTCGACCAGCTCGTGTGCTTCAAAGGTTATTTCGAACGGCCGTATGTCTGGCGAGAAAAGCAAACTACCGGGGGTACGGCCGAGAGCCCGCGGCGAGAGATTCGGTGATCCAGGCGGCTCAGATTCCGGCGAAGCGACGAGCAGCGGAGCGAGCGCATTGGAAAACTGCGTGAGCGAGCAGCGCAGGAGCTGAGCCGGAAGATGGGCCGCATGGGCGCCGAAGATCCGGCGCGGGTCTCTCGGGCCGTACCCCTAGTTGATTTGAAGGCGCAGCACGCGGTGATCGCCGCGGAGGTGCAGGCCGCGATCGACAACGTGATGTCGAACACCGACTTCATCCTCGGCGCCGACGTGGCCGACTTCGAAAGCGAATTCGCGCGCTACTGCGACGCCGATTACTGCGTAGGCCTCGACTCGGGCATGTCGGCGCTGGAGCTCGGCATGCGCGCGATGGGCATCGGCGCCGGCGACGAGGTCATCACACCCGCCGGCTCGTTCATCGCGAGCTCGAGCGCGATCTCCTTCACGGGCGCGACGCCCGCGTGGGTGGACGTGGACCGGAAGACCTACAACATCGACCCGGCGCTCATCGAGGCGGCGATCACTCCGCGCACGAAAGCGATCATGGCCGTCCACCTGTACGGTCAGCCGGCGGACATGGACCGCATCCTCGCCATCAGCCGCAAGCACGACCTGCCCGTGATCGAGGACGCCTGCCAGTCGCACGGCGCGCGCTACAAGGGCCGTAGGACGGGCTCGATGGGCGCGTTCGGAGCCTTCAGCTTCTATCCCGCAAAGAACCTCGGCGCCTATGGCGATGCCGGCGCGCTCACCACCAACGACGCAGAGCTCGCGGAGAAGGTCCGGATGATGCGCAACTACGGCCAGCGCGAGAAGTACGACCATGTATACCTCGCGTGGAACCGCCGCCTCGACACGATCCAGGCCGCGGTCCTGCGCGTGAAGCTGCGCCACCTGGATCGGTGGAACGAGCTGCGCCGGACGATCGCGTCGCTCTACGGCGAGCTCCTGCACGACAGCGGGGCGACCCTGCCGTACTTATCGCCCGAGGTCGAGCACGTCTACCACCTCTACGTCGTGGAGGTCGACGGCCGCGAGCGCGTGCAGAGCGAGCTTGGGGCACAGGGCATCTCGACCGGGATCCACTACCCCGTTCCGATCCACCTCCAGGAGGCGTACCGCGAGGCCGGCTTCGGACCGGGCTCCTTCCCCGTCACCGAGGCCGCGGCGAAGCGAGTCCTCTCGCTGCCGATGTATCCCGAGCTCACGGAGGACGGCGTGCGCCGCGTGGCGGCCGCGCTCGGCCAGGCCGTCAGCGCTTCAGCCCGAGCCTGAGCAGCAGCACCGGCCGGAAGTAGCCCCACCAGTCCACGACTGGCCGCGCGCGCGTGTACGGCTTCTTGCCGCCCGCATACGTGATGTGGACCGGAACCTCTTTCCACCGGTAGCCGCACAGCAGCGTCTTGGCGAAGAGATAGGTCTCGACCTCATAGCGGCCGAGCCAGGGCTGGTGCAGGTCGATTCGCGGGTCATCGAGGATCTTCAGCTTGTACGCCTGGTAGCCGCCCGTCGCATCGGTGACACGCCGTCCCGCCAGCATCGAGAACAGCACGGTGAAGACCTGGATCATGAACAGCCGGTGCCAGGGGATGTTCACGTGTCCCCCGCCCTCGAGGTGACGCGAGCCGCGCACGAGGTCGAGCTTCTGTTCGGCGAGCGGCTTGATTAGATCGGGCAGCTGCGCCGGATCGTGCTTGCCGTTGGACGCCATCACCGCGACCAGGTCGAACTTTTGCGACCGCAACAGGTCCAGCCCGTCGCGGATGGCCGGACCTGGACCACCCCGCTCCCGCCTGTCTATGACCGTAGCGCCGAGTGACCGTGCAGCGGCGGAGGTCTGATCCGTTGAACCGTCATTGACGACCACGACCTCGTCCACAAGATCGCGCGGGATCTTCGGCAGCAGCCGCGCGAGCGACACCGCCTCGTTGTACGCGGGGATGACGACCCCGACCTTCAGCTCATCGATCATCCCGACGGGCGATTCTATTCGGTGATTCGCGGAGTCAGGAGTAGAATCGCGGCTCGCATGCGGTTGCGTAAGTGCCTGGGACTGGCAGCGGCCGTGATGTTGGTGGCCTGTGGGAGCAGCAGCACCGCTCACCCGACCCCTTCGCATTCAGTCAACCCGAGCGCTTCGTCGGCCTCCTCTCCCACGTCGTCGGGCGTGCCCTTCCCGAGCCCAACCCCCGTCGCGGGAGCCGTGGCGCCCGTATCCGCATCCTGTACAGCACCGCCTTCCGCAGGCAACAAGCTCGTGCTCGTCAACCTGCGCAACGTGTCGGGGATCATCGTGCGCGACATCACCGACATCGGCCACCCGGCCAACCGCTGCAAGCTCAACGGCGGCAGCTACTTCAGGTTCATCAGCGCCACGCGGCTGTCCTACATCGTCCAGGCCA
>WNGH01004961.1_pt1 | contig 14210 bp, 12 predicted proteins | sample 5400631 | NCBI WGS metagenome assembly WNGH01 (sample SAMN13153373, study PRJNA577476) | soil metagenome | isolation source: 115 cm soil or saprolite under Garry oak tree replicate 1 | place: USA:California | collected 2016-06-15
CCAGCAGCCGGCAGTAAACATCGTGCGCCATCACCGGCCGGTTCGGATTCTTCTCGCTCGGGAGCCGCACGCCGACGAGGGGGTTCTCCTTCAGCAACCGTTCCCCATTCGTCTTTCGCTCCGCACGGCCCACCGCAGGGCCCGTCGAGCAGTGAGCTGCCTACCATCCATGCCGTCCGCGTCCCGACAACCGCCGCCGTCCAGATGCGGCGAACGCCGGCGAGCCTACGGTCCGGTTGCTCCGCTGTCAAGCATCACGACTTTGCGCCCCTCGATCAGGAGACTCCTGGTTCGGAGCTCACACCACGCCGCCGTTCTGACTGACGAGGCGCAGCTCGCGCGCTATGCGTTTGGCATTCGCTCCAATGGTGTCGAATGCGGTGTCGATTGACCCCGACATCCTGCGAAGTGGGGACAGCTCCCGCCCGGATGCATGATCTGGGGTCCAAGGTCGATCGTGGTAACAACAGTGGTAACAAGGCGGCCAGCGTTAAACTGCGCTGCCCGACGCAGCACACAGCTAAGTGCTTGAAACAGCAACAGCCAGCGCTGGTGTGCGCAAACTGTAGCACCTGAAGCGGGCATCCATGCTCGACAAGTGGCCGTCTCCGGCCAAGTTGCCCGAAACCCGTGCCCTGAAGGTCTCGGCTCTGGATTATGACATCGGTCGAGTTCATCAGGGAAGCCGTGCAGAACAAGACCGGGAAGAACGCGGGCCTACGGTCCGTTTGGTTCAACGGCAAGCGACACGACCGTCAGACGGGGAGGCTGGATGAATACGTGAAGCCGCAGTTCCAGAAGTACGTCGCAACTGACTTCAGTCGCATTCGCGGGTCCACGCCATGAACAATCGCTCGCTGCAGGCTGGGGCGGCGCTCCACCACGGGCGGTCGCAAAAGAGGGGTGGGGGGGGCCTGATCGACGCGTCACACTGGCGAACACGGGAGTCCTGCGGTGCTCGAGGCCCGGAGGGGCCGAGCAGCACGCAATGTCCGCCGCGGCCCTTCGGCGCTTGCGTATCCGTTATTGAGCACCCTCGGCACACCGGGCCAGCCACTCCCTTGGATGACAAGGAGTTAGTCGGATGCACCAGACCGGCGATCAGAAGGTCATCCGTTCCTCGACACCGCCGTTGACAGACGTCTTGCGCGCGCGCGGAGATGGCCACCTCGCAGCGTGCCGACCGCCTTTGCGCAAGCAGCGGACCTGCTCATGACTGACGCGGGGGATGGCTCTGATCTCCGGGGGTCCCGGATTAGGGAGCGGGGCGCGTCGCGGGCGCCAACGTGCGCCGCGCGTAGTCGCTGACCGAAACGAGCTTCAGAGGAAAAGTTCTGAGCGTCTGCGTCATCTCGATCGCATCCCCTTGGGCATACGCGAGCATCAAGGCGGCGAAGCTCTGCTGTAAGGGGTCGGTCGCGGCAGCCCGCTGGTCGCGCAGGGTCTTTTCGTCGACATGCTCTACTCGGAACGCACGTCCGCCCACCTGTTCGAAGATGCGGACGACCTCGAGGGGGCTGAGAGCCGCGGGACCGCCTAACTCAATCGTCGCGTTTCGCGCGGAGGGCTGATCCACTGACAGGGCGGCGAAGCGAGCGACGTCACCCAAGCTGATCCAGCTGATCGGGTTCCTTCCCGACCCATAGATCCGGGCCTGAGCGTTCGCGGGGTCGAATCCGAGGGCGGGGCTAAGCCACACCTCCATGAACACACTGGGCGCAAGGACCGTGTAGGTCATGCCGCTCCGCTGCAAATGGGCCTCAACGGTTCGTTTCGCCGTCGTGAGCGGGCAGTCCACATTGATCTGGTGGGAGTACGACACGTAGACGAATCGGGAAACCCCGGCGGCCTTCGCCGCATCGACGAGCCGCTCCTGCCCCTCTAGGTCCACGGTCTGGATTGAGTCCCCCGCCTGGCGGGAGAAGGTGGTGGACGCGGTCGTGATCACCGTGGCTGCGCCACGGCACGCGGCGTCGAGCGATGCGCGATCCTTCAGGTCTCCCTGGACGAGGGTGGCGCCCGAGCGCTTGAGTTGTTCGACCTTCAGCGGGTCGGACGTCGAGCGCGTCAGCGCCCGGACCGGCTTGCCGGCCTGCCTCAGGTGCCGACAGATCTCACCGCCCAAAAGCCCCGTGGCGCCGATAACGAGATTCATATGCCCCCCAAGGAGTCGAGTTCGGGGAGCCGGCGCGCCCGCGCGAGGTCTCGCACCGCACTGAACTCCGGGTCATCGCGGTAGCGGGCGAAGTTGTCGTCCGCCTCGAGTGCCGGCAGATCACCCCAGCCGTACGTGCCGGCGCGACGCAGCGCCCGCAGCGCTTCCTGCTGGTGCCCGGCTGCGGCATGGTAGCGCGCCAGGTCGTACTGCGCCTGCGCGTCGCTGCCCTCCCACATCCAGTTGAAATCGTAGTCCTGCTTGCGCTCGAGCAACCGGCATGCGTCTTCGACCTGTCGCGCTTCGTCGCGTCGCATGTGGAGCCGATGGAATGCCCTGGCGAGCCCTAAGCCCGCCTTCACGCAAAGGTAGCCGACCCCAAGGCGCTGCGGGTGCTGCGCGATGATCTCCCCTGCCCGGGTGTAGTGCCCGACGGCCCGATCATAGTTCCCCGCATGCTCCTCGATTTCGGCGAGGCCGCAGTAGCTGAGCGCCGCGAACGCTTCGGCGTACACGTGGTCCGCTCCCTCGTAAAGCTCCAGCGCACGCCGCAACCGCGTGCGGGCATCCTCCCAGTGGCCTTCGCGCAGATCGAGACCGGCGCGCAGGGTCAACCCGCCCACGAACCGGATCTCCTTGAACCGCCCCGTTACCTCGATCTCCACCGCACGATCAAACGCCACGCGTGCGACGTCGTACTGCCCGTTCAGCATGTACATCCAGCCGAGGCCGATATAGGCAGGCTGAAAATTTGGTTCGACCGCGATCGCTCGGACGAGCATCGGCGCTGCCTCGGGATACCGCTCCCAGCAGTGCTCGACGGCCCCCCGCACGGTCCGACTGAGGCCCGCGAAATAGTGCGAAAACGTGCTCTCCGGCTCCAGCGCGACCGCGCGATCGGCAGCGCGCTGGCCCTCCTCGAACCGGTAGGCGCGGGTGTAGGCGTACGCGAGCCACCCATAGGGCTCAAACAGGTCAGGGTCCAATTCGAGAGCCCGTTCCAGGTGAGTGATCGCTAGGCTCAGATCCTCCTTCTGCGTGCGAGCGATGTAGCGGAACGCGCACGTGCTCCCGAGGCCGGAGTAGGCGAGAGCATAGGCCGGATCGATCTCGATCGCGTGCTGGAAGTATTCTGCCGCCTGCTCGAGGCTCGTCTTTCCGAATAGCGTGAACAGCTGTCGGCCTTTCGCGTAGTACTCGTAGGCTTGGAGCTCGGCCGTCTGCGGTCTGCCGATGCGCTCCAAGTCGTTGCTCGAGAGCTTGACATTGAGGATGTCCATCAGCCCGGTGACAATGCGGTCTTGGAGCGTGAAGATCTCCTGGATGGGCCCGTCGAGCTTGGCGGCGCTGATCAGCTCCTCCGTTTCGGTCTCGGCGAACTGCGGCGTGATGCGGATGAGGGCGCCGAAGTTCTGGAACCCGCCCCACACGACCCACCGGGCCCCGAGCGCCCGTCCCACACTCAGGATGTCACTGCCGCTCATCGCTCCCTTCTCTGTCCCTGCGAGCGCCCGTGCTGCCCGCTCGTGGTTGATGACCTTTAGGCCCGGGATTTTTTTCAGGTCGACGCTCACCGTCTCCGCGATCCCGCTCGAGAGCCAGTCGAGTGCGGGGTCGCCGGAGATGTTTGCGAAATCGAGTACCACGATCGAGTTCTCGTGGCCAACCTGGGCCACGGCGGAGACGGGTCCGGTCAATGCCTCAGCAAACTGGGCGGCCGTCGCAAAGCGATCGGCCGCCACCTTCGCTAACGCTTTCGTGATCGCCTGTTCTACGGACCTGGGAACGGTCTGGCGTACTGTCCGGAGCCGCGGCGCCAGATCCAGCGACTGGCGCGCCAGCACGGCTTGCGGCGTCGAGGCGAGGAAGGGCGGATCGCCGGCGAGCATCTCGTAAAGCATGCAGCCGAGCGCGTAGATGTCTGTCCGTCCGTCGATCTGCGATTGCCCGCTCGCTTGCTCGGGGCTCATGTACGCCGGCGTGCCGATCGCGACGCCCGTCGCCGTGAGATTCCCGCCTGCGGCAGCGGTGATCGCCCGGGCGATCCCGAAATCACTCACGACTGCGTGCCGAGCCTGGAGCAGAATGTTCTCGGGCTTGATGTCCCGGTGCGCGACGTCGTGACTGTGGGCGTAGGTCAGCGCATCCGCCACTTCGCGTGTGATCTGCAGCGCGTCCTCGAGCGGCAGCTGCTGCTCCCGATTCAGTCGATCCCGCAGGGATTCGCCCTCTACAAACGGCATCACGTAATACAGCAATCCGCCGGCCTCGCCGGAGTCGTGGAGAGGCAGGATATGGGGATGGCTCAGGCCGGCCGCGATCTCGATCTCGCGGAGAAAACGCTCCGGCCCGAGCGCGGCCGCGAGGTCGGGCTTCAGGACCTTGATGGCGACTTTTCGATGGTGCTTCAGGTCCTCGGCGAGGTAGACGGTTGCCATCCCCCCGCGGCCGAGCTCGCGCTCGATCGTGTACCGGTCGGCGAGGGCAGCTTGCAGACGGGCGAGAGGATCGGTCAGCCGGGGACTCGTGAGCGCGGGACAGCTCCATCATAGGGTGCGGCCCTAGGCAGGGCCAGAGCCCCTCCTGCGGAGTTCGGCCCCGCACCGCGTAGTTTTTCCTACCGCGGTGCTGGTGTTTCACACTACCGTGCTCTATGCTCTCCCGCCTCCGCTCCGCCGCCGTGCTCGGCATCGACGCCTATCTGGTCGATGTCGAGACCGACCGCGCCCCGCGCGGCGAGCAGCGTAGTCTCTGACGGGATCGGACAGCGCAGCCAGCCTAGCCGCCGCTCCGGTCCTTAACGAGCGGGCCCTCGACCGGGTGTACGAACTCCAGCCGAACCGCACGCACGGTGACGGCCGTCGCGCGCGCGTAGAACGCGCGGCGTGTAACAGGACCTAACCGTCCGTGGCCCTGTCGGTTCGTGACAGCACGGACGGCGAGCAGCGGATTGGTCATCCGCCGCGCAGGGCTAACGCGCTCTGCCCGCTGTGATTGGAGAGTGCTTTGACGGGATGTTTGCCGCAGTGCCCGGTCGCCCGCACCGACCGCTTGTACATCAGGCGGTCGGAGCGATCGGACTGCCGGATTCAGCGTGGAGCCGCAACGTTCCAATGCCGTGGTGGTCGTCGCACACAGGACCTTTCATCCGAAGAAGGCACCCTAAAAACGCACACTCCGTCCCCACAGCTGCAGCTTGCCCCTGGCCTCCTCCACGCGCGCCGCCCAGCCCCCGCGCGGCAGGTCGTAACGCTGCAGGAACTCGCGATAGTCCGCCACGGCCGCCGTCGTGTCCCCCGACGCCTCCTCGATCCGCGCCCGCTCGAACAGCGCCGGCGCGGCGAAGACGGCGTTCGCCGGAGCGAGGAAGCGGTGAAACCCCCAGAACACGGCCTCGTGCCAGTGAAGGAGTCGGGCCGCCTGCACGGTGTCCCCGGCCGCCAGCAGCCAGCGGCTGGCGGACAGGCGGTTCACCGAGTTGAAAAATGGATGGTGTCGGCCGTACTCGTGGTGGCGCACATGTTCCGCGCTTTCCCACTCCACGGACGCGAGCGCGCGCGCGGCCGTCCGGCGGTCACCGGTCAGCTCGACCGCAAACGCGGCGAGCGAGCGCTCGAGCAAGTCTGCCTCGGCACTGCCGCTCTCGTGGACCTGCCGCCGCGCCCGAGCCAGTCCGGTGGCGTCTCCGCTCGCGTGCGCCAGGATCCCGTCGAGCCACGCCAACTCCGCCCGCCCCTCCGGCCAGGTCGGTACCGCCCCGGGACGTGACGCCGCTGCCCGACCGCGGCCCACCGACCCCACGTGGGCCCCTGCCACCGCGAGACCATAGGCCACAAGCGACGCGGTGGAGTCATCCGCGAGACGCCGCCACCGATCCATCGCCACTCCGCTCGAGTCCCAGTCGCCCCGCGCCGCGTACGCGAATCCCTTCCCCATCCACAGGATGGCCTGAAACGCCCGGCTGGGCTCCAGCGCGAGGATCGCGTCGTTGAACTTCACCTGACCTCGCGGAAAGCCCGAGTAGGACAGGAACCCGAAGCCTATGAACTCGCTCGGCGCGGCACCGTGAGTGGCTACGACGAAGTGCGCGTCCCGCGTGAGCAGGGCAGGAGCCCAATTCCCACCGGCCGCGACGAGGCTGTTCACCGCGTCATAGAAGCCCATGAGATCAGGATTGATCCGAAAGCCCTTCGCCGTGGCGAAGCTCGCCAGGGTTCGGAGGGTCCGGGCGGAGGCGGCCGAGTCCCGTTGGGAGGCAACCGTCCAAGAGAGATGCTCCCAGGCGGGCGCGAACCTCGGGTTCAGCGCAACCGTCCGCTCCAGCGCCGCGCGCGAGTCGTCGTAGGTGGTGCCCAGGTAGGGCGTCCAATGGACCAAGTAGTTGCCATAGTCGTACCAGGCGGGCCAGTAAGTGGGGAACCGATGGGTGACGTCCCGCCAGATGGCCAGCTGGTCGCTCATCGTGGGCGCAAGGAATTGCGCCTCGATCATGAGCCGGTCCGCCGCGGGAAACTCGCGCCGGTGCGCGATGAGTCTCACAACGGTGGCGCTGTCGGCGCTCGAGCCCTCGTAGACGCGCGGATACAACGACCGCCAGAAGGCGAACCAGAAGGTTGAGTCGGCGGCGAAGGCCCGGTCGAATTCTCGCACGGCCACGTCGAACTCGGCCCGCGCCAGGGCCTGCTCGCCTGCCAGGTAGGCCCGGAGCGCAGGCACGGAGCGAGTGGTGATAGCGGCCAGATCGGGCGCCGGCGGTTGGCCGTGCTGCCACACCTGCCTGAGCAAGGCCAACGTGGCAGCGTCGGTCAGGCCTGCGACGTCATCCACAGAACCGATCACGGTCGCGTGGGCGAGCGCGGCGAGGCTGTCCAGATCGAAGAGCGCGGCGTCCAAGCGCACGTCTCGTCCTGCGGGGACCAGCGTCCCGCGCAGCACGCTGCGCGCGCCCAGACGGCGGGCGAGCTCGGCCCCTGCCCCCGGCGTGAGGGGCTCATCCTCGCCCACCTGCGCGAGGACAGTGATCGCCTCCGCGGTGTGGATCCCACCGACGCCGTCGAGGTTCGCGCTGAGGGTCACCACGAGCTCCCGGCCGAGGCGCTGGAGCGCCGTGTCGGCCGTGACCGGAACCAACGGCATGACCGCGATCGTCGAGACTGAGGGAGCCACTGCGCCCACTGCCCAGCGACTCCGGAACAGGAATACAAGAAAGGCAACTACTAGCGCGACCGCAGCCGCGCCGGCGCTGCGGGCGACGCTGCGGCGACGCGAGCGGCTCGGAGCGACGGGCGGCGGTAGCCGCAGCGCGGCGTCCAGCGCCTCGGCGAACTGTACCGCGGTAGCGTATCGGTCGGCCGGCGCCTTCGCCAGCGAGCGCCCCAGCACGTGGACCACCGACTCCGGGACCGTGCGCCGGACCTGCGTCACGGGCGCAGGATCGGCCGTCAGGTGCTGGTGCAACACGCTCTCGACCGTTGGGCCCATGAAGGGCGGCTGCCCCGCCAGCATCTCGTACAACACGCACCCCAGGCTATACAGGTCGCTCCGGCCGTCGAGCTGCCGCTCCCCGGCCGCCTGCTCCGGGCTCATGTAGGCCGGGGTCCCGACCGTCAGTCCGGTCGCCGTCAATATGTCCCCACCCGCCGCGATGATCGCCCGGGCAATCCCGAAGTCGGCAACCACCGCATGGCCTTCCTGCAACAGGATGTTCTCCGGCTTGACGTCGCGGTGGAGCACGTTGTGGCGATGCGCGTGGTCGAGGGCACTCGCGATCTCACTGGTGAGTCGCACCGCGTCTTCCAGAGCCAGCTGCTTCTCGCGGCTCAAGCGTTCCCGCAGTGATTCCCCGTCGATGTAGGGCATCACGTAATACAGGAAACCGTCGTCTTCTCCTGAGTCGTGGAGCGCGAGTATATGGGGGTGCGTGAGGCCGGCCGCGATCTCGATCTCACGGAGAAACCGCTCCGGACCCAGGGCAGCCGCGATTTCGGGCTTCAGGACCTTGATGGCGACTCTGCGATGGTGCTTCAGGTCCTGGGCGAGATAGACGGTTGCCATCCCACCGCGGCCGAGTTCACGCTCGATCGCGTAGCGCTCAGCGAGGGCACGCTGCAGGCGGGCGAGCAAGTCGGGCAGACGGAAGCTCGTGGGCGCGGGACGGATCTATCATAGCAGCCGCGCTCGGATCCGGCCAGAACTGAACGAGCGCGGCTCGCGAGTTGGCCCCTATGTGCCGTGATATCCTTACACTCGCTTGATGTTAGCTCCCCGGCACTTAGCCGGATCTCTTCTCGGTCGCAAATGACAAGATGGAGTCGTTCGCCATCTACTTCGACAACACGCCGTTCAAAGAGCTCTCACCGTCCAGGCGCGCGACCTGAGATCACGATCGACCACGCGAGCAGCAGCGCGATCAGAATGTCGGGCACCAGAGGCACAAGAAAAAAGTATCGTGTCACAAGGATCGCATGCGCGACGTTCGCGACGAGGAACAGTGCGATGATCGGTCGCACGATCACCGGCGTCGTGCCGGCGATGGTCGCCAATTGCCAGAATAAAATCGCTTCGACGAGGCAGATGAACGCGGCCTCGAGGCCGTAGCCGTAGTACATGTCCCAGTAACTGCGCATGGAGCCGCCGAAGTTGAACCGGTGCGCCTTCATCGCCGCTACCACGGTCACCTCGGCGTCGCCGTGAGTCGGTTGAGCACGGACGAACAGCGCAGCGTGGCCGAAGAACTGAAGTAGCGCGACTACCGCGGTGACGCGGAGCAGTGTGGACGTGGTCATGGGAACTCTCTCTTTAGGTAGTCAGCGGTCGCTCACTTCGCGCCGCCGCTGCGCCGCGTCAATTCGCCGACCGCCGCCGGCCAGTGCTCCTTGTGGAAGATCAACCGCGACGTCCGGATCAGTCCTGCATCGACCGTGATCCACTCGATCGTCGGCACCGTCCCCGCCGGGGTGTCGGTGACGAAATCATAGAGCACCGCGACATCGCTGCCGTCCACGATCGTTGTCTGTACGTCGTTCCGTACGATAATCGGCGCGAGCCGGCGAAGAGCGTCGACGTACGCCGGAACGCCGCGGATCGACCGACCCGATGTCAGGAACTCGACATTCGGGTGGAGCAATTCAGCGACGCGATCGAACTGTTTCTGGCCGACGGCTTCGATGTAGGCGACGGCGAGCGCACGAGGATCGTTCTTCATGTCCATGATGGTCTCCGGTGTAATGTACTTGAGAAACTCAACCAGGCACTTGATATTGTCAAGCCAGCGGCTTACCATCCGCCATGCGCTCCTACGGACAGTTTTGCGGGCTCGCCAAGAGCCTCGACGTCATTGGCGATCGCTGGACGCTGCTCATCGTCCGCGAGCTGCTCATTCGCGGGCCTGCTCGTTACACCGATCTGCGGATTGGCCTTCCTGGCATCCCCACCAACCTGCTCGCCGAGCGGCTACGCGACATGGAGGAGGAGGGGTTGCTTCGCCGGGACATGGCGCCGGCCCCGGCGGCCGCGGCCGTGTATGCGCTCACCCCGCGCGGCGAAGCGCTCGAGACGGTCATCGCCGCGCTCGGCCGGTGGGCCGCGCCGCTGCTCGAGGCGCCGGCGAAGGACGACGTCTTTCTTCCCCACTGGCTGGTGCTACCGGCGCGACTCTATCTCACCGACCGCGCACCGCGCAAGCCGCCCGTACGCGTCGAAGTCCGCGATCGAAACGAACGCGTCACGCTTGAGGCGGCGAACGGTAGGGTGACCGCGCGCGTTGGGCCGGCGGACAAGCCGGACGCCGTGATCATCGGGCCGACGCCGCTGGCCTGGCAGCTGCTCCTGGCGAAGATCGACCTCGCGCATGCGCGCAAGGCGGGGCTTGCGGTCGAGGGAAAGCCAGCGGCGCTCAAGCGGTTTGGACCCCTCCTGAGACAATAGGAACGAGAGCCGCACGCTCGCCGGTCGGACGGGAGCTCCCGTCCGCGTGTCGCCTCAACGGATTCACGACCGCGTCAAAGAGCGCACAGTCGTTGATCACCGCGCTTCCGCTCTACGACACCGATGCCCAGAACACCGCGTAATTGCTACGTGGTGTCGTAACTTCGGCCTCTAACCGTTCGCACGGGGTTCAGGAGGGCCGGGTTCCAATCTGCGCACGGGAGCATTTCTCTCGGTCGATTAGACGGGTTGTGTCCGTAGCGAAGTGGAAGGGCGCGAGAGGAGAAGTGTGAGCCTTGCAACCTTCCGAGAGAAACGACCTCCTGAAATCGGTCCAGGAGGTCGCTCGTGGTGTGAGTTGCGGTGTGAGTTTCTCGCTACTACGCAGCGATTTCAGCTCTCGAGGTACGACTCCGACTGCCCAGAACAACGCGTAAGTACTACATTTCGTCGTACGTCGGTACGCTCGGTCGCCGCTTCGGGACCAGGAGGTCGGTGGTTCAAATCCACTCGCCCCGACTGAGACCCCAAATGCTCGATAGCCCGTTGGCGGTATCGAGCACTTCATTCATAAGCACAGCCCGGCCCAGACAAACAAGCGATCACCGCGATTCCGACAGCGACTGTGGAGAGGCCGAGGAATAGCCCGATCGTTTTGCCAGCACTCACCTTCGAGGTCGCAACCTCCGTGACGTCCCTAGCCGCGACGCCTGAGAGCACTCCGTTGTGGACCCCCGCCAGCGTATCGCCCGCGGCGATTCGGGGCTGTTCGAGAACAATACGGGAACCGTCGGACCGGGTCAGGCGCACGGCGCGGGGGTGCTTGGTCGAGATCAGCTGCAGCGGGCTGACTTCCTTCTCAACGTGCCAGCTCGTACATGCGGCGAGATAACAGAGGAGGAGCGTGCAGGCGAATGGTCGGCGAAGCATGTTGACTCCCGTGTGGGTGCTCCAACTTGGACAAGAAAGGTCTTTGTTTGTACCAGGATAGGATGCAGATTCATAGGCACGCACGAAACCCAGCATCTCACCCCTGCTTCTCGCGCCAGTAGCTCAGCTGGATAGAGCGTCGGCCTCCGGAGCCGAAGGTCCCGCGTTCGAATCGCGGCTGGCGCATTGAGTTAGACGGCTGATTTGCTCGTGGTAACAATAGTGGTAACAAATGCGGGGGCAGGTTGGAGCTCCGTCAGCCGATCAGCTAGCACTTTCGCGTGCTGCTCCACCCGATACTCGACGCCTTCGGCACGGTGGCGTACGATGCCAAGATGGCCGTACACGCGCTTCACCATCGAGTCACCGCCGTGCCCCAGTTCCCTCCCTACCGTGTAGACACTGACGGGTGCGCCCCGATCGAGGGTCTGTAGGCGCGCGGTGCAGTAGGTGTGCCGGAACATCTTGGACCGAATCTCTCCCAGCTTCCACCCCGCGCGCACCCCTACCGCATCCAGCAACTTTCGGAAGTCCGTCGCCATCGCCTCGCGGCCGGTACGGAAGGACGGAAACAGCAGTTTTCCAGGTGGCCGACCCGCTCCGAAGACCCAAAGGCGCAGGATCTCCTCAAGTTGCGGCCACAGCGGCACAGCTCGGAAGGACGTGGCCGTCTTCAGCCGCCGCCAATCATTCGGCCTGAAGGTGACTGTGCGCCGATCGAAGCTCACGTCGTCCGTCTCCAACCCAAGCACTTCAGACTCGCGGCCCCCCGTCAATAGAAAGGTCGCGATCAACGCGTAGGCCCGACCCACGGCGTCGTGGGTTCGGGCTGCTTCCACGAGCAGGGCCGCGTCAGGAATCTCCAGCCACCTCGCCTCCTGGCGCCGCGCGGTGGGTTTGTCCATCATCGCCGCGACTGGATTGTAGCCCGGTACCACGTAACCCTCCGCCTGGGCGCGACGGTACAGGTTCGACAGACCATTTAAGTGATGCCGAACCGTGCCGCCGCTCATGGACTTGCTACGGCGCCCGCTGGGACGAGTCTGCAGCAGTTGACCAGCCCAACGGGTCACGTCGTCCACAGTGATGCTGGACAACTCCCGCCTAGCACCGAAGAACGCGACAGCCCGCTCGAGAAAGTGCTCGTTCTCGGCAAGCCAGCGGGGGGTCACCTTGCCGGCGCTGGCCTTCTTCATCAGGTGTTCGCGTGCGAACGCCTGCAGCGTGGCCTCCTTCGGTAAGTGGTGGATGGCGCCAGCCTGGCGTTTCGCACGAAGCGCGTCGAGCTGCTCCAGGCGCTTCGCGGCCAACACCTCCGCGGCGTGGGGATCGGCCGTGGCAAGCTTCTCGCCCGGCACGACTAGCGCCTCCTGCCCACCGCCGAGGTCTGCGTAATCCCGGAACTCGCCGTACGCCCGGCAAATCCCGCCTCGTTCACGCCAGTACACGCGTGATCTTGCCCTTCGCCGTTTCATGGCTTCTTTGTTCCTTCCTGTCCGCTAGGGACGATTACATAGGGGTTCGTATCGGACCTGCGCTCGTCGGGAGGTGTCGGGAATCCTGCGTTCTCCCGCAGCCGCCGATAGTTCAGCTTCGCCTCGCCAGCGAACCACAGATTGAGGATCTGTTCCCATGCGGCAATGAGATTGAGCGTCGCGGCCTCCTCCTCGGCCGGCGTCGCGCAGTGTGGGGTCGCCAAGATCCCGCTCGCACGCCTGCGCGCACTTGGTCAGCAGCCGGGTCGTCGCCAGCTGGGCGCGGGGCGACTCTGGGGGAAAGCCGGTCCCGAAGAACACATTCTCGGATCCGGCTGGCGGATAGAGGGGCATGATCATGACCGTCGGCTCCGCGAGCCATTGTTCGGAGACCCCGAGCAGCTTCGCGAGCCGGGCTCGCCGGCTGCGCCGGCAACGCTTGATGCCCTCCCCTCCCGCCAGATAGGCGACCGTTTGTTGGTGCTCCTTCAACCGCCGGGCCACTTCCGTGACCCGGAGGCGCTTATCCGCGATCGCCGCCCGCAAGTGGGGACTATAGACCGGGACCATCGGATCGCCCTTCTTGCCAGCTCCCTGACCTCGAGCCATGGGGCACACCTCCGGGAGTGTCCTCCTTGGTTGAGCTTCCTTGCGCCGTACCTTTAGCCCGTCTATTTTTGTGTAGTACAATTAGTCATATGTGCGCTACAAAATGTAATACCGCAAAGCCAAATCGGGCAACCCAGGGCATTGCTGGATGGGAAAGGTCGAAGCGAGCGAACTGAGCATGGAGCGCCTGGTGGCGGAGCTGCAGGCCCTGCCCTCAGGGTCGCTCGTGCCCCGCGATTGGGTGCTGGGGCGCCTGTCCGAGCCTCCTACCGAAGCGGCCACCCCCCTCCTCCCAGTGGCACTCACCGTGGATCTGACGGTGGACGCCCTCGCCGCCCTCTTTGGGAAACGCCCCTCCACGGTGCGAGCCTGGATCGAGCGCGGTGACTTCCCCGGCAGCTACAAGCTGCACGGGAAGGAGTGGCGGGTTCCCCCTTCCGCTTTCGACGCTTTCCAGCAAGCACAGCGCGCCCGGAGCGCCAACCCGCAGGCAGAGGCCAAAGCCGACCTCGCCGCCTGGCGGACCGCACGGCGGTCGCGGGGCGGCTCCCACCAAGACAACGAGCGGTAATGCCGCGGAGCAGGTAAGCAGCCAGGATCAACAGAAGAGAACGGAGGAACCCATGAAGAGGTTGCTAACGATCGGTCAAGTCGCCGCCCGGCTCGGGCGATCGGTGGACTTTGTCCGCCAACGGACGGATGACGGGCAGCTCAAGGCGGAGCCGCGGGGCAAAGGAAAGTATCGGCACTACACCGAGGCCGCCGTCGCCGCGTACGAGGCCAAGGAGCAGCGCCATCGACCCCCGCCACGGGCTCAACCCCAGCCCAAGCGACCGAGTCTACCGCCACGGCCGCCGCGTCCAGCGAGGCCAGCCATCGGCCCCGCGCTGTTTCCGGACGACAAGCGATTGTGGGACGACGAGCTCGACGTCGAGCCACCAACGCCGCCTGCTCCACATGCACCGTCGCCTGCAGAGCGCGTATACCTTGACACTCTCATTGTCGTGGGCATGCTCCGCGCGCCCTGGGGTCTGCCCGAGGAGTGGCGGGGCAAGCTGCGCGCGGACCTTGAGCAGTATGTCACCATTGAGCGCTTCCCGATCCGAGAAAGCGTC
>WNGH01003918.1_pt2 | contig 14207 bp, 8 predicted proteins | sample 5400631 | NCBI WGS metagenome assembly WNGH01 (sample SAMN13153373, study PRJNA577476) | soil metagenome | isolation source: 115 cm soil or saprolite under Garry oak tree replicate 1 | place: USA:California | collected 2016-06-15
CTCGGCTATCCCGGCGAACTCCGCCCGCACGTCGGCTGGCATCTCGGTCTCGGCCAGGCAATGGCCGGCCGAGGCGAGCTGCACGTCCGCCTCCGCTTCCGCCCATGCCTTGCCGCCTGCCGCCTCGACCAGGTCAGCGGCCCGCAGCAGATCGTCCTCGGTGAGCGGGGCGGCGCTGGTCAGCAGCGCGCCGAGCTCATCCCCCGGCTGGCTGCCACTGGTCAGCGCCGCGACCACCGGTAGCGACTTCTTCCTGGTCCGCAGATCGGACCGGACCGGCTTACCGGTGACCTCAGGCGCGCCCCAGATGCCGAGCAGGTCGTCGGTGAGCTGGAAGGCAAGCCCGGCGTGCGCGCCGAACCCGGCAAGTCCCATCGCGAGCTCGGCGGGGGCGCCGACGTAGATCGCGCCGATGCTGCACGCGCACGCCATCAGCGCCGCCGTCTTGTCGCCCGCCATTTCCAGGCACTGGTCCAGCGTGACGTCATCACGCCGCTCGAAGGCGAGATCGGCGCCCTGGCCCGCGATGAGCCGCTGCACCGACGCGGACAGGCAGCGGGACGCCCACAGGCCCTGTGGTGCGGGGCCTTCCAGCAGGATGTCCTGAGCAAGCACCAGGAGCGCGTCGCCAGCCAGGATCGCCGCTCCTACGCCGAACACGGTCCACGCGGTCGGCCGGTGCCTGCGCTCGGTGTCGCCGTCCATGATGTCGTCGTGCACCAGCGAGAAGTTGTGCACGAGTTCCACCGCCGCGGCGGCGGCCACGCCGCGCTCGGGCGCGGCGCCCGCCGCCCGGGTGGACAGCAGCGCGAGCGCTGGCCGCAGGGCCTTGCCCATCCCGCCGGGCCGCCCGTTGGCGCTGACCGGCTGGCCGGCCGCGTTCGCGAGGCCCAGGTGATATGCGGCGACGGACTGGACGTCCGGGCTGAGCCGCCGGACCGCGGCGGCGATCGCGGGTCCCACCAGGTCGCGGGCCGTCTCAACGCCGGCCGGAATAGTCGTGGTCATGACGGCGCTCCTGCCCCGGCCGGCGCCAGCCCGCCCGCCGGGAAGACACGCTCCCGGCCGGGCGGCCAGGCCAGGCCGCGTCTCAGTTCCCGCGCCGCGTTCAGCCCGCTTCGCACGGCGCCCTCCATGGTGTCTGGCCAGCCTGTATCGGTCCACGCGCCGGCCAGCACGAGCCCGGGCAGGCCGGTGGCCGCGGCAGGCCGCAGCTGGCCGCAGCCGGGCACCTGGCGGAAGGTCGCCTGGCGCTCCCTGGTAACGAAGAAATCGGTAATCCGTGCTTGCCTGGCCGCGGGGAACAGCTCCTCGAGCGCGGGCACGAACCGCTCCCGCAGCCGGGCAGCCGGCACGTCGATGTACTCGTCCGCGGCTGACAGCGACACCGCGAGGTACTGGCCGGACTCAAGCCCCGCTGACGCGGTCTTGTCGAAGACCCACTGCACCGGGGAATCCACCCCGGCCGCGAACGGCAGCCTGGTGATCCGGCTGTCGTAGATCACGTGCACGTTCACGATCGGCGACGAGCCGAGACCGGCCCAGCGGGCATCGCCAGCCGCGGCGGGCATCAGCCGGGCCGCGGGACCGGGCGGCACGGCGATCACCACGCCATCGGCGGCCAGTGCCGATTCCGTGCGATCGGCGCCAGCGGCGGCACGGACGCTCAGCCGGCCCGCTGGCCCCGGCGCGACGGCGACCGCGGTCGTCGCGAGCCGCACCTCGGCGCCGAGCTGCTGCAGCAGGCGGGCAGCCGCGGTCCCGTGCAGCTCGCCGAGCGGGACGGCGGGCACGCCGATGTCAGCGGCATCCCTGGCACCGAGCAGTGCCATCCGCACTACGGTGGCGGCCAGCGCGAGGCTTGCGTCGTCGCCGGCGATGTTCAGCGCCGAGACGACGAAGAGGTCCCAGAGATTCCGCCGGGCATGCTCACTCTGGCCCCGGGCGGCCAGCCAGTCTCCCAGCCGCTGGCTGTCCACGCCGGGCCGCGCCGGATCGACGAAGCGCATGGCCAGCGCGGCGCGCGCCACCCGCAGCCGTTCCGCGGGCGAGAGCAGCGAGTACCCGGCTAGCGCCCGGCCCAGCTGCAGCGGGCCGGGCAGCGCGGTCCGGCGCAGCCGCGCCGTGCCACCGGGGGAAAGCACGGTGATGTCGAAGCGGTCCTGCATCGCCGCTGATCCGGTCATGCCGAGCCTGGCCAGCAGGCCCCGGTAGGCGCTACAGCAGCGCAGGAAGACGTGCTGGCCGTTGTCGATCATCAAGCCATCGCGGCTGAACGAGCTGGTCGCCCCGCCAAGCCGCGGCCTGGCCTCCAGCAGCGTCACGCCGATGCCCGCCTCCCGCAGCGCGATGGCGGCGGTGATCCCCGCGAGACCACCGCCGATCACAACGACCTGCGGGGCGCGGCTGCCATCCGCGTCAGCCGCCGCGCCGCCGTCTCGGCCGCTTATCGCAGTGCGGCCCGGCGCACCCGCCGCGCCGCGGCCTGGGTCGCTCATGCCCCCGCCTCCAGGGGCGCGCATGGCCCCGTGTCCCTGGGCGCTCGCTGCCCGGTGTCCCGGGCCGCGCATGGCGCTGCGTCCTTGGGCGCGCAACGCCCCGGCAGCCCGGCTGCCCGCAGCCCCGGCGCCCGCCGGGTTCCCGCCCGCCAGCGCCCTGGCCGCGACCCGCACCTTCTCGCCGGTGGATAGCGACAGACGGCGCTCAAGCGGAATCGCCGGCGCGGCGCTGATGTGCGCAAGCAGCCGGAAGTAGATGCCGGCCATCGCCCCGGCGGACGCCGCGCTGCGCCGGTCAAGCAGTGGCAGCAGCCGCAGCCCGGTGGCATACCAGCCGCGGGCGCGCTCGGCCTCGAACCTGACGACATCCTGCAGCCCGCGGTCGGCCGGCAACTCCGGGTTGTCGCCGGGTTCCAGCACGACGCCGAAGCGCGCAAGGTCTTCGGCAGGCAGGTAGACCCGGCCGTCACCGAAATCCTCCCGGATGTCGCGCAGGATGTTGGTCAGCTGCAGGGCCACGCCAAGCGCGTCGGCCAGCGGCGCGGCCACCGCGGTGTTCTCGCAGCCGAACACGCCGAGGGAGAGTCGCCCGATCGATCCGGCGACGCATCTGCAGTAGTGCTCAAGCTCGCCGAAGGTGGCGTACCGCGTGCCGCGCACGTCCGCCTCGCAGCCGTCGATCAGCTCGCCAAACGCGCCGAGCGGGATCGCGAACCGCCGGGCAGCGTCAGCCAGCGCGACCAGCACCGGGTCCCCGGAGATTTCCCCATCCTGCTCGCTCAGGGCGGTCACGTCGGCCCGGGCCACGGCGAGCGCCGCGAGCTTGTCCGGGGCGGCCAGGGTGCCGTCGCCGATGTCGTCGACCCGCCGGGCGAACGCGTAGACGGCGGACAGCGCCCGGCGCTTGTCCGCTGGCAGCAGCCGGATCCCGTAGGAGAAGTTCCTCGCCTGGGTCTTGGTGATCTGCTCGCAGTGCTGGTATGCGGCCCGCACCTCGACGGGCGCGGGAAAGCGGGGGTGCACCGCGTCACCGCCCGGTCGCGTAACAGCGGAGCAACTCGGCCGCGGTCCGGCGGCTGGTCGGGCGCGGCGTCGCGCTGAGCACGTCATGATCGGCGGCCGCGATCGCGGCGAGCGCCGCCCGGCCGCCGGCCACATATCCGGCCACGGCTGCCCGGGCGAAGCCGCGCAGCGTGCCCACCAGCGGCGCGCCGGCATCAAGCATGGAACGGGTCCGCTGCGTCTCGAAAGCGAGCAGGGCACGCAGCCTGCCGGACGCCCGCGGCGCGGAGAGATCGGCCTCCGCGCAGCCGTGCCTGGTCATGTCCTCGGCGGGCAGGTAAATGCGGCCCGCCCGGAAGTCCTCGCCGACATCCTGCCAGTGCTCGGCGAGCTGCAGCGCGGTGCAGATCTGGTCCGAGAGCGCCGCCCGGAGCGGGGACGACGCGCCGAACACGTGCAGCACGATGCGGCCGACGGGATTGGCGGACAGCCGGCAGTAGCCAAGCAGGTCATCGAACCTTGGGTACCGGCTCACGATCTGGTCCTGCCGGTTGGCCTGGATCAGGTCGAGAAAGGGCTGCCGCGGGATCGCGCAGTGGCTGACAACAGGCCGGAGCGCCCGGATCACTCCGAGGTCCGGCGCGGCTGAGGCCGGCCCGGCTATCCCTGCGTAGAGCCTGCCAAGGTCAGCCTCAAGCTCGTCGAGCAGCCGCGCCCGCTCGGCTACCGGAGCCTTGTCCCCGATGTCATCGACCGTCCGCGCGAAGCCGTAGACGGCCATCAGGTGCGCCCGGTGGCGTGCGGGCAGCAGCCGCAGGGCAACGGGAAAGTTCTCGCCCGTAGCCCGAGTTGTCATCGCGGCGGCAATGCCGGGCCCGTCCCCGGCCAGGCTGCCAGCGGGTGCCGTGATTCCGCTGGCCGCCGCGGCGATCTGGTCAGCCGAAAGGCTGGATGCCGGCCGGGTGAGCCTGCCGCTCATTCGCGTCCCGTCGCGCGTCACGGTCCCTATTTCTGCATAGTTCTGATGGAATTGCACATAATGACGAGCATGTCATCTGACGTTAGCGTCGCCTTTCCCAAGAATCATGACGCTCGTGTCACGTGACATAACTGTCGGCCTTTCCGCCCGAGCGAATTATGACGCCAATGTCACATGACGCTCACGGCGCATTCTTCTCGCACCGCCGCAGGTCACCATCGTTGCGCCGATCCTATTGCGCCTGCCGGGCTGGCGCGTGGGTCTTCTTCCCACCGGACCGTGGCGTAAATCCTGCGGTGGCAGAATTAGTTACTGACCTAATGTCAGATAGCTAGTTGCTGACGTCAATGTCAGATAGCACCTCAGTTCAGGTAGCACAAGTGCGCCCGCGCCGCGCGGCGGCTGCCGGGTAAACCAGGTCAGGTCCGCCAGATAAGGACCAGCGCGCAATCGTCCGAACTGCGCGTGCCTGCCTGCATGGACCTGACGAGCTGTCTGGTGCCAGTCCCGAATCCCGCGGCCACCAGGTGGTCTGCCTCGCCGAGCAGCCGGTCGATCCCGGCATCGATATCCCGGCCCGGTGCCTCGACCAGCCCGTCGGTGTAGATCATCAGCGCGTCACCTGGCCGGAGTGTGCCCTGCTCGGGGACGCTCCGCAGGTCGGGAACGACGCCGAGGACGATCCCGCGCGCCTGGGTAATCCGCCAGGTGCCGGCGCCCGCGTCGAAATGCACCGCCGGCAGGTGCCCGGCCGAGGCCACGGTGTAGTCACCAGTCGCCAGGTCAAGGGACAGGTGCACGGCGGTAACGAAGCCCTCAGGGGACGCACTCCGCCGCAGGTATGCATTGCATGCCGTGAGGAACTCGCCGCGCGGCACCGAGCCGAGCAGCCCGCCGAACGCGCCGGACAGCAGCAGCGCACGGGTGCCGGCGTCGATTCCCTTTCCCGGCACGTCGACGAGCGCCACCTCGAGAGTCTTGCCGTCGCAGGCGGACACGACGAAATCCCCGCCGAACGACGCCCCGTCGGCCGGCTGCAGCACCGAAGCGGATCGCCAGCCCTCCGGCAGTGCGGGCAGCCTGCCCTGGGCCCGGATCCTGTCCCTGAGCTCGATCAGCATCTGGTCACCGCGCAGGCCCTGCACGCCGAGCTTGGCCCTGGTCCGCGCCAGCACGTGCGCGAATGCCGCGATGACCACGATCGTGGCGATGATGCCGGGGCCCGCCCGGCCTTTGACCACGTCGTAGGCCAGCATCACCGCTACCACGCCGAACAAGATGAGCAGCGCCCGCGGCCACAGCAGCAGGCCGCCGGCCAGGATGGGCAAGATCATTACCCCGGGCGAGAACCATGAATACGAGACATGCACGCCGGCGATGCCGATGCCCACGGTGACGGCGGCTAGGACGAGTGAAAGACGGCGGTTCCTGGTGATGAACTGGCGGCGCACCAGGCCGCGCGCTCGCCCCGCTGCTGTCTGCGCAGCGCGGAACGGACGGTGCGGAACTGGGTAATCCATGTTGGCCGCACTTTATCGGTATGCAGCCGCCGGAGCACATTACCGCCGGGACGGATAATCGTTCGCGATCATCGCCGCTGGTGGGGTACGAATGCGAGCATGACTGACCGTTATCCGATCCGGCCGGTCGGCGAAGATGAGCTCGCCGCCTTCTACGCCGTCGCCGAGCACGCGTTCAACTCCAGCTGGCCGTCCGAGGCCGCGCGCGAGCACGAGCGGGTAACCCTCGAGTTCGACCGCACCCTGGCCGCGTTCGACGGCACCCGCCCGGTGGGCACCGCCTGCGCCTACAGCTTCCAGATGGCCCTGCCCGGCGCGATGGCGCCGGTGGCCGGGGTATCGGCGGTGAGCGTGCTGCCCTCGTACCGGCGCCGCGGGATCCTGTCCAGCCTGATGCGCAGGCAGCTTGCCGACATTAACGACGGCAATGAGGCGGTCGCCGCGCTGTTCGCGTCCGAGCCCGGCATCTATGGCAGATACGGCTACGGGATCGCCTCGATGCACGCAAGGTTCACCATCAGGCGCGGCGAGGGCCGGATGGTTCCGCTCGGGCCGGCCGGCCGGGACACGGGCGCCGGGGACGGCGACCTGCGACTCCGCCAGGCCGAGCCGGAGACGTCCCGGACTGAGCTGGCCAAGGTGCACGACCAGGCCGTGCCCGGCCGGCCCGGGATGCTTGCCAGGGACGATCGCTGGTGGCAGGCGGCACTGCATGACCCCGAGTACTGGCGCCAGGGGAACACCCCGCTCCGATGCGTGATCGCCGAGGATGCCGCTGGCGCACGCGGCTATGCGCTCTTCTCGGTGAACCCGACCTGGGACGAGCACGGCATCGCCACTGGCACGCTGAGCATCAGGGAGCTGGTCTTCCTCGATCCCGCGGCGGCGGCCGCGCTCTGGGGCGACCTGCTAAGCCGGGATCTCGTCGGCGAGGTCAAGGCGCGGCTGCGGCCCGTCGACGACCCGCTGCTCTACCTGCTGGCCGACATCCGGCGGGCCCGGGCGCAGCTCGCGGACGGGCTCTGGGTCCGCCTTGTCGACGTCGGCCGGGCACTCGCCCAGCGGCAGTACGCCCGCGAGGTCGACGTCGTCATCGAGGTGACCGACGAACTGCTGGCCGCCAACGCGGGCCGGTGGCGGCTGCGGGCCGGCGCCCGGCAAGACGGGGCCAGCTGTCATCGGACGTCTGCGCCAGCCGATGTCACGGCGCCGGTTCAGTCGCTCGGCGCTGCCTATCTCGGCGGCACCGGGCTGGGCACGCTGGCCCGGGCCGGGCTGGTATCCGAGACCAGGCCCGGAGCAGTCGCCGAGCTTTCCGCCGCCATGTCGTGGGACCCGCCACCCTGGTGCCCGATGATCTTTTGACCTGACCGGCCAAACACGTCACGCCCACCCTGCTGCCGCAGCGGCCCGCGATCACCCGGGAGGCGGCGCGGCCAAGCCGTGGCAGACTGGGAGTTCTGGAGGCTGCGATGCCCGGGATGAAGGTAACGGTAGATTCCGCGATGCGGGCACGGGACGTGTCCCGGCCAGGTCCGGACGAGGTGGCGCGGGCGGCCGCCGCCGATCTGGCACCCCGGCCGGCCGGCCGGGCAGCGGCAGCCCGCTCGGCCGTCCCCCGCCGTCCTGCTGGTCAAGCCGGCCCAGTTACCCCCGGAAGCCCTGCTGACAGCGCAAGCTCGTCGTCTGGCGCACCAGCCTCGGCTGGTCAGGTGCCCGATAAGCGCACACCGTCCAGCCTGCCTCGGCCTGGCACCCGGCGGCGCGGCCGGCGGCGACCGCGCCGGTGACCATCACCAAGCCAATCGCACCGCGGGCGTCCTGCCGGGTACTGCCTGACGAACCCCGGTGCTACCCGCCGGGCAGCGGGGGCAATTTTCCTGTTTCCTCGTAGTCAGCGATCATCGTCAGCCGCCGGACGTGCCGGGGTGCGCGGGAGAATGCGGTGCCGACGAAAACCTGCGCAAACGTCATGGCCTGCTCGACGGGCTGCATGCGCGCCCCGATACTCAGCACGTTGGCGTCATTGTGCAGCCGGGCAAGCCTCGCGGTTTCCTCGTTCCAGGCCAGGGCGGCCCGGACACCGCGAATCTTGTTCGCCGCGATCTGCTCGCCGTTGCCCGACCCGCCGATCACGATCCCGAGGCTGCCGGGGTCGGCAACGGCCGCGCTGGCCGCGCGCATGACGTAAGGCGGGTAGTCGTCGGTGTCGTCAGGCTTGTCAGGACCGCAGTCCACGGGCTCATGCCCGGCGCTACCCAGCCACTCAGCTAGGCGGGCCTTCAGTTCGTAACCGGCATGGTCGGATCCGAGATAGACGCGCACGGAGGCCAGTCTGGCAGACCGGCTCAGAACTGCAGCGCCTTGACCTCCAAGTACTCCTCCAGGCCGTATGCACCGAGTTCCCGCCCGTACCCCGACTGACCGAACCCGCCGAATGGCGCGGCCACGTTCCACGCGCCGCCGTTCACCTCGACCTGCCCGGCACGCAGCCGCCTGGCGATGGCCACGGCATGATCCTGATCCGCCGACCAGACGGCTGCGGCCAGTCCGTACGGTGTGCCGTTGGCGATCTCGACCGCCTCGTCTTCGGATGAATAGGAAAGCACGCAGAGCACCGGGCCGAAGATTTCTTCTTGCGCGATAGCCATGTCCGGCGTGACATCGGCGAAGACGGTCGGCTGAACGTAGTAGCCGGTGTCCAGCCCGGCAGGCGGCTGCGCGCCGCCAGCCGCGAGCCGCGCGCCCTCCGCCACTCCGCGCTCGATATATCCCCGCACCCTGTCCCGTTGCACCGCCGAAACCAGCGGGCCGAGGCGGATGCCATCGGCGAGGGGATCGCCCGTCGGATACCGTTCCGCGTTCTTCGCCGCCTGGCCGACCGCCTCGTCGTAGCTGTCACGGTGGACCAGCATCCGGGTGAGCGCGTTGCAGGTCTGGCCCGAGTTGATAAATGCCTTGGCGACTCCGACCTTGACAGCGGTAGCCAGGTCCGCGTCGGGCAGGATCACATTCGCCGACTTGCCGCCCAGTTCCAGCGTGACCCTCTTCACGGTGGCCGCGGCGACCTCGGCAACTCTCGTTCCGGCCTTCGCCGAACCGGTAAAGGACACGATGTCAACGCCCGGATGGCCGGCAATAGCCTCGCCGACTACCGGCCCGCTCCCGCTTACCAGGTTAAATACCCCCGCTGGCAGGCCCGTCTCGTGGAAAATAGCCGCCAGCTCATAGGCGGCGAGCGGCGCGACCTCACTCGGCTTCAGTACCACCGGGCAGCCAGCGGCGAGCGCGGCGGCAACCTTGTTCACTACCTGGTACAGCGGGTAGTTCCACGGCGTGATCGCCCCAGCGACGCCCACGGGCTCGCGTACGATCAGCGAATTGCCGACCCGCTCGCCGCCGAAGTCGTAGGAGGAAAGCAGCTCCACGTAACTGGCGAGCACCGCCAGCGGCGTGCCGACCTGGACCTTGCGGGCGAAGCCGATCGGCGAGCCCATGTCGGCGGCGATCGCGGCCGACACCGCATCGACCCGTTCCGCCAGCAGTTCTCGCGCCGCGTCGAGCCGGCGCGCCCGCTCGGCCACGGGCGTCGCGGCCCAGCGCGAGAACGCCGCCCGGGCGGCACCGACCGCCGCGTCCACATCGGCCGGGTGGCCGGCCGGAACACGGTCGATGACTTCCTCGGTCGCCGGGTTCACCACGTCGATGCCTGACTCGGCTGCCGACGGGATCCAGCTGCCGCCGATGTAGTTGCTGCGCATGCGTCCATCCTCGCTCATCACATCTGCCCGGCAAAGCCACCGGACTGACCAGCGGAGAGCCTTGGTGCGACGACGGTCTGGGGGCGGCCCCCGGACCGCTGACCCGAGCCGGCCGGCCGGCCGCAAAGGTGCCTACCAGGAGATTACAGACTGTATAGCTAATTGCTGACAAAGGGTGAGAAATATGCTACACAGCGCACATCTCACGCGAATACTTGCGCCACTCCTCCTATGCAATCCCACGGAGGTTTTCGGTGCATGTCAATTAGCTGGCAAAATGCGGATAGCCGCTGAGCGTCATTTCATTTCGTGATACAACGCTCTCAGTAAGTGACGAGAGGAAAATTATCACTTTCCGTGACAGCGGCGGAACACGCACCTGAAGGTACCGGATGTCTCAGCAGCCCCCGTACGCGTTGCATCCCAGGCGATCCCGAGCTCCCGAGCACGCCGCCATTCTCAGTGCGAACGCGGCGCTGCGCGGCCGAGTGCGCCGGGCCATGAAGCTCGTGCTGATCGTCAGCGTCTGGATGACCGGATTCTGCTCTGTGGTCGCTGCCGTGACGCTGGTGGCGGTGGCAACCGCGCCGATCGGGCGGAGCAACCGCGGCATTAGCGCCGCCACAGTGCAGCAGGGACCGGCAGGCGGCGGCAGGTCTCCGGTGGTTACCAGAGCGGGCGGGTCGGCCGGACCGGGCGGGCACGCCGCCAGGGCCTACCACGGCCGGGCCCACCGCAACCATGCCCACGGCAACGGCACGGGCAGCGCCCACGGCAAGGGCAACGCCAAGACCAAGGCCCACGGCAACGGCACGGGCAGCGCCCAGGGCCAGGGCTACGGCAAGCGCAAAGGCCAGGGCCACAGCGACGGCACGGGCAACGCTCACGGCCCGGGCCAGGGCCAGGGCCACGGCAAGAGCAAGAGCGAGGCCCACGGCAAGGGCCAGGCCAAAGCCCACGGCCAGGCCAACGCCCACGGCAAGAACTAGGCAGGCCAGGGCACGCCCCCAGCCTGGTGGGTCACGGCCGGGCAGCAGCACGAACGGCATATCGCCACGTCACGGTGTAGCTCGGCCGCGGCAGCGTAGCTCGGCCGCGGCAGCGCCGGCCCCGCGCGACGCGGCGCCAGCCGGAGTTAGCGGCCCCGGCAATAGGGCGCTGGAGCAGAGAGCGGGTCATCCGCACCCGGCTGGCAAGGCGGCGGAGGAGCGCGTAGCGGAGCTACTCGCGACGACGGCAACGCCGCCAGCCGGGATGCGGGGGCCCGCGAGCCCGGCAGTCCTATTGCCGGGGCCGCTTAGTCGAAGATCGGATCTCTGGTGCGGCCGCGCTTCATCTCGAAGAACCCGTCCGTGCCCGCGATGAGCAGCACGCCGTCCCAGAGCCTGGCAGCGGCCTCGCCACGCGGGACCGGTGAGACCACCGGCCCGAAGATCGCCAGGTCGCCCACGGCGATCACCGGCGTGCCCACCTCGTAGCCGACCCGGTCCATGCCGTTGCAGTGCGACGCCCGCAGCGCCTCGTCGTAGTCGGTCGAGTCCATGGCCTCAGCCAGCTCGGCGGGCAGCCCGGCGTCGGCAAGCGCGGCCTCGATGGTCGCCCGGTCACGCTCGGCCTTCTCGTGATGGAAGCGCGTGCCGATTGCGGTGTACAGCGGGCCGAGGACGTCCGGCCCAAACTTCTGCTCCGCCGCGATGCAGACCCGGACCGGACCCCACGCTTTGGCCATGGCCTCCTTATACCGCTCCGGCATGTCCTCTTTGTTCTCGTTGAGCACGGCCAGGCTCATCACGTGCCAGCGGGGCGCGACCGGCCGTATCTTCGCCACCTCGAGCAGCCACCGCGAGGTGATCCACGCCCAGGGACACAGCGGGTCGAACCAGAAATCGACTGGGGTGGCTTCCTGCTCGGTCATGCGCTCTCCTCGGGGTAGGAGTTCCTCAGGTTCGGATCGGGCCCCGGCGGGGGCCGGGGCCGGGGTTCGGGCCTAGCTCAGGACGCCGGAACCGCGCACGCCAGGCCTGGCAGGCACCAGCATCCTGAGACCTGACAACCGGGAGACCGGCCTGGGCATTCCGGCGGACAGCATGGGATCATGCCGGAACGGCCAGCCCATGGAAGGGGCACGCACTGTGGCGAGCAACCTGACCCGCGACGAGGCGCGCGAACGCGCGCGGCTACTCGAGGTCGAGTCCTACCGGATCGACCTCGATGTTACCGGCGGCGAGACGACGTTCCGATCCCGGACGACCGTCACCTTCCGCGCCGCCAGCCCGGGTGCGTCGACCTTCATCGATCTCACCGCGCCCGAGATTCGCGAGATCACGCTGAACGGCGGCCAGGTCGGTCACGAAAACTTCACCGGGCGCCGGATCACGCTGGACGGCCTGGCCGGCCGCAACGAGCTGACGGTGGTCGCCGACTGCGCGTACTCGCGCACCGGCGAGGGACTGCACCGGTTCACTGACCCGGCCGACAAGGGCGTCTACCTCTACTCCGACCTGGAGACCTTCGACGCGCACCGGATCTATGCCTGCTTCGACCAGCCGGACCTGAAGGCTCGGTTCGAGTTCACCGTGACCTGCCCGGACACCTGGCAGGTGATCTCGAACATGGCGCCGGACGTGACCGCCGCCCCGGCCGGGCCTGGCACCCGGCGCTGGCATTTCCCGCCGTCGCCGCCGATGTCCACCTACATCACCGCCATCGCGGCCGGGCCTTATCACCTGGTGCGGGCCGACCACGACGGCATCCCGCTCGGCATCTACTGCCGCGAGTCGCTCGCGCAGTACCTGGATCCTGACGAGATCTTCGAGGTGACCAGGCAGGGCTTCGACTTCTTCCACGACACATTCAGCGTGCGGTACCCGTTCGGCAAGTACGACCAGCTGTTCGTGCCCGAGTACAAGGCCGGCGCGATGGAGAACGCGGGCTGCGTGACGTTCGTCGAGAACTACGTTTTCCGGTCGCGGGTGACCGACTCGGCAAGGGAGAGCCGGGCCAATACGATCCTGCACGAGATGGCGCACATGTGGTTCGGCGATCTGGTCACCATGCGCTGGTGGGACGACCTGTGGCTGAACGAGTCGTTCGCCACCTGGGCGGGCACCGCGGCCCAGGCCGAGGCCACCCGCTGGCCGCACGCCTGGACCACCTTCGCCCAGCATGCCTGGGCCAACGCGAGCCTCGGCGATCTGCTGGCCGCCCTGGAGGCAGCCTCCGGCCGGGACCTGTCGTCCTGGTCGAAGGCGTGGCTGGAGACTGCCGGGGTGAACACCCTGCGGCCGGAGTACCAGACCGACACCAGCGACCGGTTCACCGCGTTCGCCGTTATCCAGCAGGCGGCCGCCAGCCACCCGGCGCTCCGGCCGCACCGGGTCGCGGTCGGGCTGTACGACCGGACCGATGCCGGCCTGGTCAGGCGGCGCCGGGTGGAGACCGACATCGCCGGCGAGCGCACCGAGATCCCGGCGCTGGCCGGCGAGCGCCGTGCCGACCTGGTGCTGGTCAACGACGACGACCTGACCTACGCCAAGATCCGGCTGGATGACCATTCCCTGCGCACGCTGGTCACCGGTATCGGCGACTTCGCCGACCCGCTGCCCGCAGGGCTGTGCCTGGCAGCGGCATGGGACATGTGCCGGGACGCCGAGTTGCCCGCGCGTGACTACCTCGGCCTGGTGCTGGCCGGCGCGGACTCAATCGCCGACATCTCCGTGCTCCAGCCCGTGCTCGCGCAGGCAGCTGCGGCGGTGCGCCGCTTCAGCGACCCGGCCTGGCGCAGCGGCGGACTTGAGCGTCTCGCTACCGGGCTGCGCGAGCGGCTGAAGACCGCCGAGCCCGGTTCCGACCGGCAGCTCGCCTACGCGCAGGCGCTGGCCGGCGTGGCCACCACGCTGACCGACCTCTCGCTGCTTGCCGGGCTGCTGGCCGGGTCCGTCGTGATAGAGGGGCTCGCCGTGGACACCGAGTTCCGCTGGCTGGTGCTCGGCCGGCTGGTCAGCCGCGGCGCCGCAGGCCAGTCGGAGATCGACGCCGAGCTGGACAGGGACCGCACCGACGCCGGCGAGCGGCATGCCGCTGCCTGCCGCGCCGCGGTCCCCGACCCGGTCGCCAAGGAGGCCGCCTGGGCACAGATCACCGGCGGCGAGCTGCCGAATGCCCTCTTCCGCGCGACGCTGGACGGCTTCACCGACCATGACCATGATCACGCCGAGCTGCTCGAGCCCTACGGGCAGCGCTACTTCGAGGTTGTCGGGCAGATCTGGCAGGACTGGGGTCCGGACATGGCGCAGTGGTTCGCGGAAAACGCCTACCCACGTGACATGATCACGGTCGCCGCGATCGCCGCCGCCGACGAGTACATCGCCCGCGAGGACCCCCCGGCCGCGCTGCGCCGCCTGCTGACCGAGGGCCGCGACGACACCGCCCGCGCGCTCCGCTGCCA
>WNGH01010305.1_pt1 | contig 14203 bp, 12 predicted proteins | sample 5400631 | NCBI WGS metagenome assembly WNGH01 (sample SAMN13153373, study PRJNA577476) | soil metagenome | isolation source: 115 cm soil or saprolite under Garry oak tree replicate 1 | place: USA:California | collected 2016-06-15
CCCGATTCTGCCGGGCGAGCGAACCGGCGTAACCTGCCACGGCAGCGACCCGGACAACGATCCGTTGACTTACAGCTACACGACGACTGGGGGACAGATCGTGGGGAGCGGCTCGAGTGTACAGTTTGATGCCACAACCCTGCAGCCCGGGAGTTACGACGTGAAGTGCACGGTGAACGACGGACGCGGCGGCACCGCCGATTCTTCAGGTAACGTGCAAGTGAAGGAGCCCCCGCAGATCAAGCAACTGGAAGCCAAGCTGGCGCTGCACAGTATTTACTTCCCGACGGCGCAGCCCACGGTGGCAAAACCTACGGGAGGCTTGCTCCCCAGCCAGGAAGTGACGCTGGATACCCTGGCCAGCGACTTCAAGCAGTATCTCACGTATAGGCCGGACGCCCACTTGATCCTCGAAGGCCACGCCGACATTCGTGGCGCCAAAGACTACAACGTGAAGCTCTCCGAGCGCCGCGTGGAACGTACCAAGAGCTACCTCGTTGAGAAGGGCGTACCCGCGGACCATCTTGAGACGCGGGCGTTTGGCTTCGAAAAGAACATGACCTCCGAAGAGGTTAAGCAGCTGATCGAAGCCGATGCTGACCTCACGCCGGCGGAAAAGCAGAAGATCCTGAAAAACCTGCTGACGGTACGCCTGGCCAACAACCGCCGGGTCGATGTCACTCTGAGCACCACTGGTGAACAGTCTGTTCGCCGCTTCCCTTTCAGTGCCAAGGACGCTTTGACGCTGCTCAGTAGGGGCGGCGGTGAAACACCCAAGAAGAAAACGACAGCTGCATCCCCGGCGAAGAAGGCCAAACCGTAGCGGCGAAGGCCTAGCAAGGTACATCGCCGCCGGGAGAGACTCATAACGCTGGCCGCGCGCTGCGGAGAAACCGTGCGCCGGCTAAGCCAGGAATGGGAAGCGCGGCAGCATCCCGTGCTGACCGGCAAAGAGAAATTGGAAAGCAGAAACTAAAAAAAGAACGACTGGGCCTGCCCGTCGACTCTTCTAAGGTTGAAAGTCAAGTCAATGGCGAAGAACTGATTACGAACTGCCGCGCCCGCGGGCCAACGACGGCATGCTGGTTGTTTGCCCTGGGGCAGTAGAAGAGTAAGCCGCGAAGAACGAGAGGACGCGGCGGCGGAATTCGTCGGGTTGGAAACCCAACGCGGCGGTGTGGAAGGCGCGGGGGACCACCCAGAGTTGTTTGGGGCCGCGGGCGGCGGCGTAGATCATCTCCGAATGGCGGCAAGGCAAGGCCACATCCTGTTCATCGCAAATGAGGAGAACGGGAAAAGCGCGCGAGGCGACGGCCTTTACCGGCGAGACTTCCGCAACCGGAAAACCCGCGAGCTTCTGGTCACGATACAGAAGCGTCCAGGTGCCGGGAGCGAAAAGCGTCTTGCCGAGCCAGGGATACTTTCGGAGACCGGCGTAGTCGTAGGCAGCTTCGCGGAGGTTGGCGAAGGAGGCTTCGGCAACCACTGCTTCAATGCGTCGATCGGCGGCAGCGGATTGCAGCACAATGCCGGCGCCCATGGATTCACCGAGGGCGAAGATATGTTTGGGGTGTTCGCTCGATTCGAGCGCGTCGATGATGGCGCTGGTGTCGTTGCGCTCGAGCCAGCCATAAGTCGCCATGGGACCGCCGCTGGCGCCGTGGGCGCGGGCGTCCATCATGACCACGCTGTAGCCGGCTCGCAACAGGAATTCCGCCTGGCCCAGGACTCCGACGCGGTTGTCGGCGACGCCGTGGAAGAGGAGGACCCAATTCCCATTGGGAATTTTCGGCCGGACTTTCCAGCCGAGGAGAAGCGCTCTATCCGGAGCCGAAACCTCGAAATCTTCGTGGGATGTCCCCGTGACGAGGAAGGAGGCCTCGGCCTCGCGAATCAGGTCGGGAGTGAGCTCGCGGCGAATGGGATGGAGAAACGCCGGGCCGGAAAGCCATCCGGCTACAGCCGCTAGCAGCGGCGGGAAGAGCAATAAGATCAGAGTGATGCGAATTAAGCGACGCATGGGTGCTACACGAAGATACGAGTATAGGGTCAACAACGTTCGAACAATGCTTCAGAATGTGCCAAGCACACCGAGGGGTATACGACTCCCCGGCCGCCTTTCCGAAAGAGTGCGGAATCGGTTGAAAACAAGAGGGTTGTGTCTTTGCTACCGGCAACAAGATCTGACAGAATAGCCCCGGTTGGTGCGCGATTCTTTGGAGAGTATTACTTCGAGGTGGTGGCCAGCTTGGTGGCGGGGGAAGCGGCGTGCTCGGCTCGTCTTTCTTGTTCTACCTGCTGGGTGCACTCGGCAATTTCGTCATCGATCGCTTTGATTTCTCGAGCCAGGTGAAAATTTTGAGGATCCCTTGTATAGGTTTCGAACAGCGCGTTCCTCTTGGCTTTTAAATCGTCGCGTTTCTTCTTCCAAACACCTGCACCGGCAATCATACGTTTAACCTCGGAACCAGTGTGCGCCTTTTTTTGGTTTGCCGATAGGGGCACAAAGGGGAGGGGTGTGCTTAGAGTTGTACGATGTCCGTTTTAGAATGCGGTGAGAGAACATTGGGCGGAGAAGCGTGCCCCAACCGGAAGGCGGCAGGTTGTATGGAGGGCTCAGCGCTCGTCATCGACCGGCGATCAAGGCAGGACAGACTGAAGTCCGCCCCTACACGGAAGACCTAGAGAGACGGAAGCCAGGGAACCCGCGAGTCGTCAGGAGCGAAAAAGCACGGATTCGCGCTGGAACATCTTGATGGCCAGGAAGAGGGCTACGGCGGCATACAAGCAGGTGGAAACAAAAATGATGGCGATGAAATTCCAGTGGTAAGTGCCGGCGACGAGTTCTTTGCAGAGTAGGCTCATGTTGAGAATGGGGATGAGCGCGAGCTTGGGAGTGAGCTCGACGCCCGGGAGCATGGCGGCGATCGCCGGGATAATGACGACGAAGGTCATCGGCGTGAGATAGCTCTGCGCTTCTTTGTAGGTTTTGGCGAAGAGGGCAATGGTCATCAGGGTCGCGGAAAAGAATACCGCAAGAGGCAGAGCCATGATAAAGACGGACAGCACGGTCCTGAGACCCAGGTGGAGCAAAAAGGCGGGAGCTTCGCCCCCCTGGCTCCCGGAGTTTTCGGTGAAGCGATGCAGGACGGAGAAAGAGACACCCATCGATAGGACGGAGAGTGCAGCCGTTGCCAGTGAGGCGGTGAGAACCAGAAAGAATTTGCCAAGCACGAGATGCATCCGGGAGATGGGGCTCGAAAGAATGGTCTCCATGGTACCGCGTTCTTTTTCGCCGGCGGTGAGGTCCATGGCGGGGTACATGCCGCCGGTCATGCACAGAAGGATGACCATGTAGCCGATGATGCCGCCGAATGCGGCGCCGCTGACTTTTTCGGGAGGGGCCACGTTTTCCTGTTTGACTTCAAAAGGCTGGAGCACGGCCTCCGGGAGATTTTTCGCAGCGAGACGTTCTTTCACCACGTTGTCCCGGTAGTCCTTCAGGTATTTTTCGATTTTGTCGGTCGCAAATTCAGATTTCAATTCTTCTTTGTAATTGTAGATCTTCACGGTGTCTGATTTTTGCCGGGCGACATCGCTCTGAAAACCGGGAGGGATTTCCACCACGGCGCGAACTTCTTTATTGATGATCTGATCTTTCCATGCGGGCGCGGCAGGGACGATCTCGATTTTGTCGAGCTTTTTGAGTCCCCCAACGACTTCAGGCGAGTCTTCGCCACCAAGGATCATGACTTTTGGAGTTTCTTCCTTGGCCTTGCCGACCAGGGCGACGGCCAGGGCGCCGAAACCTACGCTGAGAATGGGGAAGAGCAGCAGCGGGACGATGATGGTGGAAATGAGAGTGCGGCGGTCGCGCAGGGCTTCGGTGAGTTCCTTGCGATAGACGATGCCGACGTTGCGCAGGGACATGTCAGTTGGCCTCCGCGGAACCGTAGTGTGGCGCGACGACTTTGACGAAGATTTCCTCGAGGTCGGGCTCGGAGTACTTGTCGCGGAGTTCGGCGAGGGTACCTTCGGCGAGGAGCTTGCCAGATTGGATGATGCCGATGGTGTCGCAGAGCTTTTCGACTTCACTCATGATGTGCGTGGAGAAGATGACCGTTTTGCCGTGGTCGCGGCATTCGCGGATGAAAGCGGTTATGGTGCGAGCGGTCATGATGTCGAGGCCATTGGTGGGCTCATCGAAGATCATGACAGGGGGATCGTGAACGAGAGTGCGGGCGATGGAGGTCTTCTGCTTCATGCCGGTGGAAAGCTTGTCGCAGCGGCGGTCGCGGAAGCCGTTCATGTCCAGACGATTAAAAATATCGTCGACGCGCTTTTTCAGCTCAGCTTCGTCTAAACCGTTGAGACGGCCAAAGTATTCGACCATCTCCTGCGCGGTGAGGCGGGGGTAGAGAGCGGTGGCAGTGGAAAGGAAGCCGACGATGGCGCGTACTTTTTCCGGCTGCTCGACAACGTCGCGGCCGCAGACCAGGGCAGTGCCGTCGGTCGGCTCAAGGATGGTGGCAAGCATTCGAAGCGTGGTGGTTTTGCCCGCGCCGTTGGCGCCCAGGAGACCATAAATCCTGCCGGGTTGGCAGACGAAGCTGATGTTATCGACGGCGCGGATTTCACCGCGCTTCTTATCCTGGAAGCGCTTGGACAGACCGCGAGCTTCAATCATCGAAGGACCCCTGGCTGGGAGTTCGTAAGACAGGGCACGGAGCGTTCAGATTCTACTACGCAGCGGGAAAGGAAGTGTTACCGGGAGGCGATAGCGATTAGAGGATGGTGAACGGGCGACAAAAAACAAGGCCGATGGCAGCCCGATCGGGGGTTCAGAAAAGGCGGAATTGACAAGTGTCCGCTTACCCGGTGGGGCCGTAGAGTCCCGGACTTCAGGCCGGGGATATAAGGCTCCTTAAAACGGTCAGCGCGGCTTCTTCTGCTGCTCGATATAGCTCTTGAGAATTGTTGCCGGAGGCACCGCCGCAACTGGCGGCGAAATTGGAAGGCGACCACAGCACGCCTCGCCAATAGCGGCGCGCTAAGTCAGGTCGCTCCTGCCGGAGCATGCGACTGGAAACGCCCTTCCAGCGAGTTGACCAGCTTCGAGATGGCCACCTTCGGTGGATGGCGGACCACTAGGTGGACATGATGGTCTTCCCCATGCATCTCCGTCAGTGGGGATTCGAAGTCGGTGCAAATCTTCCTAAACAGCAGCCGCAGGCGGTCGACCGCGTCTCTGTCCAAGACCCGGTATCGATACTTGGTGATGAAGACCAAATGGACATGCCATGCAGAAACGCAATGCCTGCCACGATGGAGTTCTTTACTGATCCCCATGGACCAAATATATTAAGACCATGTTGAGACGGCAAGCCTACCGGTTCGCACTCCGGCCGAGCGGCCAGCAACTCCGCAACTTGCGGCAGTTCGCCGGGTCCTGCCGTTTCGTCTACAACAAGCCCTTAGCACTCAACACCGCACGCTACAACAAGAAAGAGAAACGCTTGGGCTATGCCGGACTGGGCGCCCTGTTGCCCAACTGGAAGAGGGAGCATCCGTTCCTGTCGAAGTTCAAGAAGAAAGGTCAGCGTGAGAGTTTCCGGGTGCCGCAAGGCTTCGAGGTAGACAACGGTAACGGGCGGATCAAACTGCCGAAGATCGGTTGGCTGCGCTACCGCAAATCGCAGGAGGTGTTGGGTGCAACTAAGAATGTCACCATCAGCGAGTCCTGCGGGAAGTGGTTCGTAGCCGTTCAAACGGAGCGTGAAGTGGAAACCCCCTTGCACCGGTCAACCTCGGTGGTGGGACTGGATTGGGGAGTGGTTCGCTTGTATACCCTGTCGAAATGAGGAATACCGAGAGCAGTGCCAGCCGCTCAAGAAGTTCTTGCCTAAGTTGGCGAAGTGGCAGCGCCGCATGGCGCGGAAGATCAAGTTTTCGCACAACTGGAAGAAAGCGAAAGCCGGTATCGCTAGGTTGCACCATCGCATTGCCAACATCAGAAAAGAGTTTCTACATCGGTCCTCGAACGAGATCAGCAAAAACCACGCGATCGTGTTTGTCGAGGACCTGCAAGTAAGGAAAATGTGCAAGTCCAGCAAAGGCACGAAGGACCAGCCGGGGAAGCAGGTGGCCCAGAAGTCTGGGCTCAACCGCGCTATCCTGGACGGGAGCCCGTTCGAGCTGCGCCGTCAACTGGAGTACAAGACCGCGTGGCGGGGTGGTCTTTTCTATGCCGTGCCGCCGCAGAACACCAGCCGCACCTGCCCGGTAGTATGGGGAGGATGCGGTCAGGTATCGGCAGATAACCGCAAGACCCAGGCGAAGTTCGTATGCCTGAAATGCGGGCTGTCAGCCAATGCGGATTTCATCAGTGCGGTAAATATCCGAGAGGCGGGACTCGCCTCGCTAGCCTGTTCGCAACCTTCGCATGCAGTAAGTGCGTCGTGGCAGGAACCCACCGAAGGCATCCATCGCTTAGGCGTGGAGCCAGTAGGAATCCCCGGACTTTAGCCTGGGGAGGACGTCAACGGTCTTGATGGGAGATCTCTCTCTCCCAGTACGGCCCATCCGCGCAGAGACACAATGACGCGGGAAGAATGACTTGACGGTCACAAAAACGCGAAAGAACGTGCCGCAAGAGCTTGCTGTCCGTTCGAATGTTCCGGTCGGTCCAATTGCAAATTCAAATTGCGTAGTTTTTGATCTTGCCCGCCGACGGTTGCGAATTTCTACTCGCCGTACGGAACCCAGATGTTTTTCACCTGCACGGTGTGGTCGAGGAACCACCGGCCTTCGCCTTGTTTCACGTCGAACCAATCGATGGCGCGGCCTTCGTTGGTGAACACTTGCTTCAGATTGCCAAGCGAAAGAGTTTTCACCGTTGCGGCGCCGGCTTCATCTGTAAAACACCAGATGCTGTCGACGTCATCGTGTTCAGCGAGCGTCTTCATCAGTTCCGCGGCGCGGCCGGTAACTATGTTTACGACGCCATCCGGCAGATCGCTGGTTTCGAAAACCTGATAGAGATCGCCGGCAATCAGAGGGTATTTTTCCGAGGGAATGGCGACGACCGTGTTGCCCGCTGAAATGGCCGGCATCACCAGAGAAAGAAATCCCAGCAACGGCACATCGGCGGGGCACACCACTCCGACCGTGCCGATCGGTTCTTTCATTGCCAGCGCGACGTTGCGGAACGGCGGGTTATGCACTGCGCCGTCATACTTATCGGCCCAGGCGGCGTAGGAAAAAATGCGCTCGATGCCGAGGCTGACTTCGGCTTGCGCTTGTTTTTTCCCCACCACGGCGGACAACCGGCCGGCCATTTCTTCGCGGCGCTGGGAAAGGTTCTCCGCCACGTAAAAGAGCACTTGCGCGCGATTATGCGCCGTCGCCCTGCCCCAGCCTTCCGCTTTGCGGGCCGCTTCGACGGCGTTGCGAATGTCTTTGCGGTTGCCAAGAGGCGCTTCTCCGAGCAAACGCCCGTCCGCGCCGTGCACTTCGATGCTGTAACCTGAATCCGGCCGCGCCTGATGCCCGCCGATGTAGAGCTTTACCGTGCGGTCGATTGGAGGGGCCGCGAAATCGGCGGGCTGCTCCGGCGGTTGATCCATCGCCAGTGGCGTTGTATCGACCAGTGGGGCGTCCTTAAACCAGACGGGCTCGAGGTATTCTAGAAGCCCCTCCCGCCCGCCCTCACGTCCGTAACCGCTCTCGCGGTAGCCGCCGAAACCGCAGGCGGCATCGAAAAGATTTGTGCAGTTGACCCAAACCACGCCGGCCTTGAGCTGCGCCGCAACATGCAATGAAACATTGATGCTCTCGCTCCACACGCAGGCGGCCAGGCCGTAAACTGTATTGTTCGCGAGCTCCACAGCTTCCCGCGGAGTGCGGAAGCTCATGGCCGCGAGCACCGGGCCGAATATCTCCTGCTGCGCCACCACCGAAGTCGGATGAACATTCCAGAGTAACGTCGGCGGGAAATACAGACCCCGCGACGGTACGGGAATGGAAGGCTGCCAGCAGGTCGCTCCTTCCGCGATGCCCTGATCGACCAGCCGCTGGATGCGTTCGAGCTGCACGCGCGCGACGATGGCTCCAATGTCGATGGCTTTGTCGAGCGGCGGGCCGATTCGCAGCGTGTTCATGCGATCCTGAATCTTGCCGATCAACTTCTCCGCGACGCTCTCCTGCATCAGCAGGCGCGAACCGGCGCAGCAAACCTGCCCCTGGTTGAACCAGATGCCGTCCACCAGACCTTCCACGGCACTGTCCAGATCGGCGTCCTCAAAAATGACGAAAGGAGACTTGCCGCCAAGTTCGAGCGAGAGTTTCTTGTGGCTCTCGGCGGTAGCCTTGCGAATCGCGCGACCCACTTCGGTCGAGCCGGTGAAGGCAATCTTGTCGACGTCGGGATGCTTCACCAGCGCTTCGCCAGTCGATCCGTCGCCGGTGACGATGTTCACGACGCCGGCGGGGAGGCCAGCTTCCCGGCAAATCTCGGCAAATGCGAGCGCCGTCAAGGGTGTAAATTCCGCGGGCTTGAGCACCACGGTATTCCCGGTTGCCAGCGCGGGGGCAATCTTCCACGCCAGCATAAGCAAAGGAAAATTCCACGGGATGATTTGACCTACCACGCCGCAAGCCGTGTATCCCGGAAACTCCTGCTCAAGTAACTGGGCCCAGCCCGCATGATGATAAAAATGCCGCGCTACCAGCGGAATATCGATATCGCGGCTTTCACGAATGGGCTTGCCGTTGTCCAGTGTTTCGAGAACCGCCAGCCAGCGCGAATGTTTCTGCACCTGCCGGGCCAGTGCATAGAGATAGCGTGCGCGCGCGTGCGGAGTGAGAGACTGCCAAGCTGGCAAAGCACCCCGTGCAGCTTTCACCGCGCTATCGACATCCGCTGCCGATCCCTGCGCGACTACCGCGAGTCTTTCACCGGCGGAAGGATCCGCCGTGTCGAAATAAGTCCCTGCCGCAGGCGCCTGCCAAGCGCCGTTCATGAAATGTCCAAAGCGCCGGCCGTGACGGTCCAGCCAGGCAAGAGCCTCGCGCGGATCCTCCTGCGAGGGGCCGTACTCCATGGTCATGAATTTTTCAACGATGCTCATTCGCTTCTCTCGTTATCGAACCAGGATTCTCGTGCCTAAGCGATGGGATGGCGATAATCCGCCGAATAGCGTCCCGTGGCATGGTGCTCCAATTGCCGCTCGATATCCGCAAGCATGCCGCTGGCGCCAAAGCGGAACAATTCCGCCTTTAGCCACGAATCACCGACTTCCTCCTTCATCAGGGCAAGCCAGTCGAGCGATTGCTTGGCGGTGCGAATGCCGCCCGCTGGCTTGAAGCCCACCGCCATTCCCGTTTCCAGCGCGTACTCGCGAATGGCGCGCGTCATGACCAGGCCGACGGGAAGCGTGGCATTGACGGCTTCTTTGCCCGTCGATGTTTTGATGAAGTCCGCTCCGGCCATCATCGCTACCATGCTGCCGCGCGCCACGTTGCGCAACGTCAGCAAATCACCGGTGCCCAGGATCACTTTCAGATGCGCGGGCCCGCAGGCATTTTTGAACGCGGCGATCTCATCATAGAGCACTTGCCACTTACCGCCGAAGACGTGCGCGCGGGTGATGACCACGTCGATTTCGTCAGCGCCGGCTTCCACCGAGCGCCGAATTTCCGCGACGCGTTCCGGGAAGGGAGAAAGACCGGCCGGGAATCCCGTGGAGACCGCCGCAACATGAATGCCGCTGCCCTCGATGGCCCGCCGTGCGGTTTCGACGAAGGTGTGATAAACGCATACGGCAGCGACCTTGATATTGAGGCTCTCGACGCCAAGCTTCTCGAGGAGTTCCTGCTGAATCGGTTGGCGCGCCTTGGCGCATAAGCGGCGAACACGCTCGTCGGTGTCGTCGCCGGAAAGTGTGGTCAGATCCATGCAGGTGATGGCGCGCAGCAGCCAAGCCGCCTGCCAATCCTTCTTTACCGTTCGCCGTGTGGAGATGGTTTCGGCGCGGCGCTCGACGGCGCTGGTGTTCACGCGCACGGCGTTCACCCCATCCAAATTCAGCGGGATACCGCGGTTGGGCTGGAGATCGCGCCCGGCGTAGTTGGCGATGGCCGTCTCGGAAGGTAAAATCGGGCCTCCGAGAGCCTGGCGATCCAGGCTAGCGGAGTTGTCGATGCGGAGGTGGTCGCCGAACATCATGGAATATTTCAATGCCTACAGCGGAGCGATCAGCAAAGCCCTATCTTAGCACCTAGACAAAGTCCGTTTACAGGTGCCCACCGCGATTCCGCCACTCCTGGTCGAATTCCGCCCGCTTCGAGAAGGACTTCTGGGTCCCTACTCTTGTTGTGGAAAGAGCGGCGTAGAGACTTGCGCGCGTTAGAGCCTCCGCCGCCGGCAAACCTTCGCTCAGAAAAACCGCAAAGCTTCCGATGAAAGCGTCGCCCGCGCCGGTGGTGTCTACGGCTTGGACCTTGAACGCGGGAATCAGGTCGATGCGGTCCGGTCCCGCCGCCAAAGAGCCGCGTTCGCCGAGAGTAATTACCACCCGTCGCATTCCCTGCCGCAATAGAAACTCCGCGCAATTTCTTGCCTCATCGATCGAATGCACCGGCATTCCCGTGATTGCTTCGGCTTCGCTTTCATTGGGGATGAAATAGTCCGCGGCGCCAACTTCCTGGTAGTCAACCGGCTGCGCCGGGGCGGGATTCACGATCGAGCGGATGCCATTGGCTTTGGCGAACTTCACGGTGTGGCAGACGGTGTCGAAGGGAATCTCAAACTGCATGATGATGGTGTCTGCCTTGCGGAGCAGGGGCGCGGCGGCATCCACATCTTCTGGTGTAAGCGTGTCGTTTGCGCCCTTCACGACGATGATGCGATTCTGGCCACTGGGATCCACAAAGATTGGGGCGACGCCGCTGGAAACGCCCTCAGCGATGCGCACGTACGTCGCGTCAATGCCCTGCGATTCAAAATTCCCAATCGTTGCGGGCCCGAAAAGATCGCTCCCTACTTTTGCCACCATGCCCACGTTCGCGCCGCAGAGACGCGCCGCAACCGCCTGGTTGGCGCCTTTGCCGCCGAAGCCGAGATCGAACTTCCTGCCGAAGATGGTTTCCCCCGCCCGCGGGAACACATCATGGAACGTGGTAAGGTCCACGTTAGCGCTGCCCACAACTGCAATAAAGGACGGCTTGGCCATCATTTCGCCTCTGGTGATTCTCGGCGCGGATTATATAAGAACCCGACCCGGGAACCGCATTAACTCTCGATTGCCAAACGAACTGTCGCGCCGTTGGCCTCGAGTGGGGATGCTGCTCGAAGATTCTCCGCGATGCCCTTGACATTTTCCCTAACGGGAGTACTACCAGCGACAGTCACAATTTGCGGAAACTGCATGATAACCAAGGTTCTTGGAGCTGAAAAAAAAGACCAATCGCTTGACCCTCGAAAGGAGTCGCAGACCTATGTTTGTTCCTCACACTTTCGGCATTGCGCTTCTAATGATATTCACCAGTGCGATCTGTTGGGGCTCCTGGGCCAACACCTATAAAGGTGTAAAGAACTACCGTTTCGAATTGTTTTACTGGGATTACGCGCTCGGCATTTTCCTGATTGCGGTGGCGCTGGCTTTTACGATGGGCAATACTGCGAACGATGCCTCTAGTATTCTGAACAACATCCGCGCGGCGGATCGATCGAATTTCATTTACACGCTTGCCGGCGGCGCGGTTTTCAACCTTGCGAATCTCCTTCTGGTCGCGGCCATCGACATGGCCGGTCTGGCCATCGCTTTTCCGGTTTCGATCGGCATCGCGATGGTGGTTGGCGTCGTTTCGAGCTACACGCTGCAACCGAAAGGGAATGCGGCTTTGCTCGCAGCCGGCGTCGCATGCGCCGTTAGCGCGGTGATCCTTGATGGCCAGGCTTACCGAAACCTTGCGAGGGTGGCACGGTCAGTTTCCCGTAAGAGCATCCTGGTCTCGGTTGTCTCTGGAATCCTGATGGGCCTGTGGGCACCATTTGTCACTCATGCGATGACCCAGGGAAACGCCCTGGGTCCCTACAGCACCGGCGTTATCTTCACGCTCGGAGCGCTGCTCTCTTGTTTTGTCTGGAATGTCTATTTTATGAGGTACCCTCTTGTGGGCGAGCCCGTGAATTTCGGCAAATTCTTTCGCGGGCCCGCCGCCGGCCACCTGCTCGGTCTGCTGGGTGGGGTCATCTGGGGCACCGGCACGGTCTTTAATCTGGTCGCCGCGAATTTCACCGGGGTGGCGGTTTCTTATGCGATCGGCCAGTCCGCTCCCATGGTTGCAGCCTTGTGGGGCGTTCTCGCGTGGAAAGAATTCCAGGGCGCTAATCGTCACGCAAAAGCGTTTCTCGCCCTCATGTTCTTGTTCTATGCCCTCGCGATTCTTCTGCTAGCCAAGGCCAACACGGCGGGCTGATGGGGGAATACCGATCGCCGTTGGAATGATCGGAACAGGTTTTTTTTGTCTAGGCCGCGAAAACGTTGCGGACCATGAACCATAAGTTCGCGGGGCGCTCTGCCAGTCTGCGCACGAACCACGGATACCAATAACTGCCGTAGGCGACCAGCACGATGGAAGTGCAGCCCTCGCGGGCGAGGCGCTCCTGCTCGGCGCGCTGGATGCCGTAAAGCATCTGCACTTCGAAATCCACCTTGCGAAAACCTTCCGCAGATGCAAAATCGGCCAGCCGCCGGATCAACCCAACATCATGCGTACCGAAAGCGGCGCGCACGCAGCGATTCTCCTTCTTGGCCTGCAGCATCTGCTTCCCAAGTTCGAGATAGCTTTCGTCGACATCTTGCTTGTGAGGGAACGCGATTTCGGGCGGCTCGCTGTAGGCCCCTTTGACCAATCGAATCGAGGGCCGCCGCGGCAGAAGTTTCGCCAGGTCGTCCTTGGTTCGATAGAGATAAGCCTGCAGGCATATACCGACGTTGGGATGCGCGGTCAGCACTCGGCGATAGATATCCAGGGTAGCGTCCACATAGTTGCTGGCCTCCATGTCCACCCAGACGATGGAGTCCTGTTGTGCGCGCTCAATAATGGCTTGCAAATGTTCGCAGCAGAGATCCGGGGAGAGATCCAAACCAAGCTGCGTCAGTTTGACGGAAATTTCCGCGCGCAGACCTCTTACTCTGATGCTTTCCAGAACTTCGAGATAGTGTTCCGTAACCTGCTGCGCCTCGGAGCGATCCTTGATGTTTTCGCCCAGGTGAGTGAAGACCGTTCCGATCTTCTTTCCCCCCAGAACCTGTGCGGCGCCAAGTGCGTCGTCGAGCGTCTCGCCGGGCATGAACCGCGAGACGGTGCGCCTTACAAACGGGTAATGCGTTGCGCGATGTCGTAACCACTGATTTTGAGATGCTGCCAGCAGCATCGATCGCATAAGACTCATGAGTGCCTCTTGGCCCTGAAATCCAAGCGCCTGCGGCTACCGCCCGCTCATTATTCTAAACCGCATCGCAATGTGAGTTGTTTCTCTATTTTTCGGGGGAATGCCGTGTGATCCCCGCTAGCGCGGCCTGGCAAACAGGGAAGCCGGCAGAGCGAGTGCTTCCTTCGCAACAACCCCGCTCGAACGGCGAACCACGGCGGCTTCATGGCCAAGGTGCGCTTCACTTTCCGCTCGAGCTTCGACGATGGTGTTGAGTTGCATGCCGGGCGTAGCGCTCGCCAACTCTTCTGCGCGAAGAAGACAGGCGAAAACGAGACGCTCCGGCAGGTGTCGCCGATCGAGGAACTGTGCGTAATTGAACCAATCGCTTCCAGCGCTCGTCGGGTCGGAAAGCGAAGCGTCAATGGCCAGGGCCCGCTGATACGCCGACGCTGCTGCCACGGCGCTCTCTTGTCTCTCCTCGAAGTCCGCCAGATGAACCAGAGCCAGGCTCTCGAGTGCTTTGGCATTCGCTCTTTCCGCGAATTGGATTGCGGCGTTGTAGCCCGCTAAGGCCCCGTCCTGCTGATTGCCGGCCGCGTCCGCATCGGCAACTTTGATGAGCGCGGCGAGCACCGATGCCGTTTCATTGCGGTGCTCGTCCCGATGAGAAGCCACGATCTGCAAATAGGCTCGATAGTGTCGCGCCGCGGCCTGTACCTCGCCGCGCCGGTCCTGCGCCTCGGCAAGATAATGCTGGGCATT
>WNGH01003921.1_pt1 | contig 14202 bp, 10 predicted proteins | sample 5400631 | NCBI WGS metagenome assembly WNGH01 (sample SAMN13153373, study PRJNA577476) | soil metagenome | isolation source: 115 cm soil or saprolite under Garry oak tree replicate 1 | place: USA:California | collected 2016-06-15
TCATGTTCGCAGCGTCGCAGTTCGCATTCGGCAGGTGTTAGGCCGGGGGTTTTTCAACAGGCTTTAGCTAGGGAATCGCTATCGCCTTCGTTCGGAATCGTTGATCACCTCCCCAAAATCCGCATGAAGTGACCGAAACTGTCAATGGTTGGGGTTTTATGCACCAGAGACGCCGCGGAAAGCCGTTTCCACTTTTGCCCTTAGGATTCCCTGAAGAGAGGAGCTTGGAGACCAGACTATTCATAACATTAAGAAAAGGCGAGACTTACTGCGTTGTCTCGAGGCTGATTTTTGGTCACAAAGGTGCCTTCTCTCCTCCATGTGGTGCAGACAGTAAAGGCCCCTACAAACAGTTCAGCCTCCCACACAGCTTTTGGGACAGTGACGAGCCCCAGAGGAGACAGTCGGCGTGCATGCCCGACTCATTTCTAGATGAGAAAGTACGACCGATTCGTGGAGGGATTTCGAAGATTCGCTGAACAGCGAATGACGCCAGAGGAAGCACTCGCAAAGGCAAGTGATTCCATTCGAAAACGGGTCTTGGCGCGCGAGGAAAACTTCCTGAGTTTTGTCGAAAAAGGAATCTTCCAATACGCCTACAGCCCATATCTGAAGTTACTTGAGCGCAAGCGAATCCAGTTCAATGACTTGAAAACCTGGGTGGGAAAAGATGGAATCGAGCGAGCACTGCGCACCCTGGAAAACGAGGGAGTGTATTTTACCGTTGACGAATTCAAAGGCAAAGTGCCGGTGGTGCGCAATGGCATCGAGTTCTGGTGCCAAGAAGGCATGTTCGATAATCCTTTTCTCTCCTACGTTTACGAAGTGCGAAGCGGTGCTACACGGAGCGCGGGCACGAGAGTCCGAATCGACTTTGACTACTTACATCAGCGATCGCTCTACGATGCTCTTTTCCTGAACATGCATGGCTGCTTGAAGGCGCCCATCGCGAACTGGTTTCCGATCTTTCCTGGCGCACCAGGCATCAATTCGAGCCTCCGGTTCGCAGATATCGGCAATCCGGTTCAAAGATGGTTTTCCCAGGTGCCAGAAGATCAGCTCAACGTCAATTGGGAGAAGAAATGGGGCACGAAGCTCATCTTCACCCTTGGCAAACTGCATGGCTGTCGTTTGGCCGAGCCCGAGTATGTGGGGCTGGATGATGCTCTGAAAGTCGCGGAGTGGGCCGCAGCAGCGCTACAACAACACGAGAACTGTGTCGTTTATACGTTCGCTTCCTCGGCCGTCCGGGTCTGCATTGCAGCGGCAGAGAAAAATCTCAACATCAAAGGCACGAAATTCCTGGTGACGGGCGAGCCCCTCACTCCCCAAAAGAGGACCGAGATCGAAGCCGTGGGCGGGGCACCAGTTCCCGTATACGGGATCTCAGAGGCCGGGGTGATTGCGGCCGGCTGTAACCAAAGCCATCCGCAGAGCGACCATTGTCACCTGTACAAAGATACGACCGCGATCATTTCCCATCGTCAAAACGTTCCACATTCGGACTTGTTCGTTGAATCCTATTTGTTCACCTCGCTTCTTTACGAATCCCCCAAGATTCTCCTCAATGTGGGCATGGGGGATTATGGCGAGATCTCTTCCGAAAGTTGCGCCTGCGTCTTTGGGCAAGTCGGATTTGATGCCTGCCTGAACAATATACGGAGTTACGAGAAGCTCACAGGGGAAGGTGTGACCTTTGTTGACACCGACTTCATCCGCATAATTGAAAGAGATCTCCCGGAGCGCTTTGGCGGCAGAAGCACCGATTATCAGTTGGTTGAGAAGGAAGATTCGCGCGGGTTCACCCACCTGCAACTGCTTGTAAGTCCTCGAGTGGGAGAAATCCAGGAAACCGAGGTCTTGGATCGATTCTTGAATCTTCTCCGACGGGCGGAAGCCAGCCCTGATTCCTGGTCGCAATCCGGCACGGAGATGTGGAAACAGTCCAACATGCTGCAAATCGTCCGGGAATTTCCTTTTCCGACGGTAAGCGGAAAGATCATGCCTTTCTTTGCGAGCCAAAAAATATGACTATGAACAATAAATCAGCAGTGATCTTACTCGAAGAGAATATGCCACAGCAGAGGACTCAGACGATTGGCGGACCAGCGCCATCGTACGGAAGGGAAGCCGGAACAGGATTTCCTGCCCGAAGACTGAGAAGGCTCAGGCAGAACGACCGATTCCGGCGGTTGGTGCGCGAACATTCACTGTCGATTGATGATTTGATCTTGCCTTTGTTCGTGGTGCCCGGCCACGGCATAAAGCACGAAATCAATGCGATCCCAGGCAACTATCATCTTTCCATCGATAAATTGATCGAGGAAGCAAAAGAAATTCGCGACCTCGGAATTCCCGGGATTCTCTTGTTTGGGGTACCGGACCCCAAGGAAAAAGATTTGCTTGCCACGGGTGCCTACGCGCCCAACGGAATTGTTCAGGAAGCAGTTCGCGCGCTGAAAAAGAATGTGCCCGAACTTCTGGTCGTGACCGACGTATGCCTGTGCGAGTACACGACACACAGCCATTGCGGGATCCTCCAGGACGGGTACTTGTTGAACGACGCGTCTAAAGACGTGCTGGCGAGAACCGCTCTGTCGCACGTACAAGCGGGCAGCGACATGGTGGCGCCGGCGGCGATGCTGGATGGACAGATTCGCGCACTGAGACAAACGCTGGACGACGACGGCTTCGTGAACACGCCGATCATGGCTTACTCGGCGAAATATGCTTCGAAGCTCTACGATCCATTCTTCAAGGAAGGCACGCAGTCGACGTTGTCGCATGGCGACAAGAAGACGCACCAGATGGATTTCAGCAATTCCAATGAAGCGATGCGGGAAATTGCGATGGATATCGACGAGGGCGCGGACATTGTGATGGTGAAGCCCGCGCTTTATTACCTGGATATCGTGTACCGAGCGAAGACGGAATTCCAGATGCCGTTGGCTACGTACAACGTGAGCGGCGAGTACGCCATGATCGACGCCGCAGCACGGATTGGCCGTCTCGACAAAAAGCTGATCATGATGGAAGCGCTGATCTCGATGAAACGCGCCGGTGCAGACATCATCATCACCTATTTTGCAAAGGAAGTGGCGAAGGAGCTGAAGTAGACGCCCTTCCGGCTGTCCCGCCAGCTTGCGTCTTGCTGGACCATCGCAGAGAAGGTTCACGTCCTCGAGATGTGCAATCGTGAAACAGGGTTCCCGCAGTGAGACCGTGAAACACACAAAGGGCGAAAGGCTGCGCACTAGCTATCAACATGGAACTCGCCGTCATAGGAATTAGCCACCGCACCGCGAGCCTCGCACTGCGCGAACGAGTTGCGTTTCGCGTTGAGCAGGCTTGCGAGGCCACCGACCAACTGCGTGCCCGCGGCGTCCTCAAGGAAGCTGTGATCCTCTCGACTTGCAATCGCACGGAGGTTTACGGCGTGGCGCGAGAGCGCTCCGGCGACATCCTCCAGGCGATGGAGATGTTCGTCGCTTCTTACCACCGGCTGGCGCCTGCAGAGATGGGCTCAGCCGTCTACCGCCACAGTGACCGCGATCTCGTTCGTCACCTTTATCGCGTTGCAGCCGGGCTGGATTCCTTGCTGTTGGGGGAGTCGGAAATCCTTGGCCAAGTTCGGGAAGCGTATCGTGTGGCAATGGATTACGGGTCGACCGGTCGTGTACTGAATCGACTGTTCCAGTCTGCGCTGGAAGTTGGCAAGCGCATTCGTACGGAAACGCAGATCGGTTCGAGGCCGATGTCCGTGGCGTTTGCGGGCGTGAAACAGGCAGAGGCCCTTTTGTCAGGCTTGGAGAATCAGCGGATCATGATTGTGGGGGCGGGCGCGACGAGCGAACAGGTAGTGAAACACCTGTGTGCCCGGGGCGTTTCGCAACTGCGGATTTTGAATCGCACGACTGAACATGCCAGAACACTCGTGGCGCGCTATGGGGGCGAGGTCTTGCCCTGGGAAAGGCTTCCTGAGGTGCTGGACTGGCCCGACCTCATCGTGACTTCGGTCAGTAGTCCGGAACCAATTCTCACGCGCACGCATCTCGAAGCAGCTAGCACTGTCCGGGGGAACCGACCAATAGTGATCATGGACTTGGGCGTGCCACGAAACGTGGATCCCGCTGTAAAATCGCTCCCGCAAGTCCATCTTTCCGATATCGATAACCTCACTGAGGTCGTTGAACAAAACAAGAGAGCGCGCGAAGAGGAGATTCCACTCGCCACCGCCCTGATCGAAGAGCAGATCGAGGGCTTCATGCGCTGGCAGGCTGGTGTGGCGGCGTGTGCGGCGTACGCCCAACTGCGAGCCGTGCCCGAGCATAAACGCGAAGCCTTGCTCCGCCAGCATCTTGCCGCAATGTCTCATCTCACCGAGCCTGAGCGGTTGCATTTCACGTGCCTGCTCGATAAATTTCTCAACGGCTCGGGAAATCACTCGATTGAATATTCTCATGCGATCGCGGAAGCCCACGGTAAGTCCTAGAATCGCCCCAAGCCTATAAGCTGGTTGTCCCCGCTGCAGGGAACTTCGCTAGCTTCGGAATCCAATCGGTATCGTTCCCATGCCCTCTGGAACACGATGACTGCCGAGGGTTTCAACTGCAAAGTTGTCAAGCCGTCACCGAGTTTTGCGCGCGACAGCCTTGAGCATGGCTTTCCCATCAGTGGACGTCAGGCACCAACTGGATTGTTTGGGCCCTGAGAAGGATCACCCTCTTCCACCGCGGCCCCCTGTGCTTCTTGGATCACCAAGTGCCGCTGGATCTTACCAAGCGGCGTTTTCGGGAATGAGGCGCGAAACTGGATACTTGCAGGCACTTTGTAGGGTTCCAAATGGAGCCGGCAATGGGCCACCAGCTCCGCGGCAGTGGGGGCGGCGTCTTTTCTGGGAACTACAAACGCATGGAGTTTTACCTCCATGATTTTTCGTGGGTCCGCAAGTCCTACAAGAACCGCTTCTGCCACGTTCGGGTGCCGCTGCAGGACCGCCTCCACTTCGCGCGGATTGATTTTATGGCCGCCAACCTTAAGGATGTCATCCATGCGACCCATCAATTGGATGTCACCGTTGGCTTCCATCATTCCCATGTCACCCGTTCGGAATCCATTGTTCCTTATACTGGTGAGCGTCTCTTGAGAATCACCCCAGTAACCCTTCAAAAGTCCGGACCCTCTGAGGAGGATTTCGCCGGTCTCACCGTGGGCAACCGGCTGGCCCTGACCATCCACGACTTGTACTTGCAAGCCATCATTTGAACCCGCGAGCCGGTTAAAGACACCATTGGGGCCGCGCTTGAGGTATCCAACGCGCCCCTCTGTAAGTCCATAGGTCAAGTGGATCTGTGTGTTGGGCAAGATGGCTTGCAAGGCACTCAGCCTTTCTGGAGACATGGGTTCAGAACCGATTTCGACATAGCGCAGGGAGTCACCGTTGTCACGGAAAAAAGAGGCGAAAGTGTCGATGATCATATTGCAAGCCGCTGGAACCAAGACCAAGCCGGTGGGACGCAACACCGGGAATTGGCTCAAAGCCACAAAAATGTCGGGCGCAATCAGCGCGGTGCATTGTGCCAAGAAGCAGGTAAGAAACCGACGAAAGGCAAGAATATGATGCAAAGGAAGGGGCACCACCATGACGTCGGTCTTCGACAACTCGAGGAAATTGAGCGTAAACGATGCGCACGCTAGCGTACTCTCGTGCGTGTGCATGACACCTTTCGGCGCGCCGGTGGAACCGCTGGTGAAGGTGATGGTTGTCAAATCATCCGGCTGTGCACCGGCCGGCAGTGCTCCCGTTTCGACATCGCCGGCAATTGCCGTTTGCAAGGACTCCACGGCGATCTGGGCAGTTTCCGGTAGAGCTGCAGAGGGGTCTTTCAAGAAAAAAACACGGAAGAAACGGAGAACCCCCGGCATTTCCTGAACCCTTTCCACAAAACTCGTCTCCGCAATTAGCGCCGTCGGCTCCGTTCTCTCCAAAATATGCCGCAGATTTGTGGAGCGCATGGCGGGATCAAGCGCGACTACGACAGCCCGCGCTTTCCATATTGCGAAACAGGCAATAACGAACGCGGCTGAATTGGGCAGGCCGAGGATTATACGATCGCCCGAGCGGACATGACGCGCGACCAGCCGATTGGCAAGGCCATCCGAATAACGATCAATTTCGGCATAAGACAGACGTTCAGTACCACTGATGAACTTAGTCTCGTCCCCGGACTCCTTGGCGGCGTTGCGGAGGGCGTCCTGTAGCAGGCGAGGAGCGTGATCCTCGGTTGGTGGATGGTGTCCCCGGGCACTGATGAAGTCCCGAATGTCATCCTCGGTGAAACGCCACAGGTTCCCGACCTTTACACCCCGCAAGTCTCCGCTGCGTGCGTAGCGATACAGTGTCTCGAGTTCGATCTGCAGCTGTGCCGCTGTTTCGGGCGCAGTGAACAATTTGACCATCAAGGAGCTCCCCTACCAGATATTTTCAGCGTTTTTATCGCGTGCGCCAATCTTTATAATTTTCTCTGAATCTCGGAATAAGCCACGGGGAGAGCAATTTCGCTGCCTTAGTACGAGGAGCGATGTCGCGAGTGTCCTGTAACCTATTAATTGTCAATAAGTTGCGGAGCATACCGGCAGGATCTTAGAGGGGATCTGTGGAGGGGATTGGGGAGGGAAAGACTTTGCTGTTCACGGTCGGATCGGGATCGGAGGGGAGCCTAACTCGGTCTTAACCCTGATGCGACTCAAAGTTCTGGTTCGAGGCAGGAACAGGGTCAGAATGAGTATTGAGCAATCGATCCAGGCGTTTTCGCGGAGTGATGGGTGGGAGCCCTGTTTCACCCCAATTTTCCAATGCCTTGAACATCACTGAGCGCCCGGGCAGCGAGATCTCTGGCACCGCACACTTTACGGTCGCGTTGATGATGGCCACAGACGAAGGATACGGGGGAGCGCCGAGCCCTCTGCCGTCCTTGGCTGCACGCGCCAGCGTGGAGGGGTCGTACTGAAATGTAGGAAAGTCCTTGATGAATTCAATATCGCGCTCGGGGTCTACGCGCGAGCTCAACGCCCAGTTGAGGGTTTCTTGATCTCGAATGTCAATGTCTTCGTCAACAAGGTAGATGAATTTCTGCCCCAAATTGAACTTAGCGAGTGCGCGACCGATGCGGGCACTCTCCGACACATGCGCTTTTTCGATCTGAGCAACAAGAATTGCCAAACTGGCGCTCCCACGCGCGATGGCGAGATTGCGAACGCCCTTCAACCCGAGCTTGCGGGTGAGGTAAAACCAGAGTGGCCCGAGGAATCCCATCTCCATGACCAGGTGGCCATCCGAGGGAGGCATCTGTTGCACATACCCATGGTGTAGAGGGGCCGCTCGGTGATAGATGGCGGTGACATCAACGACGGGTGCCGGAGAAGATTGGTTCAGGTAACCCAAGACTTCCCCGAACGGACCTTCCATTCGCAGCGAGTCGCAGCGCACAAAACCTTCGATTACACACTCGGCCTGGGCAGGGACGGCTAAATCCACGGTTTTCCCGCGCACCACCTGCAAAGCAGAACCGGCAAGACCTCCCGCGATCTCCATTTCGTCGACACCGTAAGCAGTCTTGGCAGCCGCGGCAAAGGTGATAACCGGTGGAGCGCCGATCACCGCCGCCACGGGCATGGGCAGCTGACGTTTAGAGTATTTCGAATAATGGATGGCACCGTGCTGCAATTTGCTTCCGAAGGAGAGGCCCACATGCTTCTCGTCATGGATTTGCATCCGATAGATGCCCATATTCTGGATACCAGTATCCGGGTCTTTGGTGATCACACTCGCGGCACTGAGATATGGTCCACCGTCACGGCCAGGAGTCCAAACGGGAGCGGGGAGCTCCAGAAGGCTGAGCTGCGTGTCAGTGCGGATGACATCGAATACCGGACCATTGGCAACCTCGACGGGCTTGTAGGGTCGATCCAGGGCCTTGGCCCAAGCTATAAGCAACTCGTCCGAATGAACGCCGAGCGCCGCTCCGTACATCTCGGGGGTGGAAAACAGGTTGACGGCCACAGGCACGGACTGATTCTTCACATTCTCAAACAGGAGAGCGTAGGAATCCTTTTCCGGTGTGGATTCCATCGCCCAGCGAGCCAGGCAGGCAATTTCCCAATCTTTATCAACGAGTTTGGAGACTCGGTGCAGACGCCCAGTACGTTCGAGGTGGGTGAGAAAAGAACGTAGATTAAGGAACGGGGCTACTGGAAGAGCGCTCATCAAAAACCCTCTCTGCTGTGCGCGGTGCTCATGAGTCAGCCCGAGAAACCACTGGACGGCCGTTCCCGCGAACAGGCACACATTAACACGCGGGGGTTGAAGATCACGCTTTCTCTCATGATTCTCAGTATGATTCAGAACATCCTTCTGAAGTGTTCAAGTACGGCATTCTAGACTGCTTCCCCGACCGAGCGAGTCTCTGTGGATTTGGCGAAAACTGCTTCCATACTTCCGCCTGTGCCCGCCCAGGACGCCACCTGGCTGAACGGGAAGATGAAGGACAGACGCACAACTTTGCGAATGGCTCTCCAGGCAATGCCTCTTTCCTTCGCTTGCGCTTGTGACGTGGGTTCGAATCCAAATTTGCTAGCGATTTCCGCACCCAGATAATTGACACTGCGCTCTACATAGCAGGTGCGCGGAGTCAGAAGACTCAATTCCCGAAAACCGAGGGACTTCATGACATACCCGAGGGATTTGGGCGAGAAATGGAATAGATGTCTTGGCAACTCCAATCCGTACCAATAGGAACCGAACACATGCGACTCCCATGAATCGATGTTGGGAAGCATCACGTAATAAATGCCACCAGGCCTGAGCCATTCCTGAACTTTGCTCAGGAACTGCCGTGGATCATAGACATGCTCCAGGACATCAAAACAAGTGATGACATCAAAGCTATTGGGTAAGAAGGGCGCTTCGGTGGCCTCGCCTGTAAAAACCTCAGCACCCGTAGCAAGCCTGGCCTTTTCAGCCGTCTCGGGGGCAATCTCGATTCCATGAAGCCTCCAGTTGGCAGTGTTTAAAGTGCTGAGAAACCCACCGGAGCTGCAACCGATATCAAGGATATTTCCACCCTTCTTGAATCTTGAAATCATGGCGCGTTGTTCTTCCCACCGTGCTGCGGCAGAGGTTTCACCCGCCTTGACGATCGCGTTGTGATAATCCTCGCTATAGTGATGGGACATTTCCTCTGGCAGCGGGGGGCTGACCAGCCAGACGCAAGCACAGTGATTACAACACGTGAGTCTGTATTTCTGCGTCCTGAGGTGAAATCGGTCGGGAGCACTCAAGAACTCTGATATCTCATTCCCTTCGCAAAGAGGGCACTGGAGTGCTGCCTTCGCGGGTTCCCTTTGCGCGTTGCCCGATATCCAGGCTTCACTGTCCTTCACAGTTTCATGCTCACTCACGGGGTTTGCTCCAGTTCCCACTCTCAGGGAGATAAGACGTTGTTAGCTTAGCCGGATTGCCCGCCACTACGGACGGAAGTTGCGTGGAACAAGAACTTGCAGAAGTGCCTGCCCTTCTTTCCTGGTCAAAGACTTCGTGAACCACAATGCCGGTCCCGCCGCGAGCACACATCCCACGATGGCAATCGTCATGCGGACAAGTGCCATGATTCTCTGATTATCCATGGCTGGCAGTGGCACCATGCTGAGAGCCAACCCGACCGCCAGCGCGGCAATAGTCGCGGAGATTAGTTTGCCAATATCCGGCAGCATAGACCGCACGCGGAAACCAGGGTACGTCTTCCCTATCGCAATAATCATGAACACCATTCCGATTAATTCTGAGAAGGCAAGGCCGGACAGAAGGCCGAGATATCCCACCGTAGAAGCAAATACGGCGACGGTAAGGAGAACCAGGATTCCCAGGGCCTGTCGAACATTGTCATACAGTGCATGTCCAGAGGTTCGGTAGAGCACCAAACTGAGATGTGCAAAAGAATAAAAGAGTCCAGTTATGCAGAGCAGCCACAGAGTTTCCTGCAGGGCGTGGGGAGACTGACCGGTCCAAGCGAACACAATGGACCTGCCAAAAATAGAAAGAAAGGCGAGCGGAAAAAGTGTTAAACCAAGAGTTAGTTTGAACGATTTCTTGATGAGTCGCTGCATCTCGTCCGTAGAACCAGCGCTGAATACCTTCGCGCCTCCAGACAAAATCGGCAGAAGTAAGGCTTCCGGGAGCATCTGCGCGGCCCCTTGCAGTCGGCTCGCGAGCGCGTACACGCCCGCGACTTCATCCCCAAATACGCGAAGCATCGCGACGGGAATAATCGCCGCGTACACCACCTCCATTACGTTCACGAGTTGGTAGCTCCCTGCATAGCGAAATAGTTCATGCAAAACCGTCTTACTGACGTACTTCCTGCCAACATGGATCTTTGGCACCACCTTCTTGGAGGCCACGTAACAACAAGCGACAAATCCGATTTCCGAGACGCCCATAACGCTGGCCATGGCGAACAGACCGAAGCCAAAATGCAGGACAAAGATGATGGCCACAGCCTCTGCAATCGTAAAGAGAGTCACAAATTTCCGGGCAAGATCAATTCGGTGCCCCCCCATGACGATGGCTTCAAACGCAGCTCCAAAATTGGAGAGCAGCATGATTACAGCCAGCATGGAGATGGCGTGCGCGGCCGATTCCAAAAACTGGGGCGGCACTCCGGCAGCCCGCGCCAATTGCCGGGACAACAACGAAATCGGCACCAGACCCAAGCAGGAAATCACAAGCAACACGGCCGTACCCGTACTCAGGAGTTGATTCGCGCGCTCATAATTCCCGTTGCCTGTGGCTTCTGCCACGTACTTCTGAAACGCCGACTTTACACCGATGCTTCCAAACCGCATGTAGGCCGCGGCCGTCATGATAATCGCCCAGATCCCGTAACCGCCAAGGCCCAGATGGGTAATCACAATGGGCACCGTAATAAGGCGAGTTCCGGCTTGGGCCAGGCGAGCAATTACGCCAAAGACGGTGTTCGTGCCGATCATAACAGCGAGAGATGGTTCCGGCGTCTGTGCAGCAGCAGGCACTTCTCCCGGGGGAGTGCTCGACGGATGTTCTTGTATGTCAGAGGGCATATAGGCCTAGAGGATTGCTTCCGCAAGCAAATCAGAAGGATAGTATAGGTGAGAAACCCCGGCTCTTACCTTCTCTCTTAACCCATGTTTCCAAATGAGAAGCCAACCACACTTTCAGTTTTCGATTCTTCTGCGTTTCTACTAAGTGGGGCTAGCTTTGGGCTAGCTTACCTACTGCCGAGGTTGCGGAGATTCAGTTTAGAACGACCTTGGAGATCTAGGAGGAAATCCAGATATGACGACCCATGATTTAGCGAGCCCCAGGAAGCGCTCCGGCACCAAGTCTGCGCCTGGAAATGCTTGGCGCAGCTCCGCCCTTGTCATCAGCCGAACTTCTGTAACGAGCTGTCTGGCCCGCACAGGCTCTGTACACGGTCCGCGATGGCCGCAGCGCCACCTGCGAATCAGCCTCACACGCACCTCCGTCGGCAGCCATTGCCACCCTGGCACAAGAAAGTGAGGTTCTATAGGAAACCAAAAATTCGGTGTTTGCACCCAGATGGCTTTCCCCACTCGTCGTACCTCCGCTGCCATCCGTCGCTGATTCTCAAGCGTAAAGAGGTGTTCGATTACGGAGTTGCTGAAGACTATATCAAAGCTAGCATCGGCAAATTGGCTCAGATCCGTTGCATCACCAATAACAGATTCGATGTTGGAGAAAAGCCTCGGTTCGGCCTGCAGATTGAGAGTAACGATCTGGATGTCATCTCGATTCACCCAACCCCGGTTTTCCCAAAACAGATTTGTACCCCCAACGTCCAGGATGCGCAGCGGACGCGGCAACGTCGCAATTAGAGATTCAAATAATTGGAATCGCCGGAAGCGCATGCGGTTCGAAAACGAACTTGGATTCGAAACGTCTGCCAATTGCCGTATTTCTGGTATTGAAAGAGTCATAAATCACAATCCTCAGCGTAAGGAGACTTCTCCTGTTGAAAATCAGCGATTCTTTTCAGACCTTCGAAGACCAAAGCGACTTAGCCCGGAGCCTTCTGGAACGGTCGCAGGTCGCAAGATCGCTGGTTTTACGCTTGTGGACTCGGGTTGACTAAGGCTAACCCGCGCCAGGCCGTGCTCACCCGTGATCGCGATGACGATGCACAGAAGGAGAAACCACACGATCCTCGTTTGATCAAAATAGTCCACGCCGGCAAAGATCATGAGTTGAGTAAACACCACGCACCCAATGGTCCAGAGTTCAAATTGTTTCGCCCTATCCGCCTCAAAGGTGGCCCGCGCATTTCCGATAGCGCGAAACGCCCGGCTAAAGAGAGCCATAAAAAGTATCAGGGCCAAGAGGCCCGATGCTTCGGCGGTACCGACGAACACGTTGGCAGTGTCCCACATGTCCCAGCCCCACGAGCCGTTTGCCAATGTTCCGAGCAGCCACCAGTCCGAAAAGTGGCGAATGCACTGATCGATGAGCTGGTAGCGATGATAGCCGGAGTTGCCGCCAACAAGATCGATATGCTCAATCAGAGACCATACCGGGCCATGCATGACCAGGTGGAGAAGGATCAACATCGCTACAAACCCCCAGCGCACCCAGCGCATCTGCCGCCGCAGAGGCCAGAATCCAAAAGCCAGGAGGGCGCCCCCTATTGCCATAATTGGAGTACTCGAGGAGGAAGTGAGAATCATGATCAGAGAAGTGACCACCCCGACCAGAATGTACAGCTTGGAAGTTCGTCCCTTCGACCAGAGCCAAACGCACAAGGGCAATAGAGTGGCTCCGTAACAGCCTGCAATGATGGAGTGGCCAAAAAAGGCCTGGGAGCGGATGCGTCCCTCTCGAATCGCAGGATGTAGCAATTCACCGCCCAAATAGCCAAAAAAATTGATATGGTTGGTTTGCTCCAAAATCATGACAATGGCTGCGACAACCGAGACCAGGACCAACGCTTTCACACTCCGGAGGATACCCTCCTCGTCCCGCACCAGGTACCGAAGCAGATAGTAGATTCCTATGGCGGTGTAGGCTTCACCAAGCGCATTGATAGCCGCGGGCCATTTAGGAGTGAGGATAATCGCGGTGATCAGAGTCACAGCGATCAAGGCAATAAATGCGTTATCGATGGGATGCAGTCCGTGCGACTTATCCTCTCCACGCATCTTCCGAAGCTTACTCCAGAGCATGCGTGTCCAACCGAAGAGAATGAGAATGCGGATCATCTGAAAATGGGCGCCAAAAATAATGATGGCTTGCCCAAAGGGGATGATCATCCCAAAGATGATTAGGGGATAGACGGCCTTCTCTCGACGGAGAAAGAGAATTAACAAACCGGCCAAAAGCATTGCCAGAACATAAGCGGGGTGCGCAGCCGCCACTGTTCCTCCGTAGCGGAGGTTTTCCGGGCCGCTCATGTCATTCATTTTCGACCCTCACACTCGATGATTCCTGCCAAAGAAGGGCGCAATCTTGTAAGGACGCATCAGTATTTTACCTTGCGTTCAACTAGAAGCGGGATGTCAACTGTTTTGGGTAGCTCATTAACTAATCCCTGGGCCAGGTCTTAGGCGTCGCTCAGCCATATCCGACAGAGACTTGAAACAAGTCATGCTCACTGGCCACAAGACTCTGCCTGGGCGGAACTACACGTTGACTCCTTCAAGACTGTGAAGTTATTTTTGCGCAGGCCCTTAGTGTTCCTGAATAGAGATAGATAAGGTGACTCGGCACGGACACTGTCCTTCGGTACCATTCAACACACTGTACCTCTTTGCCCCTCTAACCAGTAGGAGGAAAAGCCACCTACGATTTATTCTAGGGATACAAATGGCGCGTGGGTTACGGTGCCGATCGCGGAGGGAGCGCTTTCTTTGGCGATGCGCAGGATAATCCTTTTTCTAATAGGGTCTGTTTTCCTCTTTTTCGTCACAGACAATCTAATGGCGCAGGGTCCTTGCCCTTCCAACGTTCCTGCCGGAGTGACGAAGTGCTACTTCATCGACTACGCTGGCGGCAGTGATGCAAACAACGGCACCACGAACAGCGTTCCCTGGCAACACGCTCCCGGATTTGCCAATGCTACTGGAACGGCTCTTGCGCACAACCCTTCCGCAGGA
>WNGH01006358.1_pt1 | contig 14201 bp, 11 predicted proteins | sample 5400631 | NCBI WGS metagenome assembly WNGH01 (sample SAMN13153373, study PRJNA577476) | soil metagenome | isolation source: 115 cm soil or saprolite under Garry oak tree replicate 1 | place: USA:California | collected 2016-06-15
AGCCGGGCCGGCTCCAAACCGTCGCAGCAGCGCGTTTTTCATTCGTGTTTTGGACCCTAAAGACAAAGTCGTTTTTCTAAGCAGCCCAAAGCTATGGCAAGAATTTGAAGTCGAGACGCTGGATCATCAGTCTGCCTACGGCGCATGGCAGTACGTTCCCTCCAAAAAAGACGGCGACCTAATGGAACTGACCTCTGCGCCTCTTCCCAATGGATTTACAGTACAGGTCGGGAAACCGTTAGAGGACCGAAGCGAAATTCTGGAGCACTATCGCGACACCATTGTCGGCGTGATTTCCGGGATGATTGTGATCGGTTTGGCTGGCGGAGCGTTTTTCGCATTTCGCGCCCTGCGGCCGGTCCGCGATCTTATACAGACAACCCAATCCATTGTGTCAACGGGACGGATAGACGCCCGTGTGCCCGAAAGCGGTTCCGGGGATGAGCTGGATGAGCTAACAAAACTTTTTAATCGAATGTTGGAGCGGATCGAGACACTGATCAGGGGAATGAAACAGGCGTTGGATAACGTTGCCCATGATTTGAGAACCCCAATGACCCACCTGCGAGGCGCCGCCGAAGTGGCTTTGCAGGCCTCACCCAGTGAAGAACAGCTTCAAGAAGCACTGATCAACTCTGTTGAGGAGATCCTCGACTTGTATCAGTACGCTGCAGAAGAGAAGAATGTCTCGATATCCGTTGAATGCTCGAAGGACCTGGTGATCACAGCCGATCGGAACCGGCTACGCCAGGTTTTGGCTAATTTGCTGGACAACGCGATCAAGTATAATTCCACAGGCGGGCACGTATTGATCAATGTCCGGCAAGAGCAACAGGAGATGATCGTCGTAGTCAACGACAATGGAATCGGAATTCCTCCAAAAGAGATTCCAAAGATCTGGGATCGCCTCCATCGGGGCGACGAGAGCCGGTCACAGCCTGGCTTGGGCCTGGGTTTGAGTCTGGTTAAAGCGATCGTTCATGCCCACAAGGGACATATCGAGGTTCACAGCCAGCCGGGTGTAGGCTCTGCTTTTGCTCTCGGTCTCCCTACTGTTCGACCTCCCGGCAACTGAATCCCTTTTCTTTCCTTAGGCTTTCAAAAATGTATTAATCTTGCCGAAAGTTTCGACCAAGAAAACCGTGGGCGAGCTCGTCGACAAAATCGCCACGGTCTCGAGCACATCGGGGCAACCGTCCGTCATTCGCTTCAAGGATGCCAGCGAGGCAAAAAGCCGCGACGTGATGTTGACTGAATTGAACAGGATTGAGAAATCGCCGGGGCGAGCAAACCGGTCCCAAATTGCAATTACCAACCTCATCCGATCGACCATCATAGGCCATCAATTTTGATGATTTTCCTTCCGTTGAGTCCCCTCCATGTCTATATTGGGTTTCCTAACTATCAAAAATGTAATCTTGATGAAGGGCCCCTGTAAGGTTTCAGCGTTACTTTGCACCGGCTGTCAGATAGGATTAGTTCGTTCGCTCAGGAGAATTGCTGTCTTTCTGAAAAACAATTTCGACCGATCGGGGCGGCCTCCTTTTGGAGCTCGCCTGAGTCGCACACCGGGAACGAAGCGTCGCAGCGTAGGACGTTTTGGAAAGCCTGTTAATCCAGCAGCAAAAGCATGCTTGTGGTCTTGCTTCGGGGTACTTCTGTTTTTGATGCAGGGGTGCGCGATATACGAGCCGTTGCCCCTGGAGCAAACTATAGTAGCGGCAAGACTTGCACCGCCAAGCATGGACACTGTTCGCGTGCAAGCAAAAGAAATCAAGCACCCGCTCCTCAAGCCGATCGACTTTGATATTCGCAACGGTCTGTCTCCGGACGAGGCGGCCGTACTGGCGGTAATCGCCAACCCTAAGCTGCGCGCGGTCCGCGACCAACGGCAATTAGCGGCAGCGCAGCTCCTCCAGGCCGGCATCCTTCCTAATCCGCAGTTTTCCTATAGTCTCGCTCCTCCCACGGGAGGCGCAACCCAAGGAACCGTGAATGCCTTCAACTTCGGCCTGAGCTGGGAAATTACTTCGATCATTTCTCGCGGCGCCAAAATAGCCGCGTCGAAAGCCGATGCGGCTTCGGTGGATCTCGATGTGGCGTGGCAGGAATGGCAAGCGGCGCAAGCAGCGAAGCTTCACGTGTACCATCTGGGGTTTTTTGATCAGCGGCTGGCGGTCGCCCGGCTGGAAGAGGAAGGACTGAAAGAAAACCTCGACCGCGTCAGAAGAGCGACGGAGCTCGGCTATTTGACCAGGATCGATTTGGCTGCTGCGGACGCGGCCCTGCAGAAAATGCACATCACGGTGCTCACCACCGAGCAACAGAGAGAGGAAGAGCGGCTCGCGCTCAACCAATCACTTGGATTTCCCGACGAACAAAGCGTTCCGCTGGAACAGCAGATAGAGCCTCCTTCTTCAAAGAGTTTACCCGCCGCTGCACAACTGATCGAGGGGATCGAGAAGCGGCGATTAGATCTGCTCGCGCTCAAGCACGGTTATCAGGGACAGGAAGAGCGGTTAAGAGCGGCAATCCTCGCACAGTTCCCAAAGATCAATATTGGCTTTTCGCACGCTGGGGATAATACAAACGTAATCACGACCGGCTTCGGTATTACGATAGACCTGCCCCTCTTTGATCGAAACCAGGGCGCCATTGCAATCGAAAGCGCCACCAGGGCTAGACTCTTTGACGAGTACGTTTCGCGCTTGTTTGAAGCGCGCGGCGAGGTCGCGCGTATTCTTGCGGATATAAACTCATTGCAGCGCCAGGCTGAAGCGGCCGAAAATTCGATCCCGATACTGCAGAACGTCGTCGAATCCTATCGCATGGCTTTACTCCAAGGTAACGCAGATGTTCTCACTTATTACAATGCGAGGGCCGACTTGATCACGAAAAGGCTGGAACTTATCGACCTCAAGCGACAGCTTGCCGATATGCATGTTGCCCTTGAAATTGCCGCGGGGCGCTATCTGAGACCATGAAGAAAGAAAGAGCAAAGAATGAAACAAAAAGTTTCGAATCTGTTATTCGTCCTCGCGGCCGCCGCCTTACTGGCTGGTGGATACTGGTGGTTTTCACACGGCGGTCAGCAAACCGCTCAGGACGCAAGCACTACTGCTAACGCAGAGCCATCCGAAGGACCGGTGGCTCCTGTAAAGATTGCGCCCATCAACAAAGGGACCATCGTAAAAGAGATCACTGTTTACGGCACGATCGTACCCGCAGCTGGCGCCGTGCAGACAACCACGGTGTCGTTTGAAAGCCGAGTCCGTCGCATTCTCGTCACCGAGGGGCAACAGGTATCGCGAGGAGATCCTCTGCTGGATATCGAACCGAGTCCCGAGACCAACCTCCAAGTCGAACAGGCCCGTAACGAGTATGAAGCGGCGCAAAAGGCTTTTCAGTTTATGCAGCAACGCTTCGACCTCAAGTTGGCTACCAACGATCAATTGTTACAAACAAAGCAGGCACTCGAACAGGCTCAAACGAAATTAGAGAGCATGCGCCGCCGAGGCAGCGCAAGCCCTCGAACTATCCATGCCGAAGTGGCGAGCTTGATCACTAAGGTCGGGGTTCAAGAAGGTGCAATCGTTCCTGCGGGCAATACCATGATCGAGATGGTGGCCGAAAACCGGCTTGAGGCGCGCATCGGCGTTGAACCGGAAGACAGCGACAAAGTGAAACCTGGACAGGAAGTTTCGCTCGCGCGGGTGAATGCGTCAGGAGCTGAGACCACCATCGGCCAAATCCGTAAAGTTTCGCGCTCCGCCGATGCGGCGACTCGTCTTGTACAGGTCTTCACCGCGTTACCGTCAACCTCCAGGTTCCTCTTGGGAGAATACGTGTTAGGAAAAATCCCGATAACGTCCGCGAATGGATTAATCGTGCCGCGATCCGCGGTCCTGCCCCAAGAAGATCATTACTTTGTCTTCACCGTCAAAAATGGTAGCGCCAAACAACACACGGTGCGTCTCGGGCTGCAAAATGAAAAAGACGTCGCGGTCATTGCAGCAGATCTCCAGCCTGGTGATCTGGTGGTCACTTTGGGGAATTACGAGCTAAGAGACGGTATGGCCGTCAAGGTGGACAAGTCGCGATGGACTTTACTGGGTGGATACAGACGCATCGCTCGTCCCTCTTGTTCTTAATTGTGGTGCTGGTTGTTAGCGGTGTGGCTGTAATTCGAAATCTGCCCGTGGCCCTCTTCCCCTACATTAGTTTCCCAAGGGTCGTGGTTAGTCTAGACGCCGGAGATCGTCCGGCAGAACGCATGATGATCGAGGTGACTTTTCCCATCGAACAGGCGGTGCGAGCCGTTCCGGGCGTGCGCAACGTACGTTCGACCACGAGCCGTGGAAGCGCGGAAATATCAATCAATTTCGATTGGGGCGAAGATATGGTGGCTGCTATGTTACAGGTGGAGTCAGCCATCAACCAGGTCGTGCCCAGCCTGCCGCAAGGAACCACTTTTAATGTCCGCCGAATGGACCCGACAGTCTTTCCCGTTCTCGCCTACAGCCTGACCTCCGACACGCACTCATTAGTCGAGCTGCGCGATCTTGCGTTGTATCAACTGCGGCCTTTGCTCTCTACGATTCACGGGGTAGCCAAGATCGAAGTCCTGGGAGGCACGCAGCGGGAGTACCAAGTGAACGTAAACCCGGCGCGCCTGGATTCTTATGGTTTGTCACTGAGCGATGTTGCCAAGGCGCTCTTGGCGGCCAACGTCATCCAGGCGGTGGGCCGGTTGGAAGATCACTACAAACTCTATCTCGCCATGTCCGACACTCGGCTCCTCAGCCTCGAACAGATCCGTAAGACGATCCTTCGTTCAGGGCCCGGTGGCTTGGTTCGGCTCGACGACGTCGCTACGGTCAGCGAAGGGACAACGCCCCAGTGGATCCGCGTGACCGCCGATGGCCATGACGCGGTGATTTTCCAAGTCCATCAGCAACCGGGCGGCAACACGGTCGAGATCGCCCTGGAGATCAAAGCCAAGCTGGCCGAATTTCGTAACCAGTTGCCTCCGGGTATGAAGATTGCCAATTGGTACGATCAAAGCGAGCTGATTGTCTCCTCGGCGGGCAGCGTGCGCGATTCGATATTCATTGGAGTTGTTTTTGCCGTTCTCATCCTGCTCCTTTTCCTGCGTAATCTGAAGATCACGCTGATTGCGGCCGTCGTGGTGCCGGGTGTACTGGCCGCCACCATCCTGCTGCTCTATGTTTTCCACATGAGCTTCAACATCATGACTCTCGGAGGAATGGCGGCCGCCGTGGGGCTCGTTATCGACGACGCGATTGTCATGGTTGAACACATCGTACGCCGGCTGCGCGAAGACGCAACGAATCACCACGGCCGGGTTCTCCAGGCGGCGGCGGAGTTTACCAAATCGCTCGCGGGTTCCTCGGCGTCGACCATCATCATTTTCGCGCCTCTGGCCTTTCTTTCCGGGGTAACCGGCGCATTTTTTAAGGCGCTATCTTTAACCATGGCTGGTAGCCTTTTTATTTCGTTTCTGGTGGCTTGGTTAGCTGTTCCTCTTCTCGCGGATCATTTTCTGAACGAGAAAGACGCCCGGCAAGAAGAAGGCGGTCGTTTCACTGCGAGAGTCCGCCGGCTCTATGGAGAGCTGATGCGCCAGGTTCTTGCCCGCCCAGCGGTTGTCTTGTTGGTTGCCGGTATCCTACTTGCGGCAGGCTGCGTAACTTACCGAAACGTCGGTTCCGGCTTCATGCCATCGATGGATGAGGGCGGTTTTATCCTCGATTACCGTTCTGAGCCAGGGACGTCGCTTACGGAAACGGATCGCCTGCTGCGTCAGGTTGAGGCTATTTTGCGCGCAACACCCGAGGTGGAAACCTACTCCCGCCGCACAGGGCTGCAGCTTGGTGGAGGTTTGACCGAGGCCAACACTGGCGATTTCTTCGTGCGGCTGAAGCCTATTCCCCGGCGCGATATCGAGACAGTGATGGATGAGGTGCGCAAAAAAGTGAGGCGCGGAGTTCCCGGTCTGGAAATCGAATTGGCCCAATTGATGGAGGATTTGATCGGTGATCTTACCGCCGTTCCGCAGCCGATTGAAATCAAACTTTACTCGGATGATGGAAACCTTCTATTAAGACTTGGACCAGGAGTAGCTGCGGCAATCGCAAAAATACCCGGTGTCGTCGATGTGAAGCCCGGCATTGTACTTGCCGGTGACGCTCTGAATATCCAGGTGGATCGCGTAAAAGCGAGTCTTGAAGGCGTCGATCCTGATACCATCACACAAATGGTTTCTAACTACTTGAGCGGCGCGGTGACCACACAGATACAAAGTGGTCCCAAGATGATCGGGGTGAGGGCATGGATTCCCCACAACCTCCGGGCTACCGAACGAGACATTGAGGAACTGCGCCTGCGCGCGGCGGATGGTCACCTTTTTCCTCTCAAGCGAGTCGCTACGCTCAGAGTATTGACGGGGCAGCCAGAGATCAGGCGCGATGACCTCAAACAAATGGTCGCCGTTACGGGTCGGATCAGCGGCCGAGACATCGGTTCGGTGATTTCGGACGTGAAGCAAGTATTGAATCGTCCGGGGCTGGTCCCCAAAGGTGTCTATTATAATTTGGGGGGACTCTATGCCGAGCAGCAGAGTGCTTTTGCCGGTCTCGTTGCGGTGTTTTTTGGGGCGGTGGCGCTAGTTTTTCTGCTCTTGCTCTACCTCTACGAAAGCTTTCGTGTAGCCATCGCTATGCTCGCGACGGCGCTGTTGGCATTATCGGCGGTTTTTGTTGGCCTCTGGCTAACCGGCACGGAAATGAACATTTCTTCGATGATGGGGATGACGATGGTCGTTGGTATCGTCACGGAAGTGGCCATATTCTACTATTCGGAATACGCGGACCTTAGGAGAGACGAAGATCAGCATACCCGGCTGATCAACGCAGGCAGTAACCGTATGCGACCGATCGCCATGACAACTCTGGCCGCGGTCTTTGCTCTCCTTCCCTTAGCTTTGGGCATAGGCCAGGGAGCCGCCATGCAGCAGCCGTTGGCTATCGCCATTGTGTCCGGACTCGTAGCTCAGCTCCCGCTAGTGTTAGTAGTACTCCCGGCACTGCTGCTGATATTTGGAGTCACTCGGGAAACAAGTCAAAGACCTAGCGCTCTTTAGCAACCGTCCGCTGATCCAGATCACGACTCGATCCGGTTTCAGATAGTGCTGTTTTTCTTTCACGAGCGTCATGTTAGCAGAAAATTTTATAGAATATTGCTGACGGAGAACAACGTGGTCGACAGAAACCAATCGACATTTCACATCATCCTTCTAATCGTCCTGTGCGGAGCCCTGTATTTCCCTTATCTGGATTCCACGCCGTTTTTTGATAAGGGCGAGCCCAGGGAGGCAATGGCGGTGCAGGACATCGTGCAACGCGGAGAATGGTTGGTACCGCTAAAGAGAGCCACGGATATCCCCTCCAAACCACCTCTTTTCCACTGGTCCGCCGCATTGACGTCCAGAGTCACGGGCAAACTTAATGAGGCGACGATCCGTTTCCCATCGGCTTTGTACGCGACGGTCGGCGTGTTGATTCTTTACCTTCTGGGCCAAAAACTATTCGGAACACGAGTTGCACTTCTCGGTGCCGCCATTCTGGCTACGACTTCGGTTTACGCGGATCAGGCGCTGAGCGCGCGCGTCGATATGACACTGAGTTTTTTTGTTACGCTGAGTCTGGTGCTGTTCTATTCGCTTTACCGTGGCTTCTTGACCAGCCAGTTATGGTATTACGTCTTTTATGCTCTCCTCGGGATCGGCACCTTGGCCAAGGGGCCGTTGGGCATCGTGCTGCCTGCGCTTGTGATCGGCACGTTTGTGGCGGTGAAGCGAAGATGGGATCTGGTTCCGAAGTTTTGCTTGCATCCCGGAGTTGTTTTAACAGTGGTACTGGGAACGGGTTGGTACGTAGTGGCGGTTACGCGTGGAGGGGAAGGCTTTTTTGATCGCCAAATCCTTCAGGAGAACCTTAGCCGGTTTGCCGGCGGCTCCGGTCATAATCATCCTCCCTATTATTACCTGCCCTATCTTTTCGCCCTTGGCGCGCCATGGTGCCTCTTTCTCCCCTTCGTTTTGTGGGATGCAGTCAAGCAAGGTTTTCGCTCCGAGGAAGACAGTCTTTTCCTGAAGGTCTGGTTCGTCGCCATGTTCGTTTTCTTTTCCGTCGCGATGGGCAAACGGGCGGTCTACATTCTGCCTCTGTATCCCGCTTTGTCTCTGCTCATGGCCCTGTGGTTTTATCACCATGGCGTGGCAACTGGCGGGAGAATCTTCTTTTACCGTATTTTAGCGGCGATCGCCGGCGTGTTGGCATCATTGCTTCTCATCATCGCGTTGGGATCTCTATGGAATCATGACCCCAGTTGGTTTTTCTCTTCCATCGAACGATTTCTCAAGGCGAAAGACCGCGCCAATCTTGAGCTTGTCAAGAATTCGTTGGCAACGTTTGGTTGGTCCTTTACGATGGTTTCGCTCTTATCATCGCTTTTATGGCTGTCATTGGCTCGTTGTCTTTGGTCGAGCAGGCTCCGCCCCGGAGCTCACCGACTCGTATTGATTTCGATTCTGCTGGCGTTTGTCATTCGGGCTATTGTGATGCCGGTGATTGCGGAAGCCAAGAGCTATCGTCCGTTCATGGAGGAGGTCAATCAGCGTGTCAAACCGGGCGACAAGCTTTACCTTTACGGCGGAGCGTTTAACAGCGATCCCGTGGTTTTTTACCGAGGTGGTCCCATCGAAACGCTCGAGCAACCGGCGGAAACGGTTGCCGCCAAGATCGGCCGAGGCAGCGCATATCTCATCTTGGCTGAGCGCAATTGGGTTAAGCTCCAAAAGCTCAATCCCAGCCTTCCGCCGCCGCTGTTGAAGAGCACCGGCACGGGGCCGGAGGGCGATGCGCGGATTGTGCTGGTTCAGGCAGAAGCTTTGTAGGATGGACTATCGGCGAGATCTTGAAGGCGAGACGCCGGCTCTAACATAGTGATCGCTTGGACACGCACCCGTGGGTTGCGCTCACGGGCTGAAATCGTCAACCGAGCAGTCGGTTATTTAAACACTCCCTCTTGCTCCAATGCTCTTAAAGCTCTCAGATCGACGAAGTCCTCGAACTTCATGGACTTAGCCTTCGGCTCTTTACCGAGCTCGTCCAAAACGGTTTGGATTCCCGCGACCGTCGGGAAGGGCCGACGGTCAAGGACCCTTATGCTGCGCATCGTCGCGTACTCTATAGTGTCCACGTCATCGGTTCTCAGGACCGTTCGGACGACGGCTTTGGCCGCGGCAGAATCGGTTTGCAAGACGCGAATGGATTCCGACATGCCTTTGATCAACGCCTTGACCATCTTGAGATTGCGATCAATGTAGCTCCCCATGAAATTCAAGGAAAGAAAGGGATATTCGATTTTTGTATCCGCGAGATCGGCGACAATGTTGAAGCCTTCTTTCTTGGCTTTCGGGACAAAATCGGCGGCCATGATGGTTCCATCGACAGTACCGCTTAAGATCGCGGCCATGCGCGCGGCGGAGTTACCGATCTGCAGGATCGTCACGTCCTTTTCCGGATCCAAGCCGCCCTCCTTGAGCGCGAGATTGCTTTGGAAGTGAGAACCGGAGCCGAAGCGGCTGACTGCAACTTTTTTTCCTTTCAATTGCTTGATCGAAGTGATCGCCGGGGCCGTGAGGTAAACATGATTGAAGCGGTTTGCGACCACCGCGGTGATGCGCATGTCCGCGCCCCGTAGTTTTGCCATCATTGCCTCAGAGCCCTGGGAAAATGAAATGTCAAAGGTGCCGGCGATGAGCGCTTGGTTGAGCAATGACCCGCTGTTAACGTACACAATTTCCAGGTCGAGGCCGTTTTTGCGAAACAAGCCCGCTCGACGGCCCATTTCCAAAACGTAATTGTTGAGACCGGTGCCGCTATAACCGAGGCGCATTTTTTCCAGGGTCTGGCCAAAAGCAAGCTCGATCGGTGACGTACCCGTGAGCACGATGGCAATCAATAAAACGATCGATATTCCTTTAATCATGCTCTCCTGCCCCCGCGCTCTTCTCCTAACACAGCAGGGTTTTTGCGGTCAATGTCTTCTGGGGATCTAATGTGGGGTGATAAACGCAACGATTCTGTGGAGAGTGAAGCCAGCGAGAAGTGTCGGATCAGAATTAGCCGCGGTAGCTCGAATCACCTAAGCCATTTTACTCGCGCCGCCATGGATCAAGGCGAGCTCGATGTCGATGTTTTCTTCTTTTTGAATTTCCGCGAAGCGCTGCCGTAGGGAATTGATATTGGTTTTGGTCGGCACGGAAATATTGGCTTCCAGACGAAAGATCGGTGTCCCGCTCACCGGCGCGGCGTAGGTTTTGGTTTCCATCGATTCGATATTGATACCCAGACTGCTCAAGACGCCGCTCAGCCGGTAGACGATCCCGGGATGATCCATGCAGGAGGCAGTGAGTTGATAGGGCAGAAACGATTCGGCTGGCTTTCTGGTCGCGGGCGTCTTGATCGAAATGGTCAAGCCGGTCTCGACTTCAAGATGGGTATGATCGTTGGCGATTTTGACGAGGCTCCCGCTTTCGCCGCTGATTAGAAGAATCAGCGCGAACTCGCCACAAAACACGGCCATCTTGCTGTCTTCGATGTTGCAGCCGTGGCGGGCGATGAACTGCGAAACTTTTTCGATTAAACCGACCTGGTCGGGGCCGACGGCGGTGAGGATCAAATGATCTTTGTCTGCCATAGGTTCTTAGTCTATTCAGATTTTACACCAAATAAAACCCATTCAGGGTGATGTATCGCGCGAGCCGACGAGTGCTTCTTTGAGAATTCTCCCCGTGGCATCGCGCGGTTGTGGAATGCCAAGAAGCTTGGCGAGCGTAGGGGCGAAATCGATGATGCGAACGCCGCTCAATCGCTGACCAGCTTGTATTCCGGGCCCGTTCAGGACCATGAGCGTGCGCATGGAAGCTCGGCGCGGATTGAAGCCGTGCATGCCGTGGGGCTCGCGTTTCGTGATTAAATCACCCGCGCTGAGCTTTGCATCGAAGTCATAGCCGGGCAAGAGATCGACGTAAATATCGCCTCCGGATTCGCCGCCGATGCCCATCGCCTCACCGTCGGTTTCTGCGTCATAGATGCCGGTCACCAGTTGTCGGTCGCCGTCCTTGATCTCAAAAAGCAAGTGCTTTGGTCCTTGCGAGATCGACGCGACCACGATCGTCCAGGGCCAAGAGTCCGCCCTGCTGCAAGGCCTTGTTGATGGCAGCGAGTTTATTGGTTCCCTCCATGCCGTGGTCGGAGATCAGCGCTACGATCGTATTTTCCGGCCGGTTGGCCATCATCAAACCGAGCAATTCGTCCGAAGTTTGATAGACCCGTTCGAGAAACGGACGCAGGCGGTCGGCTATTTCCTGGCGCAAACCGGGAAGGCTCGGATCAAGAAAGCCCCGCCACAGGTGTTCCGCTTCGTCCGGGTAAGGGGTGTAGGCGAAAAAAAGTTCCCAGGGAAGATGCTCGAGTGCCCAGCGATCAGTTTCCATGAGCTGATGCTGCACAAGAATAACTGTTTCCAGATAACGAGCTTCGGCGCTTCCATCGCCGCCATTCGGCAGGGTCGCGCCGAGGGCTCCTTGATTGTAAAGCTGGCTGGCTCCGTTGCCGATGAAGGCTCTTGCGGTGGCGCTCGCGTCTTCCAACAATTCGGGACGTGAAATGACTTCGCGCGCCGGTCGGGTAAAGAAGAGAAAAAAATCGCTGCCGTCCCGTTTGAGGTCGAACAACCTGAGATAGCTGGTCGCATCGCGACCATCACTGGTTTTGACGTTGACAGGCTGGCTCCAAAAGAGCTCGCCGGCGGGCCCGGCAGGCGCGCTTTTTAATTTTGCTCTGACGTTTTGTCCATCTCGGGAGTTTGCGATCAGCAGCGTGTCGTATCCCTCTTGCGGATCTGACGGATCGTCGATGAGCAGGCCAAAGAACGTGGAGGCGCTGATCGTGAAAGTTATCTCCAGCGGAGGCGCGGCGCTTGCGGGGAGATTCTCCCAAGAGACGGCGACTTGCGGTTCGGAAGTGCGCCCATTGACGATTCCTTCGCGGCCGGCGATGCCCCCGTACCCTTGAAGATGCACGCCGAGCTCCGATGTCTCTCCTCCGAGCGGAACATGCGCGACGACTACTTTGCGCCCGGCGCGCTCGGCCGTCGCCCACACAGGTTCGGCGCGCAAAAGGGCGGTGTTGAACCCTGCGCTGCTCTCGAGGATCGTAGACTGGCTGCGCGGCGTCCGCGGCACACGATTGCCGCTGATGCCGGTGATCCTCGGCGGCGCGCCGCTCAACAAAGAGGCGAATCCCGGAGCGGTGGAAGATGGGAAAACGGGGATGACTCCGTCGGCGAAAGCTCCGCCTTCAATGAGTTTTGCTAAGTTCGGGAGTTTTCCTTGAGCAAGCATTTCACGGACGAAACCGGGGACCGCGCCGTCCCACGCGAGAACAATCGCTTTGGGAGGCGTTTGGCCGTAGACGGGGCCTGGCGCGACCCAAGCCGCGACCGCCAGCCCGTACACCATCGCTGTGATAACTAGAAACCGGATTTTCATCGCGGGGGAATAATGGAAGCTAATGGTTACAGGAAGATATTCTCATTGGCGAAAAGCCCTTTGTCCTGGGCAACATAAATTGGAAGCTTGTTCAGGGAAAGAGTGATTGTCCCCAGGGTTATCTTGTCCGGGTTCGGCTGGGCGCAAGCGATTCGACGGAGAGAAGCTAAGACAAGAAGGGCCGTAATGAAAAAGGTGGTCAGCCTGGGGATGGTGCCTCCATGTCTCTGTGATGTGTGAGCCACTGAGTGCAAGAGCGTAGCCGATGCCTCGGGGGCTGTCAACGCAGAGGTGAATTTGCACACAGGCAGGCTTTCTCGTACCCTGGGTCCCACCGGACCGTCGGCTCCGCGGGTCCAAATGATTAGGAGGATGATCTATGCACAAGCATCTCAGCGTTTCTTCTCTGATGATCGCTGCGGGTTTTCTATTGTTCGGGTTCATTAGGCCTGCGGAGGGCCTGGCCCAACAACAAAGCGCTCGCCTGAGCGTCGATGACCTCTTCAAGAAAGCTGGAATCAACTCGACCAATCAAAGCAAGGCGCCGGACTTTACGTTGCGCGAGGTGAACGGCAATACTGTCAGCCTCAGCGGTCACCGAGGCAATCTCGTGTTCTTGAATTTTTGGGCAACATGGTGCGGCCCGTGCCGGCAGGAGATGCCTTCGATGCAGCAGCTGTATAGGGAACTCGGCGGTCAGGGGCTCTCAATGCTGGCCATTAACGAGAAAGAGAGCGGAGCTCAGGTGTCAAATTTCATGCGAAGCTATGGTTTAAGTTTTCCGGCTTTGCTCGATGCCGATGGCAAAGTTTCGTCGGCTTATCGTGTTTGGGGCTTGCCGACAACATTTTTAATCGATGGGAGCGGGACAATCGTTGGTACGAAATCGGGGCCCAAGGAGTGGACATCGCGGGAAGTTGTAGCCGCTCTGAGAAGCCTCTTGGGGGAGAGAGGAAACTCAGCGGGGGTCATCGGCTCGTTGATCATGGGACCGGCCGCGCCGCTGCCGGCTGGCCTGCGCGTGAAAAGTCAGGCCGGCCCACTTCACGTGCAACAGGACGAGCAATCGGAACTCATCGCGAAACTTGGACGGGGAGAGGATTTGGTTGTGCTCGGCAACGCCTCTAGCGCAGGGGAAGCCTGGTACATGATCAAAACGAAAGGCGGGATGATCGGCTGGATCAAAGCGAATGACGTCGAAGAAACCCCGAAGGCTAAGTGAATTCTCGTCGAGCTTTAGGTGAATGAAAACAGTCCTGCCTGGTAATTTACCTCAGTTCGGCATGGATTTATCCTCAGTTCAGTCTCTCGTCTCCTCTAAAAATCAATTGTAAACTAATGTTGTTTTGAATCTTCTTTGGCTGTACCAGGGACGGTTCGGAGGCTACATGGTAAAGAAGATACCCACAAGACTTGAAAAATACGGGCATGTTCGCGTGGATGATTACTACTGGCTGCGTGAGCAGGACAATCCGGAAGCCATTGCGTATCTCAAGGGAGAAAACGAGTACGCGGAAAAAGCGATGGCCCACACCAAGCGCTTGGAAGACAAACTTTTCGA
>WNGH01008787.1_pt1 | contig 14199 bp, 12 predicted proteins | sample 5400631 | NCBI WGS metagenome assembly WNGH01 (sample SAMN13153373, study PRJNA577476) | soil metagenome | isolation source: 115 cm soil or saprolite under Garry oak tree replicate 1 | place: USA:California | collected 2016-06-15
TCCGTGATGCCGTACGGTCCGCCGGCCCAACTTAACAGTCGAGCTCGAGGCATCAGCGACGGACGGGCCGGCTCACCGCCCAGAACATTTTCATATCCCGTGGTGCCCTGCCGGGCATGAACTCTTAACAGGCTGGGTTTTATTCGCGCCCACTTCCGCCTAGCCTCGGCGCCATGCGCGTCAACCTTCGCTTCATCCCTGGCTGGAGGCGGCTCCTGCTCTTCGCCGCGCCGGTGGCGGTGGCCCTTGGAGTCACCGTCGCCGCCTATCTCTACAGCACTTCCACGTCGGCTGCCGCGACGCCTGTCCCCCCGGCTCCGGACCCTGCCCTCGACGTGCCCTCGCAGCCTGGACTCCTCGTCCACGTCGTCGGCGCCGTCGAGAGCCCGGGCCTTTACCGGCTGCCGCGCGGCGACCGGGTGTTCGACGCCATCGCCGCCGCCGGCGGCTTGAGCCCGGACGCCGACCTGGCCCGCCTCCCCGACTTCGCCGGACGGCTGAAAGACGGCGAGCAGGTGAAGGTGGGCTTCGCCAAGAGCACCTCGGGCACCGTCATCGTCCGCGTGAACCTCGACCAGGCGACGCTCGAGGAACTCCTGACGATTCCGGGCTTCACGCAGGCGTTCGCCGAAGAGTGCATCGACTACCGCACCAACTTTGGCGGCTTCCAGAACACCCGTGAGCTGGTCGACGTCCTCGGCATGAGCGAGGCCGCCTACGTCATCGCCCGTCGGTACCTGACGCTGTGACGCGCTACCCAGGCCTCGTCCTGGCCCTCGCCTGGTCGGTCGCGATCGCGGCGGCGGTGGTGCTCTTCCCCGTGCAGCCGTTGCTGGGCGTGTTGGCGATCGGTGCGGCCGTTCCCATCAGCGCTCTGGCGCTGGTATTGAGACCGGCGTTGGTCGCGTTTGCGGTGGCGGCGGCGCTGCTGGGCGTCGGCCGCGCCGAGCTTCCACCCGCCGACCCACTCGTCCCGATGCGCGCTCCCACCTTCGCGGGCCACATCGCGGTCGTGAGCGGGCGGATCGCCGACGACGTCCGCCCCGCCGCCGGCGGCGCCGAGGCGCTGGTCGAGCCGTCCACGATTCTGCTCGGCGCCTCTGACGTCACCCGAATCGGCAACCTGCTGGTGCGCTGGCGCGGGCCGGCGGAGGCGAGCTTCGGCGACGAGGTCAGGGCGACCGGCAAGCTTGCGCTTCCGCGCGACCTTCCCACTTTCGATCGACGCGCCTATCTGGCACAGAGGAACGTCTACCTCGAGCTCGAGGCCACCAGCTTCGACGTCGTCAGCGGGGGCGGAGGATTGATGGCGCTGCCGGCGTTGCTGCGCCAGCGCTGCACCGCCGCGCTGGACGCCGCGCTTCCGCCGCCGCACGCGGCGGTGCTGCTCGGGATCGTGCTCGGCATCAAACAGGGAATCCCGGCCGAGCTGCAGAAGGCCCTGATCGCCACCGGGCTGATCCACCTGCTCGTGCTCAGTGGGCTGAAGGTGGCTGTCTTCGCGCGCATCGTCCGGGGCGCGCTCACCCCGATCCTCGGTCGCCTTGCGACCTGGCCCGCGCTCGGTCTCATCGCGCTCTACGCGCTTGCCGGCGGCGCCACCCCGGCCGCGGTCCGCGCGTCCGCCATGGGCGGCCTGGCGCTCGCGGCCGCCCACCTCGGCCGGCCGTCGCACGTTTGGACCTCGCTCGCGTGCACCGCTGCTGCGATGCTGGGCTGGCATCCCGACCTTGCGTGGGACGTAGGCTTTCAGCTCTCCTTCGCGGGCACCGCGGCGATCATCCTGCTGACGCCAGCGATCGCACGGCGCGTGGCCTTCCTTCCCCACGTGATCCGCGAACCGTTCGCAGTGACCTGTGCCGCGCAGATCGGGACGCTGCCGATGATGGCGACGGACTTCCACGTCTTCTCGCCGGTGGCGCCGATCGCCAACGCCCTGACCCTGCCGGTGCTCCCCATCCTCGTCGCGGGCGGCCTTCTGCTCGGCGCGCTGTCGTTCATCCCTGCGCTGGCCAACCTCGCTGCACTGCCACTTGTCGGGCTGCTGGCGTACGTCGAACAGGTCGCGTACGTGTTGGGACGGCTACCGGCGGCCGCGATCGCGATCCCGACGTTCCCGTCGTGGCTGGGCCTCGCTTACTACTCCGCGCTCGGACCGGCGATCGCCGGCGCGCACTCCACAGGCCGGCGCCGCCACGCCGCGATCGCCGCGGCGGTCATCGTCCCTACCCTGATCTCGGCGACCGCGCTCGCCGCATGGGGCAACGCGCCACCCCAGGCGATCGTCCTGAACGTCGGCGACGGCCAGGCGGTTCTTCTTCGCGGTCCGCTCGGCGCCATCCTCATCGACGGCGGCCCCAGCCCAGCCAAGCTGGCCGATGGGCTCGGGACTCAGCTCCCGCCCTGGCAGCGGCGCCTCGACGCGCTCGCCATCACGGCGCCGGGGCTCGGCCATGTAGGCGGACTGGCAGGCTTCGATCGAGCGGCGTCGACCGTTCTTCTCCCCGACGTCGGGCTGAGCGGCTCGGCCTGGCGCACCGCCGCGCTCGAGCAGGTGACCCGCGGCGCGGCGGTCCAGCGACTTGCCGCGCAGACGACGCGCGTGATCGCCGGCTTCGAGCTCCAGGTGCTCGCGCCGGAGAACGGAGCGCCAGGCGACATCGTCGGCGCCGCCGATCTGGCGCTCCGCGCAGTCGCCGGCGACGGTCGCAGCTTCTGTGACCTCAGCGACCTCGACCTCGACGCCCAGACGATCGTCGCCGCGCGCCTTCGCGGCCCGTGCACCTACCTGCTCCTGCCTGCCGGAGGCAGGAGCACACTCTCGCCCGACCTCGAGCGCGTGGCGATCACTCCCACCACGCAGCTCATCGCCTCGCGCGGCTCGGGCCGGCTCGCCGCCGGTTACCCGCCCAACGTCCTGCGCACCGACCAGGAGGGCACGATCACCTTGCCGTTGTAAGTACGATCGGCCCATGCCCAGGTCATCGCGGTCAGGCAGCGCCACCGCCCTTCTGCTTCACGGCGACGAGCGCTTCCTCATCGACGAGAAGGCCCGCGCCACGATCGCGGCATGGACCGGCGAGCTCGTCTCCGACTTCGGGCTCGAGACGATGGAAGGGACGGGCCTCACCGCCGCGCGCCTGCAGGACGCGGTCCTCCAGGCTCCCTTCCTCGATCCGTACCGGGTCGTCTACGTGCGCGGCGTTCCGGTCAACCGCTCCGAAGGCCTGGCGTCCGCGCTCGCCGAAATTCCACCGACCACGCGCCTGCTGGTGACCGCCGGGGGCCGCCTCGGCGCGACCAACAAGCTCGTCAAGGCCTTCAGCTCCGCGGGCGGCAAGGTCGAGGAGATGCCACACCTGGTCCGGCGCGCGCTCAGCGACTGGGCGACCAGGCGCGCGGTCGAGAAGCACGGCCTCACGCCCGCGGTGGCCGCGCAGGTCGTGCGCGTCACGCCGCCCGACCTCTCCGTCATCGACGCCGAGCTCACCAAGCTCGCGGCCTACAACGCCTCCGGAGGGAAGCTCACGCCAGAGGTCATCGGCGAGCTGCTCTCCGGCGGCCGCGAGGACGAGATCTTCAGGCTCAACGACCACCTGCTGCCGCATCCCACGACGCAGGCGTTCGAGATCGCGCGCAACCTCACCCGCTCGGGTGTCGGGCCGACGTTGATCGCCTACCGGATGGCGCGGCACATCGCGCTCGTGCTCCAGGTCAAGGCCCGCCAGGACCGCGGTGAGTCGCTGCACGAAGTCCAGGGCGACATGACGGAGCACAACTTCGTCATCCAGAAGGCGTTCGACGCCGCGCGGCAGGTCGACGCGGACGGCCTCGAGCAGGCCTTGCGGCAGATCCGCGACTACGAGTTCGAGGTCAAGTCAGGACAGGTCGACGCCGACCTGGGCCTCGACGTGCTGCTGACCCGGCTCTAAAGAAGCGCTGCTGCTTCTTCTACTTCTTTTTCGAAGGAGCAGGAGCCGCGCCCTTCTTGCCCTTGGCCGCAGGCTGCGCCGGCGCCGCCGTGGCGACCTTCGCCAGCCGGCGCGCAAGCCGCGACTTGCGGCGCGCCGCGTTGTTGCGGTGCAGGATGCGCTTGGCCGCCGCCCGGTCGAGGGCGCGGATCGCCTCGACCGTCGATTCCGTCTTCTCCGAAGCATCGCCACTGGAGCGGAGGCTCTGGCGAGCCTTCGTGATCAGCGTCTTGACCGCGGACTTTGCCGAGCGGTTGCGGACCGAGCGGCGCGCGCTGGCGCGAGCCTGCTTCTTCGCCGAAGCGGTGCGCTTAGCCACGCGTCATCGCCTGACGGGAGTTCGTAACCACGAATCAAGGATTATAGGGGCCAGTGGAATTCGAGCTCGGCGGCAAGCGCCCGCGCGTCCACCCCGACGCCTACATCGCGCCCACCGCGGTCCTGATCGGCGACGTTGAGATCGAAGCCGGCGCGAGCGTGTGGTTCGGCGCCGTGCTGCGCGGTGACGAGTCGAAGATCAGCGTGGCCAGAGGCGCGAACGTGCAGGACAACGTCGTCATCCACTGCGCCGAGAACCTGCCGACGTTGATCGAGGAGGACGTGACCATCGGCCACTCGGCGCAGCTCGAAGGATGCGTCGTCGAGCGCGGCGCGCTCGTCGGCATGGGCGCGACCATGCTCCAGCGCAGCCGCCTGGGCGCGGGCTCGATGCTGGCCGCCGGCGCCGTGCTGGCCGAGGGCGAGCAGATCCCCGCCGGCCACCTCGCTGCAGGCGTGCCCGCGAAGGTCAAGAAGCCGCTCGCCGGATCGTCCAACAGCTGGGTCGCCACGTCCGCGCAGCACTATCAGAAGCGCGCCGTCAGGTATCGCGCCGGCCTGAAGCCACTGGTCGATTGAGGCTCGCGGTCCCGGCGCGGGCCAAGCTGAATCTCGACCTCGAAGTCATCGGCCGCCGGCCCGACGGCTACCACGACCTCCGCTCGACGATGCAGACCATCGAGCTTCACGACCTCCTGCTCGTCGAGCCGGCCGCCCAGACGGCGCTGAGCGTCTCGGGACTGGGCGTCCGCAGCAATGACAACTCCGTGCTGAAAGCCCACGCCGCCCTCGAGCGCGCTGCCCGCCGCACGCTGCCCGCCGCGATTCACCTCGAGAAGAGGATCCCGCCCGGCTCAGGCATGGGCGGGGCGAGCTCGGACGCGGCCGCGACACTCAAGGGGCTGAAGGCGATCTTCAAGCTCGACCTCGGCCTCGAACCGATCGCCGCGGAGATCGGCTCGGACGTCCCCTTCCTCCTTCATGGGGGAGCGGCGTTGGTGGAAGGGCGCGGTGAGAAGGTGACTCCGATCGACACGACTACCCCCGCCTGGTTCGCCATCGCGTGGCCGGGTATCGAGCTGTCGACGCAAAGCGTTTACCGGGCGTGGGACGAGGTCGGAGGCAAAGACCTGAGGCGCGCGGCCGAGCACGTCGAGCCGCGCCTCAAGGACTTCGCCACCATGCTCGGCGAGGGGTGGAGGATGACCGGCAGCGGGTCGGCCTTCTTCAAGCCCGCCGCCACCGAGAACGAAGCCAGGGTCGCGATCCGCGGCCTCGACTGCTGGACGGCGGTCACCAGGGCGATGGAGCGGTGGTGATCCGCAAGGCGGCCGCGGTCTGGGCCGGCAAGGCCACCGGCACGCTCAGCCGCCTCACCCGTCGCGGCGGCGGCACCACGCTTCCCGGCGACGTCGCGCGGGCGATCGACCCGCAGATCCTCACGCGCCTCACCCAGGACCTCACGCAAGGCTCGGTCGTGATCACCGGGACCAACGGCAAGACGACGACCTCTCGCCTGGTCACCTCGCTGCTCGAGGGCACAGGCCGGCGCGTCGTCAGCAACCGCGCGGGCGCCAACCTCATCTTCGGTGTCACCGCCGCGACGCTCAGCAAAGCCGGCGCCGACGGCCGCCTCAAAGCAGACTGGGGTGTTTTCGAGATCGACGAGGCGAGCCTGCCGAAGGCAGTCGCCGAGATCCAGCCCAGGGCCACGCTGGTTCTGAACCTGTTCCGCGACCAGCTCGACCGCTACGGCGAGCTCGAGACGATCGCCAGGAAGATCGAGAAGGCCCTGAGCACCCTCCATGAGGGAGCGCACGTCATCCTCAACGCCGACGACCCGCGCGTCGCCGAGATCGGCCTGAGCCTGGCGCACAAACCCGTGTGGTTCGGCCTCGACGACACAAGGGTCGCCAGCAAGCAGCTCCCGCACGCCGCCGACGCGCGCACCTGCCCGCGCTGCGGGTCGAGCCTGATCTTCGACGCGGTTTACGTCGGCCACGACGGCGTCTATCGCTGCCCCAACAACGACTTCGCGAGGCCGGCGCCCGACATCACCGCGACGGATATCACCCTCGACGGCTTCGAGAGCCTCGCCCTGACCATCAAGGGAACTCGCATCGAGATGCCGCTCGGCGGCCTCTACAACGTCTACAACGTGCTCGCCGCCTACGCGACCGCGTGCAGCCTCGGCCTGGAGGCGAGCTATGTCGCCGAGCGGCTGAAGACCTTCAAGGCCGCGTTCGGCCGCCAGGAGCGAGTCGCCTTCCGCGGCCGCCACCTGATGCTCGTCCTCAGCAAGAACCCCGCCGGCTTCAACGAAACAGTGCGCACCGCGGTCGACCTCGCGCACGGCACCAATTTCATCATCGGGCTGAACGACCGCAAGGCGGACGGCACCGACGTGTCATGGATCTGGGACGTGGACTTCGAGCAGCTCAAAGACAAAGCGCGACTGGTGATCCCCGCCGGCAATCGCGCCTACGACCTCGCGGTGCGGCTGAAGTACGCGGGCGTCAAGGCCGAGGAGCCGCAGACCGACCCGGCCAAAGCCCTCGACCTGCTTATCAAGAACACGAGCGAGGGCGACTCCGCGCACCTGCTGTGCACATACACCGCGATGCTCGACCTCCGCGCCGAGCTCGTGAGGCGCGGCTGGGCGCAGCCATACTGGGAAACATGAGCGCAAACATCGGCGCCTCGAAAAAGCTCACGGTCGGCTGGCTCTACCCCGACCTTATGAACATCTACGGCGACCGCGGCAACATCCTCACGCTGCTCAAGCGCGCGGAATGGCACGGCTTCGAACCTGCGCTGGTCGAGCTGCAGCGCGGGCCCGCGCGGAACATGGACGAAATCGACATCTTCTTCTTCGGCGGAGGCCAGGACCGCGAGCAGGCGCTGATCTACGACGACCTGAAGCAGTTCAAAGAGGAGTCACTGCAGAGGGCGGTGAGCAACGGCGCGCAGGTGCTCGCCGTGTGCGGCGGCTACCAGCTGCTGGGGCACTACTACCAGACCGCCGACGGCGAACGCTTCGACGGCATCGGCCTCCTCGACGTGACCACCCAGGCGGGCAAGAAGCGGTTCATCGGCGACGTCGTCGTTCAGACCGGCATCGAAGGCCTGCGGCCCACCTCGCTGGTCGGCTTCGAGAACCACTCCGGGCGCACGTTCCTGGGCGCGAACGCCAGGCCGCTCGGCCGGATCGTGACGGGCCATGGCAACAACGGCAGCGACAAGACCGAGGGCGCCATGCAGGGCGGCATCATCGGCACCTACCTGCACGGCAGCCTGCTGCCGAAGAACCCGCACCTGGCCGATCATCTGATCGGCGAAGCTCTCAAGCGACGGGGCGGCGGCGCGCTTTCGTCGCTCGACGACTCGGCGGAGCTGGCCGCGCACGGCTGGATCCTGCAGCACGCGCAACGACGGTAGTCCGCAGCCCGTTCCCGTTCGACCCGACTACCGCCGGCCGCCGCGACACCAGCGCCTCGCGCAGCACCTGGTCGATCGACTCGAGCATCACGAACTGCATCTGCTTGCGGAGGTCGGCCGGGATGTCGTCCAGGTCCGCTTCGTTGTGCGACGGCATCAGCACACGCCGCAAGCCCGCGCGGTGCGCGCCGAGCACCTTCTCCTTGATCCCGCCAATGGGAAGCACGCGACCGCGCAGCGTGATCTCGCCCGTCATCGCGACGTCGTCGCGCACCGGCCGGCCGGTGAGGATCGAGGCCATCGCGGTCAGCACCGTCACGCCCGCTGACGGTCCCTCCTTGGGCTGCGCGCCCGCGGGCACGTGGACGTGGATGTCGTTCTTCTCGAAGATCGCGGGGTCGATGCCAAGCTCGGCGGCGCGCGACTTCAGGTAAGAAAGCGCGGCCGCGGCCGACTCCTTCATCACCTCGCCCAGCTGCCCGGTGAGCTTCAGCTCGCCCTTGCCCGGCGTCAGCGTCGCCTCGACGAAGATGATCTCGCCGCCGGTCGGCGTCCACACCAGCCCGGTCGCGATCCCCGGGCGGTCGATGCGCTCGGCGACGTCGTCGTAGAAACGCCGCTTGCCCAGCGCCGCGCGCACGCGCTTGTTGTCATCGAGGCGCTTTACCTTCTTTCCGACAGCGATGTCCGCGACGTCCCGCCGGATGATCGACGCGATCTCGCGCTCCAGGTTGCGCACGCCGGCCTCGCGCGTGTACTCGCGGATGATCAGCCGGATGGCGGGTTCGGAGATCGCCACCTCGCCCTCCCGCAGGCCGTGCGCGAGGACCTGCTTCGGAACCAGGAAGCGCTCCGCGATCTGCACCTTCTCCTCTTCGGTGTAGCCGGAGAGGTAGAGCACCTCCATGCGGTCGCGCAGCGCTGGCGGAATCGTCTCGAGCGAGTTCGCGGTGGTGATGAACATCACCTTCGACAGGTCGAAGGGCACGTCGAGGTAGTTGTCGCGGAAGTCCTTGTTCTGCTCCGGGTCGAGCACCTCGAGCAGCGCAGACGAAGGATCGCCGCGCCAGTCGGCGCCGATCTTGTCGACCTCGTCGAGCATGAAGACCGGGTCGTTGGACTCGGCGCGCCGGATCGCCTGGAGGATGCGGCCGGGCATGGCGCCGATGTAAGTGCGGCGGTGGCCGCGGATCTCGGCTTCGTCGTGGACGCCGCCGAGCGACGCGCGGGCGAACTTACGGCTCATGGCGCGCGCGATCGACTGGCCGAGCGAGGTCTTGCCGACGCCGGGCGGTCCGACGAAACAGAGGATCGGCTCGCGTCCTCGGTCCGTCGCCTTGCGCACCTGCTTGAGGCGCCGCACCGCCAGGTGCTCGACGATGCGCTGCTTGACCTTGTCGAGGTCGTAGTGGTCCGCGTCGAGGATCTCGCGCGCCTTCTTGACGTCGACCTCACCGCCGGTGGAGAGGTTCCACGGCAGCGAGACGATCAGCTCCAGGTACGTGCGGATGATCGACGACTCGGGCGACGCTGAGGGGATGCGTTCGAGGCGTGCGATCTCGCGGTCGGCCTCACGCCGCGCCTCGGGGGACAGGCCCGCCTTCTCGATCCGCTCGCGCAGCTCACCCAGCTCCGCGTGCTCGCTGTCCAGCTCGCCCAGCTCACGCTGGATCGCCTTGAGCTGCTCGCGCAGGAAGTACTCGCGCTGCGCCTTGCCCATCTGCTCCTCGGCCTGGGACTGGATCTTGCGTCCAAGCTCGAGCACCTCTAGCTCGTGCGCCATGTGGCCGAGCAGCTTCTCGAGCTTGGCCTTCGACGAGTCGAGCTCGAGGATCTCCTGGCGCGCCGGCCGCGCCGGCAAGCTCCGCGGGAAGGTGCGGCGCCAGCGCCACCAGCTGCTGGAAGGACGCGATCGCGCGCCGCATCATCGCCTCGCGCTCGATGGTGAGGATGTCCTCGGTGATCTCGGAGTGCATCTCGACCGCGCACGTCATGTACGGGTCGTCGGACTCGACCTCGGTCAGCCGGATGCGCCGGAGGCCGAGCACCGCCAGCTGCACCGTTCCGTCCGGGAGCTTCAGCAGATGCTGGACGCGCACCATCGTGCCGACGTGGTGGATGTCTTTGAACTCGACGTCCTCTTGCGTCTCGTCGAGCTGCGTCGCGACCGCGATGTGGCGCTCGACGCCGGAAAGGCTGTCGAGGAGGTCGAGCGACTTCTTGCGCCCGACCGAGAGGGGAAGGAAGATGCGCGGAAACACCACCGTCGACTTCAACGGCAGCACGGGAAGGTGGGACGGAACGGCGCCTTCGAGGTTGGGCGCCGGGGCTTCGCTCACAAGAAGGTGATGCTACGCCCCCAAGTTATGCGTTCGGCCAGAACTGCCCTGGCCCCCAACTCGATTGCAGTGCGCTCGGGCTCTCGCCGGCGGCGAAGACGACGGGGGTTTCAGCGCCGTTGGCGAGGTTCATCGCGAACACCTTGTCCGTCGGCCCGCTCTGCCCCGCGCAGTTCGCGCACGGAGCCTCCTCCAAGTACCACACCCATCCGTCCTTCACGAAAGTGACCTCGGATCGCGGCTGGTCGATGAGCATTCGTGTCTTGCCGGTGGCGATGTCGTACACGTAGACGCGGATGCTGACCGCTTCGGCGAAGCCGGTGTACGCGATCTGGCTTCCATCGGGCGAGAGGCCTGCCATGTAAGACCACTCCCCGGCGCCGGCCTGCCCCGACAGTCCATCCTCCGGCGTCCACGAGCGCAGCATGGCCAGGAACAGGCGGTGACCCGCGCGCGACCAGATGGGTGCGGAATCGGTGACGTCAAGCGTTTCGACGAGCGAGGCGTCGGCGACCCGGTAGATGCGGATCGGTGTCGCGCCCTTGCCGATCGGCCAGCCGGAGGCGAGGTACTGGCCGTCCGCCGAGAACGCGAGCGTCGGGGGCGCCAGGCCGAAGCGGCAGATGCAATCGGTGAGGGGCTGCGGGAACTGGTAGAGCTCGGTCTTGTTCGGCTGGGCGAACAGCCAGACCTGGACGGTCTGGTTGCCTGCGGCGTCCGTCCCCGCGACGAAGGTGGCGGCGTTGTTGCCGTCCGGCGTCCAAACGCCGTACCCGCCCATCGGGAGGTTCATCAGCTTCAGGGGCCAGCCGGCGACGACGCGCTCGTTGCCGCTGCCGATCGAGTGGAGCACGACCTCGGTCCCGTCGGGCCCGGAGCGCCGGATGTACTCGAACGTGTCGGCGGTGAAGAGGTGGGCCGACGTGTTCCTGACCAGGCAGACGAGGCGGGGGTGGACCGGGTCGGTGACGTCGTACAGCGCCTGGCCGACAAGCACCATCGCCGTCCCGGTGAGCTGCCGCTTACAGGTCGTGCTCGGGTCGACGACGCCCGGGATCGGGCTCGGCGACCCGCCCTTCGCCCCGACGGGAGAGGGCGTGGTCTGGCGCGGCTCGCTGGCCGGACCGCCCTTCGCCGACGGCGAAACGCCGGCCAACGGAGAGGCGGCGCACGCGCTAGCGGCCAGAAGCACCACGGCAAGCTGGCATAATCGGGCTGAGCTGAACCCGAGCCTGAACGCCGTCATACTCGCCGCCGGCCTAGGTACGCGTATGCGGTCGCGGGTTCCCAAAGTCCTCCATCCAATCTGCGGCCGGCCCATGATCGACTGGGTCCTCGCGGCTGTGAACGAGGCGGGCGTCAAGCACGTTACGGTGGTCGCCAATCCGCACCACGCGGACGTCGCCGCGCACCTCGAAGGACGTGCCGAGATCGTGTATCAACGCAACCCCAGAGGCACCGCCCACGCCCTCCTGCAGATCCCGCAAGGCGAGCTTCGCGGGCGCCACGTGCTCGTGGTCAACGGCGACGCGCCCCTGCTGACCGCCGCCAGCATCCTCAAGGTTCATCACGCGAACCAGGAGTCTGGCGTACCGGCGACCATCGCGAGCGTCGAAGACCCAGATCGCGAGGACGGCCGCATCGTCCGCGGGCCGGACGGCTCCCTGGAGAAGATCGTCGAGCGCAAGGACGCGACGCCTGAGATGCGCGCCCGCGTGCACGAGTTCAACGTCGGCCTCTACTGCTTCGACGGCAGCCGCCTCGTCGAAGAGCTGGAGAAGGTCACCGACGACAACAAGGCGGGCGAGTTCTACCTGACCGACGTCTTCCTGCACCTGAAGCCCGTCGAGGTGGTCAAGCTCGACGACCCGGAGGAGGCGATGGGGGTCAAGGACCGCGTCCGGCTCGCGAAGGCGAGCGACGTCCTGCGCCGCCGGCTGCTCGAGAAGTGCATGCTCGGCGGGGTCACGATCGTCGACCCCGCGACCACGTTCATCGACGCGAGCGTGACGATCGGCGAGGACACGGTCATCGAACCGTTCACCGTGCTGAAGGGCGAGACCCACATCGGCGCCGAGTGCCACATCGGCCCACACGTCTATATAGAGGACGCGAGGATCGGCGACCGCTCCGACTGCGGCCCGTTCGCCAAGCTGCGGCCCGGTACCGAGATCGCCGAGGACGTGCACATCGGGAGCTTCACAGAGCTCGTGCGGACGAAGGTCGCGCGCGGCTCGAAGGTGCCGCACGTCTCCTACCTCGGCGACACCGACCTGGGCGCCGACGCCAACATCGGCGCGGGTACGATTACGGCCAATTTCGACGGCACGAACAAGAACCGGACCGAGATCGGGGACGGCGCCTTCGTCGGCGTCGACACGATGCTGGTTGCGCCCGTCAAACTTGGCAAGGGCTCGCGCACCGGGGCGGGTTCGGTGGTCACCAAGGACATTCCGGACGGCGCGACAGCCGTCGGCGTACCGGCTAGGGTGGTCAGGAGGAAGCGGACGACGAATGATGGAGAGTAGGCGGTGCCCACACTCGCGGGGACAATGATCGGCAGGTTGCAGACCGCGGTGGAGTTCACGGGCGCCGAGAGCTCGCCCTGGGGCGAGCTGAAGCTCATCTCGGGCGGGGCCAACCCGAACCTGGCCGCGCGCATCGCCGAGATCCTCGACGTCCAGCTGACCGACCCGCGCCTGCGCCACTTCCCAGACGGCGAGATCAACGTCAAGATCGAGGACTCGATGCGCGGGCACGACGTGTTCGTGATCCAGCCCACCTCGCCACCCGTGAACGAGCACCTGATGGAGCTGTTCATCATCCTCGACGCCTTGCGCCGCGCCTCCGCGGGTCGCGTGACCGCGGTCATCCCGTACTACGGCTACGCGCGTAAAGAACGCAAGACCCAGCCGCGCGAGCCGATATCGGCCAAGCTGGTCGCCAACTTCATCACCCTGGCGGGCGCGGACCGCCTGCTGCTGTTCGACCTCCACGCCGAGGCCATCGAGGGATTCTTCGACGTGCCGACCGACCACCTCTCGCCGCACCGCATCTTCTCGGAGTACCTGAAGGGGCTCGGCCTCAAGGCGCTGACGATCGTCGCCCCGGACGCCGGCGGTGGGCGGCGCGCGGAGGCGGTCGCCAACGACCTCGGCGCGCCGATCGCGTTCGGTTACAAGCGCCGCCCGGACGAGCAGTCGGTGGAGGTGATCGCGATCTCAGGTGAGGTCAAGGGCCGCGACTGCGTCGTGGTCGAGGACATCATCACGACCGGCGGCACCGTCTCGAAGCTCGCGGTGGCGCTGCGACAGATGGGCGCAAACCGGGTGTTGATCGCCGCCTCGCACGCGGTGCTGAGCGGCGACGCGCTGGAGAAGCTCAAGAAGGCTGACGTGGATGAGCTGGTCGTGACCGACACCGTTCCCATTCCCGCGGACAAGATGGGGGGACCGCTGAAGGTGCTGTCGGTGGCGCCTCTGCTCGCTGAAGCGATCATCCGGGTGCACGAGAACCGGAGCGTCAGCGAGCTCTTCCGGTAGAGACGTGGCCTGATGACGGGCCAGGAAACGCTCGAAGTCCTTGTCATGGCACTCTGCTTCGTTCTGGCCGCGCTGGCCAGCGGCACGGAGACGGCGCTGACCTCGGTCGGACGTCTGCGCGTGCGTTACCTCGCGGAGCAGGGGAGCGGGGCGGCGGCGACGCTGGCCCGGCTGCGTGCCGACCCGAACCGCTTCCTGTCGACGGTGCTGTTCACGAACACACTGGCCTTGATCGTCGCCTCGACGGCGACGGCGCTGCTGAGCGACTCGCTGTTCACGCGATGGGGAGTGCCGTCCGTGTGGCGGTTGTGGCTGACGCTGCTTGTCTCCGTGCTGCTTTCCGTCGTGCTCTTGATCGTCGCCGAGGTGACGCCGAAGACCCTGGCGCTCGCCCACGCCGAACGGGTGGCGCTGGCGGCCGCGGTGCCGGTGGACCGCATGGCGAGCTTGCTGGGGCCGATCCTGTGGGCGGTCACGCTGATCTCGCGTGGCCTCACCGGTGGCCGCGCCGCGCGAGCCCCGTACCTGACCGAGGAAGAGCTGATCACTGCCCTGCACGTCTCCGAGGAGGCGGGGGTGATCGAAGAGCAA
>WNGH01003928.1_pt1 | contig 14191 bp, 12 predicted proteins | sample 5400631 | NCBI WGS metagenome assembly WNGH01 (sample SAMN13153373, study PRJNA577476) | soil metagenome | isolation source: 115 cm soil or saprolite under Garry oak tree replicate 1 | place: USA:California | collected 2016-06-15
CCGGCGCCGGTGACGACGATCGTCTTGATTTCCGGATTTGCCTTTAAACCGAGAAAAAAATCCCTCAGCTCGGCATAAGACTCGAATGTGAGCGGATTCTTGCGTTCCGGGCGGTTCAGCGTGACGACGCCGACCTTGCCTTCGGCGCGCCAAAGGAAATGCTTGGGCTGGATCATGGGGCGACCTCCACGGCGTGCTGCTTCAGCTTGGCGAGCAGCTTGAGCAGCTCGTCCTTTTCCCGGTGCGACAGCCCTGCGAGCAGGCCGACGACCCATTCCTCGTGGGCGCGCGCCATCGCGCCGAAACTGCGTTCGCCGGCAGACGTCAGCCGGATCAGCCAGGCGCGCCTGTCCGCGGGCTCCTGCAGGCGCTCGACCAGCCCTTCCTTCTCGAGCTGGTCGACGATGGCGGTGATGTTGCCGCCGGTGACCATGAGCAGGCGCGACAGCGCGTTCATCTTGAGGCCCTCGGGATAACGCTCGAGCTGCGCCATCAGGTCGAAACGCGGCAGCGTGGTGGCGAACTGGCCGCGCAGCCGCGCCCGTACCTGCTTCTCGATCAGCTGGGTGCAGGTAAGGAGCCTGAGCCAGATGCGCAGCGCGCGGTGGTCGTCGGCGCGGGCGATGGTCTCGCGGTCGCTGCTCGGGGCCATGCAAATAGCATAACCCTAAATAGATCAAGCTTCAAGTATCTCCGCGCTAGGCGGCGGAGGCAGTCGATTGATCGGAGCGGGTTTCAGAACTCTTTTTCTAGGCCAGCCTGCTTCAGCACTTCGTTAGCCGTATGGCGCGACTTGATGTCGCTATCTACTGTGAAACGCTTACCGGCTAGGTTTATCCAAATTTCGTGATCGCCTTTCCCCCTGGCGATCAAACTTGCAGCCCGCTTTTCTGAGAATTTTTTTAAGGTCGCGCGTGTATCCGGCCACGCAAACTACGCGGCTTCTCTATGCGTGGTCTCGTTAATTTCTCCAAGCACCTTAAACCGAATATCGTCATCACTATCGGCATAACCGTTGGCATCCAAGAGTTCAGGGATCATTACTTTCAATTTGGGAATTAACTGGTCCCACGAGGGAGCCTCTGTGGCAAGGCCCGGTACGTCATCGCTAGTAGCGACCCATACCTTCGCCTCATCATCCCAAATTGCGTGAACGACCAACTCTCGCGCGCCCATTCGACCAGCCCCTTATCTGCCTTGTGTCAGCCAATTTGGCTAACTTCTTATTCGACAAAGTATAGCCTGATACGTTTACGGGAACTCAAGAGTCTAACGCAATGATTTGTAAGCAACTATACAGCGGAGACTGTCTCATCCATGCGATGGTCCCGCTGCTAGTCCGCCCGGGCGCCCGAAGTTTTCACCACCGGTGCCCACTTCGCGATCTCGGCCTTGACGTAGGCGCCGAACTGCGGCGGCGTGGTGGCGACGAAGCGCGCCCCCTCGCCGGCGAGGCGCGCCTGCATCTCCGGCGCCTGCATGGTGCGCAGCGCCTCGGCGTTAAGCTTGCGCACGATGTCGGCGGGTGTCCCGGCGGGGGCGAACAGGCCGATCCAGTTCGTGACGTCGAAGCCCGGCAGCGCCGCCTCGCCCACGGTGGGCAGTTCGGGCGTCGCGGCGGAGCGGACCGTGCCGCAGGTGGCAAGTGCCCTTAGCTTGCCGGCCTTAACGTGCGGCATAACCGTGGGCATGGTGGCAAAGAACAGCGCCGTCTGGCCCGCCAGCAGGTCGGTGATGGCCGGCGAGTTGCCCTTGTAGGGGATGTGCACCATGTCCACCTTGGCCATCGACTTGAAAAGCTCGCCGGCTAGGTGGCTCGTGGTGCCCGGCCCCGCGGAGGCGTAGGAGAGCGCGCCGGGCTTGGAGCGGGCGAACGCGATCAGCTCGGCCACGGTGCGTGCGGGAACCGATGGATGCACCACCAGCAGCGCATCGGTTTCGGCGACCAGCGCGATCGGCGCAAAATCGGCGACCGGGTCGTAGGGCAGCTTCGAGAACAGGCTGACGTTGACGGCGTGCGTGCCGACGCTTCCCATCACCAGCGTATAGCCGTCGGCGGGCGACCTGGCGACCGCCTCCGCGGCGATATTGCCGCCGGCGCCGGCGCGGTTCTCGATCACGACCGGCTGGCTCCATGCCTCGGTCATGCGCGCGCCGATGATGCGCGCGTAGACGTCGGCGATGCCGCCGGCAGGAAACGGCACCACGATCTTGATGGCCTTCGATGGATAGGGTTGTGCAACGGCTTGCGGCGACAGCGCCGCTACGCAAAGGATCAGCAGTAAAGCCGCGGCCCGGCGCATGGCCTTACTTTACTCTCGCGCATCCCCAGTATGCGAAACTAGCGATATGAAAAACCTGTTCATTGTCGTGCTGCTGGCGCTCGCGCCGCTCATGTCGTCTTCCTGGGCGCGCGCGCAGCAGGCAAACGAGGCGGAAACGCGGATTGTGGGCGAAATCGCGAAGTGCCTGCTTGCGGGCCTGCCCAAGGACTGGCAGCGCGCGCACGTGATCGTCGATCTCGACGCGCCGGGCGCAGCCGGCGGCGGCGTGCGCTACCTATTCTCGCGCGTGCTCACCCAGGACAAGCTCGAGCCGTTTACGCCCTGCGACGAGCGCGAGCCGGCCAAAGCCCTGGTGGAGCTGCGCCGGATACAGCCGCCGGCGCGCAGCGGCTGGCAATCGGCGCGCTTCGTGCTCAATCGCGACGGCAAGTTCGACCTGACCTACGACTACCCGAAATAGCTAGGCTTTCCGCAGAAAATCGAAATCACAGCCGTGCTCCGCCTGGAGCACGTGGTCCATATACAGCTTCGCGTAACCGCGGCTGGGCCTCGCGGACGGTTCCCTCCACGCCGCTTTTCTTTTCCCAAGTTCACTCTCAGAAACAAGCAAGTCCATTTTGCGTTCGCGTACCGATAGCCTGATCCGGTCGCCGTTCTTCACCAGGGCCAGCGGGCCACCGATCGCAGCCTCGGGCGACACGTGCAGCACGATGGTGCCGTAAGCGGTACCGCTCATCCTCGCGTCCGATATGCGCACCATGTCCTTCACGCCGGCGCGCGCAAGCTTCGCCGGAATCGGCAGGTAGCCGGCTTCGGGCATGGCGTAGCCGGACTTCGGCCCGGCGTTCTGCAGCACCAGGAAATCCTCGGCTTTGACGTCGAGGTTCGAATCGTCGATGCGCGCCGCAAGATCGTCGAGGGACGCAAACACTACCGCGCGCCCTTCGCGCTCGAAGAGCGACGGATCGGCCGCCGAGCGCTTGAGAATCGCGCCGTTGGGAGCGAGCGATCCAAACAGCGCCACCAGGCCTCCCTGGGACGAAAGGGGTTCCTTGAAAGCCTTTACAACCGAACGGTCCACCCAGGCGCCCTCTTCGTGCTTCAGGCGCTCGCCGAGCGTTTCGCCTGCGACCGTCATGCAATCGAGGTTGAGAAGCGGCTTGAGCTCGCGCAGCACCGCACCGACACCGCCTGCGGCATACAGATCCGACATGTAGTGCTGGCCGGTTGGCTTGAGATCCACCAGAACGGGCGTCGAATCAGACAGCGCGTTGAGTTTTTTCAGGTCTATCTTTACCCCGGCTCTTCCTGCGATGGCCGTGAGGTGCACGATGGCATTGGTCGAGCCGCCGACGGCGAGCAGCACGCGCAAGGCATTCTCGACCGACCTTTCAGTGATGATTTGCGACGGACGGATCGGATCCTTCGCAAGCCCGGCGGCGCGGCGGCCGCTCGCCTCCGCGGCGCGCAGCCGATCGGAGTGCACCGCGGGAATGGCGGCGCTGCCCGGCAGCGCCATGCCGAGCGCTTCCGAGATCGAGGCCATGGTCGAGGCCGTGCCCATCACGGCGCAGGTTCCGGCAGTGGTGGCCAGGTTGCCTTCTATTGTTTCTATTTCGGAGGAATCTACCTTTCCTGCCCGATGGAGCGCCCAGAAGCGCCGGCAGTCGGTGCAGGCGCCGAGGCGCTCGCCGCGAAACGAGGTCGGCATCATCGGGCCGGCAAGCAGCTGCACCGCCGGCACGTCGGCCGAGGCCGCGCCCATCAGCTGCGCCGGCACCGTCTTGTCGCAGCCGCCGAGCAGCACCACCGCGTCCATCGGCTGCGCTCGCATCATCTCTTCCACGTCGATCGACATCAGGTTGCGAAACATCATCGACGTCGGGCTGAGGAAGACCTCGCCGAGCGACACGGTCGGGAACTCGATCGGCAGGGCGCCGGCGGCGAGCGCGCCGCGCTTCACCGCCTCGATCAGCTCGGGAAAATGGCGGTGGCAGTTGTTGAAGCCGCTTTTCGAGTCGGCGATCCCGACCACCGGCCGCGCGAGCATCTCGCCCGAGTAGCCCATGCTCTTCGCGAACGAGCGCCGCAGATAGAGCGAGAAACCTGCGTCGCCGTAGTTCGTCAGCCCCCGGGCAAGACCGTGCTTGGCGCTTTTGTCCGATTTGTCAGCCATGCCCCATTGTAAGGTCAGCCCTGCACCACCGGCTCGACATAGATCTCGACGCGGCGGTTCGCCTGGCGCCCGCTTTCCGAATTGTTGCTCGCGATGGGCGCGCTTTCGCCCTTGCCCGAAATGGCGAGCCGCATCGGGTTGACGCGCTTCGACTCGAAGTACTGCGCCACCGCATGCGCGCGCCGCTCCGAGAGCTTCTGGTTGTACTCGTTGGATCCGACATTGTCGGTGTGGCCGACGATCGTCAGCGTGGTCTTTGCATAGCGCACGACGACGTCGGCGAGCTTGTCCATGGTGCTGTCGAAGCCGGGCTTGATGTCCGAGGAGTTGGTCTCGAACGCGGTCTGACTGGTCATCGTGATGCGCACCACGTGATTGGGGAGCGTCTCGACCCGCGTCTGGCCGGCCTGGATCTCCTTGCCCAGGTTCTTTTCCAGGTCGCGTTTCTGGCTGTCCATGTAAGCGCCCACCGCAGCGCCGGCCAGGCCGCCGCCGACGGCGCCGAGGACCGCGCCCTGAGTCCGGTCCCGGTGGTAGGCCATGGCACCCACCACGGCGCCGACACCGGCGCCTATAAGCGCGCCTCCCTCCCAGTTCTCGAGGGGGCGGTTGCTGGGCCCAACGCCTTCCGCGCAAGCGGCGAGGGTGATGCCGGCCACCACTATGGTTATCAGATTGCGCTTCATGCTGTCTCCTTCATGATTTGAGTTCGGCGCGCAGAATCCTTGCGCCCTCCACCATCGCCTTCATCTTGCCGAAGGCCACTTCGTGCGGCAGGTATTTCATGCCGCAGTCAGGCGCCAAGATGACATTCTCCATGGCCACGTGCGGAAGGGCTTTTTTCACGCGCTCGACCACTTTCTGCGGCGTTTCCACCGTCATGTCGGAAAGATCGATGCAGCCCACCATGATTTTCTTGCCCTGCAGCGAGCCGAGGACCGAGCAATCGAGGCCGGACTGCGCCGTTTCTATGGAAATTTCCTTGCAAGAACACGCGGCCAGCTCCGGAAGAAACAAGTAACCGCTGGGCCGCTGATGGATGATCGCGGCGTAGCCGAAGCAGATGTGGACCGCGGTTTCTCCGCTCACGCCGTCCAGCGCGCGGTTCAATGCTTTCAGCCCGTACTGGCGCGCTTTCTCCGGCCGCGCCTGCATGTAAGGCTCGTCGATCTGCACGATGTCGGCGCCGGCCTTGAACAGGTCCCTGATTTCCTCGTTCACCGCCGCGGCGTAGTCCATCGCCGCTTCCTCCCCGGACTTGTAGAAGTCGTTCTGTGCCTGCTGCGACATGGTGAAAGGACCGGGTACGGTCATCTTCACCTGCTTTTTTGTGTGTTTTTTGAGGAACAGCAAACCCTCGATTTCGACAGGATGCTTCCTTCGAATCCTGCCGACGATTCGCGGCACGGGGTTCGGATGGCCTGAGCGGTCGAGCGCGCTGCCCGGATGGTCGATGTCCACGCCCTCGAGCGCGGTGGCGAAGCGGTTCGAATAGCTCTCGCGGCGGATCTCGCCGTCGGTCACGATATCGAGCCCGGCTTTCTCCTGCGCCGCGATGGCGAGCAGCGTCGCATCGTCCTGCGCCGCGGCGAGATAGGGCTCGGCAACGCGCCAGAGCTCTTGCGCGCGCACGCGCGGCGGAAACCGGCCTGCCAGCTTCTTGCGATCGATCAGCCAGTCGGGCTGCGGATAGCTGCCGACCAGCGTGGTGGGAAAAAGCATCTCCCCCAAATTCTATCGTTCGGCGAACAAGTCGAGGAGCTGATCGCGCAGCCAGCGGTTGCCGGGGTCGGCGTCGAAGCGTTCGTGCCAGTGCACGCCCACGTCCGCGGGCGGAATGGCCACCGGCGGCGGCAGCGACTTGAATTTCCCCTGGCGTTCGTAGACCCGCGCGACGCGCCGCGGAAGAATCAGGATGAGATCGGTGCGCTCGAGCACCATGGGCACCACCGTGAAGTGCGGCACGCGCAGCGCGATGCGGCGCGAAAGGCCGGCGCGATCGAGCGCCTCCTCGATAACGCGGTGACCGCCGCGATAAGAGACGAGTGCATGCGAGGCCTCGAGAAATTGCTTCCTCGACAGCGTCTTTTTGATCGTCGGGTGGTCGGCACGCATCATGCAAAGGTAGGGGTCGCGAAACAGCTGGCGGCGCCGCAGCGGCGGCCCGAGGCCCGGCAAAAAGCCTACCGCGAGATCGAGCGTGCCCGCGGCGAGGGCATCGGCGATGTCCTCGACATCGAGCGCGATCGCCTCGAGCCGCACGCCGGGCGCGAGCCGCTGCAGGCGCTCGATAAGCGGCGGCAGGAATTCGATCTGGCCGAGATCCGACATGTAGAACCTGAAGGCGCGCGTCGAGCTCGCGGGATCGAAGCCCGGGCCGTGCGCGAGCGCCGACTCAAGGAGGGCTAGCGCCTGCCTTACCGGCTCGCCGAGCTCGCGGGCGAACGGCGTCGCGTCCATGCCGCCCGGCGTGCGCACGAAGAGCACATCGCCGAACAGCGCCCGCAGCCGCGCGAGCGCGTTGGAGACAGCAGGCTGGGTAAGGCGAAGCCGCACCGCGGCGCCGGTGACGCTCTTGTCCTGCAGCACGGCGTCGAAGGCGCGCAGCAGGTTGAGATCGATGTCCTGAACATTCACGATCGTGATTAATACCATGCGTCACATTGATTTGACAAATACAGGTGCGGCGGCCTACCCTCGCCTCGCACCTTCATAGGAGGAGGACATGAAGAAAACCGGCTGGTTTGTCTCGGCGATCGGCGCCGCGGCGCTCGCCCTGCCCGCCGGCGCTGCGGCGCAGGAGATCGCCTTGCGCGCCGTGAGCGCGTTCGCCGAGAACACGGAGTACGTGCGCAAGCTGGAAGGCTTCATCAAGCAGGTGAACGCCGAAGGCAAGGGCTCGCTGCAGATCAACTTCGTCGGCGGCCCGAAGGCGATGCCGCCTTTCGAGGTGGGCAACGCGGTGCGCACCGGCGTGGTCGACATCGGCATGAGCACCGGCGCCTTCTACACCACCATCATGCCCGAGGCGGATGCGCTCAAGCTCACCCAGCTTCCCGCCGTCCAGCTGCGCAAGAACGGCGCCTACGAGCTGATCAACAAGATCTGGAACGAGAAAGCCAACATGCAGTACCTCGGCCGCGTCATCGACTACACGCCCTTTCATCTCTACCTCACCAAGAAGATCGACAAGCCGGATCTCACGGGGCTCAAGATCCGCATCACCCCGGTCTACCGCGATTTCTTCCAGGCCCTGGGCGCGACCATCGTCCAGACTGCCCCCGGCGAGGTCTACACCGCGCTCGAGCGCGGCGTGGTGGACGGCTACGGCTGGCCGATCCAGGGCGTGTTCGAGATGAAGTGGGAAGAGAAGACCAAGTACCGTGTCGACCCGGGCTTCTACAGCGCCGAGGTGTCGCTGGTAATGAACCTCGACAAGTGGAAGGGCCTCACCCAGGCGCAGCGCAACCTCCTCGGCAAGCAGGCGATCGCGCTCGAGGAGCAGGCCGTGAGCTGGAAGAAGCTGAACGAGGAGGACACGAAGCGCCAGGCGCAGGCCGGCATCCAGACCATCACCTTCGATGCCGCGACCGCCAAGCAGTACTACGAGAAGGCTTACGAGGTCGGCTGGGCGAGCGCGATCAAGGCGAGCCCGACTTATGGTCCGCAGATGAAAAAACTTTTCAGCAAATAGGGCATTCGGTGAAACGCCTGTCGGATCTGTACGGCAATCTTCTGAATGCCTTGGCGCTGGCGGGCTGCGCCGTGCTGTTCGCGATGATGCTGGTGATCTGCGCCGACGTGCTGCTGCGCAACGTGCGCATCGTGCCGGGGGTTTACAGCGTGCCCTGGGCGAACGAGGTGACGGAATACGCGCTCTACCTCATCACGCTGCTGACCGCGCCCTGGCTGCTGCGCCGGGGCCAGCACATTCGCATCGACGTCCTGCTGCGCGCCATGGCGGCACGCCTGGCCTGGTATTGCGAGTGGGCTTGCGACTTCATCGCCTTCGCCTGCTGCGCGGTGATCGCTTTCGCCGGCTTCGAGGCGACCGCGGCCAGCATGGCGATCGGCTCGATGGTCGTCAAGACGCTCGCGCTTCCCGAGTGGTGGCTGCTCGCGCCGCTGCAGGCCTGCTTCGTGCTGCTCGCGATCGAGATCCTGTTCCGCATGGCGCGCCTGTATTCGAGCGCGCCGGGGCCGCGCGAGGATGCAATCACGGTCGGCTGAGGAGCGTTCCGATGTCCTGGCAGGCGGCGGCATGGCTGATGCTCGGCGGTTCCACGGTGCTGATGTTCCTCGGCCTGCCGGTGGCGTTCTCCTTCCTGGCGATCAACCTGATCGGCGCCTGGATATACCTCGGCGGCGAGGCGGGGCTGGTGCAACTGGCGCGCAACAGCGTCCAGTCGGTGACCAGCTTCGCGCTGACGCCGATCCCGCTTTTCATCCTGATGGGCGAAGTGCTGTTCCACACCGGGCTGGCGGTGAAGGTGATCGACGGCATCGAGCGCCTGATCCGCGAGGTCCCGGGCCGGCTCGCGGTCGTGGCGGTCGTCGCCGGAACGGTTTTTTCGGCGATCTCCGGCTCGACCATCGCGACCACCGCGATGCTCGGCAGCCTGATGCTGCAGGTGATGCTGGCGCGCGGCTATCACCCGACCATCGCCGCCGGACCCATCATGGCGATCGGCGCCGTGGACATGCTGATCCCGCCCTCGGCGCTGACCGTGCTGCTCGGCAGCCTGTCGGGGATCTCGATTTCGAAGCTGCTGATCGGCGGCATCGTTCCGGGGCTGATCCTGAGCGTGATCTTCATCGGCTACATCGTGCTGCGCGTGAAGCTCGAGCCGGCGCTCGCGCCCAGGGCGCCGTTCCAGGAGTTCGACGGCTGGCAGAAATTCCGGCCCTTCGTGCAGTACGTGCTGCCGCTGGTCTCGATCTTCGGCATCGTGGTCGGCGCGATGATCGCCGGCTGGGCTACGCCCACGGAGTGCGCGGCATTGGGGGCGTTCGCGACGATCGTTCTTGCCTTGCTTTACCGATCTTTGAGTATTCACAATTTATTGAAAGCACTGCAAGGAACCGCCGCTATCTCGGGGATGATCCTGTTCATCATCGTCGGCGCGACGACCTTCTCGCAGATCCTGTCCTTCTCCGGCGCGAGCAGCGGCCTCGCCAGGCTGATCACCGAGCTCGGCCTGCCGCCGCTCGCGGTGATCGCCGGAATGATGCTGTTCCTGATCTTCCTCGGCGTGTTCGTCGAGCAGGTCAGCATGATGATGATCACGCTGCCGATCTTCATGCCGATCGTGCAGCAGATGGGCGTCGACTTGGTCTGGTTCGGCGTCATGTTCCTCATCTGCATGCAGCTCGGGCTGCTGATGCCGCCGCACGGGCTGCTCCTCATGACCATGAAAGGGGTGTCGCCGCCGCAGGTGACGATGCTGCACATCTGGCGCGCGGTAGCGCCGTTTCTCGCGATCAGCGCGGTCGTCCTGATCCTCGTGTTTCTGCTGCCGGCCATTGCGGTATGGCTGCCTAGCCTGATCGGCTGACATGGAAAGATCCTTCCAGGCGGAAGTGGCGAAACTCCGGCTCGGCGAGGGCGAGACCTTCCACGGCGAGGGCATCCTCGCGATAACCAAGGCGCTGCTGCAGTCGGGGGTCGGTTACGTCGGCGGCTACCAGGGCGCGCCGGTGTCGCACATGATGGATGTCCTGAACGACGCGCGCGACATCCTCGACGAGCTCGGCATCCACGTCGAGGCGAACGCCAACGAGGCCAGCGCCGCGGCGATGCTCGGCGCCTCGATCAACTACCCGGTGCGCGGCGCGGTCACGTTCAAGTCGACCGTCGGCACCAACGTCGCGTCCGATGCGCTCTCCAACATCGCCTCGGCGGGGGTGAAAGGCGGCGCGCTGATCGTGCTCGGCGAGGATTACGGCGAAGGCTCGTCGATCATCCAGGAGCGCAGCCATGCCTTCGCGATGAAATCGCAGATCTGGCTGCTCGACCCGCGCCCTACGCTGCCCAAGATGGTCGAGATGGTCGAAAAAGCGTTCGAGCTCTCGGAAGCGTCGAGCAGCCCGGTGATGCTCGAGCTGCGGATACGGGCCTGTCATGTGCAGGGGACCTTTTCAACCAAACCCAACAAGCCTCCGTCTTTTTCGAAGAAGCATTTTCTGCAAAGCTCGGACTTCGACTTCAACCGCATCTGCCTGCCGCCGGCCACTTATGCGCAGGAGAAGCACAAGATCGATGTGCGCTGGCCCGCCGCGGTCGCTTTTATAAAAAACAATAAATTGAACGAATTCTTCCGGGGCGAAAGGTCCGACGTCGGCATCGTCTGCCAGGGCGGCATGTACAACGCGGTGATCCGCGCGCTGCAGCTGCTCGGGGTTGCCGACAGCTTCGGCAATTCGCGCATCCCGATCTACTGCCTGAACGTCACCTATCCGCTCATTGCCGAGGAAATAGCTTCCTTTTCCAAAGAAAAAGAGTCCATTCTTATCGTTGAAGAAGGGCAACCGGCTTACATCGAGGACGCGATCCTCGCCATCCTGCGGCGCGCTGAAGCGGCAGGTTCCACGAGTCTCAACGGCGTCAAGGTCCACGGCAAGGACCTGCTGCCGCTCGCCGGCGAGTACACCGGCGAAGTGGTTTTGACGGGTCTTTCGAAATTTCTGAATCAACAACAGACGGTTGAGGCGATAAAAACCCTCAAGCAAAAAGCATCCGAGCTCCTCGGCAGCGGCCTGCCCCTGCGCCCGCCGGGCTTCTGCGTCGGTTGCCCGGAGCGCCCCGTGTTCTCCGCGATGAAAGTGCTGGAAAAGCAAAGCGGCGAGTTCCACATCTCGGCGGACATCGGCTGCCATACCTTTGCGACATTGCCGCCGTTCAACATCGGGCACACGGTGCTCGGCTACGGCCTCGGCCTCGCGTCCAACTCCGCGGTGCAGCCGATGTTCGGCAAGCGCACCGTGACGATCATGGGCGACGGCGGCTTCTGGCATAACGGCCTCACCTCGGGCATCGCCAACAGCGTCTTCAACCAGAACGACGGCATCCTCGTCATCATGAAGAACGGCTACAGCTCGGCGACCGGCACGCAGGAGCTGCCCTCCTCGCCGCAGCACAGCGAGCACAAGACCGAAATGAGCATCGAGCGCGCGCTCGAGGGCATCGGCGTGGGCTGGGTGAAGACCGTGGACAACTACCGCGTGGGCGAGGTGGCGAAGACGCTGAAGGAAGCGATGAACGCCGATTACCCCGGCCTCAAGGTCATCATCGCCGAAGGGGAATGCCAGCTCGAGCGGCAACGCAAAATCCGGCCCTTGAATCAAAAGAATCTTTCTTCTGGAAAGCGGGTAGTGCGTGTGAAGTACGGCGTCGATGAGGACACCTGCACCGGCGACCACTCCTGCATCCGGATTTCGGGCTGCCCGACGCTCACGGTCAAGGACAACCCCGATCCGCTGCGGCGCGACCCGGTCGCCACGGTGATCGACGGCTGCGTGGGCTGCGGCCTGTGCGGCGAAAACGCGCACGCCGCAGTGCTCTGTCCTTCGTTCTACCGAGCGGAGGTGGTGCAGAACCCGAACCTCTTCGACAAACTGCTTTTCGGCTTCAGAAGGCTATTCGGTGGAACGGCAATTCACTGAAGAGATAAAGTCGCTGCAGCTCGGCGCCGGCGAGACCTTTCACGGCGAAGGGATCCTTGCCGTCACCAAGGCGCTGCTGCAGTCGGGCGTGTCGTACGTCGGCGGCTACCAGGGGGCGCCGGTGTCGCACCTGCTCGACGTGATGGTCCAGGCGCGCGACTATCTCGACAGCCTCGGCGTGCACGTGGAAGCCTGCACCAGCGAGGCCGCCGCCGCGGCCATGCTCGGCGCCTCGGTCAACTACCCGGCGCGCGGCGCGGTGACCTGGAAGTCGATCGTCGGCACCAACATCGCCTCCGACGCCCTCTCCTATCTCTCCAGCGCCGGCGTCATGGGCGGCACGCTCATCATCTGCGGCGAGGACTACGGCGAAGGCGCGAGCGTGGCGCTCGAGCGCAGCCACGCCATCGCGATGAAGTCCTCGATGTGGATGCTCGACCCGCGGCCGGACCTCGCCAGCATCGTCGGCTTGGTCGAGCGCGGCTTCGAGCTTTCCGAGGCGTCGAATACGCCGGTGATGATGGAGCTGCGCATCCGCGCCTGCCATGTACGGGGTTCCTTTATCGCCAAGAAAAATCTTTCGCCTGCAGTGTCGACACGGCGAAAGCTCCAGGGCCCGCCGCAGGAGTTCGTCTACGATCGCCTCGCGCACCCGCCGGCGATCTTCCGCCAGGAGAAGCTGAAGAGCGAGGTGCGCCTGCCGGCGGCCCGCAAGTTCATCGCCGAAAACCGGCTGAACGAGGTCTTTCCCGGCGACGAGAAGGAGGTCGGCCTGATCGTCCAGGGTGGTTTGTACAACGGCTTGCTGCGCGCGCTGCGCCTGCTCGGCCTCGCCGACGATTTCGGCGGCTGCCGCATCCCGATCCTCGCGCTCAATGTTGTCTACCCGCTGGTCCCGGATGAGATCGTTGATTTTTCAAAAAATAAAAACTCAATTCTCGTTATCGAAGAAGGCCAGCCCGAGTTCATCGAGCAGGAGATCGCCACGCTCCTGCGCCGCCGGGATTTGCAGACCAGACTGCACGGCAAAGACCTGCTGCTGATGGCGGGCGAGTACAGCGCCGAAGTCCTCGTGCGTGGTCTTTCTCTCTTCTTGAAGACGTATGCAATTCATGTGGACGTTTCAGCAGGCGCTCGTTGGCTTGAAAGTATTTCATCCACAAAAGAAAAAGCGAGCCAATTCCTGGGGCCGCTGCCGCAGCGCCCGCCCAACTTCTGCGTCGGCTGCCCGGAGCGCCCGGTGTTCTCGGCGATGAAGCTGGTGGGACAGGACGTCGGCAAGCCGCACGTCTCGATGGACATCGGCTGCCATGCCTTCGCCAGTTTCGAGCCGTTCTCGCAGGGCAACACCGTCCTCGGCTACGGCATGAGCCTCGCGGCCTCCGCAGGAGTCGGCCCGATGTCGGCGCGCCGGCCGATGGCGATCATGGGCGACGGCGGCTTCTGGCACAACGGCCTGCTCTCCGGCGTCGCCTCGCGCCTGCTCAACCAGGGCGACGGCGTGCTGGTGATCATGAAGAACGGCTACGCATCGGCCACCGGCACTCAGGAGATTGTTTCTTCTCCAAAAAACAACCCCAAGGCCATCGAGCGCGCGCTGCAGGGAATGGGGGTGGACTGGGTGAAAACGGTCAACAACTACGACGTCGGCGGCGTAATGAAGGTGCTGAAGGACGCGATGACCACCGGCTACGCCGGCCTCAAAGTCATCATCGCCGAGGGCGAGTGCCAACTGGAGCGTCAGCGCAGAATTCGCCCTTCCAACGCAAAAAAACTTGAATCGGGTGAAAGAGTCGTCCGGGTGAAATATGGAGTGGACGAGGACACCTGCACCGGCGACCACTCCTGCATCCGGCTCTCCGGCTGCCCGACGCTCACCATCAAGGACAACCCGGACCCCTTGCGCCGCGACCCGGTGGCCACGGTGCTCGAGGGCTGCGTCGGCTGCGGCCTGTGCGGCGAGAATGCCCATGCCGCAGTGCTGTGCCCTTCGTTCTACAGAGCCGAGGTTGTTCAGAATCCGAACGCTTTCGACAGATTCGTTTTCAGGATGAGAAATCTCTTCTCA
>WNGH01003931.1_pt1 | contig 14184 bp, 10 predicted proteins | sample 5400631 | NCBI WGS metagenome assembly WNGH01 (sample SAMN13153373, study PRJNA577476) | soil metagenome | isolation source: 115 cm soil or saprolite under Garry oak tree replicate 1 | place: USA:California | collected 2016-06-15
GTCATCGTGGTCGCTTCGATGTCCGCCGGCTGGGCGACGCCGACGGAATCCGCTGCGATCGGCGCACTGTTCACGATCCTGCTCGCCGCCGCCTACCGGGCGCTTACCTTGCAGAATCTAGTGCTCGCGCTGCGCGGCACCGCGGGCATCTCGGGAATGATCCTGTTCATCATCCTCGGCGCGACGACCTTCTCCCAGATCCTGTCCTTTTCCGGAGCGAGCAACGGCATGGTCGAGATCATCGCCACGCTCGGCCTGCCGCCGCTTGCGCTCATCGCTGTGATGATGCTCGTGCTGATCTTCCTCGGCCTCTTCGTCGAGCAGGTCAGCATGATGATGATCACGCTCCCCATTTTCATGCCGCTGGTTCAGAAATTCGGCGTCGACCCGGTGTGGTTCGGCGTGATGTTCCTCATCTGCATGCAGCTCGGACTCCTGCTTCCGCCGCATGGCCTCCTCCTCATGACCATGAAGGGCGTATCCCCACCCCAGGTCACGATGGGACATATCTTCCGGGCGGTGGTGCCCTACGTCTTCATGAGCCTGCTCGTGCTCACGCTCGTGTTCTTCGTGCCGCCAGTCGCGGTGTGGCTCCCCAAGGCGCTGTTCTAGCCCGCGAGTAGCCATGGAACGCTCCTTCACGAAAGAGGTCGAGCTGCTCAAACTGGGCGCGGGACAGACCTTCCACGGGGAAGGCATCCTCGCCGTGACCAAAGCCCTGCTGCAGTCGGGCATCTCCTACGTCGGCGGCTACCAGGGGGCGCCGGTGTCGCACGTCATGGACGTGCTGAACGATGCCCGGGACATCATGGACGAGCTCGGCATCCACGTCGAGACCAACGCATCCGAGGCGGGCGCGGCGGCGATGCTCGGCGCCTCGATCAATTACCCCTTGCGCGGGGCCGTGGCGTGGAAATCCACCGTCGGCACCAACGTCGCCTCCGACGCGCTTTCCAACCTCGCCTCGGTCGGCGTGCGCGGCGGCGCGCTCATCGTGATCGGCGAGGACTACGGGGAAGGCGCCTCGATCATCCAGGAGCGCAGCCACGCTTTCGCGATGAAGTCGCAGATCTGGCTGCTCGATCCGCGTCCGAATCTTCCGACCATCGTCAGGATGGTGGAGAAGGGCTTCGAGCTGTCGGAAGCTTCGAACACGCCGGTGATGCTGGAGCTGCGCATCCGCGCCTGCCACGTGCACGGCGCCTTCGAGGCGAAAGACAATGTCGCGCCGCGGTTCTCGCGCAGGAACGCGATCGAGAATCCCGATTTCGACTTCGCCCGCGTCTCGCTTCCCCCTGCGACCTACGCGCAGGAGAAGCACAAGGTCGAGGTGCGCTGGCCGGCGGCGGTGAAGTTCATCCGCGAGAACCGGCTGAACGAGGTCTTCGAGGGACCGATCGCCGAATTGGGCATCATCTGCCAGGGCGGGATGTACAACGTCGCGGTGCGCACTCTGCAGCAGCTCGGGCTTGCCGATGCCTTCGGAATTTCGAAAATCCCGATCTACGTCCTGAACGTCACCTACCCGCTCATTCCGGAAGAAGTCGGCGCGTTCTGCTCAGGCAAAGTCGCGGTGCTGATGGTCGAGGAAGGCCAGCCGGCTTATCTCGAGGACGCCTTGCACGCGATCCTGCGCCGCGCCGACCTGCAGACGAAAGTGCACGGCAAGGATTTCCTGCCGATGGCGGGCGAGTACACCGGCGAAACCGTGCTCACGGGCGTCGCGAAATGGCTGGCAGCCATGGCGTCCCCGGATGTCGATTCCGGCAGCATTCATCGCGTACTGGACGAGCTCAGCGCAACGAAGCGGCGCGCCGCCGAGCTGCTCGGTGGGGCCGTGCCCGCGCGCCCGCCGGGGTTCTGCATCGGCTGCCCCGAGCGGCCGGTGTTCTCGGCGATGAAGCTGATCGAGCGCGAGTCGGGCCCGTTTCACATCTCGGCCGACATCGGCTGCCATACCTTTTCCACCCTGCCCCCGTTCAATATCGGCAACACCGTGCTTGGCTACGGCTTGGGGCTCGCCTCGAACTCCGGCATCGCACCGATGTTCTCCGGGCGCACGGTCACCATCATGGGCGACGGCGGGTTCTGGCACAACGGCCTCACCTCGGGCATCGCCAACGCGGTGTTCAACAAGAGCGACGGGATCCTCGTCATCATGAAGAACGGCTACACCTCTGCGACCGGCACGCAGAACATCCCCTCCTCGCTGCACCAGACCGAATGGAAATCAGACGACATGAGCATCGAGCGTGCGCTGAAGGGAATCGGCGTCGAGTGGATCAAGCCTGTGTACACCTACCGCGTCAGCGAGATGGCGAAGGCGCTGCGCGAAGCCATGAACTCCGCCTACAAGGGGCTGAAGGTCATCATTGCCGATGCCGAGTGCCAGCTCGAGCGCCAACGCAGGATCCGGCCGCAGATCGCGGCGGCGCTGCAACGCGGCAAACGCGTGGTACGCACGCGCTTCGGCGTGGACGAGGACGTGTGCTCTGGAGACCATTCCTGCATACGGCTTTCGGGCTGCCCGTCCCTCACCATCAAGGCGGCCAGCGATCCGCTCAAGGTAGACCCGGTTGCACACGTCAACAACGACTGCGTCGGCTGCGGGCTGTGCGGCGAGGTCGCCCACGCGGCGATTCTGTGCCCCTCGTTCTTTCGCGCCGAAATCGTGCAGAACCCGAACATCTTGGACCGAATCGCCGCGCGACTGCGCAGCACCGTCATCGGCTGGCTGCAGCCGGCCGAAGGAGGAAGGTAGCAGTGCTACCCGAACGTCCCATCACCATCCTGATAGCCGCTCTGGGCGGCGAGGGAGGCGGCGTGCTCGCCGACTGGATCATCGCAGCCGCGACCGCGCGCGACTATCCGGTGCAGAGCACCTCGATTCCCGGCGTGGCCCAGCGTACCGGCGCCACCACCTATTACGTCGAGATCTACCCGGTGGAGGTCTCGGAGCTCGACTCCAGGCGCCCGGTGATGACGCTCACGCCCGCACCCTGCTACGTCGACGTCATGGTCGCTTCCGAACTGATCGAGGCCGGGCGCGCGATGCAAAACGGCTTCGTGACGCGCGACCGGACCACGCTCATCGCCTCGACGCACCGCATCTACACCGTCGCGGAGAAGATGCAGATGGGCGACGGTCGGTTCGACAGCGAAATCGTGCTCAAAGCGGCACGGGAGCTCGCGAAACGCGCGATCCTGTTCGACATGCAGGCGCAGGCGAATGCAGCGGGCACCGTGATCAGCGCGGTGATGTTCGGGGCGCTGGCCGGCTCCGGAACGCTGCCGCTCTCGCGCGGCGATTGCGAGGCGGCGATCCGCTCCGGCGGCAAGGGCGCCGAGGCGAGCCTCAGAGGTTTTGCGGCCGGCTTCGACGCCGCCACCGGATCGGCGTCGGGCAAGACCGTGACGCCTGCAGTAAAGGGCCTGAGCGGCCCGGAACGCGTCAGGCAGACCTTCCCGGAGGAAACTCGCGCCATGCTCGAAGAGGGCGCTGCGCGCTGCGCCGGCTTTCAGGACCGCGGCTACGCGAGGCTCTACCTGGACCGCCTCGAGCCGATCGTGAATCTCGATCACGCTGCAGACGGGTACAAGCTCACCAACGAAACCGGGCGTTTTCTCGCCTTGTGGATGTGCTACGAAGACGTCATCCGCGTCGCCGACCTGAAGACGCGCAGAAGCCGCTTCGAGCGCGTGCGCAAGGAAGTGCAGGCGAAGTCGCACGAGCCGGTACACATCGTCGAGTTCCTCAAGCCGGGCGTGGGAGAATTCGCCGCCGTGCTGCCACGCTTTCTCGCCGGCCCGCTCAAAGGCCTCGCTGAGCGGAGCGGTCTCGCCAGCAAGCTCAACATCGGCATGCACGTCAAGACGACCAGCATCAGCGGTTTCTTCCTGCTGCGCATGCTCGCCTGGCTGAGTCCCTTCCGGCCCCTCACCTCGCGCTGGCACGAGGAGCAGGTGCTGATCGGCCGTTGGCTAGTCGCGATCGCTACCGCGGCGAAGCGGGACGCAGGGCTCGCACTCGAAATTGCTCTGTGCGGCAGGCTCATCAAGGGGTACGGCGACACGCACCAGCGCGGCAAGGGCAACTTCCTGAGGATCCTCGACACCCTCGTCGAGGGCGACGCGGTGCCGGACGATCGCGCACGGATCGGCGCGATCCGCAAGGCGCGCGAGGCGGCGCTTGCCGACCCCGAAGGCCGCAAGCTCGAGCTGTCCCTGGAGACGCACGGCATCGCGCCGCTGCCCCCGAGGCCGAAGCCGGTGAAGTTCATGCGCCGGCCTCAACCGGAAAATCACAGAGTCGTCTGAGTCTCTCGATCGGATTCCCCGTACCCGGTCACAATTGCCGCCACGTTTCCCGGATCCTCAGGCGGCCGATTGCCGCGCCAGACAACGTGCAGGTCGGGCCGAAGCAAAAGGAGATCGTGGCCGTACACCTGGCGCGGCGCGTCGTCCGGCATGTCGAGTACGGCGAGCGGCGCGCCAAACGTCCGCAGCGCCTTTTCCAGCGCTGACGTGTCGGCGTTCGTGCGGCCGAGGCGCAGCAGCGTGTAGCCCTCGTATGGAATGTGGTCCTGCACCGGCGTGCCGTCGGCGAGCCACACGTGCGGCAGGCGCGCTCCCGGCCACGTGCTCGGCTCGTAGACCCTGAAGCGGTGCTCGGGCCCACCGGGAATGGCGCACACAATCGGGGAATCGACGTAGCGGTAGCCGAGCTCGGCGCCGATCATCTCGTTCGACTTGGGCTGCTCGACGCTGGCGACGCGCACGAGGTTCTCGCGCGTGGCGGCGCCCTCGGGCGTGTTCTCGCGAATGTTCGGCCGGTATTGCGCGTGCCATTTGCGCCGCCCGAGCGAAGCGTAGCGCGACGCGCCGACGTTGCGCTCGCCGACCTGCCGCCGCTCGGATTCATACGAGTCGAGCAGCGCTGGCCCACCCCATCCCTGCAGCGTCGCCGCGAGCTTCCAGGAGAGATCGATCGCGTCGCCGACGCCGGAGTTCATGCCGAGACCGCCGGTAGGTATGACCAGGTGCACGGCGTCGCCAGCGAGAAACACGCGGCCATCCCGATAGCGATCCGCCAGCAGCAGGTTCTGCCGCCACGGGGCGCAGGTGAGCATCTCGTACTTGACCGGAATTGCGACGGTGCGCTCGAACATGGCCTTCATGTCGGCATCCTTCTCGACCACGGCGTGTAGGGTGAAGTGCTTCGTCGAGTCCTGCATGATGAGAAAGCAGTTGTTGCCGTCGGCGACGTGATAGTGGCGCCCCTTGCCGGGGCCGTTGCCGATGGGGATGCGCTCGAACAGCTCGTCGCAGCGATACAGCGCCTGGCGCAACTCGAGAATGTTGTATTCGCCGCGCAGCTCGATGCCGAGCTGCTTGCGCACGGTGCTCGCGCCGCCGTCGCAGCCCACCATATACGCCGCGCCGATCGCGCCGCCCCTGCCGTTCGCGTGCTTCACGCGCGCGGTGACCCCGGACTCGTCCTGGGTAAACGATTCGAGCTGGCAACCGTAGCGCACCGTTACCGAGGGCAGACCCTCGGCGATCGACTTCAGCAGCGGCTCCAGCGTGTACTGCGAGATGAGCTGGTACGGTTCGAGGGGCATGCTCCCGTCGCTGCACGCGCCGATCTCGGCGCGTGCCCTCCTCACTGAAGGGTAGGGCAGATGCAGGAGCGGCGGCTCAGCCAGCGAGAGAATGATGAACACGTCCATCGGGATGTCGTCGCGCAGGCCGGCAGCGCGGACTTTGTCGGCGATTCCCATGCGCCGGAAGATTTCCATGGTGCGCGCATTGCAACGTTCCATCTTCGGCAGGAACTGCGGCGCTTCCTTCTGCTCGATCAAGGTGCAGCGCACGCCGCGCCTGCCGAGATCGATGGCGAGCGTAAGACCGACCGGGCCGCCGCCGACGATGAGTGCCTGTGTGTCCATCGCCCGTATTCTGCCCTACCCTCCGAGCGCGGGGCGGCGCTAGCCGCGATGGAGCTCGGTCGCCCGGGCTGTCGCCGCGAACCTAAGCGACTCCGACTCGGAAACCGCCGTCGGGAGTCAGCTCGAACCGCCCTTGCCGAACCGCCCGCAGCCAGCGCGCGGTGCGGATCAGGCCGCCAAAGCAGAAGAAGTGGACGCCCGCGACCGGCGGACCACTCCGATGCGCGATGTCCCTCACCATTGCTTCTGGGCCGGCTTCGACCAGAAGTCGCGTAATCGCCTGGGGTCGCGCCTTCAGCGCACGGACCGAGTTCCCGATTCCGCACAACATCGCGAATCGGAGTAGGCGGGGCAGGCTCGCAGGTCCCGAAAGCCCGACGCGCACCGGCAGCCCGTGTCCTTTCATCTTCGCCGCCCACACGAGGATCGGCTCGGACTCGAAACAGAACTGCGTGACGACCTGCAGATCGAGACCGGCATGTCGGGCGAGGACCTTCTTCGCGGCCAGAGCGGTCACGAGGGCCGTTTCCGCTATCTTGGGATGGCCTTCGGGGTAACCTGCCACTCCCACGTGCGCGATGCCATGTCGCTGGAACAGGCCCGTCTCGAGTAGCCCGAGGCTCGACTCGAACGGACCACTCGCCCGGTCCCTGTCGCCGGCGATCACGAGAGCGCTGTCGACGCTCGCCTCGCCTGCTGCGCGTGCCAAGTATTGGTCGAGTGCATCGCGGCTGGCGATCCGGCGCGCCGCAACGTGCGGAACCGGTCGAAGACCGGCGCGCTTCAGACGCGTCGCCAGCGCCACGATCCCGTGATAGGTTTGCCCCGGCGGCATGCTGATGTAGACGGCAGTCCCCGGCTCCAGGAGGTCCGCGCAGGCGTCGATCTCCGCCGGATCCCCCGACGACAATTCGAGCGAAGCCCCCACAAGCAATGCTTGAATGTTCCGGCGTTCATCCTCCGGCGACGCGCCGGCGAGCCGGGTTGCGTCAGGCTCCACGGTCAGGCTCGTTTGCATTCGCGTCAGTCGCGTTTGCGCGAGATCACGTAAGACTCGTCGAGGAACCACAACCCCCGGTGGCGGCGCAACACTTCCTGCGTGGCTTCGAGGTAACCGCGGTCTCCCATGACCTCACCCAGGCGCTGGTCCTCGATCTGCGCCACGTAGACAGCGGCGTTCCACGCGGCGAGAAGGGTCGAGGTGCCGATCGCGTCGCTGATTTCCTCCGGGAGCGTGTGCATCTCGTAGCGGAATATCGAGCGGTTGTCGGCGTAGGCATTGAAATTGAGGTCGCGGCCGTCCCCTCCGAGCGCGGCGCGTGTCGCCTTCAGGAGGGAGTGGCGATCGGTCTGGAACGGGGTTTCTCCCGGCCAGATCCGCTGAACGATCTCCAGCCCCGGGTCCCGGCCGTGGGAATGGATCGCGATCATCCGCCCGCCCGGCGCAAGGCTCCGCGCGAGCGGCGCAAGCACCTTGGACGCCTTGAATTCGGCCGAAGCGCGGGCACGGTACGGCTGCGATGCGATCACGAGATCGTAGTCCGCGCCGCCGGCGCCGCGGTGCGGCAACACCTGGTCGAGCAGGAATTTGTGATCTTCTCTATAGAACACCAGCACCACGGGCTTCGCATAGGCGGGGTTTCCGCTCGTTTTGCTCACCGACGCGCGCCAGTGCTCGTTCAGGAACGGCTGGAGCTCGATGATCTGCTGTTCGAACTCGCTTGAGGTCGCTCCCGTGAGCGCGACCTCTTTCCAGACGAGACTCGTTGCGGCGGTGACCGATTTCGGCGTGAGCCAGGGCGCTTCCGAGTAGTAAAGATTGGTCATGACGAGCACCGTCGCCGGGTGCTCGAAGAAGCGGTCAGGCATGCGATCGAGAGCGAGCCGCACGTCCTCCAGGCTGATTTCCTTGCCCACGATGTAGAAAGGCATCGTCGGATATCGCTGGTGCATGGCGCGCATGACGCGGGCGAGCACGGTGCCGTCGCCCACACCCGCATCGAACACCCTCACGGCGGGAGGCCGCGGATGGATGTTGGCGAGTTCCATGCCGACCCGCTGCGCGACCACCCACTTCTCGCTGCAGGTGCTGACGAACAGCAGGTACTTCTGGCGGTTGTCGTAGAAACGGAAGTTGGTCTTCGACTCGTCCTTCGCCCCGGACGGTACGGCGATCTTGGGTTGATCCGGTACGGCAGCCACGGTGTCGGCCAGGCTTCCGGCCGAGGACCGCAGCCGCACCAAGCCGCGGGTTTCGATCGACCGATGCTCCGACATGAACGTGCGCACGCGCTCCACGGTTTCCATGGTCACGCGCCCCCCGATTCGCAGCCGGCTCACGAGCTTCCCGTCGTTTACGGCGCGCCGACCGAAGGTCGACTCGGCCATGCCGACGCGCCTGCAGTAGTCCGCAATTTCGCTCAACAACTGCTCAGCCGTCACGTCATTCCCTCCTCCTGCCCCTCGATGAGCGACTGACCGCTTCGGCGTTATTACAAGATGCCTCAGTCACGAGGGTCAACCACAATTTTGCCCATCGTGAGAGTGGGATCTATAGTGGGACGAATCCCACTACCCAATATCCTCTCCCCAGAGATATATGTAAGCGCACGCTATATAGCGGAACTCTAGATAATATATATTATTATCATAATATTAAGTGTAACCTTCTCTTGGGCCCTAAAGATCGCGCCCGGGTGAACGCTTCAAGCAGGATTCATCACGCGCAGGTGTCGTTATGCAATTCTGTCATAAAAGTGGGCTATAGCCCACTTTCCCAGAGGCTGGCGTTCGAGCTTGCCGCGGTCGCCAGCTTTAGCGGAAAATCGTTTCTCAAACCCCGTTGGGGTGTGGAGAAGCTGATGTCCGCCGTACTGCAATCCAGCGTTGCCGCAGACCGCAAGGCGTTCTACGACAAGATCGATAAGGCCAATGTCACGCCTTTGTGGGAGGTACTGCACAGCATCATCACCGCCACGCCCAGCACACCGTGCAAGCCTCACCTCTGGAAATGGGATCAAATGTGGCCCTGGATCCAGGAGGCAGGCCGGCTGATCAGCGCTAAGGAGGCCGAGCGCCGCGTTTTGGTGCTTGAAAACCCCGGGCTGAGGGGCCGATCGAGCATTACCCACAGCCTTTATGCCGGGCTGCAGCTGATCCTGCCCGGGGAAGTTGCGCCCTCGCATCGGCACTCGCAATCCGCCCTGCGCTTCATATTGCTCGGCAGCGGCGCCTACACCGCGGTAGACGGCGAGAAGGTGACGATGAGCATGGGAGATTTCGTCATCACGCCGTCGTGGACTTTCCACGACCACGGCAACCCTTCGGAGGAACCGATGGTCTGGCTGGACGGTCTCGACGTCCCGCTCGTCGAGTTGCTCGATGCCCAGTTCATGGAAAAGGGACCGCAGGAAACTCAGCATACCGGCCGCACCGAAGGCGACAACCTCGCGCAATTCGGCAACACCATGAAACCGGTGGAGTATATGGCGAAGAGCCGCACTTCGCCGCTTTTCTGGTATCCGTATGAGCGCACCCGCGAAGCGCTCGAAACGCTGAGCCAGGCTCACGACGCGAACCCCTGCTGGGGCCACAAGCTGCAATATACGAATCCCGTGACAGGCGATTGGGCGATGCCGACCATCGGCACTTTCATGCAACTCCTACCGAAGGGATTCAAGGGCAAGGACTATCGCTCGACCGACTCCACGGTGTATGCAGTCGTGGAGGGCAAAGGCCGCTGCCGTTTCGCAGGCGAGACACTCGCCTTTGGGCCCCGGGACGTATTCGTCTGCCCGTCCTGGCTGCGCTACGGGCTCGAAGCCGACGAACAGGCGGTGCTTTTCAGTTTTTCGGACCGCCCGGTGCAACAGGCACTCGATCTTTGGCGCGAGGCGTTCTAATCCGCCCGACGTAGCGAGATCCACGCCCTTTCCATTCCCGTAGGGCGGTGGCGTCTTTGTGCGCTCGAACCACGGCGAGATCCTCTTTCCGGAACAATACGATGAACGCGGACAAGACAAATTACGAACTTCTTTACAATCCGCGGCTCGTAGTCAAGGGTTATCAGGAAATCTTCGACCGCTGGGGAAAACACTCGGAGTGGGCCCGCGCCAGCCTCGACTGCTACTTGGACGTGCCCTACGGCTCAAGCGAAGCGGAGAAAATGGACATCTTCCGCGCGCGGGGAAAGAGCCGGGGGCTTCTGATGTACATCCACGGCGGATATTGGCGTTCGTTCGACAAGAAGAGTTTCTCGTTCGTCGCGCCTGCGCTCGCCGAGGCAGGGATCACGGTCGCGGTGCCGGACTACGCTCTTTGCCCCGCGGTGCGAGTCGAAGACATCGTGATGCAGATGGTTCAGGCCTGCGCATGGCTGTACCGTAACGGGGAAAATTTCGGCGCGCCAGCGAAGCGACTCACCCTATGCGGGCATTCCGCAGGGGGGCATCTCGCCGCCATGATGCTCTCCTGTCGCTGGCCGGACTACTCGCCGAGCTTGCCGAGGAAGGTCGTCGGCGCGGCTATGTCGATCAGCGGCTTGTACGACCTGACGGAGATCGTCAGGGTACCTTCGGTGAATTGCGACGTGCGCCTCGACGAGAGATCCGCGCTGAAAGTGAGTCCTGTGTATCTCCCGCCCGCCACGGACGCACCCCTCTACACCGCGGTAGGCGGGGAGGAAAACGAAGGATTCCACATCCAGAACAGGCTCATCGGGGAAAAATGGGGAAAGGTCCGCAGGACGGACATACCTTGCCCGGGAAAAAATCACTTCACGGTGCTCGACCAGGTCTGCGATCCCAAAAGCGGCTTGTTCAAGTCGATGCTCGAAATGATGGACGCCTAGAACAGCCGGGCCGCCGCCAAAAGACGGCTAGAGTCCACGCATGGATCCGAAGCAGCTGCTCATACAAAGCTTTCAAGCCGCCGTAGCCGCCGCCGACCCGCTCAAGATCCTCCCGGGCCACCTCCCCCATCCGCCGTCGGGCAGGACGCTCGTGATCGGCGCAGGCAAGGCCGCCGCCTCGATGGCGCTCGCGGTCGAACAGCATTGGCCCCGGGACGCGGCGCTCGAGGGGCTGGTCATCACCCGCTACCGGCACGGGCTTCCGACACGCCGCGTCAAGGTGATCGAAGCCGGACACCCTGTTCCCGACGAGAGAGGCGAGTCCGCAGCGAAGGAAATTCTGCAACGGGCAAAGAACCTTGCGCCGGACGATCTGCTGCTCGCGTTGATCTCCGGCGGGGGCTCGGCGCTGCTCAGCCTGCCCGTCGAGGCGGTCGGCATGGAAGCTCTGAAGGCGACGACGAGGGACCTCCTTCGCAGCGGTGCACCGATCCAGGATATCAACACCGTGCGAAAACACCTTTCAGCGATTCAAGGAGGCCGCCTCGCGGCGGCGTGCAAAGCACCCGTGCTCGCGCTCATCATTTCGGACGTTACGGGTGACGATCCCACTCACATCGCCTCCGGTCCGTGTGCGCCGGACCCGACCACGTACCGCGGCGCGCTCGAAGTTCTCCATCGCTACGGTGTCAACGCGGCTCCGGCGGTCAGGGAACACCTGGAACGAGGCGCAGGCGGAGAGGTTTCTGAAACACCTAAACCGGGGGACAGGATCTTTGCGCGCGTCGAAAACCGCATCATCGCCACAGCACGGCAGGCGCTGCGTGCGGCGCAGGAATTTCTGCATGCGCACGGGATTCGCACCATGAACCTCGGCGACAGCGTAACGGGCGAGGCATCCGAGGTGGCGAAAGTGTACGCAGCGCTCGCACGCCAAATCGCGCAACACGCCGACCCGATGAAGCCGCCAGTCGCTCTGATTTCCGGAGGCGAATGCACGGTCACGGTGCGCGGCAACGGGCGCGGCGGTCGCTGCACCGAGTTCCTGCTGTCCCTCGGGATGGAACTGGCGGGCATCCAGAACGTCTACGCAATCGCGTGCGACACGGACGGCATCGACGGCTCGGAAGACAATGCGGGTGCGGTACTCTTGCCCGAGTCGCTCATGCGCGGCGCCCGTCTCGGGCTCGACGCCAGGAAACTGCTCGCCGACAATGACGCGTATGGGTTTTTCTCGCGGCTCGAAGACCTTGTCGTAACGGGGCCGACTCGGACCAACGTCAACGACTACCGGGCGATCCTGGTCCGCTGAGCCGACGCGCTACTACGTTTTGGCCTAAGCCGACTTGGCTTCTTCCTCCGGCTCAGGCCGGTCGAGCAATTCAACCAGCGCCATCGGCGCATTGTCTCCCTTCCTGAACCCGTACTTCAGGATGCGCAGGTAGCCGCCATTTCGCTTCGCGTAACGCGGCCCAAGCTCGGAGAAGAGCTTGGTAACGATGCCGCGGTCGCGCAGGCGGTTGAAGGCGAGGCGCCGGTTGGCGAGCGTGGCCTGCTTGCCGAGGGTGATCATCGGCTCGACCACACGGCGCAGCTCCTTGGCCTTGGGCAGGGTCGTCTGGATGACTTCGTGCTTGAGGAGGGACACTGTCATGTTGCGCAGCATTGCCAGGCGATGGCTGCTCGTGCGGTTGAGCTTCCTCAGTCCGTGGCGGTGGCGCATGGTCCTTGTCCGGTCGTCCCGATTACGGGGTGCGCGCGGTCTCGAGACCCACGGGCGGCCAGTTTTCAAGCTTCATGCCGAGAGTCAGCCCGCGCGACGCGAGCACTTCCTTGATCTCGTTGAGAGACTTGCGGCCGAGGTTCGGGGTCTTGAGCAGCTCCGTCTCGGTGCGCTGGATCAGGTCGCCGATGTAGTAGATGTTCTCCGCCTTCAGGCAATTCGCCGAGCGCACGGTGAGCTCGAGATCGTCCACCGGACGCAGCAGGATCGGGTCGACCTGCGGGGCTTTCTTTTCCTCGACCGTCGGAGCCGTGCCTTCGAGCGCCGCGAAAACGGAAAGCTGGTCGACCAGGATCCTCGCTGCGTAACGGATCGCCTCTTCGGGTTCGATCACGCCGTTCGTCTCTATGTCGATGATGAGCTTGTCGAGGTCGGTGCGCTGCTCGACGCGCGCCGATTCGACCGAATAAGAGACACGCCTGACGGGCGAGAACGAAGCGTCCAGTATGATCTTGCCGATCCCCTTGGATTCCTCGGGGACGACGCGGAGATTCCCGGGGATGTATCCGCGGCCATTCTCGACCTTGATCTGCATCTCGATCTTGCCCCCAGGAGAGAGATGCGCTATCACGTGTTCAGGGTTGATGATCTCGACGTCGTGAGTGGCCTCGATGTCGCCTGCGATCACCGGACCTTCGCCCTTTTTCTTCAGGTTGAGCAGCGCGTCCTCCCGATTGTGAAGCTTGAGCACCACGCCCTTGAGGTTGAGCAGGATATCCACGACGTCTTCCTGGACGCCTTCGATCGTCGAGTATTCATGAAGCACTCCCGCGATTTGCACTTCGGTCGCTGCGAATCCGGGCATCGACGAAAGCAGGACACGGCGTAGCGCATTGCCGAGCGTATGGCCATACCCGCGCTCGAACGGCTCCATCACGACTTTCGCGTGATTGGGGGCAATGCCCTGGACATCGATGATGCGCGGTTTCAGAAATCCACTGGTTTGCATGTAAGACCCTCGATACGATATGGCTTGCGCCGGATATTCGAGTGCAGCCTTATCTCGAATACAGCTCGACCACCAGACTTTCGTTGATCGTGGAAGGCAGATCGGAACGCGCTGGAAGCGCCTTGAACGTGCCTTTCATTTCCTTTGCATTGACTTCGATCCATTCCGGGAAGCCGCGCGTTTCGGCGGCAGCGACTGCGCCCTTGATGCGAAGCTGCTCCTTCGCCTTCGCCGCGACTTCAACGGTGTCGCCCGGTCGCACCTGGTAGGACGGCATGTTGACGCGCTTGCCGTTTACGAGGATGGCGTTATGGCGCACGATCTGGCGCGCCTCGGTGCGGCTCGCACCGAAACCCATACGGTACGAGACGGTATCCAGTCGCGACTCCAGCAACTGCAGCAGACGCTCGCCCGTCACGCCTTTGCTGCGCGAGGCCTCTGCATAGGTCTTGCGGAACTGGCGCTCGAGCAGCCCGTATATGCGGCGCAGCTTCTGCTTCTCCCGCAACTGCTTGCCGAAATCGGACATGCGCCCGCCGCTTTTCTGTCCGTGCTGTCCCGGCGCATAGCTGCGGCGCTCGATCGCGCATTTGTCGGTGAAGCATTTCTCGCCCTTGAGGAAGAGCTTCTCCCCCTCGCGGCGGCACTGGCGGCA
>WNGH01003933.1_pt1 | contig 14182 bp, 9 predicted proteins | sample 5400631 | NCBI WGS metagenome assembly WNGH01 (sample SAMN13153373, study PRJNA577476) | soil metagenome | isolation source: 115 cm soil or saprolite under Garry oak tree replicate 1 | place: USA:California | collected 2016-06-15
ACGTTGGCGGCGCGAACCAGCGCCGCCGCTGCCGACGGGGCGAACTCCATCGTGAAGCGCCCGGAACGCAGGTCGCGCCTGAATTGCTGACGGAACAGGGCTTCGACATCGGGCTCGTCATCGACCACGAGGATGTAAACACTCAATTTGTGCCTCCGGCCTGTTCTGGACCCGCCGCTGTCCGCGGCAGCGTAATGATGAATTCGGTAAATGCTCCCGGCATGGTATCGACGTCGATCTTGCCGCCATGTTGTTTCACCACGATGTCGTGGCTCATCGACAGGCCAAGTCCGGTGCCCTCGCCCGCGGGCTTGGTCGTGAAGAACGGATTGAACATTTTCTCCTTCACTTCCAATGGGATGCCGGTGCCGTTATCGCGGATCCGGATTTCGACCCGGTTGCCGAGGCTTTTCGTGGTCGCGCTCAGCGTCGGTTCGAAGGTTTCGTCGCCGGCTTGCTTGCGCTTGGTGGCGGCATAAAAGCCGTTTGAGATCAGATTGAGAAACACCCGGGTGATTTCCTGCGGGTACAGGTCGATCAGGCCGGCCTCGGGATCGAGGTCGCGCCGCAGCGTGATATTGAAACCGGACCGTTCGGCGCGGGCGCCGTGATAGGCGAGATTGAGGCTCTCCTCGACGATCGCGTTGATATCGACAGGCCGGTGTTCGCCCGAGCCTTCGCGCGAATGCAGCAGCATGTTCTTGACGATGGAGTCGGCACGCTTGCCGTGCTGCACCACCTTTTCGAGATTGCCCTTCAGCATGTGGGTGAGTTCGTCGATTTCCTCCCGCATCTTGTCATCCAGCGCAGCCGGCTTGAGCACGTCGTTCAGTTCGTCGATCAGTTCCGCCGAGAGCGCGGAGAAATTATTGACGAAGTTGAGCGGATTCTTGATTTCATGCGCGATGCCGGCGGTGAGCTGGCCGAGCGATGCAAGCTTTTCGGTCTGCACCAGGCGGTCCTGCGCGGTGCGCAAGTCGTCGAGCGAGTGGGACAATTCCCGCGTTCGTTCCTGAACCTGCCCAAACAGCCGGGCGTTCTCGATCGCGATCACCGCCTGGTCGGCGAAGGTTTGCACCAGGTCGATCTGTCTCGATGTAAACGGGCCAGGCTCCGGCCTTGTGAGCGAGAGCACGCCTTCAACCGCGCCATCGCGCATCAGCGGCACCGCGAGAGCCGCGCGATAGCCGCCGAGTTCGGGTCCGGCGCCGAAATTGTATTCGGGGTCGAGCAGCACGTCCGGCAGGTGCGCGACCTTGCCGTCCATGAAGACGCGGCCGGTAAAGGTCTCGCGGCTCTTGCGGATCGGGTGCTGCTCAAGAAATTCGATCATGGCGCGCGGAAGACCGGATTCCGCGTGATGTCGCAACAGTTCGCCATCACGCAGGAAAATAATGCCGGACCCGGCTCCACACAGCGACTTCGCGGACTCGGCCAGTGTGGTGAGGACGGATTTGAGATCGAACGCCGAGCGGCTGATGACCTTGAGCACGTCGGCGGTCGCGGTCTGCTGCTGCAGGGATTCGCTCAGATCATCGGTGCGCTCGCGCAATTCTCTGAGCAACCGCGTATTCTCGATGGCGATGACGGCCTGCTTGGTGAAATTCTCGACCAACGCGATCTGCTTGTCGGTGAACGGCCGGACCTCCTGGCGGAAGATCGTAATTGCCCCGATCAGCTCGTTTTCCTTCAACATCGGCACGATGACGACGGTACGAGCGCCGGCGATATCGGCAATCCTGACAGCGTGAGGGGTACCGGCAAGGTAAGGTGGACTGTTTCGCATATCGTCAATATGTGCGACTTGATGGGTCCTGACGACGGCGGCGAGACCGCTTTCCGGATGAGGGCGGATCTGCAGGCGTTCGTCCCGCAAAGCCGTGAAAGCAGGCGGGAGGTTGTATTCCGCAGCGATATTGAAACTGTCCCCATCCCACAGATGCATCACGCCGAAATTCGCCCCGCAGACACGCGTGGCGTTGTCCAGCATGCTCTGGAACACCGGCTCCAGTTCGCCCGGCGATGAGCTAATGACCTGCAACACCTCCGAGGTCGCCGTCTGCTGCTCCAGCGACTCGGTCAAATCATCGGTGCGCTGACGCAGTTCCTTGAGCAGTCGCGTGTTCTCGATGGCGATGACGGCTTGCTTCGTGAAATTCTCGACCAGCGCGATCTGCTTGTCGGTGAACGGACGCACCTCCTGTCGGAAGATTGTGATCGCACCGATCAATTCGTCTTCCTTCAACATCGGTACCACCATAAGCGTCCGGGCCCCGGCGATCTCCACCATCCCGACCACGTTGGGAACGCCAGCAAGGTAAGCCGGGCCCTCCCTCAGATCATAAATTTGGGCGAACTTGTGCGTGTTGACGACGGCCTCAAGCGTGGTGCCTGGATACGGGCGGATCGGCGTCCGCCGCCGGAAAGCCGAGAACTCAGGCGGGACGTTGTAATCCGCAGCGATATTGAATTTCTCGCCATCCCAGAGATTCATCGTGCCAAACGACGCTCCGCAGACCCGCGTGGCATTCTCGAGCATCTTCCGGAACACAGGCTCGAGCTCACCCGGAGATGAACTGATGACCTGCAACACTTCCGAGGTCGCGGTTTGCTGCTCGAGCGACTCGCTCAGTTCGGCCGTGCGTGACTCGACCTTCTTCTCCAAATCCGCATAGGATTCCTGTAAGCGAGAGCCCATGTGGTTGAACTGGTTGGCAAGGCCTTCCAGTTCATCACCGGTACTGATCGAGATGCGCTGGGCGAAATCGCCGCCGCCGATGCGTTCCGCGCCGGCGCGCAACGCCTGGATCGGGCCGACCATGCGCCGGGCCAGGAACATCCCCGCCAGCACCGCGAAGATCAACGCAGCCGCCAGCACGGTGGCGAGGCGCTGCAGCGCGGCGTAAAGCGACGCATAGGCTTCCTTGACCGGAAGCTCGACGAACATCATCCAGCCAAGCGGTGCGATCGGCGCGGATGCTGTCAGCACCTCCTGCCCCTGAATATTCGGCGAGCCCTGCAAGGAATCAGGACCGGAATTCGTGGTCCCTGCCCGCGGCGGCGCCGGCGCCGGCGGTGGCGGCGTTGCCCGCGCCCCGGGCGCAGCCTGCGTTGCCTGCGCCGCCTGCGCGGCCAGCGCTGCCTGTTCTGCCTGTTCTGCCTGCTCTGCCAGAGCAGCCTGCTCTGCCAACGCCGCCTGCACCTGCAGCAGCTTCGACATATCGGTGTTGCGCAGCACCAGGCTGATATCGGGATGCGCGATCAGGCGTCCTTGCGCGCCGACCACATAGGCATGGCCGCCCTCGCCGACCTTGATCTGCGACACCAATTCCCAGATCAGCTTCAGGTTGACCTCGGCAATGCTGACGCCGGCATCCTTGCGCGTGCCGGCGAGCGACAGCGTCATATACGGCTCGGACTCGCGGCGGAAATAAACCGGCCCGTAATAGACCTTGTGGGCGACGGCTTCTTTGAACTTCGGATCCTTGGAGAAATCGGCGCCGCTATCCACCGCATCCATGGCGAGGCGCGACACCCGCAGGCGCTCCTTGCCGGTGGAATCGAGCTGCGCCAGTTCGGTGATCGCCGGCACCTGTTTCAACAGCCGCAAGGCGTCAAACCGGCGATTCTCGAGCGAGCTCTCCGACCATGGCAACTGGGTGGTCCAGCCGAGCTGGCTTTCGATTTCCTTGATGAACTGGCCGATCTTGGCCGCCGCGGCCTCGGCCTGTTCGTGCTGGATCCGGATCAGGGCCGCCTTGTGCTCGCGGTAATAGAAAAAAACCTCGAAAATCCCGTTGGATAGCAGCGCGACGCCCACCACTGCGACGAACAGGGCGACATATTTGGTGAACAGCCGGCTGCGGATTTTCGTTCCGGATGGCGCCTCCACCGGCGCCGCGGCTGCCGCCGGCGATGCCGCCAGCGTTCGACCCTCTGGTGTGTCGGGGTGGAGGGAAATGGTCATCCCACCCAATTTAGCAAGAACCAGCGCCGCTGTCTCACATGCCGCAGTGCGGGAGGATTATTCGATGACCTCGTCGGCGGTCGCGAGCAGCGTCGGCGGGATGTTCAGGCCGAGCGCCTTGGCGGCCTTAAGGTTGATGGTGAGTTCGAATTTCGTTGGTTGCTCGACCGGCAGATCGCCTGCTTTCGCGCCCCGGAAAATCCTGTCAATGAAGGCTGCGGAGCGGAAATAGAGGTCGGGATAGCTCACCCCGTAGGCCATCAATCCACCGACGTCGACGAACTCCTTGGACGGATAAATTGCCGCGATATGCTGCTTCGCCGCGAGGTCAACGATCAGCTGTCGGTTGACTTGAATCAGGCCGTCAATTCCGACCAGCAGCGTGTCGACTCGGCCCGCACTTGCCTTTTCGAATGCGGAGACGATGTCCTCCCTGGTTCTCACGTCGAGTAGAACGGCCTCAATGCCAAGTGCCTGCGCTGCTTTTTTGGTTTCTTCCCATTGCTGAGGGACGATGGGATTCCCCATGTTATGAAACAAGGCTGCGGTCGAGGCTCCCGGCCGCAATTCCTTGACAAGCTCGACGCGCTTGCCGGCCAGTTCAGTGACGAGTGCACTTAGCCCGGTGAGATTCCCGCCCGGCCGCGCAAGGCTCTCTACGATGCCCACACCGAGCGGCTCTCCAACCGCGGCCATCACAATCGGAATTGTTTCCGTGGCCTTCTTTGCGGCGCGGGCGGCAGGCGTACCGCGTGTGACGATCAGGTCCACACCAAGCCGCACCAATTCGTCCGCCAATGCAGGAAAACGTTCTGCATCGCCGTCGGCTGACCGATACTCCAGAATATAATTTTGGTTTTCGATGTAGCCCAATTCGCGCAGCCCTCGCCGCAGCGCATCGAGATTCCTGATGTTCAGCGCTGGCGATACTGTCTCCAATATTCCGATACGACGACTTTTTGCGGGTTGCTGCGCGTGCGCCGAGCTTGTTGCGGCGACGACGGCGCCACCGAAAAGCGTGATGAACTCGCGTCGCTTCATCGCGGCATCCTGCTTCTTGGACGCTCTGCAAGAGAGCGCCCGTCAGGACACGATATCACGGGAGACAGTGTCAAAGCGACAGCGACTATCCAGCGCCGCTGTCGCTCAAGCTACATCCGGCCGTCTCTCAAGTCGCCCCGAGGGCCTTTGAACCCAGATCGAAGTCTGCGATCTCCTTGCTCCGCCGGGAGTCGGCGTTGGCCCTGTGGTCGGTGGCGAGCGACACATAGACCGCGGGCAGCACGAACAGGGTGAACAGGGTGCCGATCGACATGCCCGCGACGACCACCAGACCGATCGAGAACCGGCTTGCCGCGCCCGCCCCGGTTGCGGTCAAGAGCGGGATCAGGCCGGTCACCATCGCCGCCGTCGTCATCAGGATCGGTCGCAGCCGGATGCGGGCCGACATCTCGATCGCCGAACGGCGGTCGAGACCCTCGTTGAGTTGCAGTTCGTTGGCGAACTCGACCATCAGGATGCCGTGCTTCGTGATGAGCCCGACCAGGGTGAGCAACCCGACCTGGGTGTAGATGTTCATCGTCGCCATGCCGAAGAACAGCGGGATCAGCGCGCCGACGATGGCCATGGGCACGCTGATCATGATCACCAGCGGATCCCGCAAGCTTTCGAACTGCGCCGCCAGCACCAGGAAGATGATGATCAGCGCGAAAGCGAAGGTGACCGCAAGCTGGTTGCCTTCCTGCACATATTGGCGGGAATCGGCGAGATAATCGTGGCTGAAGCCGGCCGGCAGTTTTTTGGCCTCGCCTTCGAGGAAGTCCACCGCCTGCCCGACCGTCACGCCGGGCATCGGCACCGCCTGGAAGGTCGAGGAGTTCAGCTGGTTGTAATGCGTCAGCGAATTCGGCGCGGTGGCGGTCTCGATCGACACGATGGTCGCCAGCGGGACCAGCTGACCGGTGTTGGTCGGCACATAATAGCCGCCCAGCGATTCCGGCGACAACCGCAGGCCGCGCGGCACCTGCGGAATCACCTGATAGGAACGCCCTTCAAGATTGAAGCGGTTGACGTAATTGCCGCCCAGCAGGGTCGCCAGCGTATTGCCGACCTGCTGCATATTGATGCCGAGATCACTTGCCTTCGAGCGGTCGATCTTGACCTTCACCGTCGGCTGGTTGAAGTCGAGATCGCTGTCGGAGACGATGAACAGGCCGCTCTTGCGCGCGGCGTCCTTCAGCTTCGTCATCTGCTCATAGACCGCCTGGAAACCCGCGGTCGAATTGATCACCATTTGGACCGGCAGCCCACCAGGTCCGCCTGGCAGCGGCGGCAGGTTGAACGCAAAGGCATTGACGCCTTCGATCTTGCCCAATTGCGCTTGCACCAGCGGCTTCAGCTTGATGGAGGAGCGCTCGCGCTCGTCCCACGGCTTCAGCAGCATGCCGGCGATTCCGCCTTGCGGGCCGTTGATGCCGTTCAGCACGAAGCGAAGATCGGTCTCCGGAAAGCCGGCGAATGCCTTGTCAAGTTTCTCGCCGTAGAAATCCGTATAGTCGATGTTGGCGTATTTCGGCGCTTTGGTCACCGCGAACACGATGCCCTGATCCTCCTCCGGCGCCAACTCTTTCGAGGTGTGCATATAGAGGAAGCCGACCAACCCGAGGATGGTCAGCGCGAACAGCCCGGTGATCGGACGATAGTCGAGCGAACGGTCGAGCTTGCGGCCATACCACCGCGTCAGCCCGCCGAACACCCGGCTCACGAGTTTGGCGAAGCGACCCTCTTCGGCGCTCTTCAGGAATACCGAGCACATCATCGGCGACAGCGTCAGCGCGATCACGCCCGATACGATCACCGAGCCCGCCAGGGTGAAGGCGAATTCTCGGAACAGCGAACCGGTGAGGCCGCCCAGGAAGCCGATCGGCGCGTACACCGCCGCCAGCGTGATCGTCATCGAGATCACGGGACCGACGATTTCGCGCGCGCCCTGCAGCGACGCCTGCACCGGCGTTTTACCCTCTTCGAGATGGCGATGGATATTCTCCACCACCACGATGGCGTCGTCGACCACGAGCCCGATCGCCAGCACCATGGCCAGCAGAGTCAGAAGGTTGATGCTGAAGCCCATCACCAGCATCAGGCTGCAGACGCCGACCAGCGACAGCGGGATCGTCACCACGGGAATGATGACCGAGCGGAACGAGGCCAGGAACAGGAAGATCACGACGACGACGATGAGCACCGCCTCGCCCAGCGTCTTTTCGACCTCATCGATCGACGACTGGATGAACCGCGTGGAATCGTAAGCCACCTTCATCTTCATCGATGGCGGCAGGTTGCGCTCGAGCTCCGGAAACAGCCCGCGGACTCCCTTGACCAGCGTCAGTGGGTTGCCCTGCGGGGTCGCCTGCACGCCGATGAAGATCGCATGTTCGCCGTTGAAGGCGACGCTCGCATCCGAGCTTTGCGCCGCCAGTTCGATGGTTGCGATGTCCTCCATCCGCACGAAGCCGCCTTCCCTCGACTTGACGATCATGCGCTTGAACTGGTCGAGACTGCGCAGGTCGGTATTGGTCGTAACGTTGGATACGATGAAGTAGCCCTTGGCCTGTCCGGCCGCGGCCTGGAAGTTGTTGGCGGCGATCGCCACCGAAACGTCGTTCGGCGAGATGTTGCGGCCTGCCATCTTGACCGGATCGAGCCACAGCCGCATCGCAAAGGTCTGGCCGCCGAGAATGTCGGCGGACGCCACGCCGTCGACCGTCGACAGCACCGGCTGCACGACGCGCGTCAAATAGTCCGAGATCGCCGATCCCGACAGTTCCTCGCTGGAGAAGCCGAGATACATCACCGCCGTGGTCTGGCCGGTGGTCTTGGTGACGATGGGGTCGTTCGATTCCTTCGGGATCAGGTATTTGACCGAATTCACCTTGGCGAGCGTTTCGGTCAGGGCCTGGTTCGGGTCGAAATTCAGCTTGACGAAGACCTGGATCGTGCTGGTGCCCTGCACCGACGACGAGGTGATGTAGTCGACGCCTTCGGCGGAGGCGACCGCCTGCTCGATCGGCGTCGTGATGAAGCCCTGAATCAAATCCGCCGACGCGCCGGGATAGACCGTCGTGATGTTGATCACCGTATTCGACAGCTTCGGATACTGACGGATCGGCAGGCTGGTCGCCGCGCGGAAGCCGATCAGGAGGATCAGCAGGCTGACGACGACCGACAGGACCGGCCGCTTGATGAAGATATCGGTTAAGGCCATGGCGATGGTCTCGCTTGTCAGTAGCGCGGCGGCTGCGCGGGCATCGGGGGCGCCGGATCGGGCGAGATGGTGACGGCCGCGCCCGATTGCAGCCTGAGCTGGCCCACCGCGACGATGCGGTCTCCGGCCTTCAATCCCTTCAGGATCTCGGCCCGTCCGTCGACCCGGTTGCCGGCCTGCACGAAGGTGCGCACCGCGCTCAGGCTGGTCTTGCCGTCATCCTCTTTCTTCTCGGTCAGCAGGTACACCGAATCTCCATACAGCGTGTAGTCCACCGCCGTTTCGGGGACGGTGACGACCGGCGGCTTGTCCGGCAGCACCACGGTGGTGGTCGCGAACATGCCGGGCTTCAGGATGCGATCGGGATTGGCGATCGTCGCCTGAACGCGAATGTTGCGGGTGTCGGTGGCGATCTGCGGCTCGATGGTCGTGATGGTGCCCTCGAATTTGCGGCCCGGATAGGCATCGACCGCGATGCGAACGCTCTGGCCGACCTTCAACTGGGCACTGTCCTTCTCGGTCACCGTGAAGTTCGCGTATAGCGTGGACAGATCGGTCAGCGACACGATCTGCGTGCCTGCGGTCAGGAACTGGCCGACTTCGACCTTGCGGACGCCGAGTTCGCCTTCGAACGGCGCGCGCACCAGCTTCTGCGAGATGATCGCCTGGGTCTTGGCGATGCCGGCGCTGGCCTGGTCATAGGCCGCCTGCGCGGTATCCACCGTCGCCTGCGGGCCGAACTGGCGTGAGGCGAGCTGCTTGGCGCGGTCCAGCGACAGCTGCGCCACCGTGGCCTGCGCCTTGAAGCTTGCCAGATCGCCCTGATCCGGACCGTCGAACAATTGCACCAGCGGCGTACCGGCCGTAACGGTCGAGCCGGCGGTGAACATGATATCGGTAATACGACCGTTGACGTCGGAGGTGACGTTGACCTGATGCACGGCGGCGAGATCGCCGACCGCCGTCAGCAGGTTCGGAATCACTTCGGATTTCGCTTCGGCAATGCTGACGCTCACCGGCGGCGGTTTGTTGTTGGCGAAGAACTGCGCGATCATCTTGCTGCGGAAGGCGTTGAAGCCGACGAGGCCGCCGACCAGCAGCGTCAGCAACAGCCCGACGATGATGAACCAGCGCAGCATCCGCACCGGACGCTTGTGCGGCTTGTCGGTGATGGCCTTGCCCGAGATATTGGCTTCGGTCACAATATTCATGTCATGCACCTTCTGCAGTTAGCGGCTGCTGCCCCGGATCCGGCGACAATTCGCGATCCAGCTGAGAGACGACAGCGGCTTCGTTAAGTCCGATTCCGTGGAGAATGAATTCGCAAATCTGCCGCTCAAGATCGGCAGCGTCGCCATAGGACAGACAGGGAACCGATGGCAGCCGCGCCAGCGCCATCATCAACACGGTGTGATGCGCAAGCCAGAACAGGTTGAGCGGATTGCTTCCGACGCGTGACGCGTCCCCTACCGCCACGGCCTGCTCCAGCGATGCGGTGAAAACCGGTCCGATCAAATTCCCGATCTTTTCGTAGATCAGCCGCGCGAATTCTCCGTCATCGAGGTGGCTGGTAACCATCAGCCTGAGACGCTGGGCCTCCTCTTGATCGGGAGCATCCGAGACCTGCTGGAAATGGCGGACCATTTCGCGAATCAGGATAACCAGCGTCTCCGTCGACGGCTCCAACCCCAGCAACCGGTGCAGCGCCGGATCCGCTTCGCACTCTTCTGCCAGGATCTCCGCATACAGCGCTGATTTCGTTGGGAAGTGCTTGAACAGCAACCCCTCCGAAATTGAGGCAGCCGCGGCGACGCTCTTGGTCGTGGTTCCCGCAAAGCCGTGGCGCGCAAAACAGCGCTTGGCGGCGCTCAGGATCAATTGCCGCCGCAGGTCCCCGGTCATGCGCAGTGGTGTACTCATACTCGTGAGTAAGCACTCACCTCAGGAAATGTCAAGGAATTGCTGCAGCGCACTAGGCGTCCACATCAATTGGACGCTAGAGCATGATGTGTTGGAACTGGATCGATTCGTCCCGTAAGCGCGAGGCACCGATCTCGTGTCCCGGACCCGGCATACCGTCCCTTCGGCGGTGCACGGCAGGGCCTGGACAAAAAATCGCGAAAACAACCCCATGCAAAGTAGAGTGAACCCCGGCTCGCAGCACTCCTGCTGCGCTGAGAAGAAAAATGCGCCGTCGTCATGGCCCCAACCTAATCTCATCCCACTCTAGATCGGCCCAAATCCCAGCGCACCGCGGATGCGCGTCACGGTGAACTGGCCATCGCGGCTCGAAAGCACCCGCTCCAGGTTGGCGCTGTCGATCTTGATGCTGGCAAAGCGGGGCCCGCTCGAGACCTCCTGCATCGAGGGCGCAAAGGCCTCGATATCGGCCATGGTCGCGATCGCGCGGGCATCCGTAATCCCGCAACTGCGGGCGACACCGACGAGGTCAACTGTCGCCGCGGTGTGGCTCGCCTGCCCGCCGGTCTCGCCATAGACCTCGTTATCCAGCACGACAATGGTGAGATTCCCGGGCTTCTGCAGGCCGACGGTTGCGAGGCTCCCGATCCCCATCAGCATCTCGCCATCGCCTGTGATCACCACCACGGGCAGTTTCGGCTGCGCCAGCGCGATGCCGAGCCCGATCATGACCGCGCCGCCCATGGCGCCCCAAAGGTAAAAGTTGCGGTCATGGTCGCCGGCGGCGGCGATATCGTAGGTCGAGGCGCCCAAGCCGCCGACCACGATGGCATCCTTGCGCTCCGCCAGCAGGCCAGACACGACGCTGCGCCGTTCGAGAAGATTTGCTTTGCTCATTTGGTGAAGACCTTTGCCCCGATCAGGCGCTGCGACAGCAGGACTGCGGTCGGCGTGCAGGCATTGTAGGCCTGCCCCGCCGCGGCCTCGACCACCTCGCGCACCTCATCCGGGTGCGAGGCCCGCAACACCTTGATTCCCGACAGTTCAAATACGCCCTGGGTGCTCGACCCCATCGGCACCTGCCAGGGATTGAATTCGCCCCATTCGCCGCGCATCGTCACCAGCGTCAGGAACGGAAAGCGGAAAATCTGGGTCAGCGACAGCATGTTCACACAATTGCCGACGCCGCTCGACTGCATCAGCAGCACGCCGCGCTGGCCGCCGGCCCAGGCGCCGGCCAGCAGCGCCACGCCTTCTTCCTCCGTCGTCAACGGGACGGCGCGCATCGAGGAGGCGCCGAGCACGCGCTCGATCAGCTGCGAATGCCCGGCATCCGGCACGTAAGGCACCTGCCGGACATCGAAGCGCTGCAAAATCGCAAATATATCCTCCGGCCAGGAGGCCGCATCTTCCGTGAGGGCATCGGCGCGGGCGTGCATTTTGATTTCCACTGGGCTAGCGGGATTGTATTCCAGAGCGGGACTGTAGAGGGAGCGCCGGTTTCGGAAAGAGCGAAAACGGCATATCGGTCTCCACCTGTGAGTATGGCAGCATGAATGTGAACGCGCGAGAGCTGGCGGCCAATTTCGACATCGAGAAACTGACGCCTGAATTCTATGCCGACCCCTACCCGACCTATCGTGCACTGCGGGAGCATGAGCCCATCAAGCGGCTGCCCAACGGCTCCTGGTTTCTGACGCGCTATGACGACCTGATCAGCGCCTACAAGACCACGAAGCTTTTCTCTTCCGACAAGAAAAAAGAGTTTCTGCCGAAATATGGCAATTCGCTGCTCTACGAGCACCACACCACCAGCCTCGTCTTCAATGACCCGCCGGCGCACACCCGTGTGCGGCGATTGATCATGGGCGCGCTGTCGCCGCGCGCGATTGCCGAGATGGAGCCGAACCTGATCGCGCTGGTGGATCGGTTGCTCGAGACAATCGCCGCCAAGGGCAACTTTGAGCTGATCGGAGATTTTGCATCCGCGATCCCGGTTCAGGTGATCGGCAATCTGCTCGACGTCCCCATGGAGGAGCGCGAACCATTACGCGACTGGTCGCTGTCGATTTTGGGCGCGCTCGAACCGGTGATATCGGCGGAAGCTTTTGCCCGCGGCAACACGGCGGTGAAGGATTTTCTTGGCTACCTGGAAATACTGGTCGAGCGGCGGCGGGCCAAACCCGGCAATCCCGAGCGCGACGTGCTGACGCGCCTCATTCAGGGTGAAGACAATGGCGAGCGGTTAACGTCCAAGGAACTGCTGCACAACTGCATCTTCCTGCTCAACGCCGGACATGAAACCACCACCAACCTGATCGGCAACGGACTGGTGGCGCTATCCGGCAATCCTGTGCAGAAAAAACGGCTGATCGAAAATCCTGATCTGATCAAGACCGCGGTCGAGGAAATTCTGCGATTTGAAAGCTCGAACCAGCTCGGCAACCGCATGACGACGGAGCACGTCGAGCTCGGCGGCATTACGCTATCGGCAGGTACGCCGGTGACGCTGTGCATAGGTGCTGCCAACCGCGATCCCAAACAATTCAGCGATCCCGAACATCTCGACATCGGCCGCACGCCGAACCGGCACCTCGCCTTCGGCACCGGCGCGCATCAATGCGCCGGGATGGCGCTAGCACGGCTCGAAGGCGCCATCGCGATTTCGCGATTCCTGGCACGGTTTCCAGATTACGCGCTGAACGGTGCGCCGGTGCGAGGCGGCCGCGTTCGCTTTCGCGGATTTTTGAGCGTGCCGTGCGAGGTCAGCTAGGGCGGGACGACTTTTCTTCGTGATTGGCGCGGCTGCGCTTTGCTGGTGATCGCGCGCAATTCAGGATAGTCGCTGGCGAAGACTCGCAATACATTGCTGACGCTGGAATATGGGTTGTGGCGGATGCAGTGAGGTTGACCTTGGCGGCTCCCGATATGCGTGAAAGTGATCAAGAGTTTTGTGCGCGAGCGCTCGCTTACTTGAAGCCAGCACTTCCCGATGGTGAGCCCGACGAGGCGGACATCGTGCTGTCTCGCGAGCACTCGCCCGTGCTGACGAACCTCAACAACGGCCTGTTAGTTGCCTACTTGGTGGACCAAGTAGACCACTTCCGATACGTTCAGCAGCGGCACTTGGACGGCGCCGGACTCACTCAGGCCGCACTGCATCAGCAAGGCATCGCGAACCTGCGCGCCCTTCTCAAACAGAAGGACATCAAGGTTCAACCTTACGGAAACGTGTTCACGATCCTCTGTGGAGGAAATTTCGAAGCCTCTGCCGTGCTGCTTGATGAGCTTTGGAGCAACGCGCTTGCACATCTGGCGCCGAATGGATTCGTTGTGGCCATACCATGCCGCGATATCCTGGCGTTCTGCGATGCGGGGAATGCTTCAGGGCTGCAAGAATTGCGTCACATCATCGAGCGCGTGCAGCACGGGGACCATCCCATCTCATCCGTGCTTTATCGGCGGCACGCCGGAGCGTGGAAGTCGTACGCCGATTAAGGCTGTACGCGCATGGCAAGCGCGCGCGGCTCGGCAACGCGCGGGGCGACCCTTCGCTGTGGCGAGCCGGTGCAACTTCAATTGTGGGTAAGGATTTCTTGCCTGCAATCGCGCCGAAGAGCCCGTTGTCGGGCAGGGCCATGGGCGTTTTGCAAATTGCGCGATGATGCAATAGTGCCGCTGATTTGCCCGACGTGTCAAAATGTTTTCGCAGGATTCGCTCAAAGCATCCATGCCAGCGACCGTCATGCTACTTTGCATGGGGTTGTTTTCGATATTTTAGTTGGAAGCGAGCGCCGCGTCGGCCCTTGCGGCTGTCTTTCCCGTTGATGATCGCAGCATGGCCTGAACTGAATCCGCGGACAGACCGATTCAATCAAAAACCATCCCGCAGGTTTTTCGGCCCACGCCTCGGCTCGTCATGCTCCGGTCGTCGTTTGGCCGTCCGCAACCTTGTCTTGCGTCCTGGTTTCGAAATCGCTGGCGTCGTGACGTTCGTGCAACTGGCTTGAGGGCTCGCCCCAGGTGCGGTT
>WNGH01003934.1_pt1 | contig 14181 bp, 9 predicted proteins | sample 5400631 | NCBI WGS metagenome assembly WNGH01 (sample SAMN13153373, study PRJNA577476) | soil metagenome | isolation source: 115 cm soil or saprolite under Garry oak tree replicate 1 | place: USA:California | collected 2016-06-15
ACTTGGGGATTAAAACTCAATACGCGATTCCTGCAAATAAGCCTAAAGGACGGCCACGGCGACATCGTTAGACTCGCGACGATTGGTTCAGCTTGGGCCAGTTAATCACCAGTCCGCGAAGCGGACGACCGGAAATAGCCCAGCAGTTCACTGCTGGGAACCGCAATCCCACGTGTTCGACAACACCGATTATCAACGTAGTCCGTGAAACGGACGGCTGAATTCACCGGAATAGGCAGCGGCGGTCATACTCTATGCCGTGCTTTTCAAGCAGATCGATAAACTCATCACGAAAGCTTCTCTTGCGGTGATGTTCCTTCTGCCGTTGAATGTATGCAATGGTCTTTTGCGCTTGTGACGAGCTAACGCTGAAGGCGCCATATCCTTCCTGCCAAGCAAATTTCCGATGCTCGTCGAAGGTGTCATGAATCCACTTCGACGATCCACCTTTGATTAGCTGAACCGCCTTGGCGAAACTCATCATCGCCGGCAACGACAACAATGCGTGTAGGTGATCCACAGTCCCGCCAACGGCAATTGCTTTCATTTTGTTTTCGCGAGCGATGCCCCCGATATAAGGCCAGAGGCGGGACTCTAGCTCGGGCGTTATGAATGGAAGTCGTTCCTTGGTGCTGAAAACACAATGCATGAGATTGCTTATGTAGGAATGGGACATCGTTAGAGTCTCCTTTCAGTCGTCCGCTTTGCGGACTCAATTGTGATTTGCGATTCTGATCCCAGCGATGAATCGCTGGGCTATTACCATTCGTCCGCTTTGCGGACTCATCACCACCGTGAGCCGTACCGATCTCGAAACGATGGAACTTACTGCCTCATTAGTTCCGCCAGAATCTCCATTGCCTCACGAACTTCTTGATCCGTATTGAAGAAATGCGGCGACATGCGCAGGCCGACACCGGGGCGACAATCGACAAAGACCTTCCTTTCGGCCAGCCGCTTGACCATCGCCGGGCCGTCCTCAACATAAATCATTACTGAGCCGCCGCGTTCGTTCACATCGCGCGGGCTGTTAACTTTCCAGCCGTGCTCCAACGCGAAATCCATCATCCACTCGGTGCGGCGCCGGGATTCGGCTTGAATTGTCTTCACGCCAACTTCTTCGATGATTTGCAAACCCGGCAGCACGGAATAAAGCGCGGGAATGCTGGGGGTGCCCTGCGCGAAGCGGCGAACCGAATCGGTGTAGCGCATTGGCGGCTGGGCAAAATCAAACGGCGCGGCGTGCGCTACCCAGCCAGTCAGTCGCGGCTGGAGATCGGTTTGCAGATCGGGGCGCACGTAAAGATAGCCACATGCCGGGCCGCCGCACAGCCACTTGATCGTGCCGCCGATTAGAAAATCAACTTGCCAATCGCTAGCTTTCAATTCCACCGCGCCGGCAGATTGATACACATCAAGCAGAACCAGCGCCCCTTGACGATGCGCGCGCTCGACAATCGGTTCGACGTCGACACGATACGAGCTGCGAAACGAAACATGCGAAAGCGCCACCAGACAGGTCGTGTCGTCGATGGCTTCCAGAATATCTTCCAGCCTTACGGTGATTCCATCATCGGAGCGGACCGCTTCGACTGTGGCGCCCGCACGCGACTGCGCGTCCCAGATGTATTGCATCGAAGGAAAATCAAGTGCCGTGGTAACGATCTTGTTCCGTTGATTGCCAGAGAAATCAAAACAGGAAGCGACGCTCGAAAGGGCGATGGACGCGTTCGGTTGAATTTGGACGGAGCCGGCTTCACCACCGAGAAGGCTCGCGATGCGATCGCCAACCTGCACCGACATTTCCCACCAACTCGTCGCCCAGGCATCCTCGCTGGTGTGATGTTCCCAGGCGTCGTAATAAGCGAGCATCGATTCGCGCGCCGCGCGTGGCACGGGACCGAGACTGTGACTCAGTAAATGCAAGCCGGAAGCGAGCGTCGGAAATTCTTCGCGGCGGCGATTGATCTGGGTTTTTTCCGTCATCTTTTTGCGGCTTTGCCGCCGGATGTGCGGAAGGTCTCTGACAGTCTCTGACCTTCCGGCAAGCCTCAACCTGACTGATTGGGTTGTGCCTCACAACTTGCGAGGCGGAGCCTCGCCAAATCACAAACCACCCTTCACGGAAAGGCATAGCCTTTCCGCACATCTGGCGGCAGAGCCGCAGCGTCCGCTCCATTAGGCCCGAATCTGCGAGAGCATCTGCTCCAGCGCCACGGGATCGCTTCTCAATCCGTCCAAGACTTTTTCTGCTTCTTCCCCGATCGGCGGATCGATTGATTCTTCGCGAATGTGACGCAGAATCTCGCCGGCGACGAACTCAGTAGTCATCTTGGGAACATCGGCGCCGCGACTCATGTCAGTATCGATGGTCGTCGGCATTACGGTCATGACGTGCACGCCTTTGTCACCCAGGTAAGCGCGCAACGCCTGGCCTAACGAAAGCAACGCTGCCTTGCTGGCGCAGTAGGTTCCCACGAGCGGTAAATTGACTTTGGCGAACGCCGTAGCAATGTTTACGATCATCCCTTCGCCGCGCGCAATCATGGCCGGAGCCAGTGCGCGCGCCATGCGCAGCGCGCCGAAGTAATTAACATTCATCTCGCGCACCGCATCTTCAAAGTTCATCGTGACCGGATTGCCATAACCAGCAACGCCGGCGTTATTGACCAGAATATCAACGACACCCAAATTAGCGGCTTCAATGTCATCATCGCTGGTTACATCCAATTTGATTGGAGTGATAGCGGCCCTTGCTGTTTGCGCGTCGCTCTTCAGTTGGTCAATGTCTTCCGCGTTGCGCGCGCCGGCAAGTACTTCCGCGACGCCGGCTTTCGCGAAAGCAAATACGAGGGCGCGACCGAGACCACGATTCGCTCCGGTGATTAGAACTCGTCTGCCGCTGATATCCATAATTAACTAGCGCGACTCTCCTCCCGCTTTCGCATCCATCGGGCTACGACGTAGAGCGTCGCGCCGACGATGGACCACGTCACGGCCAACTCGAGACTCGTGAGGGAATGCGTGTTTACTCTTTCGCCAAGGCTCGTCGTCGTGAGTGTCTTCAGATCGTTCGCAACCTGCACGACAATCAATATGCCCATCGATAAGACCGAAAGCAAAGCTGCTCCGCGTTGCAGCCAAACCGGCAGCCCGATCGTGATCTCTCCGTAAAGGCGCGGATTTCGTCGCGGCAGGATCAAGAACGTCAAGCTGTGCAGAAAATAAAGCAAGACGAGCGCGAACACGGCAATGTTCAATGCTAGCGCAAGCTGATTGCTGACGAGCAGGATCAAGCACGCCAACATGTTTAGAGTTAACGCGCGGACCGGCGTCGCTGTGCGTGGGTTGACGACCCCGAGCCAGCGCGGCGTGAGACCATCCTCGACGAAAATCAGCGCCATCCGCGAAGGAACGATGAGGGTCGGGTTCAGTGAAGTGGTTATCGCCATGATGGCGCCCAACGTCACGAACGCGGCCGCGCCCCACGGCAGATAAACGGAAGCCACCTCGGTCATCGGTGCGCTGCTGGCGCCGAGCCGTGTCCCCGGCAAAACGCCGAACGCCACCACCGACATCAAAATAAAAATTAACCCAGTTGCGCTAATGCCTCTCAGGAAGACCAATGGCAATCGGCGCGTGCTGTCTTTTGTTTCTCCCGCGGTCTGCGCCAGCGATTCGAAACCGGCGTAAGAAAAGAAAACTGGCGCGAGGCTCAAGGCAAATCCGTTCACACCGTGCGTAACGAACGGCGAGTAGTTCGCCGTGTGAATCGCGAACAATCCGGGAATGACGAGGACAAAAATTGAAAGGCCCAACAGCACGCACATGCCCACCTGAATTCTGCCGAACCATCGCACGCCCACGAGGTGAATGACGTAGAAGAAAAACAGACTGCCAACCGCTAATGATTGGTGCACCAGCGGGCCGCTGAAACGTCTGCCCGTCAATTCGATGATGTAGTCGGAGAGCGCACTTGCCAGGTATGCGCCGGCGCCGACGTAAGCAATTATCTTGAGCCATGCTCCGATGAAAGCGAGACGAAAACCGCCAAGCGTGCGCGAAATGTGCAAGTACTCGCCGCCCGGCTCGCGCCCTAAAGGTGTTGAAATAAACGCCGCGTAAGGAACTGAGGTGGCGAGTATTGCCGGCATCAGCACTGCGTAACCAAGAATGACGCTGGGACCGGTCAACTTCCAAGCATCACTGGTGACCTTAAAGATGCCGGCGCCAATCAGAATTCCGATCAACGCCGCATAGGATTCAACCGTGCCGAGATCGCGACGCAGGCGAGAGACGATTGGAGTCGAATTGTTCGCACCATCATGAGAGGTATTAGCTAATAAGCGGTCTCGTGGCATCGCGTGTTTTTATTCTCACCCGGTTTCAACCGGGTGACTTAGAGCTTTGTTCGGTCCTCAGAACCGTTTCAACGGTTTTCCTCATCGCGCCATGGAGTGGAAGTACCAAAGAAAACCGTTGAAACGGTTAATTGCAAGTTGCGGCACGCGTAAGCCACCCGGCTGAAGCCGTGTGTGAATGAAACAACGCTCCGCGACTAGCTTACCGCTTGATCAATTCATTCGCCGGCAAACTCGGATCAAGCACCTTCTCGGCCGTCTCAACCCCCGCCACCGGAAGCTTCGTCTTGTCTATCAAACCAATTTGCGCCAAGACCGAAGCCTGATCCCAGTAGATGTGTTCATGCGCCAGCTTGCCGTCGCGAAAGTGAACGATGACGACCAGCGGAATCTTTACGTGCTTATTAGTTGGCTCGACCCCCGGCAGCATCCAATCCATCTTGATGGTGTGCGTGAATTCGAAGACCATCTCGTCAACCACGCGATCGATTCCGATCGTTCGTGAGACCGGGGTCATCGAGGTGTCGGGCGGCATCTGCGGAATGAAACGCCGGGAATAAAACTCGCGAAGTTCCGCGTGGCCCACGCCGCCGGTCATCACCGGAATATGATTGACATAAGCGTCCGCGACCATTGTTTCCAAAGTATTTTCCGTGTCACGAGTGGCGAATTCATACTTGACGTGTTCATCCCAACGATCGGAGAGGGATCTCTGGGCGGTTGCTAATCCGGCGCCCGCGAGGTTCCTAACAAAGAATTCCAGCGTTCGCAGGTTCGCCAATTCCGCGGCGTCGGCATCGTAGTGCGCGCCGCCAGGACGGCCGAAGGCGTGATCCTGATCCGGATAATCGTGAATCGTGACCAGCGGGTTTGCATCCAGCGCGCCGTGAATTTCTTTCTGCGCATCGGGTGGACAGTATTGATCTTTGCCCGCAATATGCAGCATCAAAGGCGAACTGAGACAGTTAGCCTCCCCCAACGTCTTTTCGATGCTGACTCCGTAGTAACCCACGGCGCAGTCAGGTTTGAATCGCACTGAAAGCAGCCAGGCAAGATTTCCGCCCAGACAGAAGCCAACCGCGCCGACTCTTCCGTTGCCCGCCGGATGTTTCCGCAGAAATTCAACCGCCGCCGCGGAATCCTCAACTGCTTTCGCCTCGTCGAGCCCCTGATAAAGTGAGAAGGCTTTCTGCCATTCCGCTTCCGATCTGTCCGTCAACTGAATGCCGGGCTCTTGTCGCCAAAATAAATCCGGGCAAATCGCGACGAAGCCGTGCGACGCATACCAGTCGCAGACGGTGCGCATATATTCGTTGACGCCGAAGATTTCCTGCAACACGACGATGCCCGGACCGTAACCGCTCGCGGGCAAAGCCATGTAGGCGTCGAATTCTCCGCCATCGAAAGATTTCAGCGTAGCCATTTCAACTCAATCCTCTGAGACACAAGACATGAAGAAAACGGCGCATAGAGTACCATAACTTTAGTTGGGCCTTAGGTCAGAACCGCCTGCGGTAGCGGGTGGTTGAACGTGAATATCACTCAACCTCATTGACAGAGATCAACCGCCCGCTACCGCAGGCGGTTCTGACGCGCGTTGTCTGAGCCAATCTTGTCCCGCCTGACAAAGTTCGCGGAAATTGCACATCCGACAGTGGGTAGCTGGATTGGGCGGGAACATCTCGGCATCGATCATGCCGTCGAGTGAAGCGATCGCGAGCATTGCATCATCAATTGCGCGCGCGCAAGACTGCAAATCCAGCAATGTTGAAGCGATGCTGATTTCGACGTTGGGATCGATGAAGTGAAGCGTGGCGCAAAGGTTGTTAATCTTGAATTGAGGGCTGGGTTTGGGCCGGTCGCTACCGCTCGCGGTACTGACACTGAGCAGCTCACGGATTGCCAGTGCATAGGATTGCATCTGTAGTTGATAAGCGTGCACTACGGTTTTGATTTGTTCCTCGATGGCCCGGTCAGTCTGTGCGGCCAGAACATGGCTGGCTGAATCTGCCGTAGGCAATGTTTCTACTGGTGATTCGAAGTCGAAAAAGCCCTGGGCGGATTGAGACAAAACAGGGTTGGTGCGTCGCGCATCGGTCACGCTTGGCGCGGTAACCGAGACGGCCACGGCAGCGCTTTGAGATCGATTAGACTCTGCCGTCGCTGGCGACCGAAAACGATTGGTCTTGAAGTCGATGATTTCGACATCAAAACCGTCACGGTTCTTTGATGGCATAATCAGCAGCTTATCGATTGTGCCGGTCAGAATTCCCAAGGGCCGTCGCAACCGAAAACGCAACTCGCTCCAAAGCCCGGACGATTGCGGATTGCGAATTACGGATTGAGGATTATCGAAGGCAACCTCGCCGTGTAGCTTTTCCACAGACTGCACGCGTTGAAAGACTTCGCTCTGGAGATAGTTTTCCGCCAGCGGCCACAAGTCTTTGACTGCCTGTTCGTGATCGATATCGAACGCCCGGCCTGCAAGCTCAGCCTGCCGCTGGCGAATCACATCTTCAAAGCTCGTGCGCAGACGCGCTTTCGGATCGTCTCCGGTTGAAAATGTTTCGCAGAATCGGTGAATACAAGCGCCTTTCAACGCGGCGGTCAGGTTTGCCGGTGGTTCGGGGGCTTCAGCGTCGTTCCAAACGGCCAGCTCTTCTCTACCCGGCGCGTGCAGCATCCGATCGAAGAAATATTGCCGCGCACAGCGTTGGAAGTTGATTAGTTGCGTGACGCTGAAACGGCGCAATGCTTGTCCCGGTTCCACAGGGATCGGTTGCAGCAAAGGAAACAACTCAGAGATCGGTCGCGAGACATCGATTGTGGTCGTGGCTGTCTTGTCTGCGACCGGCGCGCCGATTGCTTTTTGCGTGTGAGAAAGATCGCGAGCGACGTTCAATCGAATTTCCACGCCATCATCGAATCTCAGCACTCCGCTCTGCGGATGCTCGCCTAATTCAAGCGCTTGCCAAATCCACGCCAACCATAGCCCACTTTCTGTTTGCGTCAGGTTCTTGAGACTGCTTTGCGCCACTGCCCCGGAAAAAATCAGGCGATCCCGGGCGCGGGTGGCGGCCACGTAGAGCAGGCGCATGCTCTCGAACTCTTCGCGCCACCCGGCGCGTCGCTGCAGCTCGTTAAGAAAAGCGCCGCGCACCATTTGGCCACGTCCATCGGGAATCTTGACGCTCAAACCTTTGCGCGGATCGAGAATGAACGACGCATCGTTCTCCATCGGTTTGCGATGCAAATCCGGAATGATTACGACGGGAAACTCCTGGCCTTTGGCCTGATGAATCGTCATCAAATGAACGACGTTCGCCGATTTGTCCATTTGGCCTTCGCTCTCGCGGCCACCGATGGCTTCGAACTCTTCGACGTAACGGACAAAGTCGCGAATCAGATTGGCGCCAGTCTTTTCAAAGCGTTCGGCCAGAAGGAAAAGCTTCTCCACGTTCGCAACCCGCTGCGCGCCGTCGAAGTTCGCGGCGATTACGATCAGATAATCTGCCGCCGCAACCGCATAGCGTAGAAGCTCGGCGATGCCGTAGCGGTTTCGCCGCTGAATCATCGAATCAAAAAAAGCCGAGACGTGATCGAGCTGGGCCCGATCGTCTTCGTCAATGAATTGAATCTCGCTATGATGGTGCACGGCGCGGAGCAAGTTGCGTCGCGGCAATCGTCCTGACTCTGTCTCCTCTCCAATCTTTGGCGCGCATCGCAAGGCGAGGAGTCCATTGTCCGAGATGCCGCAAAGCGGCGAACGCAGCACCGCCGCCAGAGCCAATTCGTCAGTGGTGTTATCGAGAAACCGCAGCAGTTGAATCAGATCGGTAATCTCTTCGCGTTGATAGAAGCCTTTGCCTTGGACGGTCAAATAAGGAATGCCGGCGCGACGCAGCGCGCTTTCGTAAACCCAAACGCCGGTGAGCGCGCGGAAAAGGATTGCAATGTCGCCGTATCTAAACTTGTCCGACAAACTTGAGTTTGTCGAAGGTGCGGACGAGACGTCCGCGATCCCAGCGTTAACGAGCGCGTTGATGCTTTCGACCACCTGCGCCGCGTCACGTTCGCGCGCGTCAAAACGATCGGTTGGTTCCTCCTGCGTGCTTTCCAATTTGTCGTGCGATTTTCTTGCCGGCGGCAAAATACTTACCAGAAATTCGACCAATGGCGGCTCGTGCTCCGCGGGTCGCTGGGCAATGCTCGCTTCATGTTCGACGTAGCCAAGCTGAGGTAACTGGTCGCGAGGGATTTCCGCGCGCACCTTAAAGATTCCCTCGAACAAAAAATTGAAAGCCTCAAGCAAAGGTTTCTGACTGCGAAAATTCACATTCAGAGGTTGCTGTGCGCCGCCGGCTGCTTCAATTGCTGCGGTTATCTCCGCAAATACATCGACGTCGGCGCCGCGAAAGCCGTAGATCGATTGTTTGCGATCGCCGACGATGAACAGGTTCGCGCCAGTGTCCAATGCGAGACTGTTCATCAGATCGCGCTGCAAGCCGTTAGTGTCCTGGAACTCATCGACTAGAAAGAACCGATAGCGCTCCGCGACGCGCGTAAGCACCTCTGGATGCGTTTTCAAAAGTTTCAGCGTGCGCAGTTGCAGATCGTCAAAATCAAGCGCCGACAGACGTTGCTTCTCTTCGTCGAGCCGGCGTTCGATGTCACGCAGCACCTTGACGAGACTGATGGCGTAATCTTTCGCGAGCAGATCAAAACCCAAAGCCGGGACTCTACCGCAGACTCGATCGCCGGACTTCAAGCCCCAAAGCAATTCGTCCAGACGCTCGGCGCCCGGTGCGCTACCTTTTCTTGGCCGCATCTCGCGGAAGTCCTCGATCGCCTGGCAATAAGCTGCAATCGATAGGTTGTCGGTGGGCCGCGAGAGAATTGCTCGAAGCGGCAACCATTCATGCTCAGCTTTGACTCGCTTCTTTTCGGCATCGCCGGACAATCTGCGCGCTGAGAGAAAACCCGCCATGACCGAGTCCAGTTCTTTGAGGGCAGCAAAATAATCCACTTCGGTAGCGTGGTTTTCTCCCGAGAGTTTTTCGATTTGGTCCGGCGACAATCCTTCTCCATGGTACTTCCAATAAAGCTGTACGAGCGCCGCAGCGAGGGAGGCACGGCTCGCTCCAAGCGTCAACTGCACAATCTTTTCATCGCCGTGCTGAATGGCGTTGGTGAGCGATTCCTCGACCATCGCTTCCAGCAGCATCGTCGCTCGATGCTCGTCCAGCAACGTGAATTGCGGATCGATGTCGGCCTCGACGGGAAACTCATGAAGCACGCGCGAACAAAAACCGTGAATCGTCGTGATACAAGCACCTTCCAGCGCGCGCTTATGGCGCAACCAGCGCCGGCGTTCGTCTCCATCTGTCTGTTTGAGGAGATTGTCGATCTCTTTGCGCACACGCTCGCGCATTTCGTTGGCGGCGCGATTCGTGAAAGTAATCGCCACGATGTTATCGACTGAGACTTTCCTGGTGCGAAGAATTTCCAAATAGCGCTCGACCAGCACCAGCGTCTTGCCGGCGCCGGGCCCGGCGCTGACGGAGAGATGTCGATCGAGAGTGTGCGCGGCGACCTTCTGTTCGGGCCTCAGTGCGTACGGTTGGCGAGTTGATCTTTTATTCATGGAACGCTTGCGATGTGTCGAAATCTTACCATTGCCCTGCGGAGGTTAGGCAGTCAGGAATACAATATATTCCTCCTTACGCCATTTGGTTCATTAGCTGCGTTCCTTGACCCTCCTCAGGCCGCAAGATATTTTCATTCTCTGCCAGTTGCAACCATCATGGCGCAAGGCGCTAATGACCAGACTAAGTGACTGTAGATGGACGGCAATGGCTCGGCAGCGAAGCAAAGTATGGACCGACTTATGCAACGCTGGCTGATGCGGGGGCTGAAAAGATGGCAAAGACCAGAACGAAAAAACCTGGAACACGTAAAAAGGCCAGGCGACCGACTCAACAGCCAACGCTCAAACGACCTTTTATCAGAGACATCGCTCGGCCACTGGAGCTAGTCGCTATAGCATGCGTCCTCTTCGCGATGTTTTACCCCCGCATTCAGAATGCGGAATTTCACGGCGACGAAAGTTTGTGGATCGCCACGAGCTATTATTTTGAAGCGTTCGTATCCGCTAGACTAGATTCGCCTGTTTGGAATGAATCTTACGAGACCCTCACGCAGCCACCCGTGGGCCGCTATGTCGTAGGTCTTGGACGGAGCCTTGGGGGCTATGGTATTCGCGATCTAAACCGGCCGTGGAACTTCAACTTAAGCGACGAAGAAAATGTTGCGCGCGGTCACAAGCCCAGTCCTGGTCTTCTTTGGTGGTCGCGTTTTCCAATGTGCCTGCTGGCGATCATCTGCTGTCTAATCGCCTTTTACCTCGTGAAAGATCCATTCGGGCGGCTCGCGGGCTATCTGACAATCGGCTTTTTCGCACTCAATCCTTACTTCTCGGATACCATGCTTCGAGCAATGGGTGAGGCGCCTGTATTGGCGGCCACGATGGTCGCGATGCTCGCGGGTGATCGCGCCGTCCGTCGTTTGCAAGTCGCAAGCTCTCGCAATCAGGCCGTGGGCAGGAGATTTGTCCCAGTCATGATTTGGTTGGTCATTATGGGATTGTTTATTGGCATCGCGGCCGCGACGAAGCTCAATGGAGCGTCCTCCCTCGTCGCCGGAGTGGGTCTCTGTCTGGTAATCCCGTTCGTGCAAAGCAGCGCGATGTCAAGCTTGCAGTTGCTTAGCGTTAGCACGTTCGCCGTTGTCGCTCTGATTCTCGCTGCTGCATTTACTTTCGTGGCTTTGAACCCGTACCTCTATCCTCACCCGGTAAGGCGGACTGAGCAAATGGTGCAACAACGTATCTCTGAAATGGATCGTCAGCAAGCAGCCATGCCTTCCGCGCGAATCGATGGCCCTGCGATTCGACGACTATTAGTGATTGCAGATCGCGTTTTTCATGAATATGCTTTCTTCAGCTTCACGAAAAGTTGGATTGTCAACGGCATCCTGTGCGTGGCTGGCTTATTGTGGAGTGGATTTGTCGGAGCTGGCTGGCTGCGAGGGCAAAGGAGTTCCGGAGGAAACGTGGTCCTGTTGCTGATCGCGTTCAGCGCTTCCGCTCCGATCCTTATGACGCCGTTGGATTGGAACCGCTACTATCTCTTCCCAGTGTTCTTTAGTACGGTATTTATTGCCGTCGGCAGCGTTTGGATAATCGAAAACCTGGCCAGATGGACCACGCGCAGAGTTGCTTCAGTCAGAACTAAACAAGCCTAAGATGCCGTCAAGGGGCGGCCGCTCCATCCACCAATCGAAATGGCTGCTTCGGTTGCAGCGCGGGAACACTCAGTCGTTCACTCAGAGTCGCCGGGCGTGTTCTGGGCCTGTTCTGCGGAAGCCTTGGGATCGTATGGCGTAGCAATAAACTTCTTCGCCACTGCCTGGGCGTGGTCATAGTTGCTGCCGGTTTGCAAGGCCTTGTTGTATTCGTTCACGGCTTTGGCGCGATCGCCTTTGGCGTCGTAGGCGTTGCCGCGTTTGATGCGGGCCCAGGTGTCAATCCATTCAGGCTTGCTGCTGGCCGAGTCAATCGCCGCCTGAAAGTTATCTAAGGCTAGCTGCCAGTTCTTCTGTTCGAAAAAAATCAAGCCCAGATTGTAATAAACCCACGCGTTGTTGCGGTCGAGCTTAAGGGCGGACTCGAGTTGCTGCTGGGCCTCGGCATACTGGCCCTCTTTGAACAGTTCGATGCCGCGCCGAGCGACGATCGCGATCTTCAAATCGTCGGACATGCGCAGAATCTTCTCGTTGGGATCGACTTCGACGTTAATTGGCTGCCCTTTGGACTCGAAATCGAAATCTTCGCTCTTGCCCTCGAGATAGAGCGCTTTCGTTTGCGAGTCGCCTTCCGAATGCAGAGTCAACTCAACCGGCAGCTGCAGGTTTTCGACGTTCTGGCGCACCGTTCCACGCGTGCGGAACTTGCCGGCGCGCGTGCGGATTATTTGATAGTCGACGCCGAACTCCGGCACGCCCGTGCCTTCCACCCATTGCGCGAAAAAGTAGCGCATGTTCTTGCCCACAACCTGCGATGTAAGTCGCTCGAAGTCATCGACCGAAGCACTCTTGTTTCGATATTGTTCGAGGAACTTTCGCAGTAACTGATTGAACTGTTCCCTGCCGAGTGTTTCGCGCAGCATGCGAAAAACCATCGCGCCCTTGTAGAACACAATCGATTGATAGGCCGCTGATTGATCGTCCAAAGCCGACGGCGCCCGCGTAATCGAGGCGGTCTGCTCGAAAGTCAGCGCCCGCTCCTGCTCTTCGCGTTGGGCCGAATCGAGTTGCGCGCCTGTGAGCGTGTCCTCGCGCAAAGCAAAGGCGCTCCATTCGGCCAGGCCTTGCGAAATCCACGCGTCGTCGAAAGACTTGAGCCCGATCGTTTGTCCCCACCATTGATAGGCGACTTCGCGCTGTAGACGCTCTTCCAACGTCGGCTTTGATGAATCAAAAAATCGGGAAGCCAGGAAGAGAATTCCCTGACCCGAGTAGGCTTCCATCGTCTCGTCGTCGGTTTGCGCAATGATGAAACGCGAGCCGAACGCGGGCGAGCCATATTGCTTCGTGTAAAATTCCAAAGCATGGCCCATTGACTCGCCAAAATTGCCAATGCGGTTTTCGCTGCCGGGCTTGACGAAGAATTGCAACTCGTACCTGCCAAACCGCAGCGATTTGACCACGTACTGACCGGCCACAAAATTCCCGACCAGGACCGGTTGCTTGTTTACGAAACGAAACCGGGTTGTACCAGTCTTATCAACCTGTGGAGTGACCGGCTCGTCGCTGATGCCGCCCACCTGCACCCCGGTTGGCACAATCACGGTGATGTCCGAGGTCGCGCGATCCGCGGCATAATCATGAAATGGAAACCACCGCGACGCGTACATCAAATAAGAGCCTTCCGGCCCAACATAAGCCAGGCGTTTGTTCGCCAGCGGTCCGCCCTCCGGAGAGGCGAGTGCCCCGCTCCAGCGAATTCGCACAGTCACTGGCTGGGCCGCTGGCACGACCTGCCCCAAGTCGATGCGCACGTTCGGCCCGAGGGCGCCCGCGCCTACCGCGTCTTGTACGAATCCGGTCAACACCTTTCCGTCCTTCTCGACACTGTCGACGTGAAGTGATCCATTCAATTCGAAGACGACCGAGCGCGTGGCGTCCAGTGGCACGAACGTGACGTCGGCGCCGGCCCGCAGGGTGTGCTCGTTGGGGCTCAACTGGACCTCGATGCGATAGTTAGTAATGTCGTAACGCGCGCCGGCCACTGGCAATTGCTGCGCAAACGCAGTTGAGCCAAGGCAGAGCGCCGTGACCGACGATGCGAGCGCGATGGCTGATACCGATATTTGAGATTTCAAATTTGAGATTAGAGATCTCAGATTTGAATACTGAAACGGGCGATTGGAGAGAATATTTGATCTAAACATAACGAACATCTAAGAAGCTTAATTGCGAATCAATGCCTAAGCACGCCTGCGCTCGACTAGCATTATATTTCCACTGATATCCACCCGCTAGCGCAAGTAGCAGCAACCTGGGCCTCGTTTGGATGGCCGAAAAGCAAAGCCGGTTGGCTGCTATCCAATAAACTGTCAGAACCGCCTGCGGGAGCGGGCGGTTGATCCCGTAATCATCGGAGCCCCAGCCAAATCAGGGCCAACTCTCTGTACTGCAGGCGGTTCTGATATAATCGCGCATCGATCTGCAAGCTTACTTTCTTTCGGAGTCTCGATGCCAA
>WNGH01011307.1_pt1 | contig 14181 bp, 16 predicted proteins | sample 5400631 | NCBI WGS metagenome assembly WNGH01 (sample SAMN13153373, study PRJNA577476) | soil metagenome | isolation source: 115 cm soil or saprolite under Garry oak tree replicate 1 | place: USA:California | collected 2016-06-15
GAACCGCGCATCGTATCGTCGCATCACTGGGACCGCTCGCCCTGCTCGTCGCCTGCCGCGGGGAGCCCGACAAGCTCGCATTCGGTCTCCAGGCCGACCGCTTCGCCAGCTCCGAGTGGTCCGAGCCCGTGAATCTCGGTCCGGTCGTCAACTCGAGCGCCGTCGACGCGAACGCCGGTCTCTCCCCCGACGAGCACACCCTGTACTTCATCTCGAATCGACCCGGTGGCCTCGGCGGCAACGACATCTGGATGTCCCGGCGCCAATGCGTGCAGTGCCCCTGGGAGACGCCGGTCAACCTCGGTGCACCGATCAACAGCGACGCGGCCGAGGGCGCGCCGACCCTGTCGGAAGACGGGCGCCTGCTCTTCTTCTTCAGCGCCCGACCCGGTGGTCTTGGGGGTGCCGACATCTACGTGTCGCATCGAACGGGCACAAACGAAGATGGTGACACCTGGGGACCTCCCGTGAACCTAGGGTCTGACGTGAATACCGCGGGCCCCGAGAACGGGTCGTATTACGTCCGAGAAGGCGGAGAACCGACGGCCACCTTGTACTTCAATCGGGTTCCGGCGGGCGGCAGCCTTGACGTCTACAAGGTCTCCCTGGATAACGACGGTGTGCCGCTCGGTCCCGCCGTCGCCGTGCCCGAGCTCAATTCGACGGGTGCCGACCAAAAAGTGTCGGAGCGCGCCGACGGGCACGAGCTGTTGTTGTCCTCGAACCGAACCGGCACGTCCGGAGACTTTGACATCTGGCGGTTCACGCGGCAGGCCATCCACGACGCGTGGTCCGCACCAGAGCATCTCGACGCCCCGCTCAACACGCCGGACATCGACTCGCAACCAGCTCTGTCGCGCGACGGCCAGACGCTGATCTTCACGTCCAACCGGGCGGGCGGTAGCGGGGGCAACGATCTCTGGATGTCGACCCGCACGCCGAGCGGGCACTGAGCTAAGGACCGTTGTCACGAGGGGACGGGGGGCAGTACCTTGCCAGCGCACTCATGCCGCTGCGCCTCCGCTGGCTTTGCCTGCTGCTGCTCCTCGGCTGCCTGGACACCTTCGCCCCGGCGGGCGCGGTGGAGTTCACCCCGCCCGCCGCCTACGGCACCTGGTGGGCCGAGATCGAGAGCTGCGCCGGCATCTCGGGCGACTTCGCTACCATCGAATGGTACGAGGTGCCGGGCTCGAGTTACTCGTGCCCCGCCTACGACGGCGAATGCGCCGGGTGGTGGCAACCGCCACACACCATCTACCTGGCCGAGACCCGGGTGCACGACCGCCTGCTCGTCGAGCACGAGATGCTGCACGATCTGCTGCAGCGCGGCGACCACCCACCGGTGTTCCAGACGTGCGGGGTGGCCGTTCAGTCCGCTCGGTAAACCCTCCCCCTCCACTCGACCCTCCTGCCCCCTCTGATCGCGGACCGGATCATGATGTACGCCACCATCGCCGCCCCCAGCGGATAGAGCAGCGCGTACCGGAGTGGCGCGCCCTCGGCCCGGTACACCGCCATCCAGATCGCGAGGGAGACGAGGGTCGTGGCCGCCGCCCAGCCCCACCCGTACACCGCCCACAGGACCGGCGGGACGATCCAACACAGCGCCGGGAGCCACATCAGATAGGGCGCCGCGCGGCGCACCAGCGTGATCGGCGGAAACATCAGCGGCACGCCGAGCGCCAGGTTCTTCGACCACCCCGCGACGACCTCCGCGAGGCTGCGATACATGCGAACGCTCATGAACTCCGCCGCGTGTGTCAGGAAGATGTCGAGGTGATGTCGCACGTATGATTGCGCCAGCGCCAGGTCCTCCGCCACGCTCTGCTTCACCGCCTCGTGTGTGCCGACCCGCTCGTAGGCGACGCGCGTCGTCAGGATGTACGCTCCGCTCGCGATCGCGTCCCACGTGATCCGCGTGCGGTTCACGCGTCGCAAATCGCCCACGCGCGAAGCCAGCGCTACCAGCACGTGCGGCTGCACCAGCCGCTCCCAGAACGTCACCGTCTCCTGTCGCCCCAGCACGCTGACGAGATCGACGCGCTCGGCGCGCAGCGCCGCGACGGTGCGGGGAATGAGCTCGGGGTGGTGCCAGGTGTCGGCGTCCGTGAACAGCAGCAATTCGCCGCGCGCCACGCGGTAGCCCTGGACGATCGCCCACGGCTTCCCGAACCAGCCCGGCGGCAGCTCGGCCCCGGGCACCAGCCGCAACCGTCCCTGGGCCGCGCTCGAGCGGGCCAGACGCTCGACGATCGCCGGCGTGGCGTCGCTCGAGCGATCGTCCACCACGATCACCTCGACGGGCTGGTACGCGGTCGCGAGGATCGAGCCGACGCAGCGCTCGATGTTCACGGCCTCGTCGCGCGCCGGGACGATGACGGAGAGGAGCGGGCCGGTGGGCTGCGGGGGATAGGCGGTGAGTCGCGGGCGGCGGGTCGCGTAGCGGTAGGCGATGAGGGCGAGGAACAGGGCGTAGCCGGCGGGGACGAGCCACATCACTCGAGCTTTTCCCCTTCCACGGCGGCGACCACTGCCGAACCTGCCAGGGTCGCCATGACGTTGGTCATAGTGCGGAACATGTCGGGGATGCGATCGAGGCCGAGGAGCAGGGTGAGTCCCGCGAGCGGCAGGCCAGTGGCGGTGAACGCGGGAGCCAGGCTCACGATGCTCGCCGACGGTACGCTCGCCACAGTGAGCGAAGCGAGGAACACTGCGGCGCCCGCCTGAAACATGTCGCCGAGCCCCAGGCCGGCGCCGTAGAGCTGCGCCACGAACAATACGGCCACCGCCTGGAACAAGGCGCTCCCCGAGCGGTTGATGCTCGCGCCGAGGGGCAGCGCAAAGCTCGCCACTGCGCGGGAGATCTGCAGGTCGCTCTCTGCGGCGTCGAGCATGACGGGGAGAGCGGCGAGCGACGAGGTGGTCGAGAAGCCCATCAGCATCGCCGCGCGGATCGCGCGCAGGAAGCGCCCCGCCCCGAGCCGCGCCACCAGCACGACGGCCGGCAGCAACACCACGGCGATGAATACCGCCAGTCCCGCGATCACCGCCAGCACGAAGACGGCCATCGTCTTGACGAGCGCCCACCCGTGCTGCGCCACCGCGCCTGCGACGAGCGCGAGGATGCCGAGCGGCGCGACGAGCAGTACCCAGTGCACGATGCGGATCAACGCCTGCGTCGCCACGTCGGCCAGCTCGGTGAGGGTGCGCCGCTTGTCGTCGGGGAGCGCGGCCGCCGCCACGGCGAAGATCGTCGTGAATACAATGACGGGCAGCAGATTGCCGTCCACCGCGGCCCGCACCGGATTGGCGGGGATCAGCTCCACGATGAACCGCGCGCCCGTGGGAATCTGCTCGGCGGCGTGCCGCACGAACCCCGAGTCGGCCGACGCGGCGAGGCGCAGCGCCGCCTGCTGCTTCGGCGTGATGGCCGCGAACGGCAGGCACAGCGCGGCGACCGCGAACCCGATCACGATCGCGGCCAGCGTCGTGCCCCAGAAAAACCCGAGCGTCCGCATGCCGAGCCGCCCCACACGCCGCAGGTCGCCCAGCCCCGCGACGCCCGCGAACAGCGCGGTGCCGACCAGCGGGATCACCACCATCGAGAGCAGATTCAGGAACAGCGTGCCGAGCGGTCGCAGCCATTGCGTGAGCGCGAGCAGCAGTGGCGACCGCGTCAGCGCCGCGACGAGGCCCAGGGCCAGCCCGACGCCGAGGCCCACCGCCATCCACACGTGGCTTCTCATCGATCGCCCGGTATTATTTCCGGCACAATGATCATCGGCGCGCTACCCCTCCGCAACGGCGAGCAGTCGGTGATAGTAACGTTGAGCGCGAGTGAGCTGGCGGCTCCGTGTTCCCACCCTGAAGGGTGGGCTCGGCACAGCGCTGCACTTAAGGGCAGTGTCCTGCCGAGCCCAGGTTTCAGCCTGGGAATGGCGGGCTGTGGTGTGCGGTGATCACGCTCGCCGCGGTGCGCCGGGTGCTGCGCGATCATCGGCCCCAACCTGCCGACGCGCCCGGAGCGCGCCCGGCCGCCGTGGCCCTCATCCTCGTCGAGGACACGAACGGCCTCGAGGCGCTGTTCATCCGCCGCGCGGAGCGGGCGGACGATCCGTGGTCGGATCTGCTGGCAACGGCGATCCGCGAGACCCGGGAGGAAACGGGCGTCGATCTCGCGGCCGCCGAGCGCCTGGGCGCGCTCGACGACCTCTATCCCCGCACGCCCACGTTGCCCCCGGTCGTCGTACGGCCGTTCGTGTTCGCGCTCGAGCGCCGCGTAGTGCTGGTGCCGAGCGACGAGGTGCAGCGCGCCTTCTGGCTTCCCTTGCAGCGCCTCACCGATCCAGCCGTGCGTCGCGAGGTGACGCTCACCGTGCAGGGCGTCGAGCGGACGTTCCCAGCCTACCGCGTGGCGGACGACGCGCTGATCTGGGGCCTCACGGAGCGGATTCTGACCCCGTTTCTGCACCTGGCCGGCCAGTTGTAGTCGCTAGAAATCTCCATATTTGCTTGACAGCATCTCCCGATTAGCTTAGACTAACTCTCGCCGGTAGGTGAGCGCGAAGTTGTTGCGCTGGCGCATCATACCTCGGTGACAGCCGCTGTCTTTCACGCGCCTTTCCGGCAGGGAGAATCGGCATGCACGCAATGCTACGGGACGCCACCCCTCCGCTCACGCGGTCTGTTGAAGACTACCTCAAGACGATCTATCACCTCTCGAGCCAGGGGGGCTTCGCTTCCACGCGCGACATCGCGGGCGTGCTCCGGGTGGCGCCGCCGTCGGTGAGCGGGATGGTGAAGCGACTCTCGGAGACGGGGCTGATCGAGCACGTGCCGTATCGCGGCGTGCAGCTGACGGCCCAGGGGCGGCGTGCCGCCCTCAAGATGATCCGGCGTCATCGCATCCTCGAGTTGTACCTCACGCAGCACCTCGGCTACGACTGGGGCGGGGTGCACGCCGAGGCGGAACAGCTCGAGCACGCCGTGTCGGACGACCTGATCGAGCGCATGGCCAGTGCGCTCGGCCAACCCCAGTACGACCCGCACGGCGATCCCATTCCGACCGCCGGGGGTGAGATCGAGGAGGCCGAGCTCGTCTCGCTCGCCGACGCCGCGCCGGGCGCCAAGCTCGAGCTGCGGCAGGTGGCCACGCAGGATGCCGCGCGGCTCCGCTACTTCGCGGAGCAGGGCCTCACACCGGGTGTGCTGGTCACGGTGACCGAGCGGCAGCCGTTCAACGGTCCCACGACGATCTCGCTCGTGCCGTCAGGCGACCCGCGCGTGGTGGGACGCGAGCTCGCGCAGCTGTTGCTGTGCCGCGCGGTGCCGGTGGAGCAACATGGCCATCCGAGTCGTTGAGCCCGCGCCGGAACCGCGGCCACCGGAACCGGGGTGGCGGCACCCGCGGCTAGCGCCCAGCCTCGCCGAGGTCTACCGCACCATCCCCGTCCGCGAGGGCGCGTGGTGGCGCAAGGCGCTGGCCTTCGCGGGCCCCGGCTATCTCGTCGCCGTCGGGTACATGGACCCGGGCAACTGGGCCACCGACCTGGCCGGCGGGTCCAAGTTCGGCTACACGCTGCTCAGCGTCGTCCTGCTGTCGAACCTGATAGCGATCCTGTTGCAGGGCCTCGCGTCCAAGCTCGGCATCGTCACGGGGCGGGACCTGGCGCAGGCGTGCCGGGACCACTATTCGCGGCCCGCGTCGCTGTTTCTCTGGGTGATTTGTGAGATCGCGATCGCCGCCTGCGACCTGGCGGAGGTGATCGGCTCGGCGATCGCGCTGAACCTCCTGTTCGGGATCCCCCTGCCGTGGGGCATCGCGATCACGTCACTCGACGTGTTGCTGGTGCTGCTGCTGCAGCACAAGGGGTTCCGCCTGCTCGAGGCGCTCGTCGTGGCCCTGATCGCGACGATCGCGGGGTGCTTCCTGTTCGAGATCTTCATCGCGCGGCCGAGCCTGGGCGCCGTCGCGACCGGCTTCGTCCCGGTGACCTCGATCCTGCGGGACCCCGACCAGCTCTACATCGCGATCGGGATCCTCGGGGCCACCGTGATGCCGCACAACCTTTACCTTCACTCGTCCGTCGTGCAGACCAGGCGCTACGAGGAGACCCCCGCGGGGAAGCGGGTCGCCGTGCGCTACGCGTTCATCGACTCGACGATCGCCCTCTCGTGCGCCCTGTTCATCAACGCCGCGATTCTCGTCGTCGCGGCGGCGACCTTCCACACGTCGGGCCACCACGAGGTCGCCGAGATCCAGGAGGCCTACCGGTTGTTCACGCCGCTGCTGGGCGTGGCCGGCGCGAGCGCCGTGTTCGCGCTTGCGCTGCTCGCGTCCGGCCAGAACTCGACGCTCACGGGAACGCTCGCCGGGCAGATCGTCATGGAAGGGTTCCTGAACATCCGCATCCGGCCGTGGCTGCGCCGCCTCATCACCCGCCTCATCGCGATTGTGCCCGCGGCCCTCACCGCTATCTTCTTCGGGGAGAGTGGCACCGCCCGGCTGTTGATTCTGAGTCAGGTGATCCTGAGCCTGCAGTTGTCCTTCGCCGTCTTCCCGCTCGTGCGGTTCACCTCGGACCGGGCGAAGATGGGAGAGTTCGTGAACGCCGCCTGGTTGAAGGCGCTCGCCTACGTCGTCGCGTTCGCCATTGCCGGGTTCAACGCCTGGCTCCTGGTGCAGACGTTCCGCGGCAAGGTCGGGTGATGTACGCGAGAATTCTCGTCCCCCTCGAGCACGCTCCCGCCGACGAAACCATTCTCGCGCACGTGCGCGAGCTGGCGCGCCGGCTCGGCTCGAGCCTCGTGCTCATCCACGTCGCGGACGGTTGGGTGGCGCGGAACATCAAGGAGCTCGACCTGCGCGAGTCCGAGGAGATGCGCGAGGACCGCGCCTACCTGGAGCAGATCTGCGGGCGCCTCCAGGCCGAAGGGCTGGACGTCGACGCGGTGCTCGCGGCGGGCGACCCCGCCAAGGAGATCGCCGAAGCGGCGCAGCGCGAGGGCTGCGACCTGATCGCCATGGCGACTCACGGCCACCGGCTACTCGAGGACATCGTACGCGGGAGCACTGCCACCGGGCTCCGACACATCACCAAGATCCCGATTCTCATGGTGAGGGCCGACAAGAAATAAAAACGTCGAGAGGTAGAACGTCGAGGAGAATCGTCTAGGGGAGACGTATGCCCCTGACGTTTATCCTCGACGTTTATCCTCGACGATTTTCCTCTTGACGTCGTTATGTAGTTCTGGATTGCTCCAGCGCTCTCAAGATCGCCGACAGCCTGCGGTCTCTCGCCTCCCGCAGTTCGGGGATCTTGCCTCGATACGCCCGCTCGATGCTCTGGATCAGGGCGCGCTGTTGCTCGGGCTCGAGCTTGTGCCACGTCGGAAGCTGGGCCCACCAGCCCTCGAAGCTCGCGAGCAGCTGCTGCAGGAAAACGGTGACCCCCTCATCCCCTGCTGCGAGGTGATAGGTGAGGTGCGGGCCCGCCGCAGCCCAACCCAGGGCCGGCCCGAGCGAAACCGCCCGGTCGAGGTCGTCCACGTCGATCACGCCTTGCAAGACAAGATCGATACACTGTCGCCACACCGAGGCGGCAATCCGCCCCACCACGTAGCCCGCAATCGGCTTCTTAAGGAGGATCGGCATGCGGCCGAGGGACCGCAGGTAGTCCTGCGCACGCGTGACCGCCGACGTCGCCGTGCGAGCGGCGGGCACGAGCTCGACGAGCGGCACCAGCTCCGGCGGGTTCAGGGGATGGGCCACGAGGCAGCGGTCCTGGCGGCGGCAGCGTGCGAATACGTCGGCCGGCGCAATGCCGCTCGAGGAGCTGGTGAACAACGTGTCGTTCGCGGCCACCTGCTCGATCGACTCGAACAGCTTCTGTTTCGCGATGACGTCCTCGGGGATGGCCTCGATCACCCAGTCGGCGTCCTGCACCGCTTGGAGCAGGCTGCGCGCCTGCGCGAACTCGAGCAGGCCGCGCTCGACGATCCCCTGCGGCGCGCGCTCGAGCGCCACGAGCGCGCGCGTGCGCCGCGGCACCTCCTGGGACGCGCGCTCCAGGCCACGGGCACTGGCGTCGAACACGCTGACCGGCCAGCCCGCCGACGCGCACAGGGCGGCCCAACCGCAGCCGATGTCCCCGGCGCCGACCACCGCCACCTTGCGTGGCAGCGCCCCCCCCGTCACGCGCGCGCTTCCTGCGACCGGCTGGGCGCGGCCGCCGGGCGCGCCGCCCAGCGGAACACCCGCTCCGAGAGGAGGGAGCGCACCGGCCCCATGTCCACCGCCGTCGCGACCCTGACCCGTGCTCCCTGCGGATCAGGCCGCGTGTGCCCGCGGTGGTCGCCCTCCTCGAGGTCCACCACGAGACGCTGCTCCTCGAACGTCAGCGCGGCCGGCTTGACCAGCGCGGCGATCGGCAGCACGTCGTTCACGATGCAGCCGTCCAGCCCTTCGGCCCGCTTGTGGAATTCCATGTAGAACCGCAGCGCGTCCTGGATCCAGCGCGCCTGCGGCGCGCCCGCGGTGCCGAGGCGGGTGATCTCCTGCGGCGCGAGCAGCGCCTGGCGTGTGACGTCGAGCCCCACCATCTCCGTCGGCAGCTCGGCCTTGAGCACGAGGTCGAGTGCCTCCGGGTCGCACCAGGCGTTGAACTCGGCGTAGCGCGTCGTGTTGCCCTGCGCCGCGATGTTGCCGATCATCGCGACGTGACGGGCCACCTTGGCCCGCACCAGGTCCGGGTCGCTGCGCAGCGCCAGCGCGAGGCTCGTCATCGGTCCGAGCGTCACGAGCGTGACGGGCTGGCGCTGGTCCGCGAGCAGACGCTCGAGCGATTTCACGAAATCGAGGATCACCCCCGCCGGAGGGAGGGCGGCGTACCCGAGCCCCGAGTCGCCGTGGGTCTCGTGGGCCGTCGCGAGCGGTCGCTTGAGCGGTCGCCGCGCCCCCACGCCGAGCGTGATTCGCTTCCCGGCGCGACGCATGATCTCGACGGCGTTGCGGTACGCATTCTCAACCACGGTGTTGCCGTAGGAGACGGTGACGCCCCGCACGTCCAGCTCCGGCGACGCGAGCGCCAGGAGCAGCGCCAGCATGTCGTCGATGCCGGGATCGGTGTCGATTACTACGGGGAGCGGGGAGCCGGGAGCGGTCTGTGCGTTCACTGCTCAAGGCTAGGGAGCACGCGCCTCGTTCGCAATAGTCTCACGCAGTGTCCGGAACTCGTCCGCTCCGCCGAATCCGAAGATGCGCTCGATGACGCGGCCGCGCCGGTCGAGCAGCACCGAGTAGGGCAGCCCACGGTAGTGGTAGGTCTGCTTCATCCGGCCGCCGCCCACGAGGATGGGGAAGGGCGGCCGGAACTGCTGCACGAACGCGCGCATCTTCCCGCGGTCCACGTCGTCCGAGATGGCCGCGATCTCGAAGTCCCGGCGGTCGAAGTCGCGATACAGCTCGGCCATGTGCGGGAACTCCTCGCGGCAGGGATCGCACCACGAAGCCCAAAAGTTGACGAGCGTCACCTTCCCGGCGAACCGGGAGAGCGTGACCGTGTCGCCGCCCAGGTCGGGGAGCGCGAACGCGGGGGCGAACGGCTCGCGCGCCACTGCGGGGGCCGCGGGCGCCGCGCCGAGCAGCGAGTCGCCGTCGAACGTGGCGAGCACGCCCCCCCCCGCGGCGCTCACCGCCACCGCCGTCTCGCGAGGGGCCAGATGCCGCGTCGCAACGATCGCGCCGGTCGCCGTGTCCAGCACGTCTACGCGCAGCCTGGTCGCCGCAGAATCGTCCGCGCCGAGGGCGTACAGGCGGCCGTCGGGCCCGAGGGCGAGCGCCACGTTCACGAGCGCCTTCGCGAGCCGCAGCTCCTTTCCGCGCGCGGGGAGGAACACCGGCTCGGATTCCTTGGACATCAGGCCGCGCCGCGTGGTCCAGCCCGGTGCGCCGCTGGGCGCGTACTTGCGGATCTCGTCCCGCACCAGCGGTGCATAGTACACCGAGCCGTCCGGTCCCACCGCGACGGCGCCGGCGTTGACGAGGTGCGTGAGGAGGGGAATGGCGGGCACCCGGATCGTGGCGAGCCCTTCTACGGGGTGGCCCAGCGTGTCGAGCACGCGTAGCAGGGGAGCCGTGTCGGGCTCGGGGGAGCCGAGCTCGGGGACGTAGTAGGGCGAGCGCGCCGCCACGATCCTCCCCGCGCTCGCGGCGTACAGCGATGCCACGTCCGGGCTGTCCCACTCGCGCACCGGTCGGCCCGCGGTGTCGAGCACTACTCCCTCGCCGGTGCGTTCGGTGACGAGCAGCCGGCCGCCGGGCAGCGCGGCCACCGCCATCGGCGTGCCGAGTCGGGGGCTCGTGAGCCGCCGGGCGAGATGGAGCTGCCGGTCGAACGCGACCAACCGGCTGCGCTCGGGATCGGGCGCCCAGGAAAGGCCGTCTACAGAGGCCGCCGGCGAGCGGCCGAGGAAGAGGAGGGTGAATCCGCTGGGCGCCCGGGATCCGCAGGCGAGGAGCGCCGCGGACAGCACCGCGGCGCCCCCCCCCAGCGTGCGGCGCATCAGGTCGCGGCCGAGACCGTCTTGATCTCGATCGTGTGGAGACCGCTCACCATGCGGTGCATCCCCGTCACCTTCACCTTGGCTTCGATGAACTGCTCGAGCTTCGAGTTCTGCGGATCGCCCGGCTTGGAGCTCACCGGGACGTAGATCGTCCCGTCGCTCGACAGGACGCCGAGCGGCACGCCGGCTTTGGCGCACGCCTGCGCGCATGCCTTGTGGCCGGCGCCGGACGCGCCGTTCGTCGTGAAGCAGTTCAGGTCGACCACCTGGCCGGTGATCGTCATCTCGTTGCCTGCGGTAGCCGCGTGGCCCTGCGCCGCGAGGGGCAGCGCGCACAGCGCCAGCACGGCCGTACAGGCGAGCACCCGCTTCAACATCGTCGCAACCTCCTGGTTCGAGGACTCTGAATAACGAACGCACTCCCGTGTACCATACGCTCCGGTCCGCGGTTCCAGATTGGGGTATATTGGGCGCCATGAGCGAGGCCTATCGCGCGCTGCTCGAAGCGTTTGGCCGGGGCTGGGAGCGGGGGGACGTGGACGCGATCGCCTCCGTGTTCGCGCCCGACGCCGTGTTCCTGGCCACCCCCTTCAGCGACAAGAGCGTCGGCATCGATGCCATCCGCGACTACTGGAAGGACGTCCCCCTGAACCAGGCGGAGGTCACGTTCCGGTCGGGAGAGCTGTACGAGGCGGGGCCCTGGTTCGCCACCGAGTTCCGCTGCACCTATCGCCGCCGCCGCACCGGCGACTGGGTGGACGCCCGCGGCGCGATGTTCTGCGAGACGAAAGACGGCAAAGTCGCGGAAATGAGGATGTACTGGCATCGCTACCCGTAAGCGCATCCACCTCGGCACCCAGGGCTGGGACTATGCCGCCTGGGTCGGCCCCTTCTATCCGCCCGGCACGAAGCAGCATGACCTTCTCACGTTCTATGGCAGGGCGTTCGACACCGTCGAGGTGGACTCGACCTACCACGCGACGCCCGCCGAGCACGTCGTCCTGGGCTGGGCCGAGAAGGTCCCACCCGGGTTTCACTTCGCGCTGAAGCTGCCGCAGGAGCTGACGCCCGAGGCGCGGCCGGTGGACGGGGCGGCGCTCGGCACGTTCGCCGAGCGCGCGCTGCTGCTCGGCGACAAGCTCGGGCCCGTGCTCGTGCAGCTCGGCCCCGAGTTCGCGCCCGCGAGCTGGGACGCGATCGCGGCGTTTCTGGCGGCGCTGCCCGCGGGCCCGCGCTGGGCCATCGAGTTCCGCCACCGCGGCTGGTTCGGGCCCAAGCTGCTCGCCCTGCTCGAGAAGCACCGCGTCGCGCTGGCGCTCGTCGAGGGGCGCGGGCTCGCGCGCGAGCGGGTGATCGACCTCGCGATCCGTCCCACCGCCGACTTCGCGTACGTCCGGTGGATGGCCACGGGCGGGGGTGCCAGGATCGAGGACTTCTCCCGGGTGCAGGTGAACCGCGATCGCGAGCTCTCGGCGTGGGCGGTGGCGCTCGCCGCGCTCGCCGCGCGCGTCACCGAGGTGTACGGCTACTTCGGCAACCACTTTCAGGGACACGCGCCCGCGAGCGTGCGGGAGATGCAGCGGCTCATCGGGCTGCGCCCGGTGGAGCCGGGCGAGCTCGGCGCGCAGCCCAGTCTGTTCTAAATCCCCTGCCGGCTGCGCACGTACTCGAGCGCCTGCGCCATCAGCTCGGCGCTCCGCATGCCGACGCGCATCGCCGCCGTGACCGCGTCCTCCTCCTCCATCCCCTGCTCGAGCATGAAGTAGGGGATGAGCGCCACGCCGACCCGGTTGCCCAAGTCGATCACCACCTCGCCCCCCGCGCGCTTCAGGGCGGCGAGATGCTCGAGCGTGGGCTGGCCGCCCGTCACGATGCCGTGAATCGGCTCGCACGCGTTGGGCACGCCGTCGATGGCGTCGAGCAGTTGGCTCATCGGAGACACCGGGGCTAGCTTTCCCCGCACAATCTAGCGCATCCCGACGCGTATGCCCTCCGCCCGCCGCCCCTCGCTCCGCGCGCACTTGAAGCCTCGTCACAAGCTGTGGCTCAACTGGGACGGGGCGTTCCTCATGGGGCCGCGGTACCTGCGGTTTCTCGACGCCGTCGATCGCACCGGCACGATTCGCGCGGCCGGGCGGGAGGTGGGCTGGAGCTATCGCACCTGCCTGAACCGCATCCGCGAGATGGAGCGGGTGCTCGGCGCGAAGGTGCTGGCCACGTCGCGCGGCGGCCCGAGCGGCGGCGGCAGCGCCAAGCTCACCGTGGAGGCGCGGCGCCTCGTGAAGCTGTTCGCGCATTGGCGGCGCGAAGCGCTGCGCTTGAGCGACGTCGCGTTTCGAAGGGTTTTGCGCCGATAGGCACGATATTGCCTATCGGCCGTCACGCCCACGCGCTTGCGGGCCCAGACTCCCGCTCCCGTCTCGACGACGCCGCGGCTCACCGGCTACCTCCAGCCCCGCTTCCAGGCCGTGGGAGACTCGGCGTCGTTCTTCCTGCGGCGTGCGCGCTTCGCCCTGGAGGGCGCGATTACGCCGTGGGCGTCCTATCGCGCCCAGGTGGAGATGCGCACCATCGGCGCGCCCGCCACGCCGCCCTCGTCTCCCCTCACGCTCTCGGCCACCGATCTGTGGATCAAGGTGAATCACCAGCGGTGGGGCGGTACCGTGGGACAGTTTCGCGTCCCGTTTTCCCTCGAGTCGCTGCTCAGTTCCACGACTCTGGAGACGACCGAGCGCTCGCGCATCGTCAACGCGGCGAAGCGTGACATCGGCGCGCAGTTCGAGGGGCACACCGACCGCCTCGCGATCCAGTTCGCGGTGGTGAACGGCGAGGGGCCGAACCGCGCCAGCAATCCGGACAACCGCATGGCGTACTTGGCCCGGGCCGTAGTCACGCCGGTCAAGGGGCTCGACGTGGGAGGCGCCTACGAGGGCTACAGCGATTCGACCGGGGTGGACGGGCAGGCGGTATATCGGGGGACCCGCTGGACGGCCCGCGCCGAATACATCCGCGAGCACAACCGTAGGACGGGCGTCCACACGACCGGCTGGTACGTCCTCGCGGCCTACAGCGCGGTCCCGCAACGCCTCCAGCTCGTGGGGCGCGCGCAGCAGTTCGATCCGAGCGATCAGGTCGCGACCGATCGCTTGACCGGCTACCTGCTCGGACTCCAGTACTTCTTCCGCGGCGACAACTTCGATGATGGCTGACTACGAGGTCTTTCGGGAGCAGGTGGTCCAGCTGAAAAACAACCGCGGCGTGGTGCAGGTGCAGGTGCGGTGGTGATGCAGGCGGTTAGGCGGTTAGGCGGTTGGGCGGTTAGTCTTGCCACGGCAGTTCTAACCGCCTATCCGTCTAACCGCCTATCCGCCCAGTCTCACGAAGTCCTCCTCGCCACGACGACCAGCACCCGCGACGCCGGCCTGCTTGACTCGCTCCTCCCCGTGTTCGAGCGCCAAACCGGCTACCGCGTGAAGGTCATTGCCGTGGGCAGCGGGCAGGCGCTCGCGATGGGGCGGCGCGGCGATGCCGACGTCGTGTTGTCGCACGCCCCCGAAGCGGAGCGCGTGCTCGTGGACTCGGGCTACTTCGTCCGCCGCCGGCTGGTGATGCACAACG
>WNGH01008814.1_pt1 | contig 14177 bp, 6 predicted proteins | sample 5400631 | NCBI WGS metagenome assembly WNGH01 (sample SAMN13153373, study PRJNA577476) | soil metagenome | isolation source: 115 cm soil or saprolite under Garry oak tree replicate 1 | place: USA:California | collected 2016-06-15
TGTAGCTAGCGCCTGTTCCAGTCGCTGGAGTCCCAGTACTCCTCCAAGCGATCGTGTAAGGAGCGGTCCCACCTGTCGGCGAAGCAGTACATGTAACTGGTTTACCGGCCGTTGCCGTTCCACAGCTACCATTATCGACAATCGGCTGACCAGCAACCGAGACAGATATCGTCTGTACCGTAAACTTGCTATTAGCATCCGTGACGTTTAATGTGACGCTGAAGGTACCCTTCGTAGCGAACGTTGTCGTGTAGCTAGCGCCTGTTCCAGTCGCTGGACTACCGGTGCTCCTCCACGTTATCGTGTAAGGAGTCGTTCCGCCCGTCGGAGACGCGGTACAAGTAACAGGCTTGCCAGCAGTCGCAGCTCCACAGCTTCCATTGTCAACGATGGGCTGACCGGCAACGCTGACAGATATGGTCTGAACTGTGAACTTGCGGTTCGCGTCTGTCACGTTGAGCGTGACAGAGAAAGTTCCTTTCGTGGCAAAGGTTGTCGTGTAACTTGTGCCTGTTCCGGTCGCTGGAGTGCCAGTGCTTCTCCACGCAATCGTGTAGGGAGTCGTACCACCTGTAGGAGCAGCCGTACAAGTGACAGGCTCGCATCAGTTACGTTGAGCGTGACAGAGAAGGTTCCCTTCGTAGCGAATGTCGTAGTGTAGCTCGCGCCAGTTCCAGTCGCCGGAATACCAGTGCTCCTCCATGTTATGGTGTAGGGAGCCGTTCCACCGGTTGGTGCCGCAGTGCATGTAACAGGCTTGCCTGCAGTAGCAGCACCACAGCTACCATTATCGACAATGGGCTGACCAGCAACGACAACGGAGAGGGTCTGGACCGTGAACTTGCGGTTCGCATCGGTGACGTTTAGTGTGACGCTAAACGTTCCCTTCGTTGCGAACGTTGTCGTGTAGCTAGCGCCTGTTCCAGTCGCTGGAGTCCCAGTACTCCTCCAAGCGATCGTGTAAGGAGCGGTCCCACCTGTCGGCGAAGCAGTACATGTAACTGGTTTACCGGCCGTTGCCGTTCCACAGCTACCATTATCGACGCCCGGTCTGTTACTGTTGCGTTGATGTTGAAGGTGCCCTTTGCAGAGTATGTTACGGTGAAGCTTGTAACGTTCCCAGCAGAAGCAGGACTACCACCTGGTGCACTCCAGCTGAAGGTGTAGGGTGGCGTTCCACCACTAGCCGAAGCCGTGCAAGCAACAGGCTTCCCCACCGTTCCAGTATTAGCGCCTCCAGCACAGCTCGCGGTAATCTGAAGCGCAGCCCCAATACTGACAACGATGATCTTACTGGCATGCTGGTTGTTAGTGTCGGTAGCGGTCACGTTGATGCTCTTGTTCCCAGTTGTACTGTAGCTGGTTGTGAAGGTCGGGCCTGTTCCACTCGATGGTGTTCCTCCAGGTGCAGACCAGGCGAATGTGATCGGTGACGTACCACCAGTGGCCGATACGGTGCAGTTGACAGGACTGTTCACATTCGCATTGTTACAGCTGGCAGTTATCACAATCGGCTGAGCCGTAACCGAGACAGATACCGTCTGTACCGTAAACTTCCTATTAGCATCCGTAACGTTCAATGTGACACTGAAGGTTCCCTTGGTTGCGAATGTCGTAGTGTAGCTGGCGCCAGTTCCAGTCGCTGGAGTTCCAGTACTCCTCCATGATATCGTGTAAGGCGTAGTGCCTCCAGTCGGAGACGCAGTACACGTGACAGGCTTGCCAGCGCTTGCAACTCCACAGCTACCATTATCGACAATCGGCTGACCAGCGACAACAACGGAGATTGTCTGTACCGTGAACTTGGCATTAACATCCGTGACGTTCAATGTGACACTGAAGGTTCCCTTGGTTGCGAATGTCGTAGTGTAGCTGGCGCCAGTTCCAGTCGCTGGACTACCAGTGCTACTCCATCTAATCGTGTAAGGAGTAGTTCCGCCGGTAGGCGAGGCAGTACAAGTGACAGGCTTGCCCGCTGTTGCAGCTCCACAGCTGCCATTATCGACAATGGGCTGTGCTGCCACTGCCACCGTGATCGTCTGGACTGTGAACTTGCGGTTCGCATCAGTCACGTTCAGAGTTACGCTGAATGACCCCTTGGTTGCGAAGGTCGTCGTATAGCTGGTGCCTGAGCCAGTGGCTGGAGTTCCCGTACTTCTCCATGTAATCGTGTATGGAGTGGTCCCTCCGGTCGGCGCAGCATTACAAGTGACTGGTTTACCTGCGGTAGCAGCTCCACAGCTACCATTATCGACAATTGGTTGACCAGCTACGACAACAGAGATCGTCTGGACTGTGAACTTGCGGTTCGCATCAGTAACGTTCAGAGTGACGCTGAACGTACCCTTTGCAGCGAAGGTCGTAGTGTAGCTAGCACCTGTGCCTGTGGCCGGAGAACCAGTGCTAGCCCAAGTGATCGTGTATGGAGTCGTACCACCGGTTGGCGCAGCATTACACGTGACCGGCTTACCAGCAGTGGCGGCTCCACAGCTGCCATTGTCAACGATTGGTTGACCAGCAACAACAACGGAGATAGTCTGGACCGTGAACTTGCGGTTCGCATCAGTGACGTTGAGGGTTACGCTAAACGTGCCCTTTGTAGCGAATGTTGTAGTGTAGCTGGCGCCGGTTCCAGTGGCTGGAGTCCCAGTGCTCCTCCATGTTATCGTATACGGAGCGGTTCCTCCTGTCGGAGCAGCGTTGCAAGTGACAGGCTTGCCTGCCGTGGCGGTTCCACAGCTGCCATTGTCAACAATCGGCTGGCCCGTAATCGTGACCGGGATGAGTACCGATGACTTTCCAGTCGGTGTCGCGCGATCTGTTACCGTCGCGTTGATGTTGAACGTGCCCTTCGCAGAGTATGTCACGGTGAAGCTTGTAACGTTCCCAGCAGAAGCAGGACTACCACCCGGAGCAGACCAGCTGAACGTGTACGGAGGTGTTCCGCCCGTGGCCGATGCGCTGCAAGCAACAGGCTTGCCAACTGTCCCAGTATTAGCGCCTCCAGCACAGCTGGCTGTGATCTGAAGCGCAGCCCCAATGCTGACAACGATGATCTTACTGGCATGCTGGTTGTTAGTGTCGGTAGCGGTCACGTTGATGCTCTTGTTCCCAGTGGTACCGTAGCTAGTTGTGAACGTTGGGCCTGTTCCACTCGATGGTGTTCCTCCAGGTGCAGACCAGGCGAATGTGATCGGTGATGTACCACCAGTGGCCGATGCGGTGCAGTTGACAGGACTGTTCACATTCGCATTATTACAGCTCGCAGTAACAACAATCGGCTGAGCCGTAACCGAGACAGATATTGTCTGTACTGTAAACTTGCTATTAGCATCCGTAACGTTCAAAGTGACACTGAAGGTACCCTTCGTCGCGAACGTTGTCGTGTAGCTAGCGCCTGTTCCAGTCGCTGGACTACCGGTGCTCCTCCACGTTATCGTGTATGGGGTCGTACCACCAGTGGGTGCAGCATTACACGTGACTGGTTTGCCTGCGGTAGCCGTTCCACAGCTGCCATTGTCAACGATTGGTTGACCAGCAACGACAACAGAGATCGTCTGGACTGTGAACTTGCGGTTCGCATCAGTAACGTTCAGAGTGACGCTGAAGGTTCCCTTTGTCGCGAATGTCGTAGTGTAGCTGGTGCCGGTTCCGGTCGCTGGACTACCGGTGCTCCTCCACGTTATCGTGTATGGGGTCGTACCACCAGTGGGTGCAGCATTACACGTGACTGGTTTGCCTGCGGTAGCCGTTCCACAGCTGCCATTATCAACAATCGGCTGACCACCAACGACCACGGTGATTGTCTGGACCGTGAACTTTCGGTTTGCATCAGTCACGTTGAGGGTCACAGTGAAACTGCCTTTGGTCGCGAATGTGGTCGTGTAGCTCGCACCCGTTCCAGTGCCTGGGCTACCACTGCTTGCCCAGGTGATCGTGTATGGTCCTGTCCCGCCTGTCGGAGAGGCAGTGCAAGTGACCGGCTTGCCCGCGGTAGCCGTTCCACAGCTACCGTTGTCAACAATCGGTTGACCGTTGATTGTTACGAGTATGAGCTGGAATACAGTCTTACCCGTAGAATCAGTTAGAGTTGCGTTGACCGTGAACGTGCCCTTGGTCGCGTACATTACGGTAAAGGTCGTCTGGTTGCCGGCAGTGGCGGGGCTTCCGCCCGGGGCCTTCCAACCGAACGTGTACGGCTTAGTTCCGCCTGACGCGGCAGAGGTGCAGGTGATTGGTTTGCCTACCGTTCCGGTGTTAGTTCCGCAGTTCGCGGTTATTGTAAGAGGCGCTGCTCCAGATACTGTAACTGGGAAGGTTCCCAAGCTACCTTGGTGAGAGCCGTCACCATTGTATACGCCCGTGATCGTGTGAGTACCAGTTCCCACCGCAGTGGCATTGTAGGTGGCAGAGCAGGTCGCTGCGTTGAGCGTGGCTCCCGAGGCGAGAATGCAGCTCGTCGGGTTGAATATGCCGGATCCGCTGGACTGGAAGCTAACGCTGCCCGAGGGTTTTACAGCGCCAGACGCTGCGGGGTCCGTAACCGTTGCGGTGCAAGTCGTGAGCGTGTTGACACTGATGGAAGATGGGGAGCAAGAGACACCGGTGGTACTTGTGTGAGCTGCCATGTTGGAGAAACTCGTGCTGACGAGGACAACTGGAATGTTCGTCGATGTAACTCCGTCGATGTCCGTGAGGGAAGATCCGGAAACTCCTGGCGCGCTCGCAACGTTCTGGATTGTGAACCCGGACGAGAATCCTGTGACGAGAAACTCTACAACCATTGAAGTCATATTCAGAGCAGGAGGATTTCCAAAACCAGGAATCCCAGCCGGAGGTCCGAAGTAGTTCCCTGGACAAGTAGCCCCGCCAGTCCGAACTGGGTCGAAATAGTTCGGATCGCACCCTATACCAGTATCGGAATTAGATGGCGGACCCTGACTACAAAGACTACTCGAAGATATCTTACCATTCGCGTTATCTGGAGAAATAGTATCCAGCGGACTTCCGCCAGAAGCCTGGCAGTAAGCATCTACAGCGAACGTATAATGTCCGGCAACCGGGGACGCGCACGTGGTTGGCGAATTCACACAGAACGCGTCGAACTGGCCTGGAAGAGTAGCTCCGCAGGGAGTAACGGTACATAGTGCCTGCAGAACAGATGGATTGAACGTGTAAATTATCTGCTGAGCCATAACATCCTGTTCGCTGCCATCGGCAAGAATGCCACCAACGTTAACGAGCTTGCCCTTAACTTCGACAACACCCTGCAGGGTCGTGCAAGCAACGGCCCCACAGTTATCAGTCTGGGCGAACTTGATGTGAAGGTCGGTGCAAGTTGCGAAGTTGACATTAGTGCATGTTGGTGTCGCACCAGTCACATGGATAAAGGTGGTAAGAGTAGTAGGAGCTCCATATAGAAAAACACGCCCGGCCACGGAGGTGTTCGTCGCCGGAGAATAGAAGATGGGGTCAGACGCAGTCCAGTGGCAGGTCGCAAAATTCGCAGAAGTGCAGGTCGCGTCACGCCACTTGAGACCGGTATCGTAGGCCAGATGGGTGCCAACTGGAGGCGAAGCGCCTACGATCACTGAGTCGCCGGCATTGAAGAGGCCGTCATTATTGGCATCATAAACGACGCTCTCAAAGGGCAGAATACTAGTACTGGTGCAGTTTGGTAGAACGGGAATCAAACTTTGACAGGTAAGAACGATCTGAGCGCGGTTCGCTGGAATATTCATATTGAGACTAACAAGAATGAATTGAGTAGGATTCGCCTGACCGGTAGGGGTGATCGTGACGTTAATATCCCCACCCGGCGGAAAAGCCGTCGTCAGATCGGGGTTAGAAACACTCAGCGCAACATGCGCGCTCCGCGTAGTCGTTGTCGATATTGAAGTGCTATTCAGAGCAAAAATCACGGAACCACTCGGCGGATTAGTAGTCGAGGCCACCGCGGCGAGAGTGGCACTCTGAGCAACAGTACTATTACTAAATGTGAGGACAGATGTTGACGTAGAACCTCCCAGGTTAACAACTAGCGGGTTCGGGTTGGCAGTAACGGCAAATGCCGGTTGAGCATGAACCACGACGGGCGAAAGGGGCAATAATCCTCCTGGTGCCAAGAGAGATACAGTGCCCAGGATTGATAGTAAAGTCACTACTACGACAAGGAGGGCTCTTAACTTCAAACTACGTCCTCGAACACTTTCGCACCGGACTACCGCATAAAAGCCTTCCTACCACACATGCCTACCACAGCAACCCGGATATATCGAAGGCTAACGGGTGCAATCTCCAGTGACTGACGTCAAAGAACGAGGCCGAGACCCGTTCGCGACAGGACCGAGACTCCTTACCAGGACCCTTCCTTATCGCGATAAGCTCCCGATACGCTGAAACAGAAACAACGAACCCAATTCAAGAGTTTCTCGAAAAGATCTGTTCCAAGAACTTTCGGCCACAACCCGTTCAAGTTCAGTGCGACTCGGTCGACCACCAGCATCTCCATGAGCGTGATGAGAGGAAGATACTGGACTTAGACCTCGTCTAGCCAGAACACCAAACAGGTTGAGAGCCCACACTTTCGCATTTTAGAGGTTCCACTCGTCGATTCCGATGACCTCTTGCGGAGTTACGATTCACCAATCCCCCTTCAGATCCCGCCTAGACATCGCATACAACCCATTGCTAGACTGGCGTTTGACTCTAGGCGATTCCTAAGGAGAAACAAAACTGGAAACGTTATTATGAGAACCAAGTAGAAAGATGTCTCTAGGAGCAACTGCCCGGTGCAGGCAATCGAACATTAGAAGAATAGCACTTGCACTCTTCATATCATCCCTCCTCATCCTAACCTGTCCCAGCCCCAGCAGAGCCCAGACCCTCGCACACCCACCCATCCTCATAGTAGGAGACCAAAGCTTCACTCCGGACAATGGAGTCACGAATGGAAACGGAACACTTCAGGCACCATACATCATCGAGAACTGGGAAATAACCAGCGACACAACAGCGGGCATCGAGATCATGAATACAAACAGTTATTTTGTCATAAGAGACGTTTTCATTCACCCCTCCCATATCACCCCGGATAGCTCCGGCATCCTACTCCAAAACACTCTCAACGGGCGAGTTGAGAACAGCCGAATAGCCAACTTCACCTATGGTGTGCAGCTCTCCCTCGCGTCCCAAGACTCGATCACTTCCAACAGAATATGGAACAACACCTACGGCGTATATATGACCGGATCGGCCGACGTCATCGCAAACAACCAGATCTACAACAACACAAAGTACGCGGTCTGGGCAACCAGCACCTTCAACAGCATCTTCACCGGCAACGTGGCCTCAAACAATGGAGACCAAGCGGACGGCGAAGGCTTCGTCATAGGAGTCAGCTCCAACAACACATTCGAGAACAACACAGTCTCAAGCAACACCTTCTACGGGTTCAGAACAATATTCTCCACGAACAATATTTTCAGAAACAATAATATTTCAAAGAACCAGTTCGGCATGATCTTCACAGGCAGCTCCAAAAACTTAGCATTGAACAACTCGATCACTAGGAACGACTTCGGTATCGGGCTTGAGAATGTCGGATCCCAACTACAACAGTCCAACAACAACGTCACCACGAACAGAATCACTGGAAACGGATTTGGAATCTACGCAGTCAACAGCACCAGAAACACGATCTACAACAACTACCTAAACAACACCAACAACGCCTCCGACGATTCCTCGCAAAACTCCTGGAACATAACCAAGACTTTGCGCACAAACATTCTCGGAGGACCATTCCAGGGAGGCAACTTCTACTCAGACTATACAGGAACCGACCCAGATGCGGACGGGTTCGGAGACACACCCTATATCTTGCTCGGAGGTCAGTCCACCCAAGATATACTCCCCCTCGTCCGAAACCAGCCCAGCCTCGTCCATGATGTCGCCGCAACAAGCGTCAAGGCGCAACCCACTTCTGCCAGAGTGGGAACTACAATCAGCATCACAACAGCGGTTTTCAATGAAGGAACAGTAGCCGAATCGTTCACGGCCTCCCTCTACTACAACCTGACACTCATCGCAACGAAAAACGTGAACCTGCCAGCATTGACTGGCACTTCGATCAGTCAACCCTGGAATACAAGCGGACTCGCGGCGGGAACATATTTGCTCACCGCCAACGCTAGCATTGTACCCGGAGAAATCGATACGGCCAACAACATATCACCACCAGCCATCGTCAGCCTCACCCTGAACCAGCCGCCATTCGCCAAGTTCACAGCGAATCCTTCGACCACCCTACCGGGAGAGAGAATAACCCTCGACGCCTCCCAGAGCTATGACCTAGACGGAACAATCATCGCATACGCATGGGAGTATGGTGATGGATCACCAACAGACTCAGGAGCGACACCATTCCACTCCTACTCGACCGCGGGAACCTACAGCATAATCCTGACAGTAACCGATAACGAAGGAGCCGCCACTAGCACATCCGAGGAAGTGACGATACTTCCAGACGTACCAGGCATTCCAGAGAACCTTATCATAACCTCCACCAGCACCTTCGCCACTCTAACCTGGTCTCCACCCAGCAACACTGGAGGATCACCGATAGCAGGCTACAAGATCTACAGAGGCACGTCCCCCTCATCCCTCGAACTCATCGCGACCATAGGAAATACTACAAGCTACACTGACAGAACGGTGGCAGCGGGTCAGATCTTCTACTACCAAGTCACGGCAGTGAACTCCGATGGCAAGGAAAGCCCGAGCTCAACCACACAAGACGTACTGGTGCCCACCAACGATTCCGACCTGCCTAATAGTCTAGAGCCGTGGTACATCCTCACAGCAGCGATCGTGTTTGCTGGACTTGTGGGAGGAGTCTTCACAATTCGACGAAGAAACAAGAGATCGAATGTAACGACCAGAACGTCAGGTTGAGGGAACGAATCCTATGCTCGAGCGCGCAAAGAAAGAGAACAGGAGAAGATTGCCCAAGAAGACAGTCTTGGTCCTGTGCCTTCTCACGCTCTCAGGGGTGATACGCCTCACCCCTCCACTCGCGCACGCCAGCGCCAGTGGAAACATCATCACAAATCCAAGTTTTGAACAAGGCTTGGATCCACAGGGAATTCCTGTAGGCTGGGACCTAACCGGCTGTGAAGGTGTAGCAAACGCAAACGTTACTCTAGATCAGACCCACTGGGTCGACGGCATTCAATCCGCAAAGATCATTACTGGACCTGTTACCCCCACATACTGCCTCCCAGACAGCGGGCCTCGGTCCGTCGGATTCGTCCAGTTCCGCCAGTTCCTGACCCCGAACTATCCCAATCTAAGATTCTCAAACCTGACAGACAGTCCCTCAGGTTTCAGCTTCTGGTTCAACCTTCAACCGTACGGAGCAGGGATTGGAGGCTTCGAAGTGCGAATCTTTGGAACAGAATCAACAGACGAGCTTGACTATGTCTTCGATCCGGACCCCTCGCTAGGCACCTACACAAACTACACCGACCCAAGCCCAGGAGTACGAGCTCTGATCTTCCAGGGATACCAGCCCGGACAATGGTACCACTTCTCAAGAAACCTCCTAGCCGACTGGACGACGCTCAACCTCAACACCAACAACAACTTCACTATCCTTCAATTCCAAGGCTTCGCATCACAGATCGGCACACAACTCAAGTCAACAGTCTTCTGGCTGGATGATGTACGCGTCTACGCAGGATCACAGCCTCCACCCACTGGGACACACTGGACGATCTTCAATTTCACCGACACAAAAGGAAACATAGTAGATAGCAAGGTAAGATGGAAGATACTCGACTCAACAGGTCAAACAGTCACGTACATCCAAGGCCAGAACAGTCTCTCCACGGCACCGTATTGGGTGCAAGTGTACTACCAAGACTATTCCGCAACAACTCTGATTACGAGCGAGCAGATACATCTAGACACTAGGGTCACAATACCGCTTACGATGATTCCAAACAACTCGGTCATCGGAAATTATGTAGTTCTAAACAACCCGGTAGCCAATTTAACAGTCTACCATCCCAATAGCTCCGCACCCCAATTCATTGTTCGGGGAACAATAGGAACCGAATACGCCATGATTCTTGGAGTCGCAACGCAGCCGGCACTCATACAGGGAAACGGAATCGACCTCAGATCGGGAATAGACTGGACGTACGATCCAACAGTTTCCTTTACCCGCATACAGTTCTCCACGCTATCAGAGACAGAGAATGTCACGCTCTTCTTCAACGTCCCTCAACGACAGCCGCTCATAACATTCAACGACATAACCGGCACGGCTCTCAAGAGCCAGATAACTTTCCAGATTCTCGATTCACGAGGCGGCATAGTCCCATACTCGCCTGGAAGAAGCCTACTATGAAGGCTACAGAATATACAGGAGTCCTCTTGATACAGACCAGAGCACGCCAATCACGCTCGAAATGCTCCCCATAGGAGCCACCGGCAACAGCTATCTCGCCCTCAATTCCACCGTGACCGACCTCACCACCTCAGTGTCCAGTTCAAGGATCTCATTCCAAGTTGAAGGATCAGGACCTTATCTTATCGTAGTGAACGTCGACAAGAAACCTCTAAGGGTTGAGAAGGATGGGCTACTCATAGCCAGCTGGATATACAATGCCACGACAGGAACAGTTTCAATAGAGACAGCCACTCCCGGATCATTCCAATTGGTGCTGCGGGAGAGCGCATCTTACGATTATCTCTACATGGGAAGCGCTATCGCAACCGTCATTGCAGCCGGGGCGATAGGCATAGTCCTATGGAGAATGAGAATTCCAAAGAAACTACCTGCGGATCGATGAAGGAAAAAGACGCGCATAGTTATTAGAAACAGATGGTCATGATTGAATAGCCAACATAGAGGTCGTTAGATTTCCGATCTTTTCAGTTCGGCAGGATCGTCCTAATTCTTGCAATTTGCCTCTCTACCTTTTTTTCTCTTCCGGGATCGCTCGCCCTCACATCCCCAACCGTTCAGCCTTTAACACCGCTTGGTGCTGATTTTGTCTGGCTGCCAAAGTTCATCCTTATTGGAGATGCGGTGAACTTCACAGCGCTACCTTCAGGCGGGACGCCCCCTTACACGATCTCGTGGAACTTTGGCGACGGACAGACAGGCAGCGGACTAGTGGTCCTCCACTCATACAAGTCCCCTGCCAACTATACGGTAACGGTCACCGTAACGGACTCCGCCCTCGCGACGAGCTCGATGATCCACGGAGTCATAGTTCAATCGTGGCCCGTGAAGGTTTTCGGCTGGGTCGTCCCATGGAACATCACCGCCAATGATGGGATCAACGTATGGAACGTGACCTACCACGGAACTCTAGTAATTAGAGACGTGCGACTAGCGGCAGCCGAAGTCCTATACGCGGTCAATCCTACGGTCAACCAGCCCTTCTGCGGACCATTCTACGACGAACCATACAATGAGACGGGAGTAAAACTCGACGGCAACATATTCTACGAGAACTCGACAAACCCGCTAAACCCGAACTTCCAGATCCGAGCCGAGTACAGGCAAGGAGGATACGCCTACCAAGAAACCTACAGGTTCTATCCCAGCGGGAGATTCGACACCGAACTCACAATAGCACGAGGAGGATGCGCCTACGACCACATCTACGAGCCACACTGGCGATTCAACCTCGCAACCGGTAACACCACACAAGACCTCTTCAGCTCCTACACACCAAGCGGCACCTGGCAAGACCTCATCTGGGAAGGCAACTACACAGAGAACGGCTTCAAAGACCCAACGCACAGCAACTCTCAGTGGCGCTTTGGGGATGACGGCAGATACTACTACATTACCCAGACGATAGTCAGAGCCGACCTCGACCTCCCCTATACGCCCAGCAACATGATCCTAGTTCGCGCGAGACCGAACGAGATAGAAACATTCCATACAGAACTATGCGAGAATCCAAACACGAACCCGCCCACGCCCGACCCTGCCTATTGCCCGAGCCCACTCGCCTTCGTAAATGGCGAACTTTCCTTCAGAAGAGACATCGCCTTCTGGTACATCCCCCGAGTCTGGGACCACGGCCCAGTAAACGCCGCTCCGCCAAAAGACATCACCCTCTCCTTCTATCCATATGGAGCATGGCCATGAAGAGACCACGCATTCCCCTCTCATCCAATCGAGCAAAGATCATCACGGTTGTGATGCTCTTGCTTTCCGTCCTCACAGTATCCGTCCTGGCAATCACTTACCAGACATATCAAGCAGCCTCCTCAGCCTCTGCCTCAGGCCCCTTCGCTATCATCTGGGGTGACCCATACCTTCCCGCGAGTGTCGGACAAGGCACCGGCTGGGAAAGCTTCACAGTGAATGGAAACGTCGCTAAGTGGGCAAACGTCTCAGGATACTACATCTACACCACTTTCATACTCCAGGGAAGAGTACACGGGGAATGGTCCAGCGAAGGGAACGCCTACGTGTTGGACGCAAACCTCTCCCTGGCGAAGTACGAAAATTCCTACCAGAACATAATCGTTAACCCTTCCTCAGACTCGTTCACGGTCTCGTTCCTCGACTACACAGCGTCATTGACCGTCAATGGCGTTGCAGAGCACATTCATAGCGTTGCGGGAATGAAAGCCGCCGCGCCCGGCTACTTCTCACTCCAAGGACAAGACAGGTCTACAACATTCATCCTGTACGCCTCATCACTCGGGAATCCACAATTCGTCATAGAGTGGTCTCATAGCAGCCAGACAATCAACGGCATACAACTACCGGCCGCCGACCAGTTCAGCCAGACGGTCAGAATGACTTGGTGGGGCTGACCTCGCGTACGAATCAAGCGAATCGTAACACACAAGAACTCGATGAAAAATGACGACCGAAAAAACCCAGACACTTTGCATTCTCACTCTGCTTCTAGTAGGCTTCTTCGCTACTACCACCTCACTCCATCCTCCACTACAAGGAACCACATACGTCCCAGTTCCGAACGACCCCCTCGGACACTTTCAGGGAAACGGGATCCCAATAGGCATCTCCTGGACCGGCGATGGACAGAGGATTCCTAATCCATCATTTGAAACCGGCTCACTCTCTCCGTGGATCCAAACACAGTACAATGCGGCGGCGGGCTCGACTGCCACCATCACAACCCCCGGCTATGATGGAACAAAGAGCGCTCAGCTTACACTGCTCTCAGGGAATGTAACCTTCAACAGTTATCTCTACCTCCTGAGCGACTTCAGCCAGCAACCCGTTGGCTTCAGCTCTGGTTTGAGATTCCGGGCCGCAGCTCTCGTCCAGCAATTGACAGGTACAAGCCAGTACGATCGGGTCGAGACCAGCATCGCCCTCACAACTTCTACTGGCAATCTCAGATCGATTCACTACATCTTCGCTAGCGCCACCAGCGCGCCGGCAAATAGTACAGCAGACGAATACATTGTAGTGGGAACAGCCCCTACAGGGCAATGGGTAGCAATTGATAGAAGCGTCGCAGCAGATGCAGCCGCTGGCTTCCCAAACGATTATCCGAGCTTCGACTCCGTATCGCAGGTTACCCTTACCGGATTCGCTCAGACGGCGCCCGGAGCACCTAATCGGGATCCCCACATCAGATTCTGGGACAGCGTTGGTAACGGCGTCTGGCAGAGTGGAGAGTCAGTCATCTACGATACGAACCTCGATGGCAAGTACGAGACCGGCGAGCCGTCTATTGGAGGCTGCACAGATGGGACGGGCAGTCCGATAATCTGCTCCTTAGCCCCGCCGAATGGTACTTCGCTGGCAACGGACCCGAAAATCAAGTTCGTTGACCTCGATGGAAACGGCGTATGGGACCCCGGCGAGCCAATAGTCTGGGACCAGTTCAACACGAACATTGTCAACTATTATGACACGATCATAATCGGGCCCAAGCCGAATGCCGGGACGTTGTTGATGAAGATCATACAGAACCATACCAGTTCCCTATTCGACCGGATTGAACTCTACTCAAACACCGCTGGCGCGGACTGGATCAAGAACGGCGGATTCGAATCAGGCCTCGCAGGCTGGTACGAGAATTCCAGCTTCACCACTTCAACCACGACATTCCACTCTGGAACCCATAGCGCTCGCGGAAGCATAACCGACAGCTCTATCGAGA
>WNGH01017891.1_pt1 | contig 14177 bp, 11 predicted proteins | sample 5400631 | NCBI WGS metagenome assembly WNGH01 (sample SAMN13153373, study PRJNA577476) | soil metagenome | isolation source: 115 cm soil or saprolite under Garry oak tree replicate 1 | place: USA:California | collected 2016-06-15
TGATCGACCAAGGCCCGGAATGGCGGGCCTTCGACGTCGAGCAGGGCGAGAAGCGCGCGCGCACGGGCGCGCCGATGACCTACACGATCCACGACAAAGGCCTCTCGACGACGATCGGGTGGAAGAACAAGGACTCGTACGGCAAGTCGATCCCGACCCGCAATCGCGCCCAACTCTATCGGCTCCGGAAGTGGCAGAGGCGGATCCGGGTCAGCAACGCGACGGAGCGCAACCTGGCGTTCGCTCTGAGCGAGCTCGACCGGATGGCGAGTGGGATGGGACTGCCGAGGAACGTCCGCGAGACGGCCGCCATGGTGTACCGGAAGGCCGTGAACAAGAACCTGATCCGAGGGCGGTCGATCGAAGGCGTCGTGGCGGCGTCGCTGTACGCGGCGTGCCGCCAGTGCAACGTCCCAAGGACCCTGGACGAGATCGCGAATTCGTCCCGCGTGGGCCGCAAGGAGATCGGCCGGACGTATCGCTTCATGACCCGCGAGCTCAAGCTCAAACTGATGCCGACGAAGCCCCAGGACTACGTGTCCCGCTTCTGTTCGGAACTCAAGCTCACCGGCGAGGTCCAGTCGCGGGCGGTCGAGATTCTCAAAGAAGCGCAGGATAAGGAACTCACCTCGGGCCGTGGGCCCACGGGCGTCGCCGCGGCGGCGATCTACATCGCGTCGATCCTGTGCAACGAGCGCCGCACGCAGCGCGAGGTCGCCGACGTCGCCGGCGTGACCGAAGTCACGATCCGGAACCGCTACAAGGAACTCACGGAGAAGCTCGGCATCAAGGTGGAATTGTAAGCCGGTCCACCTCCGGAATCGCGCTTAGTTCGTTCCGCCGGTTCAGAGATCGTAGACCAGCGCGACGACACCGATCGACCAGCCGATGATCCCCGAGACGACGTAGACCAGTTCGAACGCTGGAATCGCGTACGGAAGGACGACGACAAACGCGAGGGCGAACAGGACCGCAGCGGACCAGATCGGCCACATCTCGGTCGTCTCCCGCGGCCGGATTCGGAGGCCCGCCCGGACGATGAGGATCGACGCCCCGACGGCCATGATGAGCTTCTCGCTGAAGACCGCCACGTTGGCCGGTTCCGAGCCCGTGGCGAGCACCAGCAGGTGATAGATTAGAATCCCGACGAGCACGACGAAACCGCCCGCGACGGACCACCGGAGAAGACTCCACCATCGCGTCGCCTCCACCCGATCCTGAATCCGTCGGTACAGAAGGAACGGAGAGGACAGGCGCAGCGCCACAGTCACGCCTGCGATCGGGACGAAATAGACCGGATCCGAGATCGCCGAGTTCACGAGGAGGACCGCGCCGATTCCGAGGGCCAGGATGAGGACGATGAGTGCGGCAAAGATTCGCCGGGACGCCGCGAACGTCCATGCATGCTGCAAGGCCGGAAGGAACGCCAGGAGGACCGAACCGGCGACGAGCATCGCCGCAAACACGTAGACGAGCTGGACTTCGGCGCCGGTCGCGATCGTCGATCCCTCCATCGAGCTTGCGGGTCAGGGGAGGCGGAGATTGCCCCGGATGATGGGGATCGATTGGCCTCCGACCCGCACGACCTTCGGTTTCCCGTCCTCCATCTCGACGCTCACCTCGATGCGGCTCGCGTGGTGGACCTCGATCCCCTGTTCGATCACGAAGGTCGGCCCGGGCAGCTTGCCGCGAGACGCGAGATACGCGCCGCACGCGCCGGCCGCGCTGCCGGTCGCCGGGTCCTCGATGCCGAGATCCGGGACGAAGCTCCGCGCGTGGACGGCCGCACCCGGTGTCTCGCCGCCGAGGGCGAAAACGTAGCAGACGACCTTCTCACCGAACTTCGAGAGGACCCTCCCCAGGGCCCGCATGTCCGGATCCAACCCCTTCACGAGGTCGACCGATCGGAGGGGAACTTGGAGGGACGGGATGCCGGTCGCCGCAATCTGGGGGACGAGACCCTTCAGGCCGACGACTTTCGTACGCACCCCGAGGGCCGATGCGAGCGGCTCGGCATTCTTGATCTCGGCCCCGAGGGATGGCTCGCCCTGAGTCATGATGACTTTCTTCACCTGCCCGCCTTCGCAGATCAATTCGAGCGGCAGCACGCCGATTTCGAGTTCCTGGTAGACGACCGATGACCCGTCGGGGTGAGGAACGAGGCCTTCCATCGCCGCGACGAACGCCGTGCCGATCGACGGATGGCCGGCGAACGGGATCTCGCCGCCCGGCGTGAAAATCCGGTTGCGGTAATGGGCCGCGGGATTCGTCGAAGGGAAGACGAACGTGGTCTCCGAGAGATTCATCTCGCGCGCGATGCCCGCCATCTCGACCGTCGAGAGGCCGGTCGCCCTCGGGAATACGGCGAGCGGATTCCCGGTGAGCGGCGTGTCCGTGAAGACGTCGACCCGCCAGAAATCAAAGAACCGCTCCGTCATCCGCGCGTCCTCGGGCGGCGCGCATGGGGATGCGCGCTCTTAATGGTCGTCCGACAGGTTTTTGCGCGCGCCGACCTTCCGACGCGGGGGGCATCGATCCCGACGCCGAGTTCGGCCGTCCGAGAGGACATCGCGATTCGTGACCGACGGGTCGCCGACCGAGTGCAGAAATTCCCGGAGTCGGTCATCCGCGAGATGACGCGGATCGCGGCGCTCCACGGCGCCGTGAACCTGGCCCAGGGCTACCCGGACTTCGAGCCGCCCCGGGAACTGACCGAGGCGGCGAAGCGCGCCCTCGACGGCGGATACAACCAATACTCGATCACGTGGGGCGCCCGCGAGTTGCGTGACGCGATCGCACGACGCGCCAAGGCCTTCAACGGAATCGACGCAGATCCGGAGTCCAACCTCGTCGTCACGTGCGGTTCGACCGAGGCGATGATGGCGGCGATGCTCTCGCTGATCAACGAGGGCGACGAAGCCGTGATCTTCGAGCCGTTCTACGAGAACTACGGGCCGGATGCGATCGTCAGCGGCGCGCGGCCGCGATACGTGCGCATGGAGTGGCCCGATTGGACCGTCGACGAGGAAGCGTTGAAAGCCGCGTTCACGGACCGCACCAAGGTCCTCATCCTGAACACGCCGAACAACCCGACCGGTAAGGTGTTCACGCGCGATGAGCTCCGGACGATCGCGGACCTCTGCACCGATCACGACGTCGTCGCGGTGACGGACGAGATCTACGAGCACATCGTCTTCGACGGCGCGCGCCACGTTTCGCTCGCGACGATCGGCGACATGGCGGACCGGACGATCACAATCAACGGCCTCTCGAAGACCTACAGCGCGACCGGATGGCGGATCGGCTGGGCCATCGCGCCGAAGACGCTCGCGAATGCGATGCGCCGGACCCACGACTTCCTGACCGTCGGCGCGCCGCATCCGCTTCAGATCGCTGCCGTCGCTGCTCTAGGCCTTCCGGAATCGTACTACGCGGAGTTGGCCCGCTCGTATCAGGCGAAACGGGACGTCTTCGTCCAGGGCCTGCGGGACGCCGGTCTCGACTGCCGGCCCCCTGGAGGGGCCTACTATGTGATGGCCGACTTCGAACGCTTCCCCTTCGACGACGACTGGGCGTTCGCGATGTACCTGGTCGAGCGGCTGCGGGTCGCGGTCGTCCCCGGCTCCTCGTTCTATGGCGACCCAGGTGACGGCCGACAGTACGTGCGGTTCATGTTCTCGAAACGAGAGGAGACGCTGCGAGAGGCGATCTCCCGGCTCGCCGATTTGCGGGACGTGCCCTGAGATGGCCGGAGACGCGGACATCGTCTTCGTCGACGGCAAGGTTTTCACCGCGTCCCGCGAGCGCCCGTGGGCGAAGGCGCTCGCGGTTCGGGGCGATCGATTGCTCGCCGTCGGCACATCGACGCAGGCAGAGCGATGGCGCGGTCGCGGCACGCGGCTCGTCGACCTCCGCGGAGCCGTCGTCGTCCCCGGTTTCGCCGACGGCCACGCGCACATGGCCGACTCCGCGGGAGAAAGGGGATGGACCCGGCTCGGAGGGACGCGCGACCTGGAGGACGCCCTCGCCCGACTCCGGAAGGCGGCCGCCTCAACACCGCGCGGGGGATGGGTCGTCGGGATCGACTGGGACGAGGCGAAATGGCCCGAGCGTCGATTCCTCGCTCGGGACGACCTCGACCGGGTCTCGACGGACCACGCGGTGGTCGCGCGCCGAATCGACTGCCACATTGGTTCGCTGAACTCGATGGCCCTCGAACGGGCGGCAGATCTCGTCGGGGAGCGGGGCTTCGACGTCGATGCGTCCGGCCGTCCGACGGGCATCTTGACGGAGGACGCATTTGCCGAGCTGCATCTGCGTCTTGAGGGAGGTGAGGCGGCGATCGGACGGGGCCTTCCGGCGATGGCACGGATGGCGCACCGCCTCGGGATTACATCGATCCACGATGTCGTGGGCCGTGCGGGCTTGAAGGCACACCAGGACGCCCAACGAGCCGGACGATCCCGCCTCCGGGTCTACGCGATGCCGAGGGATTCCCTCCTCCCCGCGCTGGTGGCGGGCGGACTCCACACCGGTTTCGGGAGCCCATGGCTTCGACTCGGTCCGATCAAGATCTTCGTGGACGGCTCCCTCGGCGCGTACACGGCTGCACTCGCCGCTCCATACGTGGGACATCCCGGGGAGAAAGGGATGCTCATCCACTCGCCGACGGAGCTTCGGTCGATCGTGATGACGGCACACGAGACCGGCTTCCAGACCGCGACCCATGCGATCGGGGACGCCGCGATTCGCCTCGTCGTCGAGACCCTCGAGGAGGTTCAGGATTCGGCGCCCCGCAAGGACGCGCGGCACCGGATCGAACACTACGAACTTCCGGACGCCGATGTTTTGCGGAGGACGAAAGCCGCGGGCATCGTGGCGTCGTGCCAGCCGAACTTCATTGGCCAATGGAGCGGCCCGGGGGACGTGTACGAAACCCGCCTCGGAGAAGCGCGGTCTGCGGCGAACAATCCGTTCCGAAAGATTCTGCGCGCCGGCATCCCGCTGTGCTTCGGATCCGACGGCATGCCGTACGGGCCGCTCTTCGGCATCCACTGGGCCGTGAACGGATTCTTTCCGGACCAGCGCATCACTCCGGAGGACGCGATTCGGGCCGCTAGCGCCGGGGGCGCCTATGCCAGCTTCTCGGAGAACGAGGCGGGAACGCTCGAGGCGGGCAAGCTCGCCGATTTCGTCGTCCTGCGCGGCGACCCGTTCGAAACTCCCGAGCGGATCGCGCAGCTGCGGATCGGGTCCACTTGGATCGGCGGCGAACGCGTCTACGCGGGATCGCCGAAGTCCTGACGGGTACGACGTCGACCAAAGTTCGGTCAGCGCAGTCCGCGTGAGTGGCTTCGCGTTGTTCAACCGCTCAAGGCCACGACCTGGGCCTTCAGCGCGCGATGTAGGCTGCCCCACACCTTCCCGTCCTTGCGTAGCTTGTTCTCGTAATTGTTCATCTCGGCCCACGACTCGAACGCGGCCTTCGTCTTCGCGTCGAATTTGCCAGAGTCTGGGCCTCGGTAGAGCCCAAGCGCCGCGAGACCCGCCTGGATCTCCCGCACGACGTCCGGCTTCAGAATAATCACGTCCTTCGGATCCTCTCGGGTCAGGAGAGTCAGGTCGTACACGTTGAAAATGCGGATGAGTTCCTCGATCGGGGCAGGATGATCGTCGACGCGAATGTCGATCCAGCGGTCGTTGAAGCCCGCATAGCCCCCTCCCTGACGGACGACCAGGAGGGCCGCGCTCTGCTGCCCTCGCTTGTCTCCGCCGGCGCGTTGTCCTGCACTGAGCGCCGCAAGGAGGCGGATCGGCAGGTCGCCCTCGGTCACCTCGAACGCCCGCGCCAATGCCTTCAGGACTTCCTCGCCCGCGAGGATGTTGCCCTGGGCGGCGAAGTTTCGGCCGAGGACATGGCCGGCCCACGGGAAGCACTCTTTCCCGGTATACGATGCGGCCCGGCCTCGCGCATCGACGACACCGATCTGGCGCTGCGCGGCCTCCTTGTCCTCGGTCACGAGCTTCTTCACGAGGTCCTTCGGCGCGATCCCCCGCTTCAACATCGAAAGGGCGTCGCGCCCGTACCCGGTGTTCGCGTAGGCCTGCGTCGAACGCGACGATGCTGAACGTGGACGGTCGCGCCCGGATCATGTGGCGGGAAACGAACGGACGCTATTTCGCCGTTTCCCCGAGCCCACAACGCTTATCCTCACCGCGAAGCTCCGCGACCCCGCCGATGCACGTCCTCCTCGATCTCTATGGGGTCCTGCTCGACCACGAGAAGATGTTTCGTGGATACCGTGAGCGACTCGCCGAGCTCTTGACGGCGCGTTTCGGAGGCGATCCGGACGTTTGGCGGCGCGCCCATGACGAGGCCTGGGTGACGTACGTGCAACGAGTGAACGCGGCCGACTGGGAGTCGCGAGGTTACGCCGACGTCGTCGACGACCTCGATGCTCGGCACCTGATGGAGATGTTCGACCGCGCCGGCGTCCGCGCGCCATCGACGGATGCGCTGTCCGTGTCGCGCGAACTCGAACGAGAGGCGATGGTTCGCGTCAACGCCCGGTACCCGGATGCGCGCACCGCGATCGAACGGCTTCGCGCGGCGGGCCACAAAGTCTACGTCGCGACGGGAGGGGGCGAGACCAACGATGCGGCACTCCGCGGGGCCGGCCTGACCGATCTGATCGACGGAATCTTCACGGGCCATTCGCAAAACGCGCAGAAAGGACAATCGCGGTATTGGCGCGACGTCCCGACCCAGCTCGGCACCAAACCCGAAGGCTGTGTCCTCGTCGACGATCGTCTGGATTACCTCGAGGCGGCGGCATCGGTCGGAATTCTCGCGCTGCTGTTGGACCGGAAAGGCGCGCACCGCCCCGAGGCGATGCCGCCATATGTGCAGGCGACGCTCCGGAACCTCGCGGGACTCCCGCACTGGGTCGAACTCCGGACCGTCCCAAAACGTCGTTGAGTCCGGACGGCCACCTGGGGGGAAGTGCCGGGAAAGCCAAGTATACCTCTACTTAGAGGTACGCTTCGTCCTACCGCGATCTGGAAATCAGGGCCTCACGCGTTCGAGCTTCACGTATCGCACGCCGGGCCCGACTTCTCCGAAGAGGATTTGCTTCTTGACCCCGTGTGCGAGTCGGACGGCCCGGCTGATTTCCGGCCAGGCCCCGCGGTGGCCCTTCGGCACCACATGGACGAGGTACTTCGCGTGATGGGTCTCCGGGTCGCCCTCGTACGCCCGGAAATGGGAGCCGTACTTGAAACCGGTCTTCGAGATCACCCCGCGGCTCGTCAGATCCTCGTACGCCTGGAGGCGCAGCTCGAAGTCCGGCTGGATCGCCTTCGCCTCCTTGATGAGCCGCGCCAGTCGGATCGGCCGATCCGAGTCCGCGTTGCGCACTTCGACGAGACCGGCTTTCAGCAGGTACGCCGTCTCGAGGAGACTGAGCTGCAACCGCCGGCCGACGATCTTCCCGAAGAAGCCGGCGTCGTGGAGCGTCTTCGCCTGGACCTCGTCGATCACGACCGCCCGGTCGCCGAGGAAGTGCACGACGACATCGGCCTTCCGAAGGGCCGTGGGCTGGTGCCCGCGTGGATGCGCCTCGCGGACGCTGTAGTACGTCAGATCGCTCTCTTCGTCCACGAGGCCGAGCAGGAGCGTCTTCCGGACCGCGGCCGCCTCGTCCGCGCGCCCGAGGAGTTCCGCCAGGTCGAAGACGGCACGCTCGCTCAAAGCGCGCACCCAATACTTGCTCGGGGTCTTCTTCGGCGCCCCGCCGCGGGGATATACCTGGAAATCGACGGGGCCGCTGCGGGCCTCGACGACGTAGCCGCGCGATCGCAGATCCCGATACACGAGGTATCGGATCTCGAAGGCGTCGATCGACGCGCTCGCGGCTCGGAATAGTTCTCGCGCAGAGACCGTCCTTCCGTGACGGCGGATCTCGAGGCGGCCTCCCTCGACGAGGTACACCGCCTCCAAGAGATTCAGCTCAAGGCCGCCCCCCGACCGAGGCGATCCGAAAAACCCGCGGTTGTAGACGCCGCTCGCCTCCGCCGGGTCCTCGACGATCACCCGGTCGTCGACGAGTTCCCCGGCCATGGGGCACGGCGAAGGCCAGGACCGCGATAAAGGGTTCGCCGGCGGGGCCGCGACCGCCAACGAGGGAAACCGTCTCCGTGGAATTTATATAGAAGTCCACACGATGAATGAGGGATGAAACGCGACCGGGTCCTCGAGGAGACGCGCCGGGGCCTCGCGAAGACGGGATTCTTCCTTTCGCGCCCACACGGGGAACGGGGGCTGTGCTTCGACTTCGTCGCACGTCGAGATGACACGCTCTTGATCGTCAAGGTCCTCCAGAACGTCGACGCGCTGAGCAAGGACACCGCGCGCGAACTGCTCGAGGTCGCGCGAATCCTCGAGGGATCTCCGCTCGTCGTTGGCGAACGGAGCGGGACCGGATCCCTGGAGGATGGCGTCATCTACACCCGGTTCGGCGTGTCGATCCTCTCCCGGAGGACGCTCGGCGAGTTCCTCGAAGAGGGCGTCCCTCCCTTCCTCTACTCCGCGCCCGGAGGGCTGTACGTGCGGCTCGACTCGGACGCCCTTCGCCGGCTGCGCGAAGAGCGACAGGTGTCGCTCGGCACCCTCGCGGACATCGCGGGCGTCACGCGCCGCACGATCCAGATGTACCTCGAGGGGATGTCCGCGACGATGGAGGTCGCGATGCGCCTCGAGGAGTTCCTGAACGAGTCGCTCGTCGTCCCCGTGGACCCGTTCGCCCTCCTGTCGGAGCCGGTGCGACCGGAAGAGCGATTGCCGCAGCTCGAGGGCTTCGAACGGGAGATGTTCGAGCGTCTCGAACGGCTGGGCTATCACGTCCTCCGGACGGTGCGGAGCCCCTTCGACGCGCTGTCGAAACACGAGGAGACGACGTTCCTCACTGGGATCGGAGAAGCGGACCGAGCGCTCGAGCGGAAGGCGGAAGTCGTGTCGAACCTGAGCCGCGTGGTCGAGAAAGACTCGGTCATGTTCGTCGAACGCGCCCGGGTTCGGATGAGCATCCGCGGCGTCCCGGTCATCGCGCGCGAGGAGCTGCGCCGCGCGAAAGATCGCGACGATGTCGAGGAGATGATCTCCGAGAGGAAGGGTTGATGGACGAGGTCCGCCTCGGCCTCACGTCCGTCACGATCCTCCCGGTCGTCCGCGGTCTGCCTTCGGAGATTGCGACCGTCGCAGACGCCATCCGGACCACAAACCCGAAGGTCGTCGCGTTGAGCATCGGCCCCGAGGAACTCCAGACATTGCGCGTCTACGATGGCGGCCCGTTGGAGCCGGAGAACTTCGAGGAAGAGATCTACGTCGCCGGACTCTCGGCGTGGGAACCGCCGGTGAAACCGCCGCCGTGCTTCACGGAGGCCGTGCGGATCGCGGACAAGCGAGGAACCCGCCTCGAAGCGCTCGACATGGACGAGGTCACGTACACGGAGAACTACGTCGATTCCATCTCCGGCCTCGAGGTCGTCTTCCAAGGGCGCCTGGAGCGGAGGCTCGCCAAGAAACGCTTCGATGCACGGACGCCGCAAGAGTTCGTCCTCGCATGGGACGCCGAGGTGAACGGCCCACCGGGCTTCGCGCGCCTTCAGGCGAGGCGGGAGGCGTTCATGGCCGCGCGTCTCCGCCAAGTCGCCGCCGAAGAATCGTCCGTGCTCGCGGTGATCGAAGTGGAGAGGACCCGGGGCGTCCTGGCCGCGTTGCGTTCCTAGCGCCCGACGTACTGCGACTTGCTCGCGTCGCCCAAGTCAATCGAGTAGACGTTCGCGCCAGGCGAATCGATGTTGATCGCGCTCGTCCAGGACGCGGCGTCTTGCTGGTTGGACCAGTACCACACGTTGATCGTCGTCCCCACGACGATGTCGTCCGGGCCATCTCCGTTCACGTCCCCGGCGCCAAGGGCATTGATGGGGTTCGCCGTCGAGCTCGCGGAGCTGCATCCCTGGGTCGAACCTGCGCCGGGCAACGTATTGCAAATGATGGTCCCCGTCGCCCCGAATCCCGTCAAGATGCGAACGGTCGTGCCGAACGCGATGGCGAGCTCCAGGCCCGACTGCGTGCTCGAGAAGTTCCCCATCTTGAGTGCGACGATCGACGAGGTCGCGGTGTAGAACGCGCCGGCCGGGGTCGTCAGACCGCCCGCGCTCCCGAGGTACTTGAACACGTTGCCGTTCGCCGTTCCGACGAAGATGTCGGAGAAGCCATCCCCATTCCGATCGTCGGCGTCGATCGCGTTCACCTGGCTCGCGTCTCCCGGGCTCGTCAGGCTCACGCCGGTCGTCCCGGAGGGCGTGGCCGCCAAGATGTTCATCTGGTCTACGTAGAGCGTATCGAGGATCGTGTTGCCGACCGTGTGATCGACGTCCACCGCGCGAATCCATACATGCTTTCCCGCGACGGAGGATGGCAAGATGAACGAGTAGGACTGGTCCGAGGTCGCATTCACCCAGAACATCGTCGTGTACGTTCCGGTCGTCGGATCGTTGCTCACGACGTTCGTCGAGTACGCGAACACGAAGTTGTCGCCCTCGGTGTTGGCGGTGTGCCGGGCCAGGAGGGAATAGGTGAAGGTCGTCCCCGGTCGGCTGGGCACCTGGGTGATGCGCCAGTACTGCTGCAGTTCGCTCGCGAGCCCACCGGTCGACGACCACGTGAGGGCGACGTTATCGAAGCCGCCGGTCGTCGCGGACCCGCTGCCCGCGTCTTGGGTGCGGACGGCGATCTTGAGATAGTATGTGCCCGCGGTCGTGATCCTCGAGCTCACGTCAATCGGGCCGACCGTCGCCCAGTTCGTGGTCCCGGTCTGGGCCGTGGAGGACCAGACCTGGGTGCCGAGGACCGGGGTGGCGGTCGTCGGGTCGACGAAGGCGTAGAGGACGACATTCCCACCGCCGGTCGCGCCGTAGGTCACGACCTTCCAGGACAGGTTGAGCTGCGCGGTGAACGGGGGCGAGCCGCTGACGGTGAACGGCTGGTAGAAGTACCCCGAGATCACGTTGTTCGCGAGGAAATTCGTCGAGATCGATGCGTATCCGCCGGGGTTGCCACCGGAGCTCGCCCAGGTTCCGCTCGCATACGCGGCCGGATCCTGCCAGTCTGCATAGGTCCAGCCGCTGACGTCGGACGTGAACCCGCTGTTGGTCGTGCCACCCGATTGGACGGGTTCCGTGTACGTGTATTCGCGGACCTGTTCGTAGCTGCCGTCCGCCACGAACGTGTTCAGGTAGCTCCCGGAGGTCACATTCCCCTTCACGGTCTGCTCGCCTTCGGCGAACCAGTTGTCGTTGATCCCGCTGTTCTGGAACGTGCCGAGCTTGTCGAGGTTCGGGTACCATGTCAGCCGCCCGGATGCGCCGGCCACGGCGATATCGTTTGCACCATCTCCGTTGAAGTCGCCCACGGCGACGGCCGCGATCGACTGGGAGCGCGACTGGTCGACGATGACCTTCGTCGCGGAGCCGGCCTGCCAGCTTCCGTCGTTCTTGTAGTACCAGACGTTCCCGTTCGACGCACCGCAGACGACTTCGGGCGCACCGTCACCGGTGAGGTCGCCGACGGCGAGGGCGTTGCAGTAGATTCCGACCAGGTTGTCGAGCACGAACCGGGTGAAGACGACGTTCCCTTGGGAGTCGAGGTCCCGCCGGTGGAGTACGATCTGGCCGTTGTTGTTGTCGACGAAGATGCTGCTCACCGTGTCCAGATCGCCGTCGCGGTCGAAATCGATGTAGACGACGGAGATTGTGTGGTACGACGACTTGCAGCTCCCGGAAAGGCCGCAGAACTCGATCCGGCTCGTGCGCCATCGGTCGAGTCCGTTCAGGTTCTCGTAGTAGTACGAGTAGTCCTTGGTCCCCCAGGCGTTGTTCGTCGCGGAATCGGTCCCCGCGACCACGTCGAGCTTGTACAGCGGCGCGACGATGACGAGCTGGGTCGCGACGTTCGCGTACGATTCATCCGAGTCGCGGACGCTCGTGACCGTCAAGGCGTAGTTCTGGGTCCCCTCGACCCAAGGGTCCTGGTTCGCCCTCGTGAAGTTGATGGAGAACCGGTACACGTGGAGCAAGGAATTGATCGAGACGGCGGCGGTCCCCGCCGTGCACACGGCCGTCACCGGGCAGATCGGGATGTTCACGTCGTGGCCGTTCACCGGAGCCCGCATGAGCTGGGTGCCGCCCGCATAGTCTTTGATGATGACGTTCCCAAAGACGACGTTGGTCAGGGTCGCGTCCGTGGTGAACATTTTCACCTGCACATACACGACATCGGTGGACTTGAACGTCGTCGCCGCTTGCGCGAAGCCGGAATCCTTGAAGGTCTGAACCTGCGGGAAGTCCCGGAAGTACCCGTCCGTGTCGGTGATCGTGATCGAGTCGGTCGTGTTGAACCGAACCGAACTCGAGGAGAACAGGAGAATGTCCAGCGTGTACTTCGCGAAGTAGTATTGCGGCGGATGCAACGGCACCTTGTAGTAGTTCGTCCCCACCTGCGGATCGCTCGGCGCGTTGAGATGGGGTGGTCGTCGGGGAAACCGATTTGCTCGTCCCGTAGACGACGGGTTGGGACGGAAATCCGCTGAACGGGTCGTACAAGGTGAACCGATCTGTATCGAAGGTGTTCTCCAGGTCCAGGCTCCCGACGACGACCACGACTTCGTCGTTGGCCTTGAAGGTCCGCGTCTCGACAGCGGTGTACTTGAACTGGTCCCACTGGGACGCGTTGAAGATATTGTAACCCTGGCGGCCGTTCCAGCGCAGGTTCGCGGGGCGACCGGTGCCGTTCGTGCCTCCGCCTCCGCCGCCGGTCGGGCCCTGCACGACGCTGAGGATCATCCGGGACTGGGTCGCGTGGCCTTTCTTGTCCGTCGCGTTGAACAAAATAATCGAGCTGTCCCAGCTCAGGCTCGGGTGCGGCGACTTCATGCACGAGAGACCGCCGAGCGAGAAGATCCCGTCCCCGGCCGCACGGTCGGGATATACGCCGTTGTCCGTCATCTTCTGGGGTTGGGCGCACGGATCTCCGGTGCCGTACCAAGCGGTGATCGTGGCGTACACGGAGTTCACGTTCAGGTCTCCGTCCGGGTCGGCGACCTGCGCGAAGACGAAGAACCCGATGCCCGACTGGACCGGATCGATCGCGGTCGTCGAGTAGAGGCCATCCGCCCACTTGTCCACGAACACGGGAGGACGGGAGCCGGCGGGAGGCGTGAGCAGGGCAGTCCAAAGGACGACGCTCTTCAGCGTGTCGACGATGGTGATCGTGATCTGGTCGGTAGAACGGAGGGTGAAATTCTTGTATCCCCATCGCTCGCCGACGTTCCACACGATGTCCGTGCCATCGATGATTCCGCTGGGGGTCGCGAGGAGCTTGTTGTAGAGATGCAATCGTTGGACGTCCGTCTTCGCGGGGTTCGAGCCCCGTTGCGATGTGACATAGATGATCGTGGGCGTCGGTTGCAGCGCCTCGCCGCCCTGGTGCGTGAGCGTCACGTTCACGCCAATTTCCGACCCGGCCCCGTTGTAGATCGGGTCCATTTCGGACGCGACGTCGAGCCGCCCTTGCGAGACCGGCGTGGGGATGCTGGAGACCCAGATGATGATCGTCGAGAACAACACGACCGTCATCGCGAGGATCAGGATCGTGCCGATGACTTCGGAGATTCCCGATTCATCTTCGCGCAAGACGACTTTCATCGAGGGGCCTCCCGGTGGGCAGGAGAGAATTATGTTTGCAGCCGGCCCGACGATATATAAAGTGTTCGCGGTCGTTACCACTACCGCGATGCTTGATTCTCACACATGGAGGGGAACGAGGCGAAATGCGCCTCTGGAAGTTGGCCCTTAGACGAACGACCCCTCGGGTCGAGCCGTAAGGACGAGACGGATTCCCCGCAGGCCGTAGTCTTAGCGGTAACGTGAGACGGCCCACGAGCCTCCAAGTACCGCGACTGGACCTGCCACCCGAGATGGAGCCCCGACGTCCTGGTCGAATGGCAGAGATGCTTGCGGAAGTCCTGGGACGGGCTCGGACAGGTTGGCCAGGCCGGGACCGCCTGCGGCCAAAGATCGGAGCGCGTCAACACGACCTTATGTTCATGCGCTGTTCA
>WNGH01005468.1_pt1 | contig 14174 bp, 19 predicted proteins | sample 5400631 | NCBI WGS metagenome assembly WNGH01 (sample SAMN13153373, study PRJNA577476) | soil metagenome | isolation source: 115 cm soil or saprolite under Garry oak tree replicate 1 | place: USA:California | collected 2016-06-15
CCGCCGACGAGAGCAAATTGACCCTCGACACCGCGCCGGTCACCGGCGACCAGGCCAGGCTCAACCAGGACACGGCGAAGCAGCAGACCGACAAGGTCAGCGGCCAGCGCAGCGTCAACCAGGCGGCGGCTTCGCTGACCGGCGCCAGGGATCAGCTGACCACGCAGACCGAGGCCAAGCCCAACCAGATCGCGGCTGCCCAGGCACAGGTGGCGAGCGCGGAGGCGGCAGTGCTGACCGCGCAGCAGAACCTCGCCAACACGACGCTTTACGCGCCGATGGACGGGGAGGTGAACAGCATCAACGGCGTCGCCGGCGAGACCGTCGGCACCGGCGGCGGGACCACCGCGGAAGCTCCGGGCGGCCAGGCGCCGCTGCCCACGAGCGGGGCGTCCACTGCGTTCATGCAGATCGGCAACGTCAGCGCCATGGAGGTCGTGATCCCGTTCGCGGAGGCTGACGCGGCGCGCATCGCCTTCAACCAGGAGGCCCAGATCACGTTCGACGCGATGCCCAACCTGACCATCAGCGGCCACGTGATCGCCGTCGCCAGCTCCGCGACGGTGTCGAGCGGCGTCGTCAACTACTACGCCACGATCACGCTCAACCAGACCGACAAGTCACTGAAGCAGGGCATGACCGCCAACGCGATCGTCGTGGTCAGCAAGGCGAGCAACGCCATCACCGTGCCCAACCTCGCGATCACGCACACGGGCGCTCAGGCGTACGTCATGGTCTACGCCGCCGGCCAGCAGACCCGGACTGCGATCGACACCGGGGTCGTGGGCGACCAGTTCACAGAGGTCACGGGCGGCCTGAACGACGGCCAGCAGGTCGTGATCCCGACGGTCAGGGTCTCGTCGGGCTCGGGCTCCACCAGGGGCGGGGGCCTCGGCGGCGGTGGTGGGGGCATTCGCGTCGGGAGCGGCGGGTGATCACGCTCGAGCGCATCACCAAGACCTACCGCATGGGCAAGGTCGAGGTGCCCGCGCTGCAGGGCATCGACCTGCACGTCGGCGAGGGTGAGTTCGTCGCCATCATGGGCGCGAGCGGGTCGGGCAAGTCGACGTTGATGAACATCATCGGCTGCCTCGACGTGCCGACCAGCGGCCGCTACCTGCTCGACGGCACAGACGTGGCGAAGCTCAGCGACGACCAGCTCGCGCGCATCCGCAACCGCAAGATCGGCTTCGTCTTCCAGAGCTTCAACCTGATCCCGCGCACCTCGGCGCTGCACAACGTGGAGATGCCGCTGGTCTATCGGGGCGGGGACGCGCCGGCAGGAGAGGGCTCGCGCACGTCGCGCGCCACGGTCGCGCTTGGCGCCGTCGGGCTCGCGGACCGCATGCACCACCAGCCAACGGAGCTGTCGGGCGGGCAGCAGCAGCGCGCGGCGATCGCGCGGGCGCTGGTCACCGACCCGGCGATCCTGCTCGCCGACGAGCCCACCGGCAACCTGGACAGCGCCTCAAGCCTCGAGATCATGCGCTTGCTCGCCGCGCTCAACGCTGAGCAGGGCCGCACGATCGTGCTGATCACGCACGAGCAGGACATCGCCCGTTTTGCCCGCCGCGTGGTGGAGCTGCGCGACGGCCGGATCTTGCGCGACGAGAAGGCGGCATGAACCTCTTCGAAGCGCTGCGCATGGCGGCGAACGGGCTGCTCGCCAACGTGATCTACGTCTTCCCCTCGAACGCGAAGTCGACCGGCGGCGTCTCGCAGGGCTTCGGCACGGGATCGACGCTCACCCAATCGGATGTCGACGCGATCAACGCGCAGTCGGCACCGGACGTCGTCGCCGCCATACCGATCGCCCAGAGCGGCGGCCAGATCACCTACGGCAACCAGAACTACTTCGCGCCGACGACCGGCACCACGACGGCGTTTCCGCAGGTCCGCGACTACCAGCTCGCGGAGGGCTCGTTCTTCACCGATGACGACGTCAACTCCCGCCATCGCGTCGTCGTCCTCGGCCAGACGGTGGTCCAGAACCTCTTCGGCTCGACCGATCCGATCGGGCAGACGATCAAGATCAGCCGCCAGAGCTTCCGCGTCATCGGTGTGTTCGCGGCCAAAGGCGGGACCGGCTTCGGGTCGCAGGACAACGTCGTCGTGGCGCCGATCACCACGGTGTGGGCCTACCTCACCGGTGCGCGCGGCAAGGTGATCAGCCAGATCGTCGCCTCGGCGACTTCCGCCGGGACGGTGACGCAGGCCGAGACGGAGATCACGACCATCCTGCTCGACCGGCACGGCATCTCCGACCCGACGCAGGCTGACTTTCAGCTCCAGAGCCAGCAGGACATCCTCAACCAGGCAACGTCGATCGCGACCGCGCTGACGCTGGTGCTCGGCGCCATCGCCGGCATATCCCTGGTCGTCGGCGGGATCGGAATCATGAACATCATGCTGGTCACCGTCACCGAGCGGACGCGGGAGATCGGCATCCGCAAGGCGATCGGCGCGCGCCGGCGCGACATCCTCGTCCAGTTCCTGATCGAGGCGATGGTGCTGAGCGGTCTCGGCGGCGCGCTCGGCATCGCGGTGGGCGCCCTGCTGGCGAGGGAGGCGCCCAACATACCCGCGATCGCCAGCTCGAGCTTCCCGACGCCCGTGGTCTCGCCGTCCAGCGTGCTGCTCGCGTTCTTCGTCTCCGTCGCGATCGGCCTCTTCTTCGGCATCTATCCCGCCAACCGCGCCGCCCGCATGCATCCCATCGAAGCCCTCAGGTACGAGTGAAAGGAGTGAGAGAGTTGAAGTCGTATGTCGTCGCGCTGCTGCTCGTCGTCGGGATCCTCGGCGGGTTCTACGGCGGCTACAAGGTCGGCCAGAACAACGTCAGCGCCAGCTCGAGCAGCGCCGCGTCAACCCGCACGCCGGGCACCGGCGGTGGCGGCGGCAGGGCATTCGCGGCGGCATGCCCAAGCCCGGGCGCGCCCTCACCCTCGCCCGGCTCTCAAGCGGTCGCGCGCGGCACCATCACCAACCTCGCAACGGGGTCGATGACGCTCTCCAACACGCAGTGCGATGTGAAGGTCGTCTTCGGAAACACGGTCCAGGTCTCCAGGACCGTGGCCGGCAACACCTCAGACCTGAAGGACAGCATCACTGTGACGATCATCGGCACGCGCCAGGCCGACGGCAGCATCAAGGCGACGACCATCCAGATCGGCGGCGGTCAGGCGCCCAGCGGCTTCTCGAACCAGGCCACGTCCCAGTAGCGCCCGAACTTGCGCCCCTGCTCGGTGTAGAGCGCCACGCGCTTGAAGCCGAACTTCTCGTGGAGCGCGACGGACTCGGGGTTGGGAAGCGCGATCCCGGCCAGGGCGCGGTGGAGGTCCTCGCCCTCGATTGACTTGAAGAGGGTCTCGTACAGGCGCGTGCCGGCGCCCTTGCCTGTCGCCTCCGGCGCGAGGTAGATGCTGGTCTCGACCGAGGTGAGGTAGCCCGGCTTGGGCCGGTAGCGGCTGCTCGTTGCGAAGCCGATCACATCGTCGCCGTCGGTGGCGACGAAGACGCGGTGTCTGCCGGTAGGCGCGTAGTGGCCGAACCACTCTCGCCGCGTGTCCATGGTGAGCGGCTCGTCGTCGAACGTGAAGTGCGATTCGAGGACGTAGTGGTTGTAGATGTCGTTGATCTCGTCCAGGTCGTCCTCGGTCGCAGGGCGGACGTGAACCCTGGCGTGAATCACGAAACCCAGTGTATTTGTCCCCCACGAAGTCAGAGCCTTGGCCGCGACTTCGTTGGACCCCCAGTAAAAACGACAATTGGCGCGCATGGACCGCATAGAGCTCAGGGGGATGTCGTTCACGGGGCGGCACGGCGTGCGCGACGCTGAGCGCGCGAGCGTCCAGGAGTTCAGGGTCGACGTCGAGGTCGAGGCCGACCTTGCGGAGGCGGGCCGCACCGACCGCCTCGCCGACACGGTCGATTACACGAAGGTCCGCGCCGCCGCGCGCGAGGTGATCGAAGGCCCGCCGCAGCAGCTGCTCGAGACGCTTGCCGGCGCGATCGCCGAGCGCGTCCTCCGGTTGCCCCGCGTCGAGGCGGTCTCGGTGCGCGTCGCCAAGCGGCCGGCCAGCATGCAGCCAATCGATGCCGCGGCCGTGCACATTAAGAGGACGCGCGCATGATAAAGGGCCCTACGATCGCGTACTTCGACTGCTTCTCCGGCATCTCGGGAGACATGACGCTGGGCGCGCTGGTCGACGCCGGCGCCGACCGTGCGGTGCTCGACGCGGCCGTGGAAGCGATGCGCCTGGGCGCCGAGGTCACGCTGGAGGTCAGGCGCGAGTCGCGCGGGCACACGGCGGGCACTCGCGTGCTGGTGGGCGTCGAGGACCGCCTCGAGCGGACGGTCCCAGCCTTGCGTGCGGTGATCGAGGAGTCGGGCGCGCCTGAGGGGGTCAAGGGTCGGGCGCTCGACGCGATCAACCGGCTGGCACGGGTCGAGGCACAGATCCACGGCGTGCCCGAAGCCGACCTCCACCTCCACGAGCTGGGCGGCGCGGACATGCTCGTCGACGTGGTCGGGGCATTCTGGCTCCTGCACTCGCTCGAGGTCGAGCGGGTCTACGCGTCGGCCCTGCCGATGTCGCGGCCGGCGCCCGCAACGCTGCGGGTACTCGAGGGAACGGGCGCCACGCTTGTCCCGGAGGACAGGGGCCGCGAGCTCGTGACGCCGACAGGCGCGGCCATCCTGGCGACCGCCGCGGCCTTCGAGCGTCCGGCGATGTCGCTGCGGCGCGCGGGGTACGGGATCGGGACGAACGAGTCGCCGGGCAACGCGCTCGCGGTGTGGATCGGCGAGGAGGTGGCCGCCGAGACGGGGGTCACGCTCATCGAGACCAACCTCGACGACATGGCGCCGAACCTCATCGCCGCGCTGGTCGAGGACATGATGGCCGCGGGGGCGCTCGACGTGACCGTCGTCCCCGCGTTGATGAAGAAAGGCCGGCCGGGCCACGTCGTGACGGTGATGTCGCCGCCAGAGATGGTGGCGGCGTTGAGCGACCACCTGCTGATGCACAGCACCACGCTCGGCGTCCGGCTCACGCGGACCGACCGTGTGATTGCCGCGAGGCGCGTGGTCGAGGTCCAGACGCCGTACGGCCCGGTCCGGGTCAAGGTCAAGGAGCTGGGCGGGCGCGCCGTGGACGTCGCGCCCGAGTACGAGGACTGCCGGCGCATCTCGCGTGAGCGCGGGCTCGACCTGCGCGAGGTGATGCGCGTCGTCACGACCGCCGCGCGCGCCGAGATGGAGCTCGCGTGACGGCCCGCGTCCTCGACGGCAAAGCCGTCGCGAGGCAGATCTACGACGAGGTGGGGAAGGCCGTGAGCGACAGGCTGGCGCGCGGCGGCACCAGGCCAAAGCTCGCGACCGTGCTCGTCGGCGACGACAGGGCGTCGATGACCTACGTCGAGCTGAAGCAGCGCAACGCGCGCAACGTGGGCATCGAGTCGGAGGACCATCGCCTGCCGGCGCGGACCACGACCGAGGAGCTGCTCGAGCTCACGCACCGCCTCAACGCCGACGATTCGGTGAGCGGGATCCTGATCCAGCAGCCGGCGCCGAAGCAGATCGACATGCGGCGGGTGATATTCGCACTCGACCCGGTGAAGGACGTCGACGGCTTTCATCCGATCAACGCCGGCCTCATCGCCCTGGGGCTGCCAGGAGGTGTCGAGCCAAACACCCCGGCGGGCATCATCGAGCTGCTCGAGCGCTCGGGCGTCGCCATCGAGGGCGCGAACGCCGTGGTCGTCGGCCGCAGCAACCTGGTGGGCAAGCCCACGGCCCTTCTTCTGTTGAAGCGAAACGCGACGGTGACGCTGTGCCACACGCGAACGCGCGACCTGGGCGAGCACACGCGCGCCGCCGACATCCTGGTCGCCGCGGCCGGGCGCGCCAACCTGATCGGGAGGGAGATGGTGAAGCCCGGGGCGGCGGTGGTCGACGTGAGCACGAACTGGGAGGGCGGACGCCAGGTCGGTGACCTCGGGCCTGGCGTCGAGGAGGTCGCGGGGTGGCTGACGCCGAATCCGGGTGGGGTCGGGCCGATGACGCGGGCGATGCTGATCAAGAACACGTACGAGGCGGAGGTCCGCCGGCGGCCGTGAGCTCCCCTCATCCCGACGCGGTCCGGCTCCTGAACGGGTTCCGGGGCTACCAGCTGGTGGTGGCCGCGTGCCGGCTGGGCCTTCCGGACATGATCGCCGCGGCCCCGCTCGGCGCGGGTGAGATCGCCGCACGCACCGGCCTGGGTCCCGACGCGACTCGCCGGTTCTTGCGAGGTCTTGCCGCATGGGGCTTCTTCGCGGAGGACGCCGACGGCCGCTACTCACCGACCCCTATCTCGGAGACATTCCGGTCCGATCAGAACGGGCTGCGCAACATGGCACTCATGCTCAGCGAGGAGGCTTACTCGACCTGGAGCGCGCTGGTGTACAGCCTGCAAACTGGAAAATCGGCTTTCGAGCACATTCACGGCAAGGGTCGCTGGGAAAAGCTGGCGGAAGACCCCGAGGACGCGGCCCAGTTCAACGCCGCGATGGTCGAGACGTCGATCCGGGTCAGCAGGGAGGTGGTCGCGGCCTACGACTTCGGCTGGGCGCGGTCGGTGGTCGATGTCGGCGGCGGGAACGGAGCACTCCTCTTCGGGGTGCTGCGGGCAAACCCGAACCTTCGGGGAGTGCTTTTCGACCTGCCCGCCGGCCTGGCCGGCGCGGCGAAGGCGATGGCCGCGGCCGGGGTCGCGGACCGCGTGGAGGTGGTCGAGGGCAGCTTCTTCGACGCGGTGCCCAAAGGCGACGACGTCTACATGCTCAAGTCGATCCTCCACGATTGGGACGACGAGCACGCGGCCAGGATCCTGGCGGCCTGCCGGGCGGCGATGCCGCCGGCGTCACGACTCCTGGTGGTGGAGAGGCTTGTCCCGGATCGCGTCACCACAGGCGCGCGCGACCTCGCGGCGGTGATGAGCGACCTGCACATGATGGTCTTGCTCGGTGGTCGCGAGCGGACGAGCTCGGAGTTCATCAACCTGTTTGAGCCGGCGGGATTTCGCCTGACCCGCGACATCGAGATGCCCTCCGAGTTTCACATCGTCGAAGCGCAGCCGGCTTGACGTACGAGGAGGCCCTGGGCTTCATCTCGAGGCAGGGTCGCTTCGCGATGAAGCTGGGCACAGAGCGGACGCGGGCCATCCTCGACCGCCTCGGCGCTCCTGACCGCAGGCTGCGCGGCGCGCTCATCGCGGGCACCAACGGCAAAGGGTCGACCGGGGCGTGTCTCGCTTCGATCATGCGCGCGAGCGGACGGCGGGTTGGCTTCATGCCCAAGCCTCACCTGGTCTCTTACATGGAGCGAATCGAGATCGATGGGTTGCCCATCAGCGAGGACGATTTCGTCAAGACGCTGGAGGAGCTGCGGCCGGTCCTGGACGAGGTCGCGTCGGAGATGGGCGCGGCGACAGAGTTCGAGATGCTGACCGCGATGGCGATCGCGTACCTCGCGCCGCGCGTCGATGTGCTCGTCTGTGAGGTCGGCCTCGGCGGCCGCCTGGACGCCACCAACGCGCTCGACCTCGGCGTGGCGATGATCACCAACGTCGACCTCGACCACCAGAAGTACCTGGGCGGCACCATCGGCGAGATCGCGCGCGAGAAGGCGGCGATCATCAAGGCGGGCGACATTGTCATCACCGGCTGCGAGGGCGAGGCGCTCGCGATCGTCGAGGATCACACCGCTCGCGTCATGGGGACGGTATGGCGGCTCGGGTATGAGCTGCAGGTCTCGTCGCGGTCGCTTGGCTGGGACGGCTCGACGCTGAGCGTCAGCGGTCCCGGGTTCGCGCATACGGACCTGCGTCTCTCGCTGGTCGGCGACTACCAGCCTCTCAATGCCGCGCTGGGGGTCGCGGCGGCGCACGCACTCGATGCGGGCGGCGATCCGGCCGTGCGGTCGGGTCTGGCGGACGCGGTGTGGCCAGGACGGCTGCAGGTGATCGCCCGCGAGCCGCGCGTGATCCTCGACGGCGGCCACAATCCGGCGGCGATGGTCAAGGCAGGCGCCGCCCTGCGCCGCCTCATCGGGTCGCAGAGGCTCGTCACGGTCTTCGGCATGCTGAGCGAGCGCGACCCGGTCGAGCTGATCGCCGCCCTGCGGACGCTGCGCCCGGACGCGGTCGTGTTCACGGAGCCGGCGAGCGCGCAGGGACACGCCGTCGAGCCGGAGATCCTGAACGAGCTGTACGGCGGTGGCGCCTATGTCGCCCGGCCCGCCGGCGCCGCCCTTGCCCGCGCGCGCGAGCTCGCCGGACCCTCCGGCAACGTGCTGGTCTGCGGGTCGCTTTACCTGGTGGGCGAGATCCTCTCGCTCACGGGTTCGCCCTGACGAAGCGGACGCACAGGTAGACGCTGCCCGCGATCATCGGCAGCAGGAGCGCCAGCCCCAAGCCCGCCCACAGGATCCCGCCGCTGATCGCAAGTCCGCTGACGAGGACGAACGCCAGCAGCACGCCTGTCGCGCCCAGGGCGAGGTCGCGGTTCGACCGTGGTCTCGCCTGCGGGGGTTGGGGAGCTCGGGTCGGCGTGCGCGGCGTTGCGCTTCGCCGCCTGGCGGCGAATGCATAGGTCAGGAGGCCGATTCCGGCCAGACCGCCAAGCAGCGTGACGATCTCCGCGACCAGGCCCGCCCTCGTGTCCGTGACGCGGCTCGCCGCGGCGAAGGCCAGGACGATGAGGGCGAACCCGCCGGCAAGAGAGAGCCACCGCATCTCAGCCCGCCGTCGAAAGCAGGTTGGCGCGCAGCCGGCGCATGCCGCGGAGCCAGCGGTCGTAGTCGTTGGCCTTGCGGCGAAAGTAGTCCGCGACCTCCGGGTGAGGAAGGATGAGAAATCGCTCGTCCGCGATGCCCTTGACGACCGCGTCCGCGACGGCTTCGGGCTCGAGCGCTCCCTCCATCAGAAAGCTCGTGCCGAGGTGCTCGCGCTCGGCGGCGAGCATTGCGGTTTTCACACCTTGGGGGCAGAGGCATGAAACGCGAATCCCCTCGTCGCCATGCGCGATCGCCAGCCACTCGAAGAAGGAGAGGGCCGCGGCTTTGGTGACTCCATACGGCGCCGCGAAAACGTGATTCAGCAGCCCCGCCGCGGAGACTGTGCCGAGGATGTAGCCTTCATTGCGCGCGAGCATTCCCGGGAGCACTTGCCTGGCGACGTAGACGTGAGCGATGACATTGACTTCCCAGATGCGCTGCCAGTCACCGTCCGCAGCCTCGGGTCCGCCGGCGACGGCGATGCCCGCGTTCGAGCAGAAGACGTCGATGCGTCCGTGCTCCGCCTCGACCTGCTGAACGAGTCGCTCGACGTCGGCTTCGTGCGCGACGTTGCATTGGATCGCGGTCGCGTTGATCTCTTGCGCGACCGATCTCGCGCCATCGCCGTCGACATCGGCGATGACCACCGCCTCAGCGCCCTCCGCGGCGAAGCGAGTCGCGAGGGCGCGACCGATGCCGCGCGCCGCGCCGGTCACGACGATGACCCGTCCGGCCAGCTTCATCGCAAGCTCATGAACTTGTGTACCTGAACATTTCCAAGCCCTCCAGCCTCAGTTTCGTGTGGTGGACGGACCCTGATTGTGCCGCGAAAAAGATTCTTGTGGAAAAGGTGGGTGGGGTCCTTTCCCGGAGTCCCGATACCGCATAGAATCACTCCCCATGGTCGGAGGGGGCCTTGACTACAGCGCGCCCTTTCAGCGCGCAATCGAGCTTATTGGGAAGCGCTGGACCGGGGCCGTCGTCAAAGCCCTCGTCCCCGCGCCCGCTCGCTTCAACCAGCTGCTCGCGGGCATACCGGGGATCAGCGACCGCGTGCTGACCGAGCGATTGCGCGAGCTCGAGACCGAGGGCATCGTCGAGCGCCTCGTCGACCCGGGACCGCCGGTGCGAGTGAGCTATCGACTGACGGCGCGCGGGCGCGCGTTGGAGCCGGTGCTGGCCGCTGTATCGCAGTGGGCGGAGAGCTGGCTCTCGACGGCGGCCGCCGCGGTGGGCTGAGGCCGCACTCCGAATTTCGTACACCCCAGGCTGGGCCCTCCCTTCCTCCATCTTGCCGTCCCTCCCCCCCGGCACACCTCGATCGAGCTTAGGATTCGGGAAAGCCGAGCACAACCGAGCCTGTTAAGAACGCACTAAAGGGGATCAAAAGGGATTGGCGAACACGACTGATAGGCTTTACCGAATGCCGATTGGCGATTTCCTCCGCCGCCGGCCCGAGGCACAAACCTGTCAGGCATGCGGCTCGCCTCTACCGCACGGAGCCGTCTTCTGTCCCTCTTGCGGAGTCAGGGCAGACGATCCCCAGGCGGAGCCTCTGCACATCGTCGATCGCACGACAGGGCTGTTCAACGATCGCTTCGTCCGCCCCGTGCTCGAGGACGAGCTTGCGCGCGCGCACCGCTACCAGCGCAACCTCGGCGTGCTCCTGATCGAGGCCAACGGCGCGATGGCCACCGACGAAGCGCTGAAGACGATGGCCGCCGCGCTCGCGGGCACGGTGCGCGATGTGGACACTCCTGGCGTCCTCGGCCGCACGCCACCGCAGCTGCTCGCGATTCTCCCCGACACCGACGTGGCCGGCACAGCGCACGCCGCGAACCGAGTCCTCGCCGCTGTGAACGACGCGCTGAAGCCCCATGGCGGACAGGCCGCCGTCGGCCTGGTCTGCGTGCGCCCCGGCCAGCGCGTGCGCGCGGGCGCCGTGATCGAAAGCGCGAGCCGGTCTCTCCGCTCGGGCCGGCCCGAGATGATGGGCAAGCCCGCCTGACGTTCGAGCTCTACCTCGCCCGGCATGGCGAGACCGAGTGGAGCCTCTCCGGCCGGCACACTGGCACGACCGACCTTGCGCTCACGCCACGCGGCGCGGAGAAGGCAAAGCTGCTCGGCGAGCGGCTCAAGAGCACGACCTTCGACGCCGTCTACTCCAGCCCGATGCAGCGCGCCCTGCGCACCGCCGAGCTCGCGGGCTTCGAGCACCCGCAGGTCACCGACCTGCTGAAAGAGGTCAACTACGGCGCCTACGAAGGCTTGACCTCGATGCAGATCCACCAGCAGTCGAACCCCGACTGGGAGCTGTACAGGGACGGATGCCCGGGCGGCGAGACGCCGGCGCAGATCTACGTCCGGGCGTGCGCGTTCATCGACCTGGCCACGCTGCCCTCGCAAGACCGGGTGCTGGCTTTCGCGCACGGCCACATCCTGCGGGCGATCGCGGTCGCCTGGATCGCGGCCGACATCGGCCTTGCCGCCCGCCTCCTGCTCGACGTCGCCTCGATCAACGTCCTCCGCGACGACGACGAGCGAGGACGCGTCGTCGCGCTCTGGAACGCGACGTGAACGTCGCCGCTACCTGCGACGCAGCGTCCACGTACGACTCCGCACGCCCGGCAGGCCGGCGAACACGAGGAACGCCGCCGTCGCCACCTCGGCGCGGTAGGTGTGCTTCTCACCAGGGTTGATCAGCAGCATCTCGCCGGCGCCCACCTCCCCTGAGTTCGTACCGTCGTCGAAGTGGAGGCGGCCGCCGGTCACGATCAGCGCGACGGGAATCGCGACCCGGTGCTCGGGCACGTGCTGGCCTGGCTCCAGGCGCAGGCCGACCACGCGCATCGAACCGCAGTCCGCGATCTGCTCGAAGCCGAAGGCGCGCGGCTGCTCGCCGATGTCGGGGCCTGACACGTGAACATCATCCATGCCACCGGCGTCGATGGCGCGAGGCACGCGCAGGGAACCGTCGTCGTCATCGACGTGCTCCGCTCTTTCACCGTCAGCGCATACGCTCTCGCAGGCGGCGCGCGCGAGTGCCGCCTCGTCAAGACTGTGGCCGAGGCGCGCGAGCTGGCGGCTGACACGCCCGGCGCCGTGCTGTGCGCGGAAGAGGACGCGCTTCCAGTCGACGGAATCCCGATCAGCAACTCGCCGACGGCGATCACGACGATCGACCTGAAGGGCAAAGTCCTGATCCAGCGTTCGACGGCGGGCACGCAGGTCGCGGCGGCGGTGATGGGCGATGACATCTTCGCCGCGAGTCTGGTCGTCGCCAGGGCGACCGCTCAAGCCTGCCTGTTGAAAAACCCCGCGTCGCTGACGCTCATCGCATCAGCCGACCACCCCGAGGATCATGCATGTGCGCGCTACATCGAGGCGCTGGTCAAGGGCGAAACAACCGACATCGAGGAGCTGCTCGAGCCTCTTCGCGCCAGCGAGCGCTACCGCCGGGCGAGGAGCGGCACGTGGCCTGGCTTTCCACCGACCGACCTCGACCTGGCCCTCCACGCGGACCGCTTCGACTTTGCGATGCCAGTCGAGCGCCGGCCCGGTTACTTGAGCGTGGTCGCGGCGAAGGCGAGCAGCGCAGCGAGCTAACCCAGCTCGGCAGTGGCGCCGCAGACGTCGCCGGTCGCGCCGCCCACGCGCCGGCGCGCCAGCGCGACGACCGCGAGCGTGCTGATCGCCACCAGGGTGGCGGCCACCAGCGCGTGCTTCCAGTCGAGCAAGCAGACCAGCGCCGTGAGGAGCCCACCCACCAGCAGATCGACGCCGCGGTGTCGCGTCTCGAACGCGATGTTCCCAAGCCCGCTCTCGCGCACATAAGGAACCCACGCGATGACGGCGAGCGTCGCCAGCCGCGACAGCGCGCCCGCGATCACCAGTCCGGTGAGCGCGCGCACCGGTGACATCGATGCGAGGGCTGCGACCTCGAGGACCAGGACCACGACCAGCGCCGCCACCCCGTAGGAGCCCAGGCGCGGATCGCGCATGACCGCGAGGCGGCGTTCGGTGTCGCCACGTGCCAGCAAGCCGTCCGCGGAGTCGGCCAGCCCGTCGAGGTGCAGCGCCCCGGTCAGCAGCGTCAGTGCGGCGACAGCGACGCCCGCCGCCAGGAACGGTGTCGTGAGCGCGGTGACCAGGACGAAGACGAGGCCCGCCACCAGGCCGACCAGAGCGCCGATGGCGGGGAAGTACGCGCGGCCCAGGCGTTCGCCCGCGCCGCCGTCGGGGTTGGCGACAGGAACCACCGTCAGGAACGAGACCGCCGCCCGCAAGGACCGAATGCTCACGTCAGCTCGAGGGTGCGGCCGGCAACCAGCAAGACCGACCGCGCGCCGCGCGCGGCGAACGAGCGGTTGACCGTCCCGAGTGTGTCGCGAAAGGTGCGAGCGAGCGCGTTCTCGGGCACGATGCCGAGCCCGACCTCGTTGCTCACGACCACTCCATCACGCGACGACATCGCGCCGGCGGCCGATTCCCCCAACGTCTGGATCTCGCCACCGTCGCGACCCTTGCCCAGAAGATTCGAGACCCACAGCGTGAGGCAGTCGACGACCACGAAATCGTCTCGAGGAGTTGAGCAGATCGCCTCGACAAGCTCGATCGGCTCCTCCAGCGTCGTCCATCCCGCCGGGCGCTCCGCGCGGTGGCGGGCGATGCGCTCGGCCATCTCCGCGTCGCCCGGCGCCGCGGTGACGATGAAGGAGACGGGACGCGACGACTCCAGCGCCAAGCGGCGCGCCAGGTCCGACTTGCCGCTGCGCGCGCCGCCGAGAACCAGCACGAAACCCATCAGAAGTCGATGCCGCGGATCGCGCGCACGCCGCTGTCGAACGCGTGCTTAACGTTGCGCACCTCGCTCACGGTGTCGGCGACGTCGATGTCCTTCGCCACCCGCCACGCCTCGCGAGCGACCGCCTCGGTCTGCTCCATGTTGCGCGAGTCCCACGTGAAGCCGTCGCCGATCGTCCACCACTCGATGCCCAGCCGCGTCGCCATGTCGCGCTCGCCCACCTTCCATCGGTCCGATTTGATGAACTGCACGACACAGACCCTCCAGCCGCGCGCCACCGCGCGCAGCGCGGTGCCGAAAGCCGCCGTCGACTTGCCCTTCCCTTCGCCTGTGTTCACGATCACGACCGACGGCGCCTTGCGCGTCGCCCGCGCCGGAGGCTTGACCGGCACCTCCTTGCGCTTCATCGGCGCACAGGCACCACGGCCCTGCCCGAACCGTTGAGCTCGATCACTCGGACCTGGGCGCCGTAGTGCTCGGCGATCACCGGCTCGGCGAGGATCTCCGCGGGCGGCCCGACCGCCACGATCCTGCCGGCGACCAGCAGCGCGA
>WNGH01007486.1_pt1 | contig 14172 bp, 17 predicted proteins | sample 5400631 | NCBI WGS metagenome assembly WNGH01 (sample SAMN13153373, study PRJNA577476) | soil metagenome | isolation source: 115 cm soil or saprolite under Garry oak tree replicate 1 | place: USA:California | collected 2016-06-15
TTCACGACGGACATCCAGATGCGGTTCCGGGACATCGACGGGATGGGCCACGTGAACAACGCCGTCTACCTGTCGTACGTGGAACTCGCCCGGACGCAGTTCTACATGCAATTCGCGAACCGGAAGACGCTCGACGAGATCGACTTCATCCTCGCGCACGTCGACATCGACTTCGAGTCGCAGGCGGTCTGGGGCGACCAGATCCGCGTCAGCGTGTGGCCCTCGAAGATCGGGACGTCGTCCTTCACACTGAGCTACGAGGTCTCGGAGAAACGCAGCGGCCGGATTCTCGCGCGGGCGAAGAGCGTCCTCGTCTCGTACGACTACGAGAAGAAGAAGTCGAAGCCGATACCGCCCGACTTCCGCCAACTCCTCGAAGCCGCCCTGGAAGCCTAGTCAGGAATCCCTTCCCCGAGGCTTCATAAAGGCCCGCCGAAAGGGTCAACGTCCGGGTTCCCGTTCCCTCGCAGGATGCCCAAGAAGACGGCGAGACCCCCCATCGGGACGAAAGGCGCCGCCGATTACTACTGGAAACGGTACACGGAGCTCTATCCGAAGTACTTCTGGGCCGACGACACGAAGCTCGCCGACATCGTCGTTGCGTCCGCGAAAGGCTCCCTGCTGTACGACGTCGAGGGGAAGGAGTACATCGACCTGACGAGCCAATGGGCGACGAACAACCTGGGGAACGTGCATCCGGAGATCCTGAAGGCGACCGTCGATGCTCTGGAGCGCTACGGGTTCCTGATCCTCTTCATGAACCCGCACCTCCCGATGATCGACCTCGCGGAGAAGCTCCTCGAGATCCGGCCGTCGAAGAACCTCACGCGCGTGTTCCTCGAGCTGTCCGGCACCGGCGCCGCGGAGGGCGCGGTGAAGCACGCGATCGAGGCGAGCGGGCGGCCGCTCATCTTGAGCTTCATGGGCCAGTACCACGGCCTGAGCATCGGCGCGACGGCGTTCGGCACGCTCGCATCGCGCATGCGTCGGAACTGGGAGGCGTTCTCCGGAGGCGCGGTCCACGCTCCCTACCCGATGACGTACCGCAAGCCCCGCGGCATGACGGATGCGGAGTACGGAGACTGGTGCCTCGGCTTCATCGAGGACCAGATCCTCCGGCACGTGGCTTACCCGGACCGCATCGCGGCCGCAATCTTCGAGCCGGTCGCCCTCGAGGCGGGCGTGTGGATCCCGCCGCAGAACTTCGTGCGAGGATTGCGGAAGCTCGCGGACGCCCACGGCTGGTTCTTCATCGCCGACGAGGTCGAGGCGGGGCTCGGTCGGACCGGAAAGATGTGGGGCATCGAGCACTTCGGGGTCGCGCCGGACCTCGTGTCGATCGGGAAGGCGCTGGGAGGCGGCCTCATGCCGCTCGGGGCGGTGCTCGGCGACGAGCGGGCGATGGGCACGCACGACGTCATCGCCGGCACGACGTTTGGCGGCCATCCGGCCGCGTGCGTGGCCGCGACAGTCGCAATCGAGATCATGCGGCGCGACCGGATCCCGGAGCGCGCGGCGCGGATCGGCGGGAAGGCCCTGAAGCGCGTCAAGGAGTGGGAAGGCCTCTCAATCGTCGGCGAGACGCGCGGCCTGGGCCTCGCGATCGGCGTCGAGATCGTGTCGGACAAGGAGTCGAAAGGCCGCGACAACGATACCGCGCGCGACGTCTTCTTCGATTGCGTCCGGGCCGGCGTCATCCCGCTGTACGACTACGAAATGAACGTCCTCCGGATCCAGCCCCCGCTCACGATCGAGGAACCGCTCCTGGACCGAGCGCTCGACGTCATGGAGGCGGCGCTCCGGAAGCACGCGCGCTAGGACAGGGACCGCTCGCGGCGGATCCGCTCCTTCACCTCGATGCCGAACTCTCGGAGGAGCGGGAAGAACGGTTTCGGGTCCAGGTTTTCGGGGGAGAGCTTCCCTCTCTCCCGGATCGTGCCTTCCGCGAGGAGGATCGCCCCCGCGGCCGCGCCGCTTCCCGTGAGGTATGCGGTCGCAGTGGCCCCGAACCGCTCCGCGGCCTCACGATGCCCGAGCCCCGCGTAGACCGTGTGGACGACCCGCTCTCCGTCCTTCGTCCCGGCGACCTCGACGAGGACCATAGCGTGGCCCTCCACGCGGCCGGCGAGATCGCCCGGCTTCGGCAGGGCCGCGAACAGGGCGCGTCGGGGACTCGGCCCTCCGGGCGGTCCCGGTTCCAGGAGTCGCAGGTCGCGGAAAAGCTTCAGCGTCTGCACGGTCGTCGCATCGAGGGCGAGTTTGAAGTCGACGTACCGAACGCCCTTCCCGAGGAACCGGGGGAGCGTGTCGACCTCCTCGTGGTCCACGGAATACACGGTCAGCGGGCCGACCGGAGGCGGGAACCCGTACGTCTCCGGCTCGCCGAACGGCGGCACGCTCTCGTACTTGCCCTCCCGCCAGATGCGTGACGGCGCGAGCGTCTCCTCGACGAACGTCTCCGGGCTGAAGAGGGCGATGAACGGATATTCGGGGCTCGAGGCCGTGTCGCCGTCCCTCACCTTCACGGACTCGAGGCGGTCCACGCCGTCCGACGCGTGACGCGCGAAGACGTTGCTCAGGCCCGGATCTTCGCCCATCCCGCAGAGGGCCGTGAGGCCCGCATGCTTCCACAAGTCGCTGTCGCCGAGCGGGTCCGCCGACTCGTTCGCAGGGTCGAGGTATTGCAGCCCGAGATCCCGCGCGGCTCTCTGGATCGTCGCGTTGAAGCGAGGGAGAGCCGTATTGACGACGAGGCCGCAGCCGCGCATCGCTCCGCGCACTGCCGCGCCGTCGCCCGCGTCGAGTTGGATCGCGTGGGCCTCCCCGCTCTGAAGGGCGGCCGCGGTCCTCTTTGCGAGATCCCCGTCGAGGTCCGCCACGGTGACCCCCGCGATTGCGTCGCTCCCGGCGAGGTGTCGGGCGACCACGGAACCGACCGCTCCGCACCCGATCAGGAGGACGTGCGGGGGGACCGAGGGTATGGTGTCGAACCTCGTCCCGGAAGAGGCCCCGGGGCCCATGAGCCTTGCGGACTCGGGCCATAGGCCTGACGTCGGGATTCAAAACCCGTCGGGAGCATACCCACGTGGGTTTACTACCACGGCCTTCACAATGCCCAGCAACCGACTGGGAGAAGGACCACAGGACTCGTGGAGTTCGTAGTGCGGGCTCAATCCGCTGCCGCAAACTCTCCGACGTTCTCGAGGGGCAGTCCGACGATTTATTGGAAACCCAGCAAATCGGGGTCCCTTGGGCTGGCTTGGGAGCGGATAGTTTCGCCTCCCTTGGCACAACGCATTTAGGACGACAGTTTCCTCTCCCCGCTGCTTGGACGCCGACGTCGCCGGCCGGATTAACTCCCTCGCCGTAGAGGCCGAGGCGATCCTTACGGAGTTTCAACGCGCCAGGTCCAGCCGCGAGCCTTCCAAGGCGGGCATCGGCCTCTTCGCCACCTTTGTTGTTCCGCCAGGTTACAAGCGCCTCGCACGGCAGGTCGGCTCACAGTGGGTTGATTCCTCCGTAGAAGCTCAGGTTCGCCGACTCGAAGACATAGAACGGGAATGGCGTCTTCGTGTCCTCGGGTACTTACGGACGATAGAGGCGCAGGCTTCGCCTGGCCGTCGAAGCATGAGTTCTGAGGCCATACAAGCCGGGTTCGAGCGCATCCGGCGCTACCAGCGGGTGGGCTCGCGGCTGACGAAGGAAGTATCTTTCCTAAAGGACTTGACGTCACGAAACCTCGTTCCAGGTCCACCCGGGGAGCGAAGCGTCCAGCCTTCGGTCCGTCGCTCCACGCGATCTGTCCTGTCCCGCCCACAGTCGTCGCCAAGCTCCCCCAGTCCGTCCGAAAAAGCATCGAGCAGGCTGCCGAGTGCTACGGGCGAGGATTGTACGAGCCCTGTGCGATCATGCTTCGAAAGGCCCTGCAGAATGCTATCGTCCTCAGATTTGAGTCGGAGGGGGTTGGCGACCAAGTACTTCGGTCGAACGGAGATGCGCTACCACTTCCTCAGCTGCTGGAGAAAGCTCAAGAATCGCGTCTCATCTCATCCCAGCAAGCGAAAGAGCTGTTGAAGGTCAAGTGGCTGGGAGACACCGCCGCGCACAGCTACGCCAACGCAGTCGTAAGAGAAGACGTGGACGGCATCCTCCTCATGATCAGACTTGCCTTGGAAAGGATTTTCACAATAGAAATCCGGATACTGAAAGGAGGGTGAGGCGTCAGATGGAATCCTCTGAATCCATTTCGAAAACCAGACTCAAGATCGCCGGTGCATTTGGGAACGACATACGCGAGCTCTTCAGCGTGGAAATTAAGCCAGGGCAGATCGTCGGAGCATACAACTACGGCGGGAGCCCGCGTCACTTTACGAAGCACGATGACGGGATGCTCCACGAGAAATCTGATCCCGAGAATCGGCTGCTGTGGGAGCGCGTTGGTCAGCCGCTTACCGCGCTGACCGGGTCCGAATCCTTGGGGACATATTCATTCACTGTGGCGAGCAGAGATGACCTTCCGCGATTCAAACCAGGGCAACGGGTGACAAGCCTGCTATTCCAGGCACAGGAAGGCAAAAGGGCAGACGTGGTGGTCGTCGCCTTGGGCAGGCCTACGGATAACGCCCAACTGCAGCAAGTGAGCCAACAGTTCGTCGGCCAGGGCTTCCAGAGCTATCTCGATCCGATAAAGGGAATCGCAGTCGGATTCAGACAGCAGGCATCGGAGTCTTCATCTGTCGGTTAGCCGCATTCTTCGATCCGACCCATGTTGCACTCCAGCGAAGTCGGCTTCGTTAGAGCGCATATCTCCACGGCGCGAATCAGGTTTTTTTCTCTGGCGCATCGAGGAAGGCAAACTCCCGGCTGCACCACACGCACATGCCTTCCCAGACTTCGTCTTCCCAATAGGGACAGCGCACCCACACGATCGGCACACCACAACAATTGGTCTTTGGCCTGCCAGGTTCCATCTTCAAGTCTCCTTTGCGATTCGATTCCTGGTATCGGTCTTGACGTCCGCCCACCATCCGTCCAACGGCGATTCGGTATCGGCAACTTGCGCTGGGGTCGAGACACGGCCGTCGAATGGGCGAGTCACTCGTTCTGGTGTCGCGACCCAGAGGGCCGTAACTCGTGAGGCATCGTTGGTGGCGGGGTTGCGCACCCTTTCCACGGCCTTTCTGCACCTTTTTGTACCTTTCTCGATTGATTAGGGGGGTAACCAGAATTAAGTACAAACGACATAACGCGACGTCGATCAAGCAGCGCAGGTAGGTTGCATCGAGGACCCGAAATGACCAAAGAGCAGTTCAAGCAGCGACGCAAGGAGTTGGAGCGTGAGCTTGAGCGTTTCCTTAAGGAATCAGAACGGGACCCGAAAATCGTGAAGATGCTAGTCTCCCTCCAAGGGGACTAGGTGATCCGAGATCCACTTCCTGAGCTGAGCTTTCGTCATCCTCTCCCATTCCTCTCGCAGCTTCTCGCCCGCCCGGTCGCTGTATCGAAGCCTCTGTCCGAACTGCTTGGCCAGGAAGAGACCAAGGTGCATTGCGGTTCGATGGTTGCACTCAACGAACGGCTGCGGATCTCTCTCGATGTCATCGAAGACATCCGCAATAATATCGATCAAGGGTCTCCTTTCCGCAGCTGCTCGGCGAAGGTCCTCAGTGAGAGCTCGAAACCGCGGCCAATTCCTTACGCCACCGCCGCGATGCTGACCTTTCGCCGCAGCGCGATGAATCTTCAGGAGATCCTCTTCGGTGATTGTCTCCAACCGTTCGTAGGCAATCTCGTCCATCATCACGAGAACGGTGAACGTCGGAAAAAAGAGAGTGGCCGGCTCGAGGGGTCCGTGAGCTCGAAGGCTCGGTTCCCTGGATGGACCCATTGCCCGACTCGTCAGAGGCCCCTGGGGAGTAAACCCATGTGAGTCTGCTCCCCGTCGGGAGCACTTCTATCTCGGGAGTAGGGACCGCGTGTCGGATACCCAACTCCTGGGGTAGATCGTTCACCCAGTTGTCTATCCATGTTTCAGGAGCAGAGCCCCACCGAGCGCGTCGACGGAACCGAGACCGAAAAAGGCGAACCCAGAGGCCAGACTTGGGAACCAGCCTAAAGCGAGCCCCGCCAGAGCAACCAGTAGCATGACCGAGCCGGTCAGAACCATGGCCAGGCCAGCGCGTTGGTAGAAATTGAGCCGATTCTCAACGGCGAGTTGCATCCCAACTCGAAGGGACGCGAACAGCCATAAAACATGACTAACCCGTTTCTAAGGTAGTTCTCAATCCCGTCGGGAGCACTTGATCCGTCGGCGACATCCCGCGTGGGGTTTTCGACACGGCACCCAGTCGATTCTGAGAGGTCGAGTCGGGTCTCCAAGACTCGTCCCTTCAAGCGGGGCCCTGCGCCCGGCCGTGTTTCCATCCAGACCCCTCCTGAATGGTTGCGCTATTCTAGCCAACGATAGCCCCGCCCTCGGCGAAAGATTTCCGTCACCTTGACCTGTCTCCCCTCGATCACGTAGACGACGCGAAAATCCCCGACCCGCAGGCGGTAGAAGATCACCCCGTGGTGCCGGCCGCAGTTCTTGATGTCCGCTCTCGGGCGCGGGCGGAATGGATCCGCCTCGAGTTCACGAAGGTGAGTCAAGATTCGGTCGCGTTGACGAACTTCGAGGGCCCGCACGACGGAGAGCGCCTCGTCGGAAAGAAGGAGTTCAAACCTCGCCGAGGGAATGGAATCGGGACTCCTTCAGAATCCGTACTTGGCGCTCGTAAAATGCGCTCTCTTCCGCGACTTCCATCAGTCGACGAAGGATTTCGTCGTAGCTCTCTCCCTTGGTCCCAAACGCCCTCAGCCGGTCCCGGGTGGCTTTGCGAACGGGGAGCGTAGTCCGGTCTTGCATCATCTCTCATACCTGTGCATAACTACATATACCTTCGCCGGTGCGACGCGGATACGGGAGTTGCGATTGCCGGCCATCAGAGGCGTTGCCAGGTAGCCTTCGGGCCCTCCCCGGCGAGGAGCGCGCGCAGGCGGTCTGGATCGGCCGTCGGCGGAGAGCAGGCGTTCCCCTGGCAGACGAAGGCCACAGGCCCCGCCTTCGCCTCGCGGGTCGCGCGCATCGGCTCGACGAGCGCCGGGACGTACGCGTCGTCGCGGTCCACGACGAGGACGCTCTTGCCGGGTGCGAACGTCCCCGTCGCCGCGGCACGCAACGCGAGCGTCGTCGGGTCGTCCCGCGGACCTAGGACCACGACCTCGGCGGGCGGGTGGATCCACAGCTCGGCCGCGAGGTGGTAGGTCCCCGCGAACACGGGGCCGTAGCGGCTCGCCTCCCCGGCGAATGCGATCATGAGCTCGTCGTGGTGCAGCCGATAATCGTCGTTCCCGGTGAGAGCGTGGAGCCGCTGGAGGGCGAGCGCCGCAACCGCGTTCGGCCCGGCGTACGGCGAGTCCTCCATGGGCCGACGACGGACCTCCCGGAGCGGGAGGCCGACGCCTTCGTGCAACTCCGGCGCAATGTCGACGAAGCCGCCCGTCTTGTCCCAGAAATGCTTCACGGTGAAGGCCATCACGTCCTCCGCGCTGCGCAGGAGTGCGGCGTCGGCGGTGGCGGTGTACGCGGACAGACAGGCGTCCACAATGTAGACGTGATCCTCGAGGAGCCCGCGCACCTTGCGGTTTCGGTCGGCGAGCGCGTGCCACATGCCGTCCTCCTTCGACCACAGTTCCGCAACGATCCGCTTGAGGGATTTCAGCGCGAATCCGCGGAGCTCCTCCCGGCCGAAGGCCATCGCCGCCTCGAGGACGGACGAGATCATCATCCCGTTCCAGGAGGCGAAGATCGTCGGGTCGACGGCCGGCGACGGTCGCTTGTCCCGCGCGGCTTTGAGCTTTGCTTTCCCGGTCGCGGTGAGTTCGAGGACTCGATGAACGGGGAGGCTCAGGGCCTTTGCAATCGCCTCCGGCTCCTGGTCGATGAAGAGGACATTCTTCTTCGGATTGTGTCGCATCTCGCCGCGGTCGCCGACTTCGTAGGAGAGAGCGAGGACGCGCGCTTCGTCCTCGGTCACGGAATCCTTGAGTTCGTCGAGCGTCCACGTGAAGTAGTCGCCGTCGTCGTCGAGCCCGACGTCCGCATCTTGGCTTGCGTAGTACCCGCCGTGGGTGCGGTCGGAGAGGACCTCCTCCGCCCATCGGAGGATACCCTCCGCGGTCCCGCGGAAGAGCGGGTCTTTCGTGAGCTGCCACGCGTGCACGTAGTTCGCGAGGAGGCCCGCGTTGTCGTAGAGCATCTTCTCGAAGTGCGGCACGATCCACCGCGGGTCGGTCGCGTAGCGGTGGAAGCCCCCGCCGACTTGATCGTACACGCCACCGCGGGCCATCGATCCGAGCGTGCGCGTGAAGATCGTGGCGAGGCCTGGCTCCCGCGTGCGGTGGTAGCGGGCCATCACCCACTCCATCGTGCCGGCGTGCGGGAACTTCTGTTGGCCCGAGATGCCGCCATTGACCGGGTCGAACTGACCGCGGAGGGCGTCGAGGCTCTCCTTGAGCATCGCGTCGTTCACGACGCCCTCTTCGACGAGGGCTCCGCGTCGCTCGGCGAGCGCGCGATGCAGCGATTCGGCCTCCCGCACCGTGTCGGCCTTGTTCGTGCGGTACGCCTCCGCCATCGCGAGCAGGACGCGTCGGAAGCTCGGGCGTCCGAATGCGTCTTTGGGCGGGAAGTACGTGCCGCCGTAGAACACCATGCCGTCCGGGGTCAGGAACCCGGTGAGGGGCCAACCTCCGGAGCCGGTAATCACGCCGACCGCCTGCTGGTAGCGGGCGTCGATATCGGGCCGCTCGTCCCGGTCGACCTTGATCGCGATGAAGTTCTCGTTGATCACTTGGGCGAGGTCCGGGTCCTCGTACGATTCGCGGTCGATCACGTGGCACCAATGGCACCACGTCGCCCCGATGTCGAGGAGGATCGGCCGGTCGAGTTCCTTCGCCCGCCGGAACGCTTCGTCGCCCCACGGATGCCAGTCGACGGGCTGGTTCGCCGCGCCCCTGAGATACGTCGATGTCTCCTGGGCGAGGCGGTTTTTCCCCATGGGCGGAGCGCAGGCGCGAGCGCGTTAAAGGCCTTTGGGTGCCGCGACCGGCGCTTTCAGCTTCGCCGCGAACTGCTTCCGGAACTTCGCGACCTTCGGCGCGACCACCGCGCGGCAGTAGCCGGCGGTCGGGTTCTTGCGGAAGTAGTCCTGGTGGTACTCCTCGGCGCGATAGAACGCGGCCAAGGGCGAGAGCTCCGTGACGAACGGATGGGCGTAGAGCCCTGCCGCCTCGAGCTCTCCGATGACCTTCTGCGCGGCGGCCTTCTGCTCGTCGTTCGAATAGAAGACCGCGGAGCGGTATTGCGTTCCGAAGTCCGCGCCTTGGCGGTTCAGCGTCGTCGGATCGTGCACGGTGAAGAAGATCCGAAGGATTTCCACGAGGGAGACGATCGTCGGGTCGAACACGATTTGGACGGCCTCCGCGTGGCCCGTCGTGTCGGTGCACACCATCTCGTACGACGGGTTCTGAACCTTGCCGCCAGAATATCCGACCTCGACTCTCTCGACGCCTCGCAGTTCCTGGAACACGGGCTGCAGACACCAGAAGCAGCCGCCAGCCAGGCTGATTGTCTCTCGTCCGTTTTCCATTGGGATCAGCGCCCCGTGGGATTCAGGGAAGGTCGGACCGGGATTAAGGTTTTCCAAGCTTGGGCAATTGGCTTCCGGCTATCGGAAGATCCGTGCCGCGTTCGTCCGGAAGATACGTTCCTTCGTTTCGGACGAGAGGGCCAGAGCCCCCAGTGCATCGATCTCCTCCCGAATTCCGGGGATTCCCGGGGCCGGCCAGTCCGAGCCGAAGACGACCTTGTCCCGGATTTCCTCGAGGCGCGGGAACCACTCGAGGAGCCGCCTCGGCGGGATGCTCGAGATGTCGAGATGGACGTTCGGGTGGCGGCGGAGCAGGTAGAACGCGGTATCGCACCAGAGCGGACGGCCTCCGTGCGCCATCAAGATCGTGAGGTCCGGGAAGTCCTGTGCCACGTCATCGAGGTCCATCGGATCTCCGTATTTCGATCGCGCTCCCGGGAAGATCGAGGTGCCTGTGTGGACCATCACCGGCATCCCGATTTCCTCCGCGGTCTTGTAGATCGCCCGCAACGCGGGGAGCCGTCCGTCCGCGTACGCGTTCGCCGCGACCAGCTGATGCGGCGGATGGATCTTCATCCCGCCCATCTCGAGGTTGGATGCGAGGCGCTCGACGTCCCGTTTCGGGTTTTTCGTGCGTTTCGGGTGGACCGAGCCGAACGGGATGAGGCGCTTCCGGTCCGCCTTCGCGAATCCGGCGACGAATTCGTTCACGGCTTCGGTGAATCCCATGACCTCGGGTGCGACGTAATTGATGAGGCAGGCCCGCTCCACCTTGGCGGCATCCATGTGGTCCAGAAAGCCTCGCGGGTCGTCCATGAGCCGCCGGACGCGATCCCGGTCCGGGATCTCCCGCCACAGCATCTCCAACACCTTCGGCTTGATGTCGCGATACGGCTCGAGGTGCACGTGGACGTCCGTGATGCCGGGCAACGCTTCGCGGTAGTCCAGGGCTCACGAAAGCCTTTTCGCAGCTCCCGGGTCACACCGGACTCGGGAGGCGCCGGATGACTTCTCGGTAGTCGCGATACGGCGTCGAGCACGGCTGGCCATCGGCATACAGCAAGACGTTCTCGCCGGGGTCCGCGTTGCTCAGAGCGAGGATCGTCGAGGAGACCGTCCCTCCACCGGGAGCGTGGACGCAGATGCTCACGCTTCCCGGCCCGGACCCGTGCGTCCGGAGCGTGGACTGAAGCGCCCGGACCACGTCCTCGATCGCCCGGTTCGACGTTTTCGAGAGGAGGCCCTGGATCGTCTGCACCTTCGGATCCGTTGCGATATTTCCTCCTTGGTTCGTGAGGACGTTGAGTCCCTCGCGACCGCGGGTCATGCCGATCTCGCCGTCGTAGCGGAAGAACCGCAGGTCCTTGCGGCAGGCGACGAACAGGTTCCAGAAGTTGTACTCGTGCTCGCGGACTTCCCGCTGGAGGAGGATGTCCACGGAAGGGACAGAGGCTTGTCGCAACGCGTCGAGCACGAGCTGACCGCGAGATCGGGCGGTCGTTGACGTCCTGCCACGACGATTCGACAATGCGACGACGAGTCCGGTGCCGCTCGCGCCGAGCCACGTCCCGCCCGCCTGGCGGTCGCGCGGGGCCACGATGACCGGGTCCTCCGCGATGATGGCGGGCGGATCCGCGGGACGCATCGCGGACTCGTCGCGGTTCATCCCGACCACCACGTCGTATCCCGGAACGGACCGCCAGAGGGCGATGAGGGTGCACATGCCGCTCACTTCGTCTGCCGAAGATCGTACGCTCGCATCTGTGCAACCCGCGCGACGTCCGCACGTCCTGCCTTCGTCGCGGAGTCCATCGCGCGCTCATACGCGAGGATCGTCGCCTGTCGCAAGTCCGCATCGCCGCTCGTGGAGGCCTGCTCGCTCATCACCTCCGCGGTGTCGAAGAAATATTTCGCCGCGGTCAGATGGTCCCCAAGCGCCCGGAAGAACGCGCCGGCGAAGAGCCCTTCATGCGTGAGTCCTTCGGCACCCCCGGAGAAGTTGTCCTTCAGGACGGCGGCGTACTCCTTCGCGACCTCCTTCAGAGACGGATCGCCGTGGAGATCCTGTACCGCGTTGCGGTACTCGACGAGGGCGAGGTACTGCCGCTCGTCCTGCGCCATCTCGTCATCCTTCAAGGCGAGGTAGGCCTGCCCGGCCCGGCGCCGCCAGACGCCCGCTTCCTTCAATCGCCCGAGTTTCTCATCACCGCGGGCGAGCGCCTGGAAGATCCCGACGCGATCGAGCGACGAGCCGGACTCGGTCAGCTTCTCGTAATGCTCGAGCGCGGTGGCGAAATCGCCCCGGGCCTCCGCCTCGATCGCCTCGACGAGGTGGGACATGGAGCCGCGAAGTCGCAGCCGGGATATGAGGCTGCGCTCGCCCTCGAAGAAGCTTCTTGGGTGGGTCGGCTATTCGCGGCGCATGGCCGACGTCATCGCGTTGGTCCTCCGTTTCCTCCACATCTGGTTCGGAAATCGCTTGGATTGGCGCGATCGTGTACGGTGTAGGGGTTCTCGGTCGCGTACTCGCCCGCGTCGACGCGGCATCCCGAACGGAATTCATGAAGCACTTCATCCCGGTCGTCACTCGGTTCCTGCCCGGGAGCGCGGTCATGACGATCCTCTTCGGGTTCATCCTCTACCTGGACCTTGGCACGTTCGACGTCGCCTATCTCACGGGGAGTGCGTGGGGGCGGACCCTCCTTGCCGCTCTCGTCCTGTCGCTCACAACGTTCGCCATCGGCATGGTCTTCGGTGTCGGGAGCGCGAAGAAAATCCTCGGACACCTGAAGGAGGAGTCGTGTACCCACGGTCCCGAGGTCGGGGCACTCCAGAAGCGATTCAACCTCGCCCAGTTCCTGAGCCTTGGTCTCGGGCTCGTGATCGTCGGCCTGATGGTCCTCGCGACCGAGGGACTCTGAGCCTCAGAGTTCCGCCCACTTCCCGTAGCCTTCCCAGACGCGGACGTGCAGCGGGAACTTGATCTTCTCCCGAAGGCGCTTCGAAATCAGTTCGCAGATGTTCTCGACCGTCGGATAATCGATGAAGTCGTTCCAGTCCTTGTGGTCGTACTCGGCGAGGATCGTCCGCAGGGACTTCTTGATCTCCGCGAAGTCGAGGAGCATCCCGCCCTTGTGCTCGCCTTCGATTGTGACGTCGATCTGGTACGTGTGCCCATGCAGGGACCCGCACCGCTCGTGGCCTGGGAGGTGGTGCGCGCAGTCGATGTACTCCGTGACCCCGAGCTTCATCGTCGGCACGAAGAGACCCGCGGCCATAAAGCTTGGCCCGCGCTCCCGTCAGATCGGTGTCACCGTGAGAAACTTCAGCAGTCCCGTGCCCCGCTGCTTGAACTGGTGTTCTTCGTTCGACTGGACGAGCAGCACGACGCCCGGGCGGAGCGTGATGATCGAACCTCCGATGATCGCGGTCCCGCGGCCTTCCGTGACGACGAGCTGGTGATCCCACTCGTGGCGGTGCATCGCGGAGTAGCCGCCCTTGCCCAGGATCAGTTCGTGCATCGAGGTCTTACGGGCGCCGTCTTCGCGCCCGATGAGCGGTCGCATCTTCACGTTGTAGCTGCCGTCCTCCAAGAAACGCAAGGGCCCGACCGACCGGACGGTCGTCATGTACATGGTGTGCGGCGGGGGGATTCGTCCCTCCCGAATAAGATTTGCGTCTCGTCGGCTCAGGCCTCGTACGCGACCGGATCCTCGACGCCGACGGCCGCGAATGCGGCGCGCCGCTCCTTGCATGACTCGCACGTGCCGCAATGGACGTCGCGGTCCCAGTAGCACGACCACGTGACGTCGAACGGCACGTGCATCTCGAGGCCGAGGCGGACGACCTCCTCCTTCGACTTGCCGCTCAGCGGCACGAGGATCTTCACGGGCGATTTGTCGTACGACCAGAGGCTCAGGTGGAACACACTGTTCAGGAAGTTGAAGAACTTCGGACTCGCGTCCGGGAAGGACTCCGGGTCGATCCCGTTGTGGCCGCCCACGATGTACCGAACCGCGTCGAGCTCCGCGTAGTAGCCCGCGAGGGCGTAGAAGATCAGGTTCCTCCCGGGGATGTAGCCCTCCGGGGAGTCGAGGAGCAGGCGGTTGTCGATCCCCTGCGGGCGGAGGTCATCGACCTCCTTCAGGAACGGAAGCTCCACGTGGCGGGCGTTTACGATGCCGACCTGCTCGGTGAGGGCGGTGATCGCCCCGTGCTCCCGCTTCGGCCGACCGAAGTAGTCGAACGTCAGCGGTCGGAGGTCCCAGCCGCGGGCCTTCGCCCACCATAGTGTGACGGCAGAGTCGATGCCGCCGGAAAGGAGGACGATTGCGCGCTCCATACGTCATGCCGCCTTCGGAGGGCCTCACCGGAGTCGGGTGGACCCGCGGAAAGGAGCCCGCGGCGCCATAAATATCTGTCCCAGGGACGACCCGGGACTCGGTCCGGTCGTGGCTACTCGGCCGGCGGCGGGGGCACGTGG
>WNGH01009372.1_pt1 | contig 14170 bp, 10 predicted proteins | sample 5400631 | NCBI WGS metagenome assembly WNGH01 (sample SAMN13153373, study PRJNA577476) | soil metagenome | isolation source: 115 cm soil or saprolite under Garry oak tree replicate 1 | place: USA:California | collected 2016-06-15
ATGACCGCCCCTCGTGGTTGCAACAAATTGACCGGCGAGCTCACGCGCTGCGGGAAAGGTTACGACGACCCCCGATTGCAGTGTGCGCGTGCGTCCAGCAGGCTGCGTAAGCACCGAGACAGCATAGAGGGGGTTTTTGACGTTCGTGCTGTAACTACAAGTTGGGATGTAGTCCGATCAGATCAACAGATAACCCGCTGTGGAGATTCCACATTCTCTTCGTCTTCGCGGGCGCGCTGGTTGCCCCGCGCCTCGTCTTCGCGCGCATCGATTTCGCCCGGTACCCGTCGTGCAAATACGCCAGCGCAGCATGGTCCGGACGGACTACCAAGTGGATCGCGCGCGTCCCAATTGCCGTCATGCGTGCTCGTCTACCTGATTGCCGAGCGCGCCTGGGGCCAGACGCGCGCGACAGTTGTAGTCGATCAGGCTTTCGCCATAGCCCGAAACGTTTGGACCTAGATGTATCTTCCTCTCGCCGAAGATCGGCCCGGTGAACCGGACGTCGGATGCGACGCCCAGCTTGTCCGCATAGGCGGCCAACCCCGATTCTTCCCGGCCGTCGATGCTCACGGTTATAGGGTCAAGCCGCGCCGGCAATTAGTACGAGTTAGCTCAAAGCCTCACGGCTCTTGCACATCCCGCTTATCAACGTCCTGGCCTAGGACGACCCTTCAGGGAGGTCGAGCCTCCGGGAAGCCTCATCTTGGGGCAAGTTTCCCGCTTAGATGCTTCGAGAGCGTTTTGGAAGACATGCGATCTTCAGTTCGGGCAGGTGCAGTATGTTAAGCTGGCGCTGTTCATCAATGGATCGAAAATTGGTTTCCGCGTTGTCAGATAGTCTCACGCGGTCCATGCCGCAGCCTGCAGTAAATCTTCGGTATTGTAGCTAGACCCGTGTTCAAGATAGTGACTTCTAACAAGAGTCTGCTCAGGATGGTTGGCAGGAGCAGCTTCATGAGCCGCATTGTGCGAGGAGATCTTCTCTTGCTGCCCGTGATCCAGGATCGTGAGCTCGCGGATCGCATCGTGTCATCAGTCTGGGTCGATCGAGTAGCACTGTCTAAGGAAACCGCGGGTGGGCGCTTTAGAGATCTAGACGACATTTTGATTGATCTAGCGGAAAAGGGTTCGAACCCAGTAATCCACGATGTCGGTGTCTCGAATGGCATCACATCCCTGGATCTTCTTGATCGGTTCCACACGCGCGGGCTCTGTCCGGCTTTCTACATCTCCGATAAGTTCGCACGCTGCCTACATGTTCAGCGGGGACTAGTGACTCGAGTCTACGACTCATACGGCACACTGATTCAAGGGCGAGTCGGTATTCTTTTGGCGGATCCACAGGCCTCATGGCGTTTCGCGGTGTCACGTCTTTTGTTTCTTCTTCTTGCGAGGACGAAGCCCCGCCTGAACGATTCAAACATCATAGAGATTCCTCTTTACAGCCGAAGTGTCAGAGATGCTCTCGAGGCCGGAGCGATGACCCATCTCGACTATGATGTGTTTTCAACTTATGTGGATATCAAATTTGATGTTGTTCGGTGTATGAACACGATCACTCGCAACTATTTCGCTAGAGACAGAATCGCCGATGCACTTTCAAATCTTGGACGCTCGCTCAAGCCATCAGGTTTGCTGCTCGTGGGCCGGACGCTGTCAAACGGCCGCAACGATGCGACCTTTTTCCGGCTCGTGGCCGATCGCTTCGTGCCCGTACGGGTGGTGAACCAAGGGGCAGATATTCATGATATCGTTACAGAGTTGAGGATTCAGCGTGAGGCGTGGGTACGCCACCCTCGGTGACCCTGTCCTCCTTAATGACCACCAGCTTTCCCGCTCTCTTCTGGGCAACGGAGAAGGATTCGTCGTTTCCCATGATCAGGAACCCCTGTTCATTAAGCGCATTCGTCAGGTTCGCGACGCCGCGTGCGATCTGTTCCCGCGGGAAATAGTTTCGCTGCAAAAAGTTAAAGGACAGAATCAATCGTAGTGTTCTCCGATACCCTTGAAGACGCCCATCCTGCTCAAACTGAAATCTCCCCTCTTCAGTCTGGAATCGACGTCAGGATGAATCAGGAAGGGCGGAACAGTTTGGCTCTTCGTGGAATATACGCATACTTCTTCTTCAAGTACCAGAAGGCCCACGCACCGATCACCCGCGACGCGAGCCGATCGTGGAGCTCAGAAGCGTACGGCCAGATCGGGCCTCAAGCGGCGATTTCCGCCGGCTTGTCGATGAAAACGCGGGCCCAGAGTTCGAGCGCTCCCAGGATCCACACGGTGTCGTTGGGGAGGTTCAGGTTTGTCTCGTACGCGCGCAGGATTCTATCGAGCGTGCGTGGATCGAACCACTCGCGCTCGCGGAAGGAACGGCTTGTGACGAGCTCGCGAAGGTGACGCTGGCCACTTCCCCGAAAAAACGGCCCCGGTAAGCCGAAGCCCATTTTGGGGCGCCGAAACAGCTCGGCGCCGAAACGCTTCTCGGCCAGCGCTACCAGCGGAATCTTGCCTCGCTTGAAATCCACCTTGAGCGCACCGGGAGCGCGGAAGACGTACTCGACCACACGGTGGTCCAGGAGCGGCACCCGGTTCTCCAGGCTGTGTGCCATGCACATCTTGTCGATGCGCATGAGGAGAGACACAAGGTAGGTCTTGAGTTCGTAGTACAGGTGGCGGTTGATGGGGTCGTCGTTCGGTGCCGAGCGCAGCAGTGATCGCCGGTGCTCCTCGGCGCGCTCGATGCCATCGCTCCCGAAAAGCGTCCGCACGAAGCTGCTTGGGAGGAAGGCGGACGACCAGATGATGGTGCCGTCGGGGTCGCGCGCGAGGTCGATCGCCGCGCGTCCGGCTCTTCCGGGCAGAATCCGCGCGAGGATGGGTGCGAGCCAGGTGAGGCCGGGCGCGCGAGCGCGAAGGTGGCGCAGCCGCACGAGTCTTCGGAAGCGATCATATCCGCCCAGAATTTCGTCGCCGCCCTCGCCGGAAAGCAGAACCGTCACTTTCTCGCGGGCCAGCTTCGCGAGCAGCCAGATTCCGACCGAGTTCGGATGATTGATCGGCTCGTCCATGTGCCAGGTCAAGCGGGGGAGTCGCTCGTGGAACTCTTCCTCCCCCAGCACCTGGCTGTAGTTCTCGACGCCCAGTCGCTGGGCAACCGTCCGGGCCCAGGGGCGTTCGTCGAACTCGGGCTCCGCAAAGCCAATCGTGAACGATCGCATCGTCGAGGTGGCAGCCTCGCAGGCGAGCGCCGTGACAAGCGAGGAGTCTACGCCGCCCGACAACGCACAGCCGACCGGTACGTCGGCGATAAGTCGGTAGCGGACGCTCTGCTGTAAACGCTCCTCCAGACGCTCTTGAAGATCGATCGCCGTGAGCTGCCGGTCCGCGACGGCAGTTGGAACGTCCCACCAGCGCTGCGTACGAAGACCCTTCGCGCTCACCCAGAGCTGGTGTCCGGGCTCCATCTCGTGGACGTTGCGCAGCAGCGTGCGGCCGGCGGTAAGATAGCGAAAGGCGATGAGCTCCGGAAGGGCGTGTGGGTCGATCCTGCGCTCGACCCCCTCGGTCCGCAGGATCGCCTTCGTCTCCGATGCAAACACGAACTGATTGGCATCTGCAAAATAGTAGAGCGGTTTGATGCCCAACCGGTCTCGGGCGAGAAACAGTTCGCGGCGGCCGGCGTCGAAAATGGCGAAGGCGAACATCCCGATAAAGCGCTCGAGACACGCCGCGCCCCAGCGGCGATAAGCGAGGAGAAGCACCTCCGTGTCGCACTGCGAGCGGAAACTAAATCCCTCCGTCTCGAGATCGCGGCGGATCTCGCGAAAGTTGTAGATTTCACCGTTGTACACCACGACATTGCCGGTCGCAGCGTCGTGCATGGGCTGGTGCCCGGCCGGCGAAAGGTCAATAATCGCGAGTCGGTTATGGGCGAACCCGACCGGACCTTCGAGCCAAAGGCCCTCGTCGTCGGGACCGCGGTGGCGCGTCGAAATCATCATGCGCTCGAGCGCCCTCGCCTCGATGGGCCTGCTGTCGAAGCGAAACATCCCTGCTATGCCACACATGAGAGGGCTCTTCGCGGAACAGGAAGCATCATCACGCTAGCTCCTCGGACGATATCGGAGGCGCGCCTCATAGCGGAGCAGGCCCAGGCGCGCCGCGCGCACTGCACCGTAGACCGCAGGGATGTTCTGCAGCAGGCGACGCAGCTTGGTGGTGGGATCGAAGGGCACGCGAAGCTCGTGCGTCACGGGTCGCACCGCCCCTGGGGTCGACGCGGAGGCGCTTACCTTGCACCTCCGCCCACTCTACGAAGCGCCGGAAACAGGCTAGCCACGCAAAGATTTTGAAGGGGCTCACCGCGTAGGGCCGGGCCGCGCCGTCCGGATCCTCGCGCGCCAAACGCGACAGTGCGCGCACGCGATCTGCATCGAATAGACCGGTGCCGGCGCACCAATCAGGGTCGACGCGTCGCGCGAACTCCTCGTAGAGCGGTCCGGAAATCCATCCGGGGTAGTCGTGGAACTCGCGGCGCAAGCCGGCCCGCGTACCCTCAGAGCGGCCGCGGAGGGCCCTGTTGGTGCGGGCCCAGGGAAGTCTGGCCAGATTTGGATGCAGGCGTCCAAGCAGGACTGCGTACACCTCGTCGGCGCGCAGCGAAGGGTGCAGCGACCACATATAGGAGTATACGCGCGGGTCGGTGAACATCTGGTAGACGCTGCAGAAGTGATTGATGACGCTCATTGCGTGAGCGATCAGAGAACGCGTGTAGTGACCGTGCATGTCGTGCTCGCACAAGACGTAGGTCGGTTTCCCGGGCGAGCGTGCGTGGAGGGCGCCGAGCCCGGAGCGCAAGCCGTCCAGCGCGGCCTCCAAGAGCCCGCGCCGCAACAGACCGAAGGGATTCGTCGGCACCAGCGGACCAAGCTCGAGAAGTCGCTTGCCGCTGAATTCAGCGCGTCCGACACTAGCGCGGCGAGAAGCTCCGCGGTGTCGGCCAAATTCTGCCGCAAGTGTTCGGGCCCGAGCGAGGCGTGCACCCACTCGAGACCGAGGATGCGGGCCGTCTCGCGTCCGTACAGGTAGTCGCGGGAATCCAGGAGCCCCCAGGTGAGGGCGATGGGCTTGGTCGGTAACCTTCCGTCGTCGACCAGCTTGGAGAGCGTGGCCGCAACGATCCGGCTGTCGAGCCCGCCCGAAAGCAGCACATAGATTTCGCGGCGGCCCTGACAGACTCGGATCGCTTCTTCGCACAGCAGGCGGCCGAGCTCACCGGCGATTTCCTCGTAGGATTGCCAGCGGAGGCCATGCTCCGAAATCGGCGATAGAACCGGCAACCCGGCGGGACCGATCGACGAGAGCCACGGCCGGCGCCGAATCTCGCGGAGAACTGGCGGCCTCGAGCAACGTGCGCATGGCACGTCCCCGCGGATCGCGCCAAAGTTCCGTTCCGGTTGTCATCGTTTGACCTTAAGACGGCGCCCATCGACTTCGCTGATGACGGGCCGCCATTTGTTCGAAGCGGTTCTCTGGATGGCTTCGACAAGCTGGAGGCTCAAGTTGAGTCCCGGCAGGTTAGCGCCAAGTATCTGCAGAATGCTTTCGCGGCTCTCCTCCGTGAAACCGTTTCGGGGAACGATGCGGACAACGACGCTGAAATCTGCATACTGAGCAACTTGAAACTCAGCGACCGCGTAATCCTTCATCGTGTGCCGGAACTCGATGCCGTGAATCCACCGCCCATCGTGCAGCCAAATCCGATCCGCTTCACGGCCAACAACTTCATGGAGGATGAAGGTGGGGTGCCCTGACCTGCTACCCTGAGGGAAACCACCGATGTCGCCAATCCTGTAGCGTAGCATTGGCATTCCGTCGGCATGTAGCTTGGTCACGAGGATCGGAGAATCGGCGCTGTTGGTCTCCGGTTCAATCAAAACGTTCGCCCAGTCAATCTGATAATCGAGGGTGCGCTTGGGGTCCACCTGGAAGCCCATGAGTGCGACATCTCTGCTTCCGTATTGTTCGTGGACCGGCCGAGCGAAAACGGATTCGACGATGCTTCGGTGGTGGGGCATCAACTTCTCTGCGCCGGTGACGAAGCACTGTGTTGGATAGCTTGGCCGCCAACCGCGGTTCTGGACCTCCTCGGCGAGGGCGCCGAGGGCGCTGGCGTATGCCAGGACGCATCGTGGCTGCCAACTTTGCAGTTCCTTGTGATACTGCGCGAGCTTCGTCGGCGAAAGCCGGAAACAATCGAACCAGCGGATGTTGAACGTGAAGTCACGAAGCCGATCCAGTAGGCGGTCGGTCGCCACTGGGTCAAGATGATGACCCCACAAAAGTCCAATCCGGCTACCCTTTGGTACGCCGATTCGATTCAGATAATATTGTCTTCCACTCTCGCGCCAGCCCCGCTCCTCTGGCCCTAACCACACCTCGGTGGGCTTCCCAGTCGAGCCACCTGTAGCAAAGTGTCGTAACTGGGCTTGCGGTACGGAAGCGGAAACCAGCGCCTTGTCGGCTTGCCGTACGTCTTCCCGTTCAAGCACGGGAAGGCGCGCGAATTGTTCGAAGCCGAAATTAGCCGAAGGATCGAACCCGATTCGCACGAAAAGTTCCCGGTAGTAAGCCGTCTCGTTGTAGGCACGGCGAACGGAATAACGAAGCCGGCGGAGAATCCACTGGCGCTTTTGATCGTCGTGCCAGCGGGCGGCCTCGCTCCGGAAGCGCATGCCCTCCTGGAATGCAAGCGTGTCGGCCCGGCACGAAGGCCGGGCCAACAGCTCGAGTTGATGCAGCGGTGCCAGCACCTTGATCGAGACAAGTTCGTGGGCCGTCGCAATCAAATTTGTCGCTCTTGTCATTTCGATGGCCTCACGGTATTCGACCTAGTCACCAATGCGTTTCCCGCTGCGCCTTTTGGGCCAGCCGTTCAGGATACGAAACCGTTGTTGACGGTCATGCAGCGAGCCCAAGGGGCCTATAGTCCGGTCGGATCAGCACCCGGTCCAACGTCGTGAACCGCACCGGCTACGACTGACTGTCTTACCCAGTTGCCGTCCAACCGACCAATTAAAGACCCCGCAAGAAATCCACACCATATACGACCTTCTTGAAGGTATAGAGATCGGACCCCGGTGCGAATCTGCCTAGTTCGTACATGTCTGCTATGACATTAGAGTCGTGATATCCCACCGTCGCGTGCCGGTAACCAGAGCGCTGCACCATTTCTTTGACACCGTGGTCGAGATCCACACGGCTGCCGTTCGGGTAACAAAATCCTTCGACATCCCGCTGCAACATCTCTTCGATGCGCCGTTTCGAATCATTCACTTCATGTTTAAGCTCATCCGGATCAACCATCGTTAATTTCGGATGCGAGCAGGTGTGACTACCTATGTCAATTCCGGCACCCTGCATCTCGCGCAGGTCTTGCCAAGTCACCGACGCATACGTGGCAATCGGGTGCTCGGGTACTTTAACGTCGAGCGCACGCGCCAGATCTTCCAAGAACGCGAGCTTCGCCTTGTTTCTCAGTGTCAGACAACGATCGCCGATATCGTTCCACGCTTGCCGCCGTCCAGCGGCGTTGATCAGGTTGAACTGACGACTCTCGCCGTTTAGCAAAACGGAAAACTCGGGATGTCTGGTGTTGTCGACCGTGTAAGCAATGACGTCGGGCCACAGCCAAGTTTTTCGATCGACAAAATCGCTGACCACGTACAACGTCGCCGGCAGGTCGTATTTTTTCAATATCGGAAATGCCACCTCGCGAAAATCGGCGTAACCGTCGTCAATCGTAATCACTACCGTGTGCGGCTCAATCTCCTTACCCTCGGACAGCGCCCGATAGAGCGACGACAATGGAATTACGTTAAACTCGTCCTTGAGAATTTCCATCTCGGCATCGAAGACATTCGCGTCACAACCGTGTGCCCCGAAACGGTGGTACACGAGAACGCGCGGCAAACCGCGCACCAGGAGCTTCGCCATGCGATATGCGCCCATGGCTCCGACTTTGTCGATTAGCGTTGTTTTGATGCTCTCACCCACGGCACACCCCCGTGCGCATGAACGTCGTCACGCCACCCTTGGTCGGCGGCCACGGGCCAGCCAGCAAGACTATGGGACGGGCTGCACTCATGTAGCGAGAGCGTCGGGGCCGACTTGATAGCGGCTGCACCAAGTCTCGAACATGAGAAGTGTCCAAAGCGCGAAGCTCCAATCACGGGTGAGACGGGTGTGCTCGCCGATGATGCGCTCCAGGGCTTCGCGCTTGAACACGTGACTGACCATGGCGCCGGACGCGAGCAGCTTCTGGCGGAGATAGTCGCCCAGGCTGTCCTTGAACCAGTAGCTGAGCGGAACGGAGAATCCCTGCTTCTTGCGCCAGAGGAAATCAGCGGGAAAGTAGCGCTCCATGGACTTGCGCAGGAGATATTTCTGCCGGCCCCGCGGCAGCTTGGTGTTGAACGGCACGCGGTTCATCAGCTCGGCAAGCCGGTGATCGAGATATGGCGTTCGCACCTCTAGGCTGTGCGCCATGCTCATGCGATCCACCTTGACCAGCATGTCGTCGGTGAGACTGACAGTCTGTTGCCAGAGCGCCATGCCGGCAAGCGGTGACCTGACGTGATCGAACATGGGTGAGAACAGCGCACGATCGTTCTCGGCGGTCGCGTGCGCCGCGAGATAGGGCGATATGCCGGCGAGATAGTCCCGCCGGAACACGACCTGCTGCTTGGCGACGAAACGGTCACCCGCGTCCAGCCCCGCATCCTCGATATTGCGAGCGAGACGGAGGCAGGCGACACGCTTGCTGGCGTCGGACGTAGGCATTGACCGGACCGCCGCCGCAGCGGCGGAGCGGACAAAGCCGGGGAGCTTACGCAGCCGCTCGCTCAATACGTGGCCGCGATAGGAGTCGTAGCCTGCAAACATTTCGTCGCCGCCGTCGCCCGACAAGGTCACCTTGACGTGCTGGCGTGTCAGCCGCGACAGGTACCAGGTGGGCAGTGCCGAGGAATCCGCGAACGGCTCATCCGTGTGCCACGCGATTCTCTCGATGACCTCGACACTGCCTGGCTCCAGCAGGAATTCGTGGTGGCGGGTGCCGAACTTTTTTGCCACATAGCGTGCATATTCGCGCTCGTCGTAGCGCGCTTCGTCAAAACCGATGGAAAAGGTCTCGAGCCGCTGACCGCTCGCCTCGCTCGCCAGCGCCACCACGGCGGAAGAGTCGACGCCGCCTGACAAGAAGAACCCGACCGGCACGTCGGATACCAGGCGGAGTCGCACCGAATCCTTCAGGATATCCAGAGCCTCTTCGACGATGGCGTTCTCATCCGCGCGCTCTTCGGTCGGATTCGGCGGCGCCCAGTAGCACTGCTCTTGCACATTTGCACCGTCGGTCTTCAGCCAATGGCCCGGTTGCAGCCGGCGCACGCCGCGGAAAATGGTGCGGGGACCCATCACGTAGGAATTGGCGAAATAGTTATACAGCGCGACGGGGTCGAGGCGCTTCTCAACTAGCCCCGTCTCGACCAGCGCTTTCAATTCGGACGCAAGATAGAGCGTGCCATTGTGTTCCAACACGTAGAGCGGTTTCTCGCCGAATCGGTCGCGGGCAGCGAACACTGATTGGGTATGTCCGTCGTAAATCGCGAAAGCAAACATGCCGTTGAGCCGGTCCAGGCACTTTTCGCCCCACACGAGGTAGGCGTGCAGCAGCACTTCGGTATCGGAATGGGTGCTTAATGGATGTCCAGCGCCAGCGAGCTCGTCCCGGACTGCGTGGAAGTTGTAGATTTCGCCGTTGAACACGATCCAGACTTTCCCGTCGGGCGTGCACATCGGCTGCTGCCCGCCGCTGAGGTCGATAATGGCGAGCCGGCGGTGGCCCATGACGGCACGGTCGAAGCGCTTCTGCCCATGCTCGTCAGGCCCCCGGTGGCGGATGGCAGCATCCATCCGGTCCAGCAGGGCTTGATCAGGCAGACGATCGCCGGTCCGGGCGTAAGCGAGGACGAAACCGCACATCAACCAATTCCAAACGGGAACCGCGGCTCCATCGTCACGATGCGCCGCTCCGCGATGGATCGTTGCGCGGCAAGCAGCTCCTGCGCCGACACGAGGAAGCTCTCGGTGTAATCCACTGCGCCGGGCGCAGCGGAAAACTGGCCGACCATCGCCTGAAGCATTGCCTTCTGGCCGAGGTCGGGCTGGAGCTGACGCATGCCGCCGCCGGGCCCGCCGCGCAGGATGAGCCTGCGAAAGCCGATGATCTGGGCCGAGCGCCCGCCACCGAGGATATCAACGGATTCGCGTTCCAGGCCTTTCTGGCCGCCGCATACGTAATGCACCACGCCCAGGCCCCCGTTCGCGAAACGCAGCGTGATCGCCCAGCTCTCATCGCGATGTCCGGGGTCGGGCGTGGCGAATGCGCTTACCTCGACCGGCGTGCTCCGTGCGAAGTAGATCGCGAGATCGATGAAGTGACAGACGTCGCCAAAAAGAATTCCGCCGCCCTCGACCTTGTCCTGGATCCAGCTGTCGGCGGGCACGCTCGCCGCGCGCACAGTACAGATTACCTGCCGCACTTCGACATCCTTGAAGTGAGCGAGCGCGCGCTGGCTGAGCGGGCTGAAGCGCCGGTTATGACCGACCCAGAGCGTCGGGCCTTGCGTGCCGCGCTTGCCGAGCACTTCGGCGATGGGTGCGAGCTCCTCCCCGGTCAGGGCGAGTGGCTTCTCGACGTAGGCATGCTTGCCGGCTTCCAGCGCTGCCGCAGCGTAACGGGCATGGCTGTCGTGACGAGTAGCCACCATGATCGCGTTAATCCCGGGGTCGCGAAGCAGCTCCCCGGCATCGGTGGTGGCCTTACGGAAGCCGTAGCGCCTGGCCAGCGCCTCGGCGTTGGCGCCTTTCGTCGTGCAGATGCTCCCGAGGCTCAGGCCCGCGAGTGACGGGAAATACGGCATGAGCATGGACTTCGCGTAGTTGCCCGCGCCGATCTGCCCGAGTCTCACCGCGCCGCACGGCTGGTCGCCCCCGAAGGTGAGCAGGCGCGGCTGCAATTCGAACACGCCTCTTTCGGGCTCGGGATATTCGAAGACGATTCCTACTGCGTGGCTCAGCTCGCCGCTGGCGACCTTGTCGAACACCGAAACCGCTTCCGAGAACGGGAACCGGTGTGTGATGAGCCGCGGTACGGTAAGCTTGCCCTGCGCGATCAGATCGAGGAAGGCCTGCATGTTTCGGTTGGCAGTCCACCGGATATACCCGATCGGATAGTCCTTTCCACGCGTGAAATAGTCGGGTTCGTAGATGCCGGCCCCCATCGCGCGGGTGAACAAAAACTCAAGCTCCTTGCCAAACCAAGTGCGATATTCGAGTTCGATTGCAGTATTGCCAAGGCAAACCACCCGGCCGCGGTCGCGCACCAGCGTGGCGGACATCTCGATGGGACCGAGGTCCTTGGTCGACACGGTGAGGAACACCGCATCCACGCCGACACCGCCACTCACGCGCAGTGCGTGATAGAGGGCCTCGTCTATCTCGGGACCGCAGGCCGCCTCGGCACCGTCCTGCACTGCAATCGCGCGCTTGCCAGGGTCGAGGTCCACTCCTATCACGCGGCATCCATTCGCACGGCAAAGCTGCACCAGGAACTGCCCAAGCAGCCCGAGCCCGATGATTGCCACACTTTCCCCCAGCTCAAGCTTCGCGCGGCGTATCGATTGGAGTGCAATCGCGCCGACAGCGCTCGCGCTGGCAGCCTCGAGGCTCACGTTGGCGGGAACGTGCGCCACCAGGTTCCGCGGTACGGCGTTGTACTCGCCATGCGTCGCCACGCCCTCTCCGATGCACGCCACGCGATCGCCCGCCCGGAACTCGTCCACTTGCGAACCCACCTCTATTACGGTTCCAGCGCAGCTGTAGCCGAGGGTGGTCGGCGCCTTGAGGCGCTCCTGAACCTTGCGCAGCGTGGGGATCAGGCCCTGCTCCTTGAGCGTGTCGATTACCAGCTTGACCTGATCAGGGCGTTCCTTTGCCTTTTCCACGAGGTTCATGCGGGCCTGTGAGACCTTCATCTTCTCGGTGCCCACGCTCACGAACGAGTAATGGCTCCGCACCAGCACGTCGCCGGAGCCAACCGCGGGGATGGGCACTTCGCCGATATCCAAGGCGCCGTTGCGAAGGTAGTGGCGGACTTGCTTCACATCGTCCTCAAAAGACCGTGGGGTAAAAGACCGCGCACATCGCCTGCGCCGGCCACGCTGGTTACAGCATAGGAGGTGCTTGATAACGGTCGTGCCGCGGCCGCAGAGCGGGATATAGTCCGATTGGATCAGCAGGTGATCTCACTGCGGAGAACCGCTTCGCCTGCAAGACGGCCCCGCCAGGCAATGGTCGGGGCTGGCCGCTTTTCGTCGAAGCGCCGCGATACCCAGCCGAGGATCGGGGCGATGCTGCCGGTATAGACGCGCGCGGTGGAGCCTTCCGCCTGCGGGAGTTTCAGGGAGAGCGTCCTTCCCGGTTGGTTGAGCCGGTAACCATCCCCGAAGGGATCGACCCGGCAGCGCTCGCTGCAATGGAAAAAGAGTTCGATTTCGTGCGCCCTGGACATCCGCAGGCTGTCCTCGATGACGACCCGCCTCAGCCGCTTCTCGAAGGTAATCCGCCGCCGGTGCATCACCGGGTCGGGCAGTTGCATGTAACCGTCATGCCAGCCCTCGAAGATGTCGCACTCGGGCGAGGGCCGCCACAGGTTGCAGCCGGCGTCCGCTTTGCTGAGCCACATGAAATTTCCGCCGGACCGCGATTGATCCGTCCCGTCAACCCGCACGGTATTGTGCGCGGCGGTGCCGCGAAAGTAACTGCGCCACGGGCCTTGCGCGTGAAAGGTATAGGTACCCGGGTCAATCAGAAACTCCTTTCCCCCTACCGACAGAGTGAATGCCAAGGCGTCGGCGTGGCCGTGTGCCGCGATCGTCTGATAGCCGAGGGGGCCGGCATCGGCGACCAGCCGGATCTCGTTCTCGGACTCGAAGTCGCAGCCGAGGATGTAGTAGCCGCCTTCGGCAAACGCCCGCCTAACCGGAAGCTGCGCCCCTTTGTCATCGAGCCCCTGAAACACCGCGTCCGCGTCCTCGCCGAAGAGCCAGCGCGTCTTGTCGTCGAGTCCGCCCGCTTTTCCCTTGAAGTCGCCGCGGAGGAACAGGATCGCGCCCACAGCAAGCGACGACCGATAGCGGCAATACTCACCGCCCTGTGCCAGCTTTACGACGAGACTATCGTCAGAATCGCCGAACATGCAGACGTTGCCGCCGGCATCCATGATCGACGCGAGATATTCCATCATCGCCTCGATGCGCGACTCGAACGCCGCGGAAAATTTCTGCCCGTTCGCCTTGCCGGCCAACAACGCGAGCACAAGCAGATCGAGTTCGAACTGCTGGTACGACACGGCCTGCTCGCGGTTGACGCCATCCGGCGCGTTCTGCAGCAGGATCTCGCGTTCGAGGATCGCCTTTGCCTCCGCGAGCCAGACGCGCGCGTGCGGCCAGCAGGGCCAGGTGAGAGCCGCGATGAACAGCCCTGCGGCTTCGCCTATGAGGTGGTTGTTGGCCGAAGAATGGCGCGAGAAATACCCCCGCACAAACTGTGCATGTTGATAGATCGATTCCAGCCAGCGTTGTCGCAGTCGCGCACCTTCGGTGTCTTCGAACAGCGGCGAACGCGCTGCGCCGAGGAGTTGCCATGTGACAGACCAGTTGATCAGCCTGATCGCCGCCTCGAGCGCACTCGACCAGTTGAGGCCCATGCGGTACGGGCACTCGGCAAACCAGCTCTCCAAGTGCTGTCGGATGACGTTGAAATAGCGCACATTGCCGCTCAGCGCGTAGCCCTGCGCCAGCGTTGCCAGATGCAGATGTCGATTGACCTCCCAGAGATACTTGATGTCTCCGACCCGCCGCGGGTCACGGTAGTCCAGCAGCTTGCCGAAAACAAGCGGCGCTTCCACGCCGGTCCTGGGATCGCGATTCCAGCGCGGCGGCGAGCCCAGATCGACGTTACGCAGGGCAAATACATCCAGCTTGCCCGCCGCGATGCGATCGGCCGCGGCGAGATAGCGAGACGGATCGACTCTTGCCGTGGCGTG
>WNGH01006816.1_pt1 | contig 14167 bp, 9 predicted proteins | sample 5400631 | NCBI WGS metagenome assembly WNGH01 (sample SAMN13153373, study PRJNA577476) | soil metagenome | isolation source: 115 cm soil or saprolite under Garry oak tree replicate 1 | place: USA:California | collected 2016-06-15
GCGTTGAGCGCCGCAGACTCCATCGCCGGATCATGCATGGTCTGCGCCTGCTGCAGCATGGAACCATAGTCCTCGACTGCCTCATTGAACCGGCTCAGAGCGAGGTTAACTCCCCCGCGCTTTTGAAAGACGGTCAACTTCTTTTTCGTCTGGTCCTCAGCCGCGAGCTTTTCCACGAGTTCCAGCGCGCGACTGTAATGCTTCTCAGCCTCGTCGTTGGCGTAGAGCTGAGCCGCGTTGTCTCCTGCCTGGACGAGGTATTCGGTGGCCCGCTCGAAGTCCCGTCCGCGCTCGAAGTGCATAGCGAGCTGGGCGGCGATCCGCGGCGCCTGCTTGCCGTAATGCTGGAGCAACTCCTCTCCTGCCTGCCGATGAAGCAGGATGCGCCGCTTGCTCACCAGATCTCCATAAAGCACGTTTTGATAGAGCGCGTGCGCAAAACGATATCGCGTTGCCAAGGCGCCATCGGGCAACTCTTCTTCCTCGCGCGTTTCAATCAGGCGGGTGATCTTGTCCAGTCGATCGAGCTGCTCCTCCAGATCCAGTTCATCCATGCCCAGCAGTCTGGCAAGAACTGTCGAAGTAAACTCCTCGCCTTCAATGCTGGCGTACTGCAGCGCGCGCCGATCTGCTTCGGCGAGGGCCTCGATCTTCTTACGGATCATGCTGCGCACGCTTTCCGGCATCTCCAGGTCCATTTCCGAAATGGGGCGCATCAACGTCCAGTGCTCATTTGCTTTGGCAATATCACCGCGTTCATTTAGAAACTGGACCAGACTAGTGGCAAATAAGGGATGCCCTTCGGTCTTGCGCTGAATGAGGGCGGGAAGTTCGCGGGGAAAATCATTCGGCGAGAACCGCAGATCGAGATAGCTGGCAACGTGTTCGTAACTCAGCGAACCAAGGGCAATCTCTTCACATAGCTTGTGTGACTGCATTTCCAGCTTGTAGCTTTTGAGTGGATGACCGCTGCGCTCAACGTCCTCCGGACGGAAGGTGCCGATCACTAAGAGACGCTGTGTGCCCACGCGTTGGCAGAGATGACGCAGCAGGTCGATGCTCGACGGATCGGCCCAGTGAATATCTTCAAGAAGTATTACCAAAGGATTATTCGCTGCCAACGTTCCGAGAGCATCACCCATTTCGCGCAGCATTCGTTCCTTGGTGGCGCCGATTGTCTCGCGCTGCAAACTCTCCAACGATCCGGTTGAAACAAACGCGGCGGGAAGTTGTAAACACCAGGTCGGCGCATACGTCCTCAGTACGGCTGCCACTCGCTCGCGACCGGGACCAGCAAGCAAAGCTCCGACTGCATCAAGGAACGGCAGGTAAGCCTCGCCGGTGCCGTATTGCTCTACACAGCGTCCGCGACTGACAAGCAGGCCGGGGTACTGCTGTCGAGCACGGCGCATAAACTCATCTGAAAGTGAACTCTTTCCAATTCCCGGTTCGCCGGTAATGAAAACGACCCTCAAAGATTCGGCCAACTCAGACGGCGACGAATATCGTCGTTCTCTATCTTTCGCCAGGGCCCGTTCTACGATCAGATCAAACTCCAGGGGCAGACCCGGCCTCACCGCACTCGGCGGCGTTGGATAAACGGTAGCAATGCTGTGCATGATCGAGAGCAAACTAGCCCCTGTGGATGGCAGCCGGCCGGTTGCCGCTTCGTAAAGCACCACGCCCAGAGAGTAGATGTCTGTGCGGACATCCAACGGCACACCGCGCGTCTGTTCCGGCGACATGTAAGATATCGTTCCCACAACCTGTCCGGCATCAGTCAAATCTGCCACCATGGTCGCCGCTTCTTTATCGATTTCGCCGGGAAGCGTCTGCACAATCTTCGCGAGGCCGAAGTCAAGTACTTTAACCTGTCCGCGCGGGCCAATCAGGATGTTTCCGGGCTTAATGTCGCGATGGATCAAATTGATGTTATGTGCGGCAACGAGCGCTTCACACACTTGGGAGCCCAGATCGAGGACTTGCAGAAAGTCTAAAGGGCCGCGGTCTAGTCTAGCCCTCAGAGACTCGCCTCCTATGTATTCAGAGACGATGAAGTCGAGGTCGTCGCTTTCTTCAATCGCATGAATTGTAATGATGTTCGGATGATTCAGCGCTGAGGCCGAACGCGCCTCGCGCAGAAAGCGCTGTCTGGCCTTCTCATCAGTGGGACCGCCAGGAGGCAAAAGCTTGATCGCTACCTGCCGGCCTAACTTCAGATCCTCAGCCTTGTAGACCTCGCCCATCGCACCCTGGCCAATCTTTTCAAGGATTCGATAGTGCGCGAGCGTCTGTCCGGTATGCAGCGAACTCATCCAAATGCCTCAGTAAGATCGAAGCGGAGGAAAAATGGTAACTGGACGCAGCGAAATGATAGACATATCGCTGTCCAACCTCAAGGGATCGGTGCAGTTTTCTTCAACCCTTTGATACGAATGCGCCGAGAGCTTCCCGCGCGACTTCCTTGTCATCGAAATGAAAAACTTCGCGGCCGATGATTTGATAATCCTCGTGACCCTTGCCGGCGATTAAAACTAAATCGTCAGTGTTTGCCTGCGCGATGGCGTGATGAATTGCTTCGCGGCGGTCGGCGATCTCTTCGTAGGGCTTACCGGTCTTCTTAATTCCCTCTTCGGCATCCGCCAGAATCTGATTGGGATCCTCAGTGCGAGGATTATCTGAAGTGAGAATCACCACGTCGCTGAGCGAGCCCGCGGCTTCGCCCATGGGCGCGCGTTTTGATCGATCTCGATCGCCGCCGCATCCGAACACAGTGATGATCCTGCCTTTGGTCACGTCGCGCGCGGTTCGCAGCACATTCAACAGGGCGTCATCGCTGTGCGCGTAATCAACGACGACGGCGAAATCACCTTGGTGAGGCACTCGTTCGAATCGACCAGGCGCGCCGGCGCACTTCTCCAGCGCTTTCGTGATCACATCTAGGCGGTAACCGAGAGCTAGGCCGCTTGCCACCGCGGCCAGCGTGTTGTAGATGTGTGGTGGGCCAACCAGCGGCGAATGGAACTCTAACTCGCCGACGGGCGTGTGCAAACGAAATTGCATGCCGGCCAGTGAGAATTCAGGATCGCGAGCTGTGATGTCAGCTTCGGATCTCGCCGCATAACGAACCACGCGCAGTCCTTCCTGTTCAAGTCGATCAGCCAATTCAACGCCGTAGGGATCGTCCACATTGATGACTGATGTCTTGGGTCGCGATCCAAGTCGCCCATCGAACAAACGCTGCTTCGCGTACCAGTAGTTCTCCATTGTCTGGTGATAATCGAGGTGGTCGCGCGTGAGATTTGTGAACCCGGCAACGGCGTAGTCCAGTTCATCGCAACGATGAAAATCCATTGCCTGTGAAGAACATTCCATCACGGCAGTCTGGCAACCGATCTCGACGGCCTGGCGCAGCAGGCGCTGCATGTCGGTCGCCTCCGGCGTTGTGCGTCCGGCTTTCTTTCGTTCGCTGCCAAGTCGATATTCCACGGTTCCAGTCATGGCCACCGATTCGCCGGCGGCTTCTGGAATCGAAGCGATCAGGTAGGCGGTAGTTGTTTTCCCGTTTGTCCCGGTGATGCCGACCAATTGCAGTTCGCGCGAAGGATGATGATGGACGGCGGCGGCGGCGAGAGCCATCGCCCGCCGAACATTCTCGACTTGAATCCACGCGCCCGCAAAATCTGCGGGTCTTTCGAGTTCTGAAATGACGCCAACGGCCCCCTGCTGCATCACCTGTGGAATGAACTTATGCGCGTCAAACAATTCACCGCGTATGGCGACGAACAGACTTCCCTGGCCTGCCTGACGCGAGTCGTGCGTGACGTCCGTTACGGCTACGCGCTCGTCACCACTCAAGCGCCCACCAGTCGTTCGCGCAATATCCTTGAGTGTCGTCGATTCTTTGTTCGAAGCCACGTGCGTTATTTGTATTCGCGAGTATATCACGACAAAGAAAGACCTTTGATTCCTATGCGCGAGTCAGAACCGCGACCGGTAGCGACGGGATCAAATCCTACCAGGTGGTGCGCGGCAAGTAACGAAAGAACCCCCAAAGACTGCCAAAGAAATGCCAAAATCTTACTCATTCGGCGACTTCACATTTGAGATTTTCCATGTTCCACTTGCTAACTGCAGAGCGTCGATTAGTGGCTATCTCACGATGACGAATGAAAGATGTCAAATTTCAAATGACAAATGATCCGGTCGCTACCGCTCGCGGTTCTGACACTCGCGCTCAGGGTAGGGTACTCGCTGCGTCGGGTTGAAACTCTCTCGTGCGGATTTTGTTTGAAACCGTTCTTTCAATTGCGCTCAATTATTGGCATTATCTAAAACGCCAGCTTGAACCCTTCTAACCTGCGGAGGCGTTTATGATTAAGCCATGTGTTTCGCTTGCTCTGCTTTTAATTTTTGTAATCGCTCAAGTATTTAGCGCATTGCCGACTAAGGCCCAGGCAGCGCTGTCTGCATACGACGTCATCATCCGCAACGGGCGCGTGATCGACGGCTCAGGAAGACCAGGCTTACTTGCCGACGTCGCGATCAAAGGCGATCGTATTGTTCGCATCGGCAATTTGCGCGGTGCGAAAGCAAAACGCGAAATCGATGCGCGCGGACAAGTCGTGGCGCCCGGTTTCATCGACATGCTCGGCCAGTCCGAAACCTTTGTCCTGATCGATCCGCGGGCGATGAGCAAAGTGATGATGGGCGTCACGACTGAGATCACGGGTGAAGGCGAATCGATTGCGCCCATCAATGACCGCATTCTCAAAGAACAGGAAGATTTCAATCGACGCTTTAATCTGACGGTCGATTGGCACACGCTCGACGAATACTTCAAGCGGCTCGGCGAGCAGGGTGCAGGGGTAAACCTCGGCACCTTCGTCGGCGCGACCCAGGTGCGTGAATACGCAATCGGTTATGACGATCGTCCCCCGACCCCGGCCGAGTTAGAACAAATGAAGAAGTTGGTTGCCGAGGCAATGAAAGACGGCGCGCTCGGCGTTTCCACGTCGCTTCAGTACGTGCCGGCGCGGTTCGCAAAGACTGATGAGATTGTCGAACTGGCGAAAATCGCGCATCAATACGGCGGCATTTACATCACGCACCAACGGAGCGAAGCCAATGCCATCGATGATTCGATGAAAGAAGTTTTCGAGATCGCGCGCCGCGCAAATATTCCCGCGGAAATCTGGCATTTCAAGACCGCGTACAAGAAAAACTGGGGGCGCATGCCGGAGATGCTGCGTCGCATCGAGGCCGCTCGACAGCAGGGGTTGAAGATTACGGCGGACGTTTATCCGTACGTCGCGGGCAGTACATCACTTAGTGCATGTTTGCCGCCATGGGCGCTTGCTGGTGGCACGGATCAGATGATCGCGCGCTTGAAAGACAGGTCCACGCGCGAACGTCTAAAGAAAGAGATCGGCGCCGATTCGAACGCTTGGGAGAATATTTACCTGGGCAGCGGTGGTCCGAACGGGATCTTAATCGGCTCGGTGGTAAATCGAGATTTGGAAGGTTCGCAAGGAAAGCGACTATCAGAGATTGCTACTGCCCAAAACAAAGATCCGCTCGACGCATTGTTTGATTTCATCATCGCCGATCACGGCCAGACCGGCGCGATCTTCTTTATGATGAGCGAAGCCGACATGAACGCCGCGCTGAAGTCTCCCTTAGTCAGCATCTGCACCGATAGCAGCGCGCGCGCCACGGATGGCCCATTGGCCGGATCGAAATCGCATCCGCGCGGCTGGGGCACATACCCACGTATTCTCGGGCACTATGTACGCGACCTACACCTAATGCCGCTGGAACTCGCGATTCACAAAATGACCGGCTTGCCGGCGTCGAATGTGGGTTTGAAACAGCGAGGATTGATTCGTCAAGGCTACTTTGCAGACATTACGATCTTCGATCCGAAGACGGTGATTGATCGCGCGACTTTCGAAGAGCCGAACCAATATCCGGTCGGCATCAATTTCGTAATCGTCAACGGCCAGATCGAAGTCGATAACGGACAGCGCACGCCCGCGCTGGCCGGACGCGTATTGCGCGGGCCGGGATATCGGCGCTAACGCTGGGAGCGCGGGCGTCCCGCCCGCATTTAGCGCGGAGCGCGAATATTATGAAGCGCTGAAATGCGCACACCGTGCGGACGGGACGTCCGCGTTCCCAGCTACAGCGAGCCGATTATCTTTCGATAGTCGGTTTCGCTGAAGGCCTTCAAGGTCTCAGTGCTGACGTTTCCCTGCGAAGCCAGGCCGAGAATTGCCTTCGCATATGTTTCATCATCCGGCGCCTCGATTACACAGACCAGGTCGTGGCGGCCCATCGTCAGGTAAGTGTCCTTAATTTTAACGCCGGCCTTCTTAAAGGCTTTGCGGCCAGCGTCGAGCCGGCCCGGACTGTCCTTAATACTCGCAACTCCTTGGCCTGTCCAGTTCAGCAATGCAATGTAAGTTGGCATGTTGTCCTCCATGAAGCGCAGGCACCCCGCCTGCGGAAAGCCGGCATCACTGCCGGCAAGACCCACCCGCTGACTCAGGGTGGCAACTGACTCAAATCTTGATGATCATATTCTTCCGAAGAAGCAATCAAATCAAGAACAGCCACAATAGAATAAAAGTGATCGCGAATGCCAGCGAAGGTATCGAGTGAGACCAAGCGATTGACTTGGTCGGCCATACGGATTATCCGCAGATTACGCAGATGACGCAGATTTGGAAAGAACAAGACGGCGATGTTGTAGGCTACGAGCTCCAAAGTTGTCCTTTGTAATATACGGCAGTTTGACCTCCCTTCTGAATGGAATATTTCGCCTCGTGAACTCGAGCACCAGAGCTTCCTGATAAACTGGCTCAAGAAAACCACAGCCAAGCTGTTTGTGAACTTCCATCGCCGCCCCGATAACCGCATAAGTCCTTGGATCATTCTCAGTGAGGTCTTTCATGATCATTCTCTTTGCTTTTTCCCTTCTGCGTAATCTGCGTAATCTGCGGATAGATTCCTAGCGGCCCGGCGACGCTGCGACTGGTCGAGTTCCTAACCCAAACTCTTCCGGATTCGGCAGCGTCGAAGTTGCTTCGTACTTCTGCAGCGCTTCAGTCATCGCGCGCGATTTTGTGAGCCATATCGAAACCATTTGATCGTAGCGAGCCAGCACGCTGTCTAACCAGTAAGGCCGGTTCTCGGCGAGCCATTGCTTACGATAATCTTCTTTCAGGATCGAAAGCTCTTCAGCCATTTCGCGCAGGTTGTTGTATATCGCGCCGGTGTAATAGCGGAGCTTTCTGGCCTTCACGCGATCGCCAAGATTCAAATAAGCATCCCAATATTGATCGCTGAATCGTTGCATCACTTCCATCCGCCGCCCGAGATGATCGAATCTTTGAGCGGCAAATTTCATCGCGGCGACTGCCGAAGCATTTCTTCTGGCGTGCCTTTCGCTTTTCAATAGCGACTCATTCACGTCTTCAACCGTTAACCGCAGCTTGCGAATTCGCTCCGCAAGACTTCGCGCTTGATTCTGAAACTGCGTTGTAAACGGATCGCGCCAGAAAATCTCGTCGGTCGTGCCTGGGCCAATGGATGAACCAACGCTGCCGAGAGCCCGCTCCGCTTTCACAAATTGATCGCCGTCGTTCCGAAAGAAGGCCCAATCGAAATCGCGGTCAAACTGTTGAATCTCGACCACACCTTCCTGCCATGACGCCGCCGCGCCCAGCGTGATTGGATGCCACGCCATTTCAAACAACGATTCTCCGTCGTCGTCCCAGGTCGTATTCATCATCCCGATCGCACCAGCTTTCTGTCCATCGCGAACGAAGTTGATAATGTTCTTGGACGCCGCGTCGAGGTTCGGGAATATCTGGTTCCAGGTGTGAGCGCCAGGGCAAACGAACTGATCCAAACCGGCGTCCTTGAACGGATTGATTGACCTGGAATAATCGTCAAGTGCGGCGTACTGCCAGTTCATCGCGATCACGTCTTTCGGCACGTTGCCGATAAGATCGGGATGATGCAGAGCGATGTCACCCCAAAACATTAACCGGCGGTTGTAAGGCTTCAATAGATCGCGAATGCGATTCAAATGTTCAAAGTAAACCGCGCCAACTCCTTTCGCCTGCGCTTCCGCTTTGCTCTGGCCTTCGCCCAGTTCGAACGTTTCATCCTCACCGATGTGAAAGAACTGTCCGGGAAAAAGTTCGTTCAGCTCCTTATATAGATCCGCGACCAGTTTGTAAGTGCCAGGTTGTTGTGGCGAGAGCACGTCGCCATAAGGCGTCTCAGCCAACTCGGCGTACTTCTCCAACCGCAGAGCCTTATGCAAATGGCCGAACGTCTGCTGTTCGGGAACAAGCTCAACGTGATACCGCTGCGCATATGCGACCAGCTCGCGAATCTCTGCCGGCGTTAACGACCCGCCCGCTGGCCCAATCAAGGGATTCGATTCGCTCGCGAACGTGTGCTCCATATAAAAGGAGTGCAGGTTGAGCTTGAAGAAGGCTTCTGTGCGAATCTGCCGCTTGATGTAATCGACCGTTGGCACCGGCCCGCGGCTAATGTCGTCCGAAACTCCGCGCCAGCGCATCGTGGGCCAGTCGATTATCTTCACGCTGGGAATGAAAGCGCCGACGTCTTCGCCACGCACGAGCTGCTTAAGTGTTTGTAAGCCATAGAAAGTTCCGGCGGTCGTTCTGCCCGCTACGACTACTTCATGCGGACTAACGAGCAGCACATAGCCCTCGTCATTCAATGTCGCGGGTGGTTCCGCTCCGTTTCGTCTCAGTGCCTGCGTTATCGATGGAAGCTCGATGCGGCCGATGACGATCTGCCGGCGCGGCTTTCCCTTTCCAATCGACAACGCGAAATTCGCCGTCGCTTTGAGATCATCGATGAAGTCCTGCGCGGCGAAACGATCTTCGACGGAATTGTTATCGGCCAGAACGATTCGCGTATCGCGGCCAACCTCAAATCTGCCGTCGCCGACATTAACTTGTCTTGGTTTGGGAATCACTTGTATGTTTGGCGACTGGCCGCGCGCCGGGGCAGAGCCCAAGGCAAACGCGCACATAATCGCCGCGCGCAACATGAAAGTTCGTGTTAAAGTTGCATTCATTTGTCAGGTCTGGTTGATGACGCCCATCACTCCTTATCGATCAAGCTAGAGGAGGTCGGACGACTATTTACCTGATATTGATGGCGAATACAATGGCCGCGAGGAAATCTCGTTCTAAACTCGGGACTGGTCCTGACGTTATGAGAGGGCGGACAAGTCCACCAGCTAAACGATAAGGAGACTTGCCGATTGTCCTTAATGCTTCAGGAAATTGCCGAGCAACCGGCGGCGCTCGAAAAGACAATCGCGGAAGAGCGAACGAAGATCGAGTGGCTGGGAAGATCGCTCAAAGAGCGAGAGATCGATCTCATCGTCCTCGTCGCGCGAGGCAGTTCGGATAACGCGGCGCTGTTTGGCCGCTATCTGCTGGAAATTACTACGGGCATTCCCGTTTCGCTTTCGGCGCCTTCGGTTCACACCTTCTATCAAGCAAAGCTCAGCTTAAAACGCGCGTTGGTCGTCGGCGTTTCGCAATCGGGCGAAGGCGAGGACATCAATCGCGTGTTGGAAAACGCGCGCGAGGGTGGCGCTTTCACAATCGGAATTACCAACGAGCCGGCATCATCGATGGTGAAACTCGTTGATGAAACACTCCTGATGCATGGCGGGCGTGAACGATCGGTCGCAGCCACGAAAACTTTTACTGGCCAAATGATGCTGTTCTATCTGCTCGCTGCGGCCCTCGCAAAGGACAGCAAGGCCATCGACTACCAACAAATTCCCGATCTCGCCGCTCGCGCGCTGGAACAGACGCCGGCGATTGTCGAACTCGTGCAGCGTTATGTCTTCATGGAAAATTGCGTCGTCGTTGGCCGCGGCCTGGCTTACGCGAACGCTTACGAGTTTGCGCTCAAGTTAATGGAGACTTGTTACGTCGTTGCCGAGCGATTTTCGTCAGCGGACTTTCTGCACGGGCCCGTGGCGATGATCGAGAGACATTTTCCGGTGATTCTCTTCGCGCCGCCGAGCGTGATGCTGGAAGGCACGAAAGATCTAATTCGACGCTTGCAGGAACTGCGCGCCGACACGTTAGCGATCACCGGCGACATAGATACAGCAGCGATGTGCTCGCGCTCGATCATAATGCCGCGCGAGATCGATGAGTTTCTCGCGCCGATCCCCTACATTATTCCGGCCCAATTATTCGCGGCGCTGTTGGCGGAGGCGAAAGGTCTCGATCCTGATCAGCCCAGATCTCTGTCGAAAGTGACGCGGACGTTGTGAGGAGACAGTTTGATTCTCGAGTCCGCGAAAGCGGACGTTTGGAAATAGCCCAGCACTTCAGAGTCAGTGATACCCAACGATGAATCGCCGGGCTATTTCCAAACGTCCGCCTTCGCGGACTGAATTCGAATGACGGAATCGTCACAACGTCCGGACGCTACGAATCGACGACACTCGCACGGAACACTTCTCCGGGTTCTCGGCGTCGGCTTCGGTCTGGCAGTTACGATCGGCGGCACGATCGGCATGGGCATTCTGCGCACGCCGGGCGAAGTCGCCAAACAACTTCCCACGCCCACTCTCTTTATTGGAATCTGGATCGTCGGTGGAGTTTATGCTCTGCTCGGCGCAATCTCAGTCGCTGAATTGGGGGCGATGATTCCGCGCTCGGGCGGTTTCTATGTGTTTGCGCATCGCGCCCTTGGTAACTACGCGGGATTTGTCGTCGGCTGGAGCGATTGGCTCTCGAGTTGTGCCACGATCGCCGTCATTTCGATGGTGGTGGCTGAGTACACCGGTGTTCTGTTTCCAGCACTCGCCAACCGAACCAAATCGATTGCTCTGATCACCGCGTTGCTGTTCGCTCTCTTGCAATGGCGCGGCGTTCGTTGGGGCAGCTTCACCCAGAATCTCACGAGCCTGATCAAGGTTGTCGCTTTCGTGGCATTTGCTGTAGCAGCGTTTCTTTATCATCCGGCCGCGGAGGCTACATCGACGTCGAACCTGGCAACGCCACACGGATTCGCTTTACTTGCAGCCATCATCATCGCGCTCCAAGGCGTACTCTACACCTATGACGGCTGGTACGGCGTCATCTATTTCGGCGAAGAGATTCGCAATCCCAAACGCGACGTCACGGTTTCGATGTTTGGCGGCGTGTTGTCGATTATCGCGATCTACGTTCTGGTTAATCTGGCGCTGCTACGCGTCCAGCCTCTATCACAAATCGCCGGCGAGAATCTGGCAGTCGGCGCGGCCGCGAGCGTAATCTTCGGCGCTTACGGCGACACGGTTATTCGACTCCTGGCCATTGTTTCCATGCTAAGCACAATCAACGCGTACACCCTGAGTTGCGCGCGGATTCTCTATGCGATGAGTTGCGATGGCTTGTTTTCACATCACGCCACGCGCGTCAACAAAGGCGGCACCCCGACCGTAACGTTGTTCATCAGCACAATCGTCGCCGTGCTTTTCATCATCAGCGGCACGTTTGAAAAAGTCCTGGCCGCGATCGCTTTCTTTTTCGTCGCCTACTACTCGATGGCTTTCATCTCGGTAATTTTGCTGCGCTGGCGCGAGCCCGATCTCCCGCGACCTTATCGCGTTTGGGGTTATCCGTGGACGACGCTGATTGTGCTGATTGGATCGATTGCGTTTCTGGCCGGCGCCGTAGCGGGCGATACGCGCAATAGCCTGTGGGCGCTGGGCCTGCTTGCGATTAGTTATCCAGTCTACCTGCTCCTGAAATTATTGGGACCGTTACAGAACCGCGAGCGGTAGCGACCGGCCTGGGTACACAGTCGTCCCGACTGCTTGGGTGGCACCATGCTAAACCTCGGGCAGGCGAGACGCCTGCGTACCCAAGCCGGTCGCTACCGCTCCCGGTTCTGTAACAAGTGACCCCTATGCTATTCTCGATCTCGCTGTGTTTGAGCTGCGAAAGTGGCGGAATTGGCAGACGCGCCAGACTTAGGATCTGGTACCGAAAGGTGTGGGGGTTCGAGTCCCCCCTTTCGCACCACAAAGCAGAAGGCAGTCGGCAGTAGGCAGGAAATCACGGTTCAGAGTTCAAGCTTTAGCTTGTTGTTTTTCGTGTCAGTACCGCGAGTGGTAGCGATCGGATCCTACCTAACATCGCGTCGCTGGAGGACCATGCTGTTAGAGTGGATTCGTATGATCCGGTCGCTACCGCTCGCGGTACTGACACGAAAGCAACCTGAAGGTTGATGAACTCTGAACTCTTTTTATGAAGACAACCGTCAAAGAAATCTCTCCGACACGCAAACAGATCGATATTGAGATCGATGCTGAAGTTGTGCGCGCGGCTTACGATCTTATTTCGGACCGCTATGCGAAGGCGGCGAACGTGCCCGGTTTTCGACCCGGTCATGCGCCGCGCGCGGTGGTGCGCACGCGCTTCAAAGATCAGATTCGCAGCGAAGTCCTGCGCGAAATCATTCCCGACTCAGTCCAGGAAGCCATCGAACAGCACAAACTCGAACCGCTCGGCGAACCCGAGCTGGATCTCGAGAAGGTTGAAGGTCTCGATCAGCCGGGCCAGCAACCACTCTCGTTTCACGTAAATGTAGACATCCTGGCCGAAATCAAGCTCGGAAAATATAAGAACGTGGAAATTACTCGGCGCGTCCGTCCCGTGAAGGACGAGGACCTCGATCGAGTAATTGAGCAGCTCCGCGAGGGTTCTGCTTCACTGGAACCGGTCGAAGATCGCGGCGCGCAGTTGGGCGACACGGTCACCGCCAGCTTTCAAGGGAAATTCATCAACGATCCCGCCGCTGAACCGATTAACGTTGAGGAAGTCGATGTGGTACTCGGCGGCGAAGGCGTCGTGCCCGAGATTAATGACAACTTGACCGGTGCTAAACCTGATGACGAGAAAAGCTTTGCCGTGGATTATCCGGCGAACTTCGGTTCGAAAGGCCTCGCCGGCAAACAGGTCGAGTACACGGTGAAAGTGAGCGCAGTTCGCATCAAGGAACTTCCCGATCTCGATGACGAATGGGCACAGAGTCTTGGCGACGAGATCGAATCGCTCTCGGATTTGCACGTGAAAGTGCGCTTGGATCTCGAGGCGCAGGCAAAGAGAGAAGCTGAAGGAAAGATGCGCGCCGACCTCGTGCGCAAACTTGTCGACGCGCATCAATTCGAATTGCCGGAGCGTCTGGTCGAACATCAGACTCAACATCGCTTTGAATCCGTCGTGCGCGACATGATTGGACACGGCATCGATCCGCGCAATCCTGAACTGCAATGGGACAAAGCGCGCGACTCTTTGAAAGAGCAAGCGAGCTACGATCTGCGCAGTTCGCTGTTGCTCGAACGCATCGCCGATGAAGAACAAATCGAAGTCACCGATCAGGAAATCGAAGACGAGATCAATGCCATTGCCGACGCATCAAAACAGTCGCCGGAGCAAGTGCGTGCTGTCTTGACAAAGCAAGGGGGCGAACGTAGCATCGCTGGCAGGTTGCGCAATGGCAAAGCGCTCGACTTTTTAGTCGCAAATGCGAGCGTAACCGACGAAGAATGGAAGGAAGAGGAGTAGGTTTTCCATTTATCATTTTCCATTTGTTATTTGACATCGTTTGGGCGGATAGAACTCGCGAGCGGCAATGGCAAATGAAAAATGTCAAACGAGAAATGGAAAATGAAGTCAACTCTCGAGGCTAATGTCACACTCAAGATCTGATATGGCTCTGATTCCGATGGTCGTCGAGCAAACGTCGCGTGGCGAGCGCGCGTTTGATATTTACTCGCGACTGCTCAAAGACAACATCATATTTCTAGGGACCCCCATCGACGATCAGATTGCGAATTTAATCGTCGCGCAACTGCTTTTCCTTGAAGCCGAAGACCCGGAGAAAGACATCAACCTCTACATCAACTCACCGGGTGGCATAGTCACGGCGGGCCTGGCGATCTACGATACGATGCAATTTATTCGGCCCGATGTCACTACGATCTGCGTCGGCATGTGCGCCTCGATGGGCGCGCTATTGCTAACTGCGGGCGCGAAAGGAAAACGCTTTGCTTTGCCGAATTCTCGCATTCTCATTCATCAGCCATCGGGCGGCATGC
>WNGH01013344.1_pt1 | contig 14166 bp, 14 predicted proteins | sample 5400631 | NCBI WGS metagenome assembly WNGH01 (sample SAMN13153373, study PRJNA577476) | soil metagenome | isolation source: 115 cm soil or saprolite under Garry oak tree replicate 1 | place: USA:California | collected 2016-06-15
GATCAGATTGCCGGCGACTTAAATGCCGTGGCTGACTATGTGTCAAAGCTGCCAGCCGCAAATGGCAAGGTCGCCGTCGGTGGTTTCTGCTGGGGCGGAAGCACAACGTTCTTTTTTGCGACGAGGCGACCAAGCCTCAAGGCAGCATTCGTCTTCTACGGATCTGCGCCAAGTAGCAACCCACAAGGTCAGCCGTATACCGTCGACAAAGCGGCCCTGGAAAAGATTGGCGCTCCCGTTTATGGATTCTATGCGGAGAACGACATGCGCATCGACGCTACTGTCCCGCCGACCACGGACGCGATGAAGGAACTCAAGAAGCCGTATGATCCGGTGACCTACGCGGGCGCGGGCCACGGGTTCATGAGAGCGGGTGAACCAAACAACCCTCAGCCGGCGGCGCCAGTAGTCAAGGGCGATGAAGCAGCCGACAAAAAGGCGGCAGATGATTATCAGAAGGCCCTGACCGCTGACAAAGCTAACCGGAAGGCGCGCGACGACGCCTGGACGAGGTTGAAAGCGATACTAGCGAAAATCTAATGAATCTGATGAAAAGTAAACTAATTGCACTCGTAACCGCGGGTATCATCTTGCTTGCGGGTGGAGTTACGGGCGGCAATCGCGGGGCCACGGCTGTAACACCAAAAGCCGACGAGGACTTTCAATTAGTGAAAGTGGCCGAAGGGGTCTACGCGGCTATTGCCAAGCCGGGAGGACTCGCGTCCGGCAATGCGGGATTCGTCATCGGCGATGATGGAGTCCTGATGTTCGACACGTTCTTCACGCCGGCAGCGATCGAAGAACTCATCGGCGAGATTCAATCCCTAACTAAGCTGCCCATCAAGTACGCCGTCAATAGTCATTACCATCTCGATCACACCGGCGGCAATCAAGTTCTGGCCGAGCGCGGTATCCCGATCATCGCGCATGACAACGTCCTGATTTGGCAGACAACGAAGAACAAGCGTTTCCTGCCGGCGCCGGAAGATCTGCAGAAACGAAAAGCGGATGCGGCGAAACAACTGAGCCAAATTCCAGAAGATCAGAAAGACAAGCGCGCGCAACTCGAACGCCAGATTCGTCGCTACGACGCGATGATGTCAATCAAGCTGACAAATCCAACGAAGACATTTGGCTCCGGCACGATGCGTCTCAAACTCGGTAAGCGCGAAGTGATTCTGGCGACGTTGCCCGGTCACACGGGCGGTGACGTCTTCGCCTACGTGCCCGATGCCAAAGTAGTATTCACCGGCGATCTGGGCTGGTCGAAAACGCTGCCAAATCTCGTCGACGCGACGGTGAATGATTGGATTCCCACACTGGACAAAATGCTGGCTCAGTATCCGGCCGCGAAGTTCGTTCCCGGACACGGCACTGTCGCCGAAGCCGCGGATATCAAAGCGTTTCGAGATTACCTCGATGACTTGCGCAGTCGCGTAAAGCAAGGCATCGCTACTGGCCTAACGATCGACCAGGCAAAACAACAATTGGCTTTGCCTGATAAATATAAGAGCTTCGCGTTTCAAAATTTTGCGACGCCGAATGTCGAAGACATGTACAAGGAGTTGAAAGGAACCAAGCAGACGAACTAGGTTGGACTCACGCGCCGGCGCGCGCCGTCTTCCGCGAACGCTCAGCGGCATTTGAAGTTCGTGTGTATCTTAGCAACTGCCAACCAAGTACCACGGCGGCTATCAAGCCCACGATCACCCAGGCAAGATCTCCGAGTATGTCAACCAAAGCCTGAACGCGGTCGCTGAATAGTTTGCCTAGCGCCACGTACAAGACAACCCAAAGCACTTCGCCAACAATGTCCCAGCAAAGAAATCGCGTCCACGGATAGGCGGCCATTCCGCTCGATAAGTTGATCCATGGCCCTAAAGGTGTTACGAGCCAGCGACTGAAAAAGATGCCAGCGCCACCCCAACGCCGGGCGAAGTTTTCGGCCCGCTGCATTTGCGTTGCCCAAGCCTTTTTCCGACTGACTCGCGCTGCAACCTGATGCCCGCCCCAACGCCCCAGAGCATATCCGATCTGATCTCCGAGCACGGCGGCCGCGCTCGCCACCACGATCACTTGCCAGAATTTCATTTGGCCGAGGGCGACAAAGGAGCCAGCGGCTACCAACATCAAGGTTATCGGCAGCGGAATGCCCGCCGCCGCGATCATGATCACGGCGAAGAGCAAGGGCAAACCGTACTGCGAAAACGCGGTCAGCAATTGGTCGGTGAGAGTCATGGAGATCTCCCTGTAGCCGGCGTAGGCGGCGAGGCTGGCGATGGCGAAACGCGTTCGCGCGCGATCGCGCGTTGCAACGTCGCGATCACTTCATCGAGGGATCGATTCTGCTCTTCGGCGATCTCTTTAATTGGCCGGTGGTCGTGCGGTGGATGAGGAATTCCCAGGGCTTCATAAAGAACTTGCGGCGGCACGTGATAGGAATGGGCCACATACGGCACGCTCATCCATGGACGAACTGGCTCATCGCGGTGAAAGCGCCAGTAAACCGCGCGCCGCACCGTGCGGACGCTGAACAGTCCTGTAGCCAGAAGGACTAGCACGAACGCCACGAGCAACGTCCATTGTTTCCATCCGAAGCTTTTCATCCAGGAATTCGTTTCCCTCAGTGTAGCTCACCCGCGAACGGCCGTCGATATGGAGAGCGGTCGATCATGTTAGCCCAGTCGGCGAATTGTGAGGCTCGGTCCTTTCAGATTCAGGCCGCTCGTAGGTTATAACTGAGCATTCTAAGATGTCCGCGATCAGTCCTCCAGCGATGCCTTCGAATGATCCAGGCCAGCGCCAAACAGCCTTTTCGTCTCTTCGTCATCGCGATTTTCGTTTGCTCTGGATGGGCCAGATCGTTTCGGTAACCGGGTCGCAGATGCAACTGGTCGCGATCAACTGGCACATCTATCTTCTCACTGGTTCCGCACTGGCGCTTGGCCTGGTTGGATTATTTCGCGCTGGGCCCATAATTTTGTGTTCGCTGATGGGCGGAGTCGTCGCCGATGTCATCGATCGGCGTCGGCTGATGATGACTACGCAAACGATCATGCTCGCTTGCAGCGCGGTGCTCGCGTTGATTACTTTCAATGGCTTGCGACGCATCTGGCCGATTTATCTGCTGACGGCCATCGCCTCGGCAGCCTGGGCGTTTGATACACCCGCACGCCAGTCTCTGATGCCCTCGCTGGTACCCGCGAAGGATTTTCCCAACGCGGTCAGCCTCAGCATGTTGATGTTTCAAATTGGAATGATTGTGGGCCCGGCGTTGGCCGGCTTTCTCCTGGGCAACTTCGGGCCGGGAGTAATTTATGCGACCAATGCCGCTTCGTTTGTCGCCGTGATCGCCGGTCTGGCGCTTATGCGCGCGAGCGGCCGGCCAAGCGAGCGTGAAAGCGATAAAACGCGCGTTAGCTTTGCGGCGCTCGTCGAAGGCCTGCGTTTCGTTCGGCATACGCCGATCATCGTGCAGACCATGACCCTGGATTTCGCCGCGACGTTTTTCGCCTCTGCGAATCAGTTGCTTCCGATTTATGCAAAGGACATTTTGCAGGTTGGCGCGCAAGGACTCGGTGTGCTCGCGGCGGCGCCCGCGACTGGCGCGGTTATAACGGGCCTGGTCATGGCGCGCATGGGAACTCTGAAAAAGCAGGGATTGGTGGTGATCGTGTCGGTGGCGATCTTCGGCGCCGCCACGATCGCGTTCGGCGTTTCCAGGGTTCTCTGGTTGTCGCTGTTGATGCTCGCGATCGTCGGTGCGGCCGACACCGTCAGCACGATCCTGCGTCAGACAATTCGGCAGCTCGCGACGCCAAACAATCTGCGCGGACGCATGACGTCCGTCAACATGATCTTTTTCATGGGCGGTCCGCAGTTGGGCGAACTCGAAGCCGGCGCCCTCGCGGCGCTCCTGGGCGCGCCGTTCTCCGTAGTTACCGGAGGCGTCGGATGCCTGGTCGCGGCGGCGATCGCGCTCTTTGGCGGCAAAACCTTACGCCGATATGCCGGAACGGTGAGCGGTAAGCAGTGAATCTTGTCTTTGGCTTGACGTGATTTGATCCACAGTCTAATCTCGCCCTCTCCCCAATTAATCTTAATGAAGGTTTCTTCCTGATGTCGCAAGTCATGACTGCCGCGCCCGCGTGGACCATACCGGGATTTCTCGAAGCGCGCGAGAATAACCACCTTTTCATTAGCGGTGTAGATGCGACTGCGCTTACCCACAAGTATGGCTCACCGTTGTTTGTCTTTTCTGAATCACGCATTCGCGCCAACATTGGTCGCTTGCAAGCAGCCGCGAAGGAGGTCGATCGACCGATTAGGTTTTGTTACGCGTCGAAGGCCAACTCGAACATGGCCGTGCTGAAGGTCGTGCGCGACGCCGGGATCGACGTCGAAGTCAACAGCGGCGGCGAACTCTACAAGGCTTTGCGGGTTGGATTCAAGCCAAACCAGATTATCTTCAACGGCACGAGCAAGACGAACGAAGAACTGGACGAAGCGGTACGCGCCGGTATCTATTCGATCAATGTCGATTCAATTTACGAGATTGAACTCGTTGAAGATGCTGTCCGTCGCGCGCGCCGCGAACTCAATTTGGGTTTGCCGCCCGCGAGGATCGCTCTGCGTCTGGTGCCGGAGATTGGCACGCGTTCCCACCTTGGATTGCAGACAGCTTTGCTGACATCAAAGTTTGGCATCTCGTCGTCGGAAGTTCTTGAAGCGTTTCGACGCGGTTTACAGAATCCGGAACTGATTCACGTTTGCGGGATTCACATTCACGTCGGCTCGCAGACGCCTGATGTCGCGCCCTTCGCCGAGGCCTTCAAGAGCATGTGGAACCATTTGATAGCGATTCATCGCGAGACCGGCCACACACTGGAGCACATCAATCTAGGCGGCGGCATTCCGGTGAATTATCTCCGCGATCGTTCGCAAGCGGATCAGTTGCCTGAGCACGAACGCGACATGCTGGGCGCAGACCTCGAGCCATCCGCGGTTTTGAAGGAAGCAGTGCTCGTGGCGCGTGAATCGGCGCGTGATGCGGAAGCCGAACATCTGCTGGATCGCGTGACGATTCTGCTGGAGCCCGGACGCAGCATTATCGCGGACGCCGGCGTGGTCCTGACGACTGTGCGCAACATTAAGCGCCGCCCCGAAACCGGGGACATCTGGTTACTCACCGACGCGGGTTACAATCTGCTGCTGTCGATGAACAATTACAAGTGGTACTACCATTTGATTTCTGCCTCGCGTGCCGGCGAGCCACTCGCAGCCGAATACAAAGTTGCTGGTCCATTATGCGACTCCGGCGACGTGTATTTTGATATCGAAAGACATGGACGCCTGCCTGACTATCGTTTGCTGCCGCGCGACGTGAAACCCGGGGAAGTGTTGGCCTTGCTGAATACAGGCGCATATTCCCTGGCGCAGATGTTTCCGTACAACGGTCGACCCCTGCCCGCGGCAGTGATGATCTGCGAAGGTGGAAAGGCTGATTTGATCCGAAGAAAGGACACTTATGATGATTTGGTGGTGAACGATGTATGGTGAAATCGAAGTGAGCCGACGTCCTAAACAGATTCCAAATGCCAGATTCAAAATTCCAAATAGTGCCATCGCCCAGATTCTTGATAGATCAATATTCATCGATCAGGTGCTTGTCAGTCCGCGCTGATTCAACCCAGTTCTTGTCAGTCCACGATTCATCAACCGGTTTAAGTGGACGGCCCGGCTTTTGAATTTGAAATCTTGAATCTTGAATCTGGAACCTTCATTAGGCTTTATCAATCTTTTTCTGAAGGAGTTCAACCATGCGTTATACAAGATTCGAAGATTTGCCGGTATGGAATACTGCGATCGAGTTGGCCGTCCAAGTTTATACCCTCACAGAGCGCCTTCAATTCAGGCGCCGCCGCAGCCTCAGAGATCAAATCGAGCGGGCGGCGGTTTCGGTCTCAAACAATATCGCCGAAGGTTTCGAGCGCGGCACGAACAACGAATTGTTGTCATTCCTGTACATAGCGCGTGGTTCCGCCGGCGAAGTTCGTTCAATGCTGTGTTTGCTGGAGCGACTTCCGGCGTTTCGCGAACTGCGGGCCGAGACTAAGACACTGAAAGCCAAAGCAGAAAGTTGTTCCAGGCAATTGAAGGGATGGGCACAGTCGCTTCAGGACTCTGAGTTTAAGGGAGAGCGTAACGTGAACACGAAGGCTAAGCGTATGACTCAGGCGGCGCGAGAGCGCGAGGAATTCTTGAAAGAACTGGCGGAAATCCGTGAGAAGGGGCTGAGTAAGGCTTCATAAGCATCACGCAAAAAAGTCACGTGCAGAAATCTACTGAACACAGTCAACTGATTCGCGGCCTCGGCCTGACTGCCGCGATCGCAGTTAACGTCGCCAACATCATCGGCACCGGCGTGTTTCTGAAGGCGCGTGTGATGAGGCGCTCGCCGCCGTCGCGTTGACCGTCCTTATCAACTGCGCGGCGGTGACCTTCAGCGGTGGCGTGGCGACCTTCCTTACTTCTATCAAAGTCCTGCTTTTGATTGCGGTCGGCTTGGGTGCGTTTTTCTATAGCGGCGGCGATTGGTCGCATTTATCTCAGGCGAGTGTCGGCGGGACGTGCGAGGGTGTGGCTATCACGACCGGAGGCTTGGCGGGATTCGCCGCCGCAATGTTGGGCGCGCTGTGGGCCTATGACGGTTGGAACAACATCACCTTCCTGGCGGGCGAAGTGAAGAATCCGGAACGCAATCTCCCGCTGGGTCTGATCATCAGCATGTTTTTGGTGATGGGACTTTATTTGCTGGTAAACGTTGGATACTACCACGTACTCACTCCGACAGAAGTAGCGAGCGTACCCGCGTCATTATCCGTCGCGGCAGAGGTCGTCAGGCGTTTGCTGGGGGCAATTGCCCTTACATTGATGGCCGCCGCCATGATGACCTCTTCATTTGGGGCGCTGCATGCTTCTATCCTCGCTACTTCACGAGTGCCTTACGCGATGGCCCGCGATCGGCTGTTTTTCAAAGGCCTGGCCAAGGTTTCGCCGCGCACTCACGTGCCCATTCGATCGCTGGTGGTGCTTGGAATCTGGTCAAGCGTCCTGGCGCTGTCTGGCTCTTACGACGAATTAACGGATGCGGCGGTTTTCGCGCTAACGCTTTTTTACGCGTTCGTCGCCGGATCAGTTTTCATCTTTCGCCATCGCCTACCGGACACGCACCGGCCGTATCGAACCTGGGGATATCCGGTGGTGCCGATCGTGTATCTAGCGGTCACTACTTGGCTGTTAGGTAGAATAGCCTGGGACGCGAGATCAGAAATGAGCGCGACGATAGGGTTGTTCTCAGGAGGTCATCCAGTCTCGGCACTGGCGGAATCTCTGAAGGCGCCGCCGCTTGCAAGTCTCATATTCATTCTGCTTGGTTTGCCCGTCTACTTGATCTTGTCCCGGCAAAAAGGGGGAAGAGTGAATGAAGAATAGGTTTGTGCTCACGCCAATTTTGCTCATGGCGCTTTCGATCTCGGCGCTCAGTCAGCAACGAAATTCTTTGGCAGCAGTTGGTAACTCGCGCGCCAGCTCGCTTCAGGATCTCGTTAACGAAGCTGCACACACCGCTCTCACGAAATTCGCGGACAAGAAACTAACGGAATCTCAGCTCTCAATTACTTTGATCGACCTGCGCGATCTGCAGCATCCGGCGATGGCGAGCTTTCGCGGCAACGAAAGAGTTTATCCCGCAAGTGTCGTAAAGCTTTTTTATCTGGTGGCGGTCCATCGCTGGCTGGAAGACAAGAAGATTCAGGAAACAGACGAGTTGAAGCGCGCGGTGCGCGACATGATTGTCGTTTCATCAAACGAAGCGACGCAGTACGTCGTTGATGTGCTGACGCACACGACGGGCGGCTACGAGCTGTCGCCAAAAGAAATGGAGGAATGGCAGAACCAGCGTAACGTCGTTAATCGCTATTACTCGTCGTTGGGCTTCACGAACATCAACGTCAATCAAAAGACATTTTGCGAAGACGCCTATGGCCGCGAGAAAGTTTCGCGCGGACCGAACGGCGAGAACCGAAACAAACTGACGACGGACGCCACGGCTCGTCTGCTTTCCGAGATAGTAACCGGCCGTGCCGTGAATGCGACGCGTAGCGCGCAGATGATGGAGTTGCTGAAGCGTGATGTTTCGGGCACCTCGACCGACAACGACGATCAGGGCCACGGTTTTACGGGCATCGCTTTGCAGGGAGTGTCAGGCGCGAAACTCTGGTCGAAAGCGGGCTGGACCAGCACCACTCGGCACGATGCGGCCTACATCGAATTGCCAAACGGAGCAAAGTTCGTGCTGGTGATTTTCACAGTCGATCACGCGAATGAGCGGGAAATCATTCCGACTGTGGCGCGTGTGGTGATTGATTGGATGTCATCGGCGAAGTAAATGAGTTAAATTCAGACCCGAACTGGTTGAAGCTCCGCAGGAGCGTGATATTTATAGCGGATGCGTTCCTAAATAAAACGATCTCTGAAGAAGCGAAATGATTTCATTTCGCTTCTTCGGAACAGGTGACGCGGAGGAGAGGGTATCCATAAATATTTCGCGCCTAAAGGCGCTTAGGAAATGACCACGGACCTATCAAGGCATCACAGCCCGATCACCGAACTCTTCAAATGGCCGCCTGGCGCCGAGGGATGGGATCAATACAGTCTCAGCGATGGACAAATCGATTTCTTTCACGCCAACGGCTACCTCGCCGGCATTCGCGCGTTGAATGACGATCAGATTGAGGCGCTGCGCGCCGAACTCGTGCAACTGATCGATCCAAATCATCCGGGCCATCATCTTTTCTACGAATTTCATTCCAATGAATCGACTGATCCAGAAACGGTCCTCTTTCATGCATTAGGCGCGTGGCGAATCGCGCCCGGCTTTCATGACTTGCTTTGGAATCCAGCGATTCTCATGCCCGCGTCGCAAATGCTCGATGGCGCGGTACGTTTCTGGCACGATCAATTGTTCTGCAAGCCCGCGCATCATGGCGGAGTGGTCGCGTGGCATCAAGATTATTCCTACTGGACGCGCACAGAGCCGATCGCACACCTCTCTTGTTGGATTGGGCTGGACGATTCAACGCGCGAGAACGGTTGTGTGCATTACGTGCCGGGCAGCCATCGCTGGAATCTTCTGCCGATGACCGGATTGGCGAATGACATGGTTGCGATCCAAAGTGTGTTGACCGAAGAACAGAAGGCGCAGTTCAAGCCGGTAGCGATTGAACTAAAGAAGGGTGAGTGCTCGTTTCATCATCCTTTGATGGTCCATGGTTCGCACGAGAACCGAAGCGACCAGCTACGGCGCGGCGCCGTAATCAACGTCTTTCGCGACGGCGTCCGTTCAGCATCGAACGGTCCTCCGCTGGAGGGAGTCCCGCCGATTCCCGTCGGTGAAGAGATGGGCGGACAATTCTTTCCGTTGCTCTTTAACGATGTCTCAGAGAAAGGCAGTTAGACGCGAGACGGGTCTCGCTAGTCGCAGGCGGACAGGTCCGTCTTCTAAAGGCTCGTTGTTGTGCGGGTTCTTTTCACTCCTCGGAACATTTCAGGTTCAGCGCTTGTCTAACTCGCTATCGAGGAGGGCGACCGTCATGACTTCAGATCACCCAGCGACGCCGAATCTGTCTCTACCCAACACTCTCGCAAAGCCGCACATCAACGTAACACCTCTCATCGATGTGCTGCTGGTCTTGCTGATTATCTTTATGGTTGTGTCACCATTGAAGCCAGCGCGGTTTCTGGCGAAAGTCCCCGAGAAGCCGAATGCTGACCAACCAGTCATTGCCGACATCCATACGCTTGTCGTGACCATCAAGAGTGACCGTACCCTCATGCTGAATGGCCTCACCGACATGGGTTCGGTTTATGACACCAGCAAGTTGAGCGCAACGCTTGCAGATCTATTTCAACAACGACTCAGAAATCACGCCTATCGATATGAGTTGCGAGACCGCTCTGATCTTCCCGAAGATACGCGCATCGAAAAGACTGTCTTCATTAGAGCTCCTCGCTCGATCCCTTATGCAGATGTGGTGCGGGTACTTGACGGTATTAAAGGGGCGGGGGCCAGCCCGGTTGGTTTGCAAATCGACGATCTAAATTGATTAAGACGGAAGAAATTTACCGCAGAGGTGGCAGAGGTTTGCGCCGAGGACTCAGAGAAAACAGCGCAATCTCCGCATTCCTCTGCGAAAACCTCCGCGCCCTCCGCGGTTAATTCTGAGCTTGCCTGCGCCAACTTGCGTGCTACCAAACTCAATCTGCTAAAATTGCATCGAAGATTTGCCCTTAAGATTCTTAATTTGTTTTGGGAGAAGTGTCATGAATTTCAAACCTGTATCAAACAGAATTAGTGCCATTAACGTCGGGATCATGGCCATCAACCTGGTCGTTTTTCTGGCGCTTATCCTGGCTTCCGCGGCATGCAAAAGCCGCGGCGCCACGCCGGCGACATCTACGACGAACTTTGCGCCAGTGGCTGACGCACCACCGCAGAATTCTTACGCAGACGTGGTAAGCAAAGTAGCGCCCGCCGTGATCACTATTCGCGCGGACAAGCGCGTGCGTATGCCACAGCAGTCTCCGTTCTCGGACGATCCGTTCTTCCGCGGCTTATTCGGCAACCGCACGCCGCAACAGCAACCGCAGGAAACGCTGGAACGCGCGCTGGGTTCGGGCGTAATCGTCAGCGCGGACGGATATATTCTCACGAATCATCACGTGATCGATGGCGCGCAGGACATCAAAGTCGACATGAATGACGGCCGCACCCTGGACGCGAAGCTGGTTGGATCCGATCAGCTCAGCGACCTGGCAGTTTTGAAAATCTCCGGAACTGGGTTGTCGTACTTGACGCCAGGCGATTCGGACAAGGTTAGAGTCGGCGATGTCGCGTTAGCGATTGGTAACCCCTTCGGCGTGGGCCAGACCGTGACGATGGGAATCATTAGCGCGAAAGGGCGTTCCGGCGCCGGCATTGGGAGCGGAAACTTTGAAGACTTTCTGCAAACCGACGCGCCTATCAATCAGGGTAACTCGGGCGGCGCGCTCATTAATACGGTCGGGGAGCTTATTGGTATCAATTCGCAAATTCTGCCGGGCGCCGGTGGCACCAATATCGGAATCGGCTTTGCAATTCCGTCCAACCTGGCCCGCACGGTTATGGATCAGTTGCTGAAGGGCGGTAAGGTTCGCCGCGGCCAACTCGGTGTAAAGATTGGACGCGTAACCTCCGACATGGCTACGAGCCTGGGAATGTCTGAAACCAAGGGCGTGATCGTCGAGTCCGTGCAACCCGGCACCGCCGCGGAACGCGCCGGCATTCATCAGGGCGATGTGATCATCGCGATGGACGGATCGCCGACGAACGACGTCAATGCATTTCGCAATCACGTGGCGAGCATGACGCCGGGTACCGAAGTCACCCTAACGATCCTGCGGGATAATCGCGAGCAGAAGTTCAAAGTCTCGCTCGGCGAGTTCAGCGCGGAAAATACGAAAGCGGGAGAGCAGAGCGACACTGGTCCTAACGCCGGCGGAGCAGGGAAGTTGGGCGTTACAGTTGAACCCTTGACGCCGGAGATCGCTTCGGAACTCAATCTGCGCCTGGGCACACAGGGCGTCGTCGTAGATTCAGTCGATCCGGCCGGACCGGCGGCGGCCGCCGGTATTCAGCGGGCCGACGTTATTCAAGAAGTGAACCGGCAACCGGTTCGCTCGTCCACCGACTTGCGCGCCGCCGTCGACAAAAGCGGGAATAAGCCGGCGCTCCTGCTGATCAATCGCCGTGGCGAGACGAGCTTCGTGACAGTTCGACCACAACAATGATACGGAGAAGTAAGCCGGAGCGACCGTTTCAGAACCGCGAGCGGTAGCGACCGGATCGCTGGCGATCGCAACTTGTCAAAGTGACCCGGTCGCTACCGCGGTTCTGACACGAGAGACCGACTGAAGTCGGTACTCTAAATGCCTCTCGAAACCGGCGCGAATTCCTTCGCGAATTCAATTAGCCACTCGCGTTGCTCGTCAGTCTGCGGGACGATTACGCCGCGGGCGTTGCTGACCCTTTCCAATGCTTCTTCCGGCGAAAGCCCACGGGTCATCAGCAGACAGGCGGCAATCATTCCTGAGCGTCCGACGCCGGCGCGGCAGTGAATCCCAACGTTGCGTGCTTTCGATAAGAACTCGTCAAGCGCGTTTACCAATTCCAGAGTAGCGGCGCTGGATGCAGGAACACTGACATCATCAATCGGAAATTGAATGAACTGCAACCCAAGCCCTTCACAAACCTCCTGCTCTGCGAGCAGATTGATTTCTTCGTCCTCTTTCTTAGTAAGCAGCGAGACGATTACATCCAGAACGTCTCCTTTCAACGCGCGAATCTCATCCAGCAACCATTCACCGCCGCGAGGATGAGCAAATATGGCTAACTTGCCGGTCCATGGTCCGTCGATCCAGTAGAGATCCATTCGCATTCGCTGTCACAAAACCTTCGGCACGCGAAAGTGCCCTGACGCCGGGTCAGGCGCCTGATCTAGAGCAACCTTCTGGCCTAATGAGGGTTGCACCTCGTCAGCCCGCGAAGACTCGGTGCACTCGCCTTCCGGCGTCAATCCGCCAAGCGCCGGCTCGATCGCGCTGGTGTCGATCTCGTTCAGTTGCTCGACGTAGCTGACAATCTCGGCGATCTGTGGGGCAAAGATGCGCCGCTCTTCGTCGGTGATCTCCAGGTGCGCAAGTTGCGCGACTTTTTCGATGTCAGATTCAGTGATAGGCATAGACGATTTCGGATTGCGGAATTCGGATTTCGGATTTTAACCCGGGTGCAGCATAGACTCGCGACGCTCGATGCAATTCTCAGCGGCGCGTATGAAACTTTCCCGCAGATCGGGATCTGCGATGGAGTTGGCCGCTGACATTAACTCCGGGATTGGCGCCCGTGTTTCCTCGCGCGATGCTGGCGGCATAGGAATACGCGAAAGCATCCGATCTACTGCTGCCGGATCGATGCGAAACTCTATATCATCCACCACGCTACGGCCCAGGAGTTTATTGATACGAAAAATAAACTCGGGGCTCATTTGCCGTAGTTGTTTTTGCCAGATAGCATCGGCAACTGAAACAATCAACGTTCTTCGATAAAGCCGGAACGGCACAGCGTGATTACGAAGCCCTTCGCCAGCGGCTCGCGTCCAGGCGAGTTTCGCAACCGTCTCAGCCATCTCGGGATTCGATTCTGTAGCATTCAGAAGTTTCGGTAATAAACCGGACAAATCAATCATCGATTCAATCCTGCTCCGCTATTTGATTTGAACTCGTGCTGAAAACCTCTCAGAATATCGCAGTCCAGAAATTCGAGTGTTGAAGTTTAATGGAAGTCGAGCGAAACAACCAAGCGAGTCAGGAGCGAAGCATTACGATTCCCAAACTTATTCTCGCCTCGGCCAGTCCGCGCCGGGCGGAGATCTTGCGCAGCGTCGGCTGGCCCTTCGAGGCTCTACCCGCGCACATTGATGAGTCACGTGAAGATGGCGAAAAAGCCGACGCTTACGTCGAGAGAATCGCACTTGCCAAGGCCGAAGCTGCGGCAGCGCGCTCTCCCGGCTCGCTGGTTTTGGGCGCTGATACCGTCGTCGTAGTCGACGATCAAATTCTCGGCAAGCCGCGCGATCAGAACGACTCGTGCCGTATGCTGCGACTGTTGAATGGACGCAGCCATCAGGTCCTGACCGGCGTCGCGCTGGTGAACGACGTAACCGGGCAATCAAAAGTCGCCCACGAAGTCACCGAAGTCAGGTTCGCTGTGATGAGCGATGAGGAAATCAACTGGTACGTTGCTACGGGCGAGCCGATGGACAAAGCCGGCGCTTACGCGATTCAAGGTCACGGCGCGCTCTTTATCAAAGAGATCAGAGGTGACTATTTCAATGTCGTGGGTTTGCCGGTGCGGTTACTTTATAGACTGATCGGGGGATAGAGAATATTTCACCAGACGCTGAGACCTCACAGAGATTCACAGAGAAAACTCTGTGGTCCTCTGTGCTTGCTCTGTGCCTTCTTAGAAACTCGATCTTCAGGTTGCGCACGCAACCAATTGAAAGCCAA
>WNGH01004862.1_pt1 | contig 14164 bp, 11 predicted proteins | sample 5400631 | NCBI WGS metagenome assembly WNGH01 (sample SAMN13153373, study PRJNA577476) | soil metagenome | isolation source: 115 cm soil or saprolite under Garry oak tree replicate 1 | place: USA:California | collected 2016-06-15
CAACAGAGGGAGGAGATACTCCGCGAGGCGAAGAGCAAGGCCGAAGCCGAGGCTCTGCAATCAGACAAGGAGACGGAACAGGTCCTGAACAGTTACCGAAAGCTCTCTGAGGAGAGAAAGTCCGCCGCGGTCAGCAAGGCCGTGGCATTGATTCTGAACGCGTGAACACAATGTCAGAATCCCTAGAGAAGTTACAGAATCGAATCCTCTCTGATGCCAAGCATAAGGCCGATGAGACGGTCAAGGAAGCTCAGGCAAAGTCCCAGCAGATTCTCGAAGATGCCAAGCAGAGGGCTCAGAGAGAATCTGAGGAGATTATAGCGAAGGCGAATGTGGAGGCGGAGTCCATTCGAAGAAGCATCCTGAGCTCAAAGGTCCGCGTGAACCGGCTCAGAATTCTCGACGAGAAGAACCGAATCGTCGAGGACATAATTCACGGTGTTGAAGACCGGCTTTCAAGCATCTCAAAGTCAGAACAGTTCGAAGAGACTGCTCAGCGCTTCGTGATGGAGGCGGTGAAAGCAGTAGATACTGATCAACCGGTTGTTAGAATCGGATTCAGAGACATGAGCAAAAGGAATCTAGAGGGAGTATCGAGAGTCCTCCCGAAAGGAGGGAAACTTGTTATCGACGAGAAGCTTATCGAAAACCTGGGCGGAGTAGTTGCAACAGATCCTGAAGGCAAGGTCGTCTTCAACAACACCTTCAAGTCTCGACTCGAGAGACTCGACAACCAGCTCCTTACACTGATATCCTCTACAGTTTTTGGCGAGTAGCTTCTCAGATGCTAAAGCCTGAACGCATGCAGCAAGTCAGCATCATAGTAGCCAAGGATCAGCTGCCCAACCTTCTGGGATATGCTGGCTCCAAGAGACTCTTCCACTTAACAGAGATTGAAGACGATAGTATTCCTGAGGGAGCGAAACGCTACGAAGCACTTGAACTCCAAGCCAAGTCCTCCACGATAAAAAGCCGACTAACAACCCTCACCACAGCCCTCAACGTCTCCGAGGCCACCTTCGAGAATCTCCATGCGCCAGTCAATAGCATCGAGTCACTCACAAGATTTCTGGACGATGAGACAGGGAAGCTTGAACATTCGGTCCGAGAACTCGAGGGCGCCGAAGGGAAGCTTCAGACAGAGAAAGAACGGGCCTCAGAACTCTCACGATTCCTCTCAGGCCTAGAAAACGTCGGAGTCTCGCTGGACGCGATAGCTGGCCGCGGATTCCTCACAAGCCTCGTCGGAGAAGCTAGCATCGAAACAGTACCATCCCTCCAGAAAGAACTTGACCAAATAACACACGGCGACCTAATCTTCGCAATTACGAATACTTCTGAGGACACTCAAACCTTCCTCGCACTCTTTCCAACGGCCTTCCAAGACAATGCCAAGCAAGCGACCACCGCCCTAGGCGCAAAAATTGGCCCACCATGGACAGGTCTGCCCTCAGACCCAAAGAAGGCGAAGGAAGCGATCGACCTTCAGCTCGCAAACCTAGACAAAGAATCAAAGAACCTCGAAGAAAAAAGAGTGAAACTAGCGAAAGAGTACGGTCCAAGGATCAAAGCCTTAGCCACTTTATCCGAGATCCTCGAGGCCCGCACAAAGGCCCTGTCTGGATCATCTACCACTGAAGCGACCATTCTTCTTCAAGCATGGATCCCAAAGAGAAAACAAGGCGAAATAACCCAAGAAATCTCGAAAGTCAGCGGTGGACTTGCGAACGTATTCGTCGAAGAGACGAAGAGTCACGTGAACCATTCGACTGAAGAGTCGACGCAAGCTAAGGAGGCCGATCCTCCGACCTTGGTCAAGGGTCCTGGGTGGACCCGGCCGCTGCAATCGATTGTCGACAACTTCGGCATCCCATCATATTCAGAGACGAACCCGACGCCCTTCATGATTCTGACGTTTCCATTGATCTATGGCTTGATGTTCGGGGATATTGGCGAAGGAATCCTTTTCCTCGCCTTCGGGTTTTTCCTGCTATACCTAAGACGGAAGAAGGTCAAGGTTTTCGAGATAGGCCAGATATTCGTCAATGGCGCCGAGCTCATAATCATGCTTGGTATAGGTGCTACAATCTTCGGATTTGTCTTCGGTGATATCTTTGGGTTTGAGGCGCGTAGCGTCCTAGGCATCAACCCAATCTTCAGTCCCACCGCGGGCGCGTTTCCAACCAGCGCCAGCGTTGTGCCTAGCACTGCTAACCTGATAATCTACATGATATTTATCCTGTTCTTTGGAGTCGCGCACCTTCTTTCAGGTCTCGCGATAAGCGCATACAACAAGATTCGTAGCAAAGAGTACAGACATGCTCTCCTCGGTCCCATTTCTTGGGCATGGTTCTACGCCGCCTTCGTGGCGGCAGCCGTAATCGTCGTTCAAGCCAACTTCAAATTCTCTGTGCTCCTTAAGAACCCGCTAGTGGTGGCGTCCATCTTCATCCCGATGGCACTCATGGGATACGGAGAAGGGGGCCTCCATGTCATGGAAGCGTTCATCGGTGCCGGCAGCAATACTCTATCCTATCTTCGAATCTGGGCTTTGAACCTAGCAGATTTTGCCGTGAAATTTGCGTTCTTCACATCATTCGGCATTGTAGGAGCGATATTCGGCAATGTCCTAGTCATGATTCTCGAAGGTTTGATCGTTTTCGTGCAGACTCTGAGGCTTCACTGGGTTGAGTGGTTTGGTAAGTTTTATGAAGGGACCGGTCACCCATTCGCGCCCTATCAAGAACCAATGAGCTGGATTGTACCAAACTAATGGCAGTTGATTGCTCTACACTCTCTTCCGTAACGCTCTGCCCAACCTTCTGGGCGGGCTTGGGCGCTGGTCTCAGCGTCCTTCTCTCCGCGATCGGCGCCGGCCTCGGAATCGGCATCTCTGGACCGGCGATAGCTGGCGCTGGGGTCGAAAGACCCGAAGTCATGCTCAAAACGTTTATCGCGACAATCTTGGCTGAGGCACTCGCCATCTATGGTCTTGTAGTTGGGCTCTTGTCTGTCTTCGACATCACTCCCGCTCTAACAATTGAGAAGGGTGTCCGCATATTTGCGGCAGGACTGACGATGGGAGCAGCCGCGCTCGGGGCAGGCTTCGGCATCGGGGCCGCAGGAAGCGCGATGGCTTCGGCGACCGCAGAGAAACCCGAAATATTCTCTAGGGCCGTAATATCGCTGATCCTTGCGGAGGCCCTCGCAATCTACGCTCTAGTGACAGGTTTGCTGTTACTATTCACTGGAGCCGGCTAAGCGAGCTAGCGTGTACTCAGACACCCTCTCCCACCTAGTCCGAGACAATTATCTGATCGCTCGGCTGCGCGGCAGCCGCAGTCATCTGCTTGGACGCCAACAGTTATTCGCGCTCTCGGAGTCAAAGTCGCAGACGGAAATCATCGGATTGCTGGCGGAAGGGCCTTACGGGCCCGAACTGTCCAAGTTGGGAGCCGAGTCTTCGACTATCGAAACGGAGAGAGCAGTCCGGCTAGCGTTCGCTGACTCAGTCATGAGCCTAGGCAGAGCCTCGGGCGGAGATACTCGCGACTTCGTCGTCCAATACCGGAGAAGATTCGACGCATATTCCGCAGCTAGCCTCGTAGTCTTCAAGGCGCAAGGCAAGACCTGGGAGGAGTATTTGAGCACCCGGCTCCCTCTCGCATTAATGAATGAGCAGGAATTGCATCGGCTCTACTCTCTTGATGACCTTTCAATCATAGCTCGCGAAGCCGGCGATAGGCACCTCGTCGATAGAGTGAAGGGATTTTCGATGACGGACCTTGAAGGCGAAAAAGCCTCTCTGATCCGGGACGTCATTAATGGTTGGGGCGAAGAGAGATTCTACAAGTACATTGATGAGAAACTGTCAGGTCCGGACCGCGAAAACTGCCTTCCAGTTGCAGGATCCGCCATCGACATTGCAAATCTAACCATCATCATCAGAAGCAAGCTCATCGGAGCCTCTGGCGTTAGAGATCATCTGATTCCATCGCACTGGAAGCTCAACCAGAGAGTGATCGACCAGTTACTAGCTGCGACCGACGCGGCGCAGGCTCTGGACGCTGTCGCGAGCCACGAATATTACGGTCGTCTTCTGAGCGGTTCCCGTCAGAAGTATGAAGAGTCAAAATCCCTATCCTTCATGGAGATCGCCCTTAGACGACACCATCTAGACCTCAGCAGGCGACTCTTCCTCGGCTTTCCCTACTCCGTCGGAATCGTTCTAGCTTTTCTCATTTTGAAGGAGAACGAGGCGAGGAACCTCGCCGCGGTTCTCGCAGGAGTCGCCGCTGGATTGCCAACAGATGAGCTTCGTTCACTGCTAGCGATTCAAGAATAACTTCAGTTGCTCGCGCCGCGGATAATACTAGAGTTTCTTCACAAAGTAATAGTATGTGTACCCGATCCCGCCGATCGCGCTGACGACCAAGCCAATTATCGAGCCGCTACAAGGAACAAGCGATGGTGGAGACACGGAAACTCCGATGCAGGATGGTTGGCCAAGAAGAGGCGAGAGTGCTATTCCTCCCAGAAAGTATCCTAGGATGAGAAACGCTATCGTGTTCGCGCTGAAACCGATCAGCCGAGTCGTCTTTTGATCGTAAAGCGGTCCTCCGGTCTTCGCTTCGTCTTTCAACCTTCCGAACTGGCTGCGGCTAATCGACTTTGCAATAGCTCTGGGTGAAGCTGGCTGGCCGGTTGACGGGATCCGGATTGTTGATCCTTTGAGGCACTCCGTCACACTCGAATGATTAGGATTTGGATCGTTGTGGCTTTTGTTGATCTGACAGGCCAAAGTTACAAGTCCGATAGGGACGAACTCATCACCTCCTTCGAGAATAGTCTGAAGATGCTGATCGTCTAATTGAGCCATCGACAAGAACTCTCTGCGGCCAACATTGTCCACTGCCGCTTGGAAGGTTTCTGCTATTTTCGGTGTTACTTTCGCTTCCAGATCAGGCTTGCTCAGATATCTCGCCCGAAATCATGTTTCTGTTGTAACCAATTGGTAGAACTCCGGATTAAGATCCGGGAGACTACTAGTGGAAGATTATGATTGCTGAGAGGAAGAGAGGGATGAACACCAGGGAGATAGTGTTCAGAAGCTTGATGAGAATATGCAAGCTTGGCCCTGCGGTATCCTTCCAAGGATCACCGACAGTGTCTCCAACAACTGTAGCCGCGTGTGTTTCAGTGTTCTTTCCTCCAAAGTGTCCCATCTCTACGTATTTTTTCGCGTTGTCCATTGCCGCTCCACCCCACATCATCATAATGGCGAGGGGTATGGCCGAGATTGTGGCGCCAACCACAAGGGCGCCGACTGCGGCCCATCCCAAGAATATCCCAACAACTATTGGTGCGATCACGGGGATCGCGCCTGGGACAACCATCAATCGTAGGGCGGTCTTAGTTGAGATGTCAACCGCAGCCGCATAGTTTGGCTTGGCGGTTCCTTCTCTGAGCCCTGGAATCTCTCTCAATTGCCTTCTAACCTCCTCAACCATTCGGTATGCTCCCACGCTGACCGCGTTGATGGCAGTGCCCGAGAAGACGAAGGGCAGCATGGCTCCGATCAATGCCCCTATGATTACATCGGGATGGTTGAGCGCAAGAGACGCCGCAAGGCTCCCAACACTTGAGGGGTTGAGAAGACTTCCCAAGAGGTTGGCTTGGGTTTGGGTTATTGATTTTAGGTCAAATAGCTTGAGCTGATACCGCGCGACTTCTAAGACAAACGCCTGAAATAGTAAGAGGGAAGCAAGTGCGGCGGAACCCATCGCGTAGCCTTTTGTGAGAGCCTTGGTCGTATTGCCGAGAGCGTCTAAAGGCTCTATTCGCTCTCGAATCACTTCAGGTGCACCTGACATCTCGGCAATTCCACCTGCATTGTCCACAATGGGACCCAATCCGTCCATCGTCAGAACTATTCCAGCTGTCGAAAGCATTCCCATCGTCGCCATAGTTGTGCCATAGACTCCACCCAAGAACGGGTTGCCACTGAGGGCCGGGACGAGGCTTGCGAACTGCTCTCCCAGTCCAAATGAAATGAGTAGAGCTATAGCTACAGTGATGACAGGTAATCCGCTGGATATCAGGCCCACCGCGTTACCAGACATGACTGTCAGGGCGGGTCCGGATTTGGATCGCTCGGCAATCGTAATTACAGGCTTAGCGTTGGACCCAGTATAAAATTCGGTGTAAACGACGATCAGCAGGCCAGCGGCAAGTCCAGAAACCATGCATCCGTAGAGCGCGTAAACTGCTAGCGCACTTCCGCTGGCGGAGGGTCCGAAAACATACCATGTAGCGACGAACATCAGTATTGCGGCGATCACTGATGCTACAAGGAGTCCGTCACGAGTGGGTTTAATTGGGTTCTTGAATTTCTTCTCCAAGACCGCGACGGCTAAACCCACGAAGGTTGCGATAATCCCCAACGACCTGACTATCAGGGGCATCGTTACGTAATACGGGTTAATGATGCCACCGAATATTATGATGGAAACGATCAAGCCTATAATCATGCCACCGAGGTTCTCCGCTGTAAGGGACTCGAACAAGTCGGCGCCCCTTCCAGCTTCGTCTCCAACATTGTCCCCGACGTTATCCGCTATTGCCGCGGGATTCCTAGGATCATCCTCAGGGAAGTTCTCTTCTACCTTCCCTACCAGATCTGCGCCTACGTCTGCTGACTTTGTGAATATTCCCCCTCCTAATTGGGCGAACAGTGCGGCGAGCGAAGCGCCAAATCCAAATCCAGCCAAGACCCCAGGATCACCGAACGCGGCGTATAGGAGCGACAGTCCCAACAGGCTCATGCTAATGACGACTAGCCCGAGTGCCCCACCTCCGAGCGTGGCGACCTTCAGCGCCTCATACGTTGACTTCTCCGCGGCCGCAGTGGATCTGACGTTTGCGTTGGTAGCCGAGTAAAGGGCGATGTATGCTGCGAATAGTGAGAATGCCACTCCGAGTAAGAAGCTGAGAGCGATTTCGCTTCCATAGGTGAAGTTGACTGTTGCGCCGAACGCGGCAACGATGACGAGCGAGATGATTATCGCGATTATCGCGATAGTTCGAAACTGTCGCTTCAAGTAAGCGTTTGAGCCCTCTCTGATGGCTGTCCAGATGACGATCATCTTCTCGTTCCCCTTGGGGTATTTTCTGACGGAGAGGACGAGGAAGATTGCGGCGACAACCCCAGCGACCGCGAGTGAAGTAGTTAGGATTAATGGGTCGAAGGCCAAGCTTAGGTTCCTGCTGTCCTCAAGTTATGAAATTTCCATCGAGCCGCCTCGGCGTTTATTATAAACATGTTCACTATTGTCGATTGTCTACATTTCCAAACCCATAAATCGTCTCGACCGTCAATTCGCAATAGAATCGAACAGCTGATCTGTCAACTTGTCCGGTCGCAAGTACGATGTCATTGTTGTAGGTGGAGGCCCGGGGGGCCTTTCTGCGGCGATCCATCTGGCCGAGAAAGGTCTGAGAGTCAAGGTCTTCGAAAAGAAGAAACTTCTCGGGAAACCGGTCCGCTGCGGCGAGTACTTCCCCGTAAAAGAGGAAATGGCCAAACTACTTCCCCGCGTCAAATGTATCGACATCATCGAAGCTCCTGAAGATTCGATCGATTCAAAGTGCAAATCGATCAGGCTCGTCAGCCCCCGAGGACATGAATTTGAATTTCCCTTCGAAGCATACATTCTGGACAGACACGTCTTCGAGACCCATCTAGGCGACGTTGCTCGAAGCAATGGAGCCGACATAGATGTCGGGGTCCAAGCTCACTACTATCCTGAAAACGAAGGCGGCTGGGTCGGACCAACCCGTGAAACCGCAGACTACGGAGAGGTCATTGTTGCCGCGGACGGCTATCCGAGCGAGACAGCGGAGAGAGCAGGACTTCCCGAACGAGAATATGCTGGCCCTTATGCGGTCGCGACCAACATCGAGTACTTGATGACCGATCTGGGTGTGGAGCAGGACGTAGCAGAATTGTACATGGACCCGAGATACTCACCCGGAGGATATGGCTGGATCATTCCGAAAGGACATGGCAGAGCGAATGTTGGCATTGGAATCAGAGAACCATACGTTCGTCGAGAATGGCAGATCAGAGACTTGTTGACAGGTTTCATCGAAAAGAACAAGGTCGCTGCGAAGCGGCTCAAGGGGGGAAGGACCGCCTCTCTCATCGGAGACAGCCTCCCCGTCGACGGACCCCTTACACGGACTTACACCGACCGCGTGATGGCTGTGGGCGATGCAGCCGGAATGGTGATGCCGACGAACGGGGGCGGGATACAGACTGCGATGATAACCGGACGCCTAGCTGCGGAGGCTGCAGTCCGGTATTTCGAGGACAAGACTCCGCTCTCAAGCTACGAGGATGCTTGGAAGGATCAGATTGGCGTGGAGATGGAGAACTCGAAGACTATGCGCCAGGCCTCTGACAGGCTGATGGGTCACGGATTCGTCTTCGATATGTTGCTAAGGCTGATGGGTACGCGGAAGATTGCGAACGTAATAATGTGCCAGGTCCCAAGTGGTATGGGAACTTTCGTGCACTTACTTGCCTAGTGCTTCAGAGCTGCGTCGACTATCATCACAGCGAAGAGAAGTGAGAGATACGGGCTTGTCACCTTGAACATACGCCATGCGTTCGTCTCAGTTGGCTTGTAGAGGACCCAGAGGCTCCCCGTTAGAATCGCAAGCCCGCTGACCAGCGCAACCGCACCGTAGACCGGGCCGAAAGGGCCCAGGAAATAAAGTCCGAGCGAAAAGGGCACCATAATCATAGAGAAAATTGTGATGAGCCGCAGGGCTGGGGCTGAGCCTATTACCACAGGCAACATCGGCACCCCCGCGTTAGAATAGTCCGAGCGGTAAGATACAGCTAGGAACCAGATGTGGACAGGAATCCAGACAAAAACCAGACCCGCCATCAGGAGAGGAAAAATGGGATGCGGCAAACTACCCACAGGTCCAGCGGTCACCGCGGACCACCCGAACAGTACCGGGAGTCCACCGCTGAAGCCTCCCAAGAGAATGTTCAGTGAGCTACGTCGCTTCAGGAGTAGACTGTAGACTCCCACATTGTCCAAGATTCCCAGCGCCATCCAAAGAAGAGAGAAGAGGTTCAATAAAGCTGCCAAGACTAGTGAGACAGAGATTAGTCCTAGCCCAAATCTGAGGGCTGCCCTAGGCGTAATTCGTCCTGAAGGGAGAGGACGATGACGGGTCCGCATCATCAACGCATCGATATCGCGATCGTGATAGTTTGTGAGAGCATTACACCCTGCGGTTCCTGCTATGATAGCAATCCCCGTCATCAACCAGCCAAGTGGGCTGAATGAGACTGAAAGGACTCTAGTTGCCACGAAAGTTGCTGTGAGAGAGGTAAAGACTAGAAGATACCATATCTTCGGCTTCGTATACTCATAATACGTGAGAAGTTGACTCTTGGTAGAGACTGCCTTGCGACCTTGAATTAGCAGTTCTGCCTCTATCCTACTTCAATATTGCCGTGCATAGAGAGATGTTCCGGACTACAGAATATGTTGCAAGAGTAAAGATAAGTCCCTTTGGTGAAAACTGTGAAAGTCACAGTATACCACCTTCCAAAGGAGAGGACACCTGGAATCTGACCTAGCACATTGGCAGGCGTAGGCGATATGTCGAAACCGTGACCCGGGATCCCAGTATACTGGGGAGAGGGCTCGTTTGTCGAGTAGATGTAAAGCGAGATTGTGTCCCCTACGTTTGCATTGATCGTGCTATTGTCAGAGTTCCCCTTGTAATCCGTATGAACCACTCTTGTCATATTGGCACCTTTGACGTCATCGAATGCAGGCACGGTTGACTGATTTAGAAAAGCAGTCTCGGTGATCCAGAAACCGTGCTGGTTCGGACTGTCTTCCACGATGGTTGTATTCATGAAGATGAGCCTATGAACACCGGAAAGAGAGGGCGACGCATGAGACATGACAAACTGAAAGTAGAATACCCCTCCACCCGCGGCCGCAACCACTATGAGTCCAATTATTCCAACAACTGGAAAATGTCTCTTAGGGGCTTGCATTATTTCACTTGGACACTAACCCTGTATATATGAACGGTCGCGGCGAATGCCACCAATACCATTCCAATTTCAAGTAACGCAAAATTGTTGAGAGTATCTAGAAACGCGCGAAAAATGGCCACATCGAGAAATGCCTGCAGAAGCAGGAGACCTCCAAGAAGCGCGTAGACCTCCCCCTTTGTTAAGAGATAGGGTTGGACTTTGCGGTAGGGTATTGGTTTCCTAGCTGCACGGAGAGCGTCAAGCTTCGCTCTCCTCCATCTTACGAACGCGTAGACGAAACCGTAGGAGAGTGCCGTTGCGATGAGCAGAGAACCGGTGAAGAGGACGGGATCGATAAGCAACTGGCCCTCGGTGAGTAGTGGTTGGAATGGGTTGCTTGCTCGGAATCCCCAGACGGTGACGATTGCTATCTGTCCGAGCGCCGCCACTCCCAGTGCGACCCAAAATGGTCTGTCGATCATTGCAATCTTTCTACCCCTATCGAAGAAGGGAACTACGGTAAAGATCAACACGAAAACTCCAGGGATTATGGCTCCCGCTATGAACGGGGGTAAGCCTTGGGTTCTGATGAATGCGTATAGACTTGTAAAGTACCATTCTGGAAAAGTGATCTGAGTAAGCTGGTTAGGATCATAACGCACTCCTACTTCGACAGGGAAGAGCCCACCGAGGATTAGGATGATGCCGGTGATTGCCGCTGACACTGGAATGTCCAAGACGAGGTTCTTGGGAAGATGGATGGACATTATTGCCAGCATTATTATCGGGATAATGAAAACATGGAACGCGTAAAACCGGATTGTTAAGTCGTTGAAGCTGAAACCGAAGATTATCTGGGCAAGGTTCGCACCCAACACTGGAGTGTAATACGTCAACGTCTGACCTATGTTGATAGCTAACTGCCCTCGGATGTTGAAGATCAGGTCATAGCCAGTATAGGCCTCGATTATCGTGACGACGCCGAGAATAATTCCTGTGACCCAGAGAATCTCGTAGCGGAGTTTGTATCGGCCGGCGAAGTACTGGTAGAACATGTGCATAACGGCGAGAAGGACCATAGCGTTGGAGGCTTGGTAGTGAATATTCCTGATTAGGAATCCCCAGTTGACCTGATTGTTTATCGCTGAGACACTGTTGAACGCTGAATTGCATGTCGGAGCGGGCACATAAGTTGACCCGGGTGTTGGTGGTGGGCAATCCCCAAAGATTGGTTGGAAGTGGAATAGCAGAAGAGCTCCTGTGACCCCCAGGATCAGGAATACAATCACCGTAAGCATTCCCAGGAATCCAAGAGGACTGATGAATCGCGAGGGAAAGACGATTTTGAGGGCGAGAAGAAGAGTTCTTTCGAGCCTGTCCCATATCCATCTGAGGAGCGCGATGATGGGGTCCAGGAACCCTTTCTTCACGCTAGTCTGTCCGGCCAACTCCGGCCACCCCATCCAGGTCTGTCGCAGTTATGTTTCCAGTAGTTGAATCGTAAGACAGTTTCACCCGCGGCAGGGGAAGTAGTCCGAGGTCGAAGGCAGGGCCCGCGACAGGGACACCATCCTTCAACCTGTACTGACTTCCATGACAAGGGCACTGTAATCTGAATTCTCCCGAGCCGGGAGTGCCAGCATAACCTGGATTCACTATGCATCTTAGGTGGACGCATGTGAGGTTCAACGCCGCAACGTGGGACAGCACTGGGTCGGTTGGATAGTACGGGTTCACAAGAGGATCAGGCAGCCGAGTGATCACGTTCTTGTAATACGGACTATCCACAACCGGATAGGGATAATAGAAGAATTCAGAATATTTGGAAGGGTCATAGACATCGGCGGAGCCAACCACGTTCTGATATTTCGAATTCAGGTCGGTACCAGTCGGAGTCGCTTGGGTCTGATATTTTGCAACAACTGTTGGACCCTGCCTAGCAGGAATTAACGGATCCAGAATTCCCGTAGATGGTGCGTTTGGCAACGCGAAGGCTCCGATTGCTAGCAGTGTCGATGCACCTAGTGCACCCACGACGAATGCTCTCCGGGAGATTGCCGAAGCCTTTGCAGTTGCCGGTTTCGCTGGTTGGGCAGGAACAGTAGGTGTCTTTACAGCGGGCGAGGGAGGAATGCTGGGCTGAGGGGTAGGCTTCTTCTCGTCCGACATGTCCTCTGTCGCTCTATGGCAATATTTTTCGTCGAGCGGTCCAAATCGTATTAAAGACTTGTCTATACGTTACAGCCTGTTCGGCGGCATTCTGAGTTAGGAAACGATATAACTATCAGGGAATCGAGAGTCCCAATCGGTTATCAGGACGGCCAAGTGAGAACCAGTGAATCGAGTGATAGCCTCGCTCACCATGCTAGTGGGGCTCGCGGCAATGATGGTCGGAGTCTACGGCCAGCAATGGGCCATCCTGCGGCAGCTCCTCCGACAGTTCGTCCCCTTCTTTGGATAGGTGCATTCAAATGGAGAAGACGCGAGTACCAAACGCGAAACCCGAACAGACGAGTGGCTTTCGCGCTCGGCTGGGACGGATCAAGGTTCGAGGCTACTACTGGCCTGTAAGAACAATCGTTCAGCTCGGCTTCTTCGTGCTCTTCAGCGGGATCGGCATCATGAGCCTCGTTCCCGCATTCAACGGAACTCGATCGTGGGTTGTGCTCCCAATCGTGTCCAGTGTAAAGTCGCAAGCGCAAGTAACCAGCACAATGGACGCTATTACACTGCCCCGTCGGCTTTCTGCAAGATGTGATCACCACCGTCAAGGGGCGAGTCGATTCTGTCGAGAAGAGGGCTCATCTCTACTGGATTCGGCTGAAATATGTCCTTGTGGCCCTCGCGTTCTTGATCAGTGGATCACTAGGGCTTGCTGTCTACTATGGTGTAGGAAATGATTACAGGACAAGCCTTGGGCCTCTTGCCGACGGGCTTTTCGTCGCAATAACCCCTGACGGGACGTTGTTCGGAACGCTTCCAGCGATTCTCGCCGGCTCATGGAGATTTCTCGGAACCGCTCAAAGTTCCGATTTGACTTTCGGAAATCTCTCATCATGGTTCGGGCACATTTCTGCCCTAACTTGGCTCAATGTTGTTGTCTTGGTTGGGTTCGTCTACGCGGCCTGGAGGATTCCTCGATTCTGGTGTCGCTACGTGTGCCCAGTCGGTGCTATAATGGCTGTGACTCAAAAGAACAGCCTCCTCGGAATGCATCGAGACCCGATCAAATGCTCAGAATGCAAAGAGTGCGAGACCGCTTGCCCAATGCAAATACCAATCCTTGATCTCGACTGGAAGAAGTTCAATGACTCAGAATGCATTTTGTGCATGGCTTGCATAGATGCCTGTCCTGCGGGAGCGTTGTCTCCGAAGTTCCCCTAGTATGACGGCTCGATAAGATACATCAAGGGTCATTACTAGCCACTTTCTGGCATTGAGCATGCAATCACACGACTACTTCTCGAGAGAAATCTCGATTCCGGGCATTGGACCGGCGGGACTCCAGAAACTGCAGGAGTCCTCGGTAGCAATCGTAGGAGTCGGAGGGGTAGGAAGCGCTGCTGCGTATTACTTGACGCGATCAGGAGTTGGACACCTCAAGCTCATCGACCAGGATATCGTCGAGAGCACAAACCTCCAAAGACTCCACGCGGCAACAACGAAGGACCTCTATCATCCCAAGGCAGAGGTCATAGCCGATGGATTGTCGGAGGAAGCCGAATGGTGCAATATCGAGCCTGTGATTGAGACGGTTACGGATAGAAATGCGAGCGATCTTCTGAGAGACGTGGACCTAGTATTCGATGGTCTTGACAACTTTCGAACCAGATACGTCCTCAACCAGTTTGCGGTTGTGAGCGAAACTCCGTACCTATTTGCGAGCGCGATAGCAGATCAAGCTCACATCGCACTGCTCAACCCTCCCAAAACGGCATGTCTGGAATGCATCATGCCTCGGGTCGCCGACAGATTTGCTGACAGCTGCGAGACTCTCGGAGTTAGCCCGTCGATTACAGGTCTGACTGGAGCCCTAGGAACTGGAGTAGCCCTTCGATTCCTCTTAGGCAATCCAAATCGGTGGAGCGATAA
>WNGH01011700.1_pt1 | contig 14160 bp, 21 predicted proteins | sample 5400631 | NCBI WGS metagenome assembly WNGH01 (sample SAMN13153373, study PRJNA577476) | soil metagenome | isolation source: 115 cm soil or saprolite under Garry oak tree replicate 1 | place: USA:California | collected 2016-06-15
CGGTCGAGTATCTGTGGTCACACTGGAAACAGCATGAGTTGCCCAACTTCTGCCCGACCACGTTTGGGCAGTTGAGCCACCATGCGCGCCAAGCCTTGCGCCGGATGCGCCGACGTCCAACTCTGGTGATCGCCTTTTGACAGCAAGCTGAGCTATTTCCATTGTAACTATATTATGCAACGCTCAATAGGTTCTGGAAAGTTCCAAAGAACTAACTGTCTGAGCTCGGTCTGGACGCCAGGAACTGATCGAGACCAGGAATTGTGTGCGCCTAATGTTAGTGAATACGCAGTAAAACTGCGATGTAACTGCGGACCTTGCTCATCAACGCACGATCTGCCTTGGAGTGGTAGGCGACGTCTCGCGCCTTCCAGTCCACGCTTTTCAGATGATCGACCAGGACGGCACCTTCGACACTATCCACGACAACCGGAAGCGCGAAGGGATACGGCTTGCGTTTACTAGTGAGAGGGCAGACTACAACCAGACCGCTAGCGCGATTGTACCCTTGATCGGTCAAAACCAGCGCTGGGCGGCGTTTGGCTTGCTCGCGGCCAGCCTGCGGATCAAAATCCAACCACACGACGTCCCCCGCCTCGGGTACGTACGAGGCTACCATTCAATGATTTCCTTTCCTTTGTCAGGCCCCCAGGTAGTTTCCTCGTAACGGTTTTTCGGGGTGATCTGTGTGACCAGGTCTTCCAGGGCTGGAACTTTCTCGGTGCGGCGCAGTTCGACGCGTCCCTTCTTAGCCACGATTACTATCGCATCGCCTTCTTGCATACGCGCTTCTTCAGCCACAGTCTTAGGAATGCGGACCGCCAGGCTATTGCCCCACTTCACTACTTGCGCTCTTGGCATGAACACCCCCATGAAAGTAGACACAAAGTATACACCATAAGATCTATAATGTATATACGCTAGGCAAGCTTAACTGACTGACGCGGTGCATCTTGCCGGCGTGATTGCACTTTTAGGGGGCGAAGCCAAAACAAATGACCTGGCATCGTTCCAACAACTGTACCCAAAATTCCTACGGTCGGGTCATCTTCTCGGGCTTCATCAGATCATTGAACTCTTCGCGCGTGAGATACCCCAACTTCAATGCCGCCTCAAGCAAACTGGTGCGCTCGACGTGCGCAGTGTGGGCGATCTTGGCAGCTTTGTCGTATCCGACCTTGGGCGCGAGCGCGGTTACCAACATCAGCGAGTTATTCACGTACCAGTCAACCTTGGCGCGATCGACCTCGATGCCCTTGATCATGTACTCGACGTAGCCATGACAGGCGTCCGCGATCAGAGTGACGGAATGGAGGAAGTTGTAGATCATCACCGGCTTAAAAACGTTGAGCTCGAAATTTCCTTGCGAGCCGGCGAAGCCAACGGCAGCGGTAGCGCCGTGGACCTGCACGCAGACCATCGTCATGGCTTCAGCCTGCGTTGGATTCACTTTGCCCGGCATGATGGACGAACCCGGTTCGTTCTCCGGGATGGACAGTTCGCCGAGACCACAACGCGGTCCGGAAGCCAGCCAGCGAATATCATTCGAAATCTTCATGAACGACGCAGCCAGCGTTTCCAACGCGCCCTGTGCGAAGACGATTTCGTCGTGTGCTGACAGCGCGGCGAATTTGTTGGGATGGGAACGGAAGGGAAGCCCAGTGAGTTCGGCAATCTTCTTCGCGGCCCGTTCCGCGAATTCGGGATGCGCGTTCAGCCCCGTGCCGACCGCGGTTCCGCCAATGGCGAGATCGTAGAGTCCATCGAGCACCTGCTCCAGGCGCTTGATATCGCGCTCCAGCAGACTGGCCCATCCACCGAACTCTTGTCCGAAGGTGAGTGGGACGGCGTCTTGCAGGTGGGTGCGGCCGATTTTTACTACGTCTTTAAATTCTTTCGCCTTGGCGGCGATGGCGTCATGAACAGTTTTCACTGCGGGAATCAGCGCGTTGGTCACGCGTTCCGCGGCCGCGATGTGCATTGCTGCAGGAAACGTGTCATTGGAAGACTGTGACATGTTGACGTCGTCGTTGGGATGGATCGGTTTCTTCGATCCCATCTCGCCGCCTGCCAGCTCGATGGCGCGGTTGGAGATGACTTCGTTGACATTCATGTTGGTCTGCGTTCCGCTGCCGGTCTGCCAGATGCGCAAGGGAAACTGGTCGTCGAGTTTGCCTGCAATAACTTCGTCGGCAGCTCGAACGATCAGCTTGGCTTTTTCAGCGGGAAGCTTGCCCAGATCCTGATTGACCAGCGCGCATGCCTTCTTGAGGATGCCGAACGCGCGGATCAGCTCCGGCGGCATGGTGTCGCGCCCAATATTGAAATGGAGAAGCGACCGCTGGGTTTGCGCGCCCCAATAGACATTGGCCGGGACTTCGATTTGTCCCATGCTGTCGGATTCAATGCGGGTGCGAGTCGGCTGTTCTCCGGGCGTCGCCATTTTGTCTTTCTGGCCAGTGAGTTTGGAAGATGAACGCAACCGGAAATTATAGCAGTGGGGCTGCAGTGCGGATTGCACGGCGGACAATAGGTCCGGGTGCGCGGCGATTCCAACAAAAGAGGGGAATGCAATCAAAGCGTTGTCGTCCTTGAGCGACGGCCTCCGTACGAAGGTCTTCAACGTAGTCTCGGTTGCTGGATATAAATGGGATCGTGGCTTACTCTAGCGGTGAGAGGCCCCCAGAACCAATGTTCGTTTGCGTAGTCAAAGCAGGTATCTGTTCGGCAGTTCTGGTCTTGAAGGACGATGATAGTGTAAAAGCCTCGTGTCTCCTCTGCCACTGCCATCAACAAATCTCTGCCAGACACAGCTGTTAGTTCTCCTCTCGTTTGTAATTTCTCCTTCTCCATTTCACTCGACGGAAACCCCGAAATGACCGCCCCACTGGTCGGCAAGCCTTTTCGGGAGCTGTTAATGGCCGCCGGCAGCAAAAGTTTAAAATCTGACAAGTTGTTGGGCATTGTAAAGTGCTTAATCCGTATGTTTAACAAGTTGCCTTTCGCATTCACAACATCTTTCGCATTAGGAGTGAATAATCTGACCATTTGTCACTTCATATTTATAGCCAGGCAGTTGTTTCAGCACGTTCCCCAACAGGCCAATGGCTGTGTCTTGCCCAGATTCAATGACGAGGTGTGAGGGTACGGGATTTACCAGTTCAGCTACTATCGGAACCCGGTATTGCTCGGCAACAAATCTCAAGAGCTCCGCTAGATTTTCAGCCCACGATTTGTGCGAGACTATTACTTTAAGATCAGTGGCAGCGAACAAGGTATCCACAGCAAGGAGCGACACGCAGAGTACACATCCAAATTTTAGAAGCGTACTGCGGACTCGCACTCTGGACCCTTCAGATAGTTTTGTCGAGAAGAGCATTCAGGCCGAGTCCCGTCATCGCAAGTATTTGCTCAACGTTTGAGTTTTGCTGCCCACGCCTTCGAATTAGATTGATGAAAGTCGGAGCCGCAATCACCAACATCAATCCTGGCGAAAAAGGGGCCTTAACCCAGTTTGCATCATTCAGCTTCAAGTCTCAGACCAATAGAGCGATGCTCGCCTCCCGAGAGCATCAGTTCGCTCTTTGCGATTTTGGTTGTTTTGTACCCGGGCGCTGTTGCGGAGATAAGAACAGGTTTGGAGGGAATGGCGAAGCGAAAATGCCCTGCTTGGTCGGCGAAGACTTCGACGTAAGCATCTGGATTTCGTGCATCACGAATCATGATTTTGCAGCGGGGGATGGGCTCACGAGACCGTTGGTCAATCAGTTCACCCTCCAGGACGCCTCCCCGCCTGCCTAATGTCACTCGCACACCAGATAAATGTTTTTGAGACACCGTAACTTCTGGGAATGTAGCTGTCTCGTCGGAGTTCAGAAGGAAAATAGGGTCTGGGTATCCATCGATCTCATTCTTAGCTAAAAACTTGTAGCGCCCAGGAGGCAAGTTGATCCTGAATCTGCCGTGATCGTCGGCTTCTATCCAAGGATTAGGATGATCTCCGACGATCCCACCACTTTCGCTCTTCGTCCGGAGCATCGCTTGTACTAAGGCATGCGCTGATTCCGAGCCGGTGGAATCGGTGACGGTACCGCTCACCGTTGCTTCCAATCCGACTGCTCCCGAAGCGGTTGAAAGAACCAATGCGAAAGCGATTGCCTGCATTATCAGCAAAATGTAGTTACCGTAAAAACAGTATGAGCTCTAAGGTTCGCTTGACCAGTTCGCGAATGATGAAGCGCGATATTGGCAGCCTATCCTGACGCGATCACCCGTCTGCCAAATGGATTAGACACCGAGCAAAACGAAACGGTTCCTGGACACGGCTGACATGATGGGCGTTGATACGGCTTAACGATTCCTAAGGATCAAGCGCTCAGGGTGTGCTGACGTGCAGATGCTGCCTTTTCCTTGGAACGCTGCAGCTCCCTCCGTGGGTCAATGGAAGTTTGAATAAGTTCGCGGTCAGCATCGTTCTCCGGGAGACTCCCCTTATGAAGCGAGCGCCCCAACGCAGCCAGGGAAAGTCCGGAGAGTAGGGAAAGAAACCAGACGGTAGCCACTACATCCATGATCGGCGAGCCAAAACGTCCAAAGATTAATCCCGAGTGAAGATCGCCGACAAGGATATCGGCGCGAACCTCGGCTCCGTCTTGGGGACGGTAGGAAGCGGAAAGCCAGGTGCGCGAAACGTAGCGATCTTCCAGTCGAAATAATTGACGATGATTGAGGGGCCACGCCGGTGGCGGCGATCAGCATGAAGTACAGAGCCGCCGTCAATCCCAGGTAGAGATGAATGCGCCGGACAATGCGCAAGATTCGGCGGCGCAGGCTCATGGAGTGACCATCATGAAATTGAAAATGAATTTCATTTTCAAAATTGGAATCGACAGTTTAATTTGGAGGTCGCGGCCCGTCAAGGAACGGAAGTCACAGCGCTTGGTCAAATAGCGGATAACCCCCGATTCTGCAGCACGCAGCCGCATGTTAGAATCCCTTTCTTCATTGAAAAGTGAAACTCGAAGGATTGTATTTCCGATACCGCAGGGATAGCATTCATTGACCACCGAACAGATTCCCGCCACACTGCCGCGACCCAAGACTCGCCCGAGCGCTGACAATCGCAGCGACGTACTGATCGTCGGAGCCGGCCCCACCGGGCTGGCCTGTGCCATCGAAGCGCAAAAAGTTGGCCTTACGGCCTTGATTATCGACAAGGGCTGCGTGGTCAACTCGGTTTACAACTATCCGGCGAACATGGTGTTCTTCACCACTCCGGAACTTCTGGAAATCGGCGACATCCCGTTTAACACAGCTCATTTCAAGCCCACGCGCCAGGAGGCACTAGAGTACTACCGCCGCGTCGCTGAGCACTACAAGTTGCGCATTCACCAGTATCAGTGGGTAAAGACGATTACGGGAAAAGATGGAGACTTTCACGTTACTGCCACAGACCAATGCAGTGGCATTCACGATTATCGCGCCCGCAAAATAGTCGTCGCCACTGGATATTACGATCTGGCCAACCTGCTGGGGGTACCGGGCGAGGATCTGCCCAAAGTGTTTCACTATTTTCGCGAGCCGCATCCGTTCTATGACACCGACGTCTTGGTGATCGGAGGCAAGAATTCGGCCGCGGAAGCTTCTCTCGATCTTTGGCGGCACGGTGCGCAAGTGACTCTGGTGCACCGTCATGCTGGATTACATGACAATATCAAGTACTGGGTACGTCCGGATATCGAGAATCGCATCAAGAGCGGCGAGATTCCTGCCTATTTCGACAGTACTGTGACAGAAATTGGAAACGACTATGTGCTGATCAATACTCCGGACGGTCCGGTGGAATTAAAGAACGATTTTGTATTCGCCATGACTGGCTATCATCCTGACTTCGATTTCCTGACCAGCGTGGGGATCGAGCTGTCTACCGAGCAGTGCCGGCCGGTGTGCGATCCGGTAACCCTCGAAAGCAATGTGCCAGGAGTTTATGTTGGAGGAGTCATCGTCGCGGGATCGCGTACCAACGAGATCTTTATAGAGAACGGCCGCTTTCACGGCAAACAGATTGCTGCGCATCTGAAACAGAAACTGGGCGCGGTTGCGTAGTAATTTCCCCATTGACACATACCATCGCTGAAAAGTTAAGCCAGTTTCTTAGGAAACGACGTGCGTCGCCAGCAATTGAATGGGGCACCAAATCTGACGCTGACCGGCTTGGCGTCGGACATCGCACACGCTATTGGGCTCATGCCTGGGTGCGGGAACGCATGTCTCGGCTTCCGCTACATCAAATGTCGGTGGTCGACGTAGGTTCAGGAACCTCGAACCCGCTGCTTGATTGGTACAGGCCAAAGGTAAAACACGCCTATCTTCTTGACCTTTCACCGCCATCGCGGGGAGACAACTGGGAACTCATAAATTGCGACCTCGAACGCCCTCTTCCTTTTCGTGATGAGTTTGTGGATTTAATAACTACTGTCAGCAGCATTGAGCATCTTTCCGCCGCTGGTCAATTGCTGTTCATGTCTGAAGCCGAGCGAATCCTCAAACCGAATGGGCGCCTGATAATGACGCTCAGCTACATCTGTTCCCTGACCCCGGATACCCTCGCCCTTATCGCCAGAGACCCAGTATTCGAGGCCACCGGCTGCTCACTAAAGGCTAAAGTAAATTTGAAGCAGATGTTTGACCGTACCCCTTTGCTGGCCGATGGCATTCGCGCTGATTGCTTTCCCGGCTTCGCAGGGTTTTCGGAGGAACGGCTACTGCACCAGCCTGACATCATTTTTGATTATGTGGGGAGCTACGGGAATGTTCGCTGCCTGCCGGAAGTGGATGCCCTTCGCCTTCCTTGGGCCGAGATTGCTTTGCATCTTACAAAAGCTCACTGAATCAAGTCAGATTAACGCTCTGCATTCCCAACTTCTGATTAATTAATCGAGCTACCAGCGGTTTGAGCTTCTCGTTAGTTTTCTGCAATACAAAATCCTGATCCGACCAGTCCAGCTTGAAGCTCGTAGCAAGGGCTGAAATCCAGATTTGACGCACCGGTGCATTGGGAGAAATTACGAATCTACCGCCGTCATCGAAGGAGACGTGCAGCGCGCCCGCTTGGTCTTCTACTTCGAAATCTGCGGACTCTTCTGCCGTGATCAGAGCCTGTTTGAGGGAAGTCAAGGCCTGGTCGGATCGTTTCCGAAACTCGTTCTCATCCATCATGCTGAGATTATAAACAAGCTGTCAGGTCTCAACTGTCACCCGACTTTTTTATCCCATTGATTGTATGTACCGCGGTTGCTGGTGAAACGAGGATTTTAGCTGTTACCAGATCGGCATATTCCGCTTCTTGCTTTGTTCTCGAACCCAGAGTAACCAAGGGTCGTCGATTGAGTGAAGTTGTTCGTTTACCGGCCTAAGCCCGTACCAGTTGACGGTAAAGTCCCCGGACGGTTTCTTCTTAAGTATCAACAGAAATTGTCCACCCTCGCGATAGGTATTGGCGTAACAACTACCGTGCCGGCCATTCGGACGCACAAACCGATATGGGGGCACGTGATCGTTGAAGTCGTTCCAATCGCTGAGATACCCTGGCAAGATCAACAGGGACGGCATCGGTCCCCGAATGATTTCGAGCACCTCGAACCGGACCGTCGTGTCAGGCTCTCCATCAGTCCAAACCGGGAAAAATCTTCGGGGAGGTTTGACATATTCCACCGCTGCGGCTCGCACGATGGCGTCCGCGTGGTTGACCATGTCCACGCTGGATACTGCATCGCGGCGCGAACACGCATACCCATCGACGGATGCAAGGAACAAAGCGACGAACGCGATCACCGGGGATCCGGCTTTGACGACGGCCATCTTTACATTTCCAACTTATCAGATGTTATTTCAGCAAATACTCCTTCACAAACATGACGGTCGCATAGAATTGGTAGTCGCGATTTTTCTTTTTGCGAAAGCCATGACCTTCGTCCTTGGCCATGAGCCACCAGACTGGAGCGCCTTTCTGACGGACGATTTTCACCATCTGTTCCGACTCGCTGGCGGGAACTCGCGGATCATTTTTCCCCGCGATGACGAACAAAGGCTTGGTGATATTTTTCGCTTTGTTGAAAGGCGCGGTGCGTTCGAGGAACTCACGCATTTTGGGATCACGCTCGTCGCCATATTCCACTCGACGCAAATCCTTCCGATATCCGGACGTGTGTTCGAGGAACGTGACCAGGTTGGACGGACCCACCACGTCCACCGAGCAGCAAATGCGATCGTTGTAATTGGTGCGAGGGCCAGGAAGGTTTTGCCATATCCGGTTGACCCGCGCACGTTGGAAAATATCAGCGCTATGCCGAGTTCATTCAAGTAATAGTTATCGCGCCCCAGGAAATCAGGACGGTACTGGCCTTCCGGCCCGCCATGGATATCGATGATGACCGGCCGCTTGCCAGTAAATTTCGCCGGCGGACGATAAAGAAAACCGCTGATGCTGCGTCCATCCCACGATTTCCAGTGAATCAGTTCGGGCTCGGAAAAATTGGCAGTGTTCAGTCCGCCAGTTTCGCTGTAAGTCCAGCGCTCCACTTTGCCGGACTGCACGTCGAGCGAATAAACGTCCGAGGTGGAACGTGCCGAAGTAATCTCAAAAGCAAGGTCATGATTGTTTTTGTGCCAGCGTACTGCGGAGACGATGCCCTTCGGCAGATCGGGCACCGGCTTCTCTTTGCCGGTTTTCGTATCGAGAAGATGGAGTATTCCGAAGCCGTCTTCGTTGGTAACGAAGGCGATCAGGTTGCCGTCATAGGAGAGCGCGAGCTCGTCCACGTCCCAGGGAATGTTGCTGGTGAGATAAGAGTGCGCCTTTGAAGCCAGGTCAATGTAGGCCAGACGATGAAATTCGGAATCCTTGTCGGTGGTGACATAGATACCCTTGCCATCTTTGCTGAAGCGGCCTCCCTGGTAGGAAATCTTCGTGGCGCCGCCTTTGGGAGTGAGTAGAGTTTCTTCTCCGCTGGCGGCATCGACGATCCAGAGATAAGACTCGTTGGCTGAAATTTCCTCCAGCACGAGGATTCTACGGTTGTCGGGCGACCAATCGAGCGCCTGCCAGCCACCGCCTTGCAATTGCGCCAGCAGGTGATCGCTTTTCGCATCCGCCGGGTCTGTTACATAGAGATCGACATCGTTGCCGGTGCGACGCGTAGATCCGTAGACCAGTTTGTCGCCAGCGTATGACCAGACTGGATCGGTGTTGCGCGATTTGCCGTCGGTGAGGAGAGTGACATCTCCGTTGGCTTTGTCATAACGATAAATCTGAAAAAACTCGCCGCCACCCACGTCCTTGGCAAACACAAAAGAATCATTCTTCACCGGCGAGTATTCCGCCCGATTTACTGAATCGGGGTAGAACGTCAGTTGGATGCGCGCTCCGCCGGGCATTTTGACCAAATGAATCTGAACCGTGTCCGCGAACCGGGTGGAGATGAGCAGTTCCCGATTGATCGGATCCCAACTCTGCAGGCTGGCGCCGCGAAAATTTGTATACCGCCCTACCGTCTCAGCCAGCGACGCTGGAATCGGAGGAACTCCTTCGACAACCAGGTTTTCGTTGGGACTAATGACTTCATTTTGTGCGAAGGCTGCAGCGGCGAGAAAGAACAGGACTATGGTCGAGCGCAGGAACACCTTCATCAGCAAGCCCCCTGACAATTGACAACGGCGAGGAACAATGTGGCTCGGGCCAACGATCAACGACGAACGGCCAACGACTAGCTTTGGAGCTTGTCGATCTTCGCGGCCATGATGAAATCGCTCTCGGTCAAGCCATCAATCTTGTGGGTCCAGATTGTGATGTCTACTTTTCCCCAGGTCAGAAAAATGTCGGGATGATGCCCCTGCTCTTCGGCCACTGCCCCGACGCGATTCACAAAATCCAGCGCCTGCTTGAAATCAGGGAAAGTGTAGGTGCGAGTCACGTGATGTTCGTTCACGACTTTCCAGTGCGCCCATTCAGGAATCTGTTTGTGAATCGCTGCGAGTTCCTTCCCTTTGAGCGGAGGCACACCTCCGCGACAGGGAACACATGTCTTGCTGGCCAGGTCGGACATCGTCAGCCTCACTCGTCAGAAGGGAATATCTTCGTCGCTGATTGGTGTCGAACCGGCTGGTTCCGGCTCGGGTGCACGTTGGTCAAAACCACCGCCAGCGGCTGCGCCGCGGGAACGTCCGCCGGAGTCGTCGCCGCCACCACCCTCGCCGCGTCCACCGAGTAGAACCAGATCCTGGGCCACGACTTCAGTCATGTACTTTTTTTGATTGGTTTGCTTGTCGTCCCAGGAGCGGGTCTGCAGGCGTCCCTCGATGTAAACCTTGCTGCCCTTCTTGAGGTATTCGCCCGCGATCTCCGCCAGTCGTTGCCATACCACGACGTTGTGCCACTCCGTGCGGTCCTGCCACTCGCCGCCTTTGTCTTTGAAGCGTTCGTTGGTTGCGAGCGTAAGTTTTGCTACCGGGGTGCCGCTCGGGGTGTACTTCACCTCAGGATCTTTACCGAGATTTCCAATAAGAATGACTTTATTAACGCTCTTTGGCATGAGTGCTGCTCCTTCTGCCCCTTGTAGTGCTGAATTTGACCATGGGCCGAAAACTCGAGACATGAATACGAAAATTTAGGGGCTGGATGCTCAATATATCAGAACTGGGGGTCGGGTTGCGGTGATGCGATATAATCTGCCCATGCCTGCCGAACCCGCTACGGGAGCCGTTGGGAGTGTTCCCGACGAGCTCAAGCACGAACCGAAATCCAAAGGCCTTACCACCCCGCGCAAGAAGAAACCAAAAGAGTTGGCGGTTATCACGGAGTGCTGTACCGGCTGCGCGGGATCACCTGCCTGTGTGGAATACTGTCCCGTCGAGGACTGCATGTTCTGGGTGCCTGACGAGGATAGTCCGCCGTTTGGCCGGATCCAGGTGGACCCCATTCTCTGCATCGGCTGTAAGAAATGCCTCAGTAAGGGTCCGGATGGCTGCTTTATGGATGGTTGCCCATGGGATGCGATTGTGATGGTGGATACGGCTGAGGTGGAAAAAGAAGTTGGAGTCATGCCTTTTTAAAGCAGTGGCTAGTGGCTAGTTTCTAGTTTCCGGTTTCTAGTGTCCAGTACAAATCCTTCCTCGGTGATTCTAATAGCTAAGTTGTTGATTCTAGATTCAGCGGCTTTTATGTGCAAAAGCGGCTGCAAGAACTCGCGTAGGATGCCCTTTAAATGCGCCCGGAGGCACGCAGGCGGGCATCGCAGGTCCCAGCCAATCTTTCCATGTCCGGAACGTTTAGCCGAACTCAGATGGCGACCTCGTCGACTGTTATCTTTAAGATATACCTGATGACTCCGACGGGCCACTGATAACTGGCCACTAGCCACTATTTCCTCTCTCTTATCGCTTTCTCGGTCAGCAGCGCCTGCTGTCGCACATGGTCCGGAATATCGGGCAATTCCCGCTCATAGGGAAGGATTGCGGGAAGATCATCTAATCTTCCAACAAGATAGAGGGCGCGCAGCGCTTCCCACACTTGTTCGGTACTGGGATCGAGTGTTGCGATTTCATCCCCGGCGGTGACAGGCTGTCCGGTTTTCACGAACAAATTTCGCAGCCGACCGGCGATGGGTGAACGGATTTCTATGGTCTGCCCGTTTTGTTCCAGCTTGGCGACGACCCCACCTTGATGAATCGCGGTACCCACTGTACTCGTGTCGATCACTTTCCCGGACTGTGGCGCCCTGACTTCCGCTGGTTGAAGAAGCGCGAGGATCTGAGGTCTTCCAGTCGCGTCGCCAAAACGCACCAACGAGAGCGCTGCATTCCCACGCACCAGGGGAGATGGATCGTTCAACATTTTCAACAAAGTTTCGTGAAAACCTGCGCCAGATGTGTCCTGGCCCATCACCCAGGCGTCGGTGTTGCGGACTTCCTCTACGGGATATGACGCCAATCGGACCACTTCGGGGTACAAACGCGTGACACTCGTATCGTGTTTCGCCAGGCGCTCACCGATTTGCACCAGCGCGTGCTGGATGTGGCGAGGCTTCTTATCATCGCGGAGATACTCACTCAGTTGCTTGTCTGAGAGTTGGCGTCCGAACCATGTATTCCACCAGAACAGGAAAGGCATCAGCACGATCAGCCACGCCGTGAGAAAAAACAAAAGGCGATTGCGCGTGGACATGCGGCGGTGAGGCTTAGCTGGTGGTTCCGTCAAGGGAACACTGCTCGACGCTTCGGTGCTAGGAATGGGCTGGCCTGACATGTGAGGTCGATATCTTGACTATAGCAAAATCTCAGTCCACCACATCCGCGTCCATCACGCGTTCCTGCTCCAGGTAGTGAGAGACAGCGTACTGGGCCAGAAGCGGCGTCTGCACATGGATTTCGGCGCCGATCCATTCTCCTTTTCCGTGAGGCGCGTTGAGGGGATGGTTGCAGCGGCCTCCGCTGCCAAACTGCGGGCCGAAATCGGCGCTTTGGATTTCGTCATACTGTTTCAGTCCGCACCACACCTCGTCGCCCACCGTACCGGAAACGTCGATTTTCAATTTCACGATCGGCATACGCTAGGCGGCAAACAAATGATAGAGCATGAAATAAATCACCACGCCGGTGACGGAGACGTACAGCCACAGAGGATACGTCCAGCGCGCGATTGCGGCATGGCGGTCGAAGCGTTCACGCAAGGCTCGGATCAAAGTAATGATCACCAGCGGCACGATCGTGATGGCCAGCAATGTGTGAGAGGTCAGAATCGTGTAGTAAACATAACGCCAGAAGCCGTGTCCGGGGAAGCGGACTGATCCCACGTGGTAGTGATAGTACAAGTAAGAAGTCAGGAACAGGCTCGACGTGACCACCGCAGAAATCATGACCGCGCGATGAGCCGCCATGCGTCCGCGCTTGATGAAGCTGTGTCCAACTAGCAGCAGCACGGCGCTGGTTCCGTTCAGCGTCGCATTGATCACCGGGAAGATTGCGTACTGGGCTGGGTCGGACATCATGCGGCGGGCCTGGTGGTGCGCCGGTTCACCATGACAAAGGCGAGTCCGAACATGAAGCCGGAAAACAAAATCAGGGTGGCCAGTGAGGAAAACAACGGAAACACTTCTGGTGTGCCCGGATAGAGCAAGGTGCGCAGGGCTTCCACTCCGTAAGTCAAAGGATTAATTCGCATCAGGATGCGGATCCAGCCCGACGCTCCCGCCAAAGGAAACAATGCCCCCGACAGCAGCCATAGCGGAATCAGGAACAGATTAATGATGGCGTGAAAGGCCTGTGTGGAATCCATTGGCCAGGCGATGGCGAATCCGAGAGCGGTCAAGGCGAATGAAACCAGGAAGACCGTCAGCACGACCAGCAGGAATTGCGTGAAGCTTAAATGGATACCTAGAAATGGTCCGAGCGCCAGGAAGATCAGGCCTTGAATAGTCGCCAGCGTAGTTCCGCCCAAAACTTTTCCTAACACAATCGCGGAACGCGGTACGGGTGCTACTAGCACCGACAATAGAAAACCTTCTTTGCGATCTTCAATCACTGACATCATGGTGAAGATGGAAGTGAACAGCACGATCATGATCAGCGCGCCGGGGTAGAAATAATCCAGATAGTGTTGCTGTCCGGGCGACTCGCCTGAGCGGAACGATGTGCCGAAACCGGAGCCGATGACCAACCAGAACACCAGCGGTGAAGCAATGACGCCAATGACGCGAGTCCGTTGGCGGTAAAAGCGGACGATTTCGCGCCACCAGAGTGTGAATGCAGGCAGCAGCAGTTCATTCGAGAGCGAAACGGATTGGGCCGGCAATGTTGCGCTTTGGGTGGCCATATTGTAGCGCCGGCGTCCCGCCGGCTTTTGTTGCTCTCAGCTCTATATACGTTACCGTCGGAGGGCCGGCGGGACGCCCGGCGCTACGAGGCATTAAGTTCCTTCCGTCCAGAATTTGTGGCCGGTGCGATGGATAAAAACGTCTTCCAGTGTCGGCTTGCTGACCGAGATAGCTTCGATTTCGCCAGGAAAAGTTTCTACCACGTCAGTAATAAAGCGATGACCGTTCTCACGTTCGAGGCGAACCTGACCATCGAGCACTTGCGCATCCACCTCGAAGCGCGAGCGAATCT
>WNGH01033127.1_pt1 | contig 14159 bp, 13 predicted proteins | sample 5400631 | NCBI WGS metagenome assembly WNGH01 (sample SAMN13153373, study PRJNA577476) | soil metagenome | isolation source: 115 cm soil or saprolite under Garry oak tree replicate 1 | place: USA:California | collected 2016-06-15
CTCGCTGGAGCCGCGCGGATTCCCTCGATGGGTTCGCGGTCGAATCGCTCCCCGCTGGAGCGGTCGTTCCCTCGGCGGTCGAAGCCAACATCATCAATGTAGCCGCCGTCAAAACGGCAGTCGCGAATGTCTGCGAGCGTTTGCGCGCACGGGATGAAGATGTTGCCATGATCCTTCCGGATCCCGTGATTCGCGTCTTTGTCCAGCATTTTGAGGAGTTCCCGCGCTCTGCGGAGGAAGCCGCCCCCATCTTGCGATGGAAGCTGAAGAAGAGCGTGCCTTTCGAGGCCGATGAGACGCTCATTTCCTACATGCGCCAGGAGCCCCGCGAAACGGGCATCGACGTGGTCACTGCACTTGCCCGTCTCCGCATCATTCGTGAATATGAATCCCTCGCGGAGGTCGCGGGCTTGCATCCCGGTGTAGTGCTGAGCTCTTCGCTCTCCGCCGTCTCGCTGATCGAGGATGCCAAGCCCACCCTCCTCGCCCGCGTCTCGGGTTCCACTCTGACCACGGCGATCGTCCGGCGCGGCGTGTTGTGTGGCTATCGCTGCACCGACCTCCCGGTTCACAGCCTCGAACTTACTTCCCAGATGCTTCTTGAAGAGATTTTTCCCGTCGCGGCGTACTACCAGGACACCTGGCACGAATCCATTCAGGCAGTTCGCATCGCCGGGTTGGGACCGCGCCTTCCCGATTTTATCACTCCCCTGGAACGTGAATTCCATTGCGAGGTGCGCTCCTTATTGCTTTCTGCGGTCTCCGAAGGACGTATCAAAGAGGATGCCCGTCCGCTGGCGGATCGCGACTTGGAAGGCTTGGTTGGGTGGGTGTTGCAACGGAGTTAAAATCGGTATTGGCGGATTGAGGCAACAGCAGGCATGAAAGTCAGGCTCAACTTAGCGACAACGCCTCTCGTAACGCACCGGCGGTTCCTGGTGGGTTCTGGTCTTACCGCTTTCATCGCTGGCGCGGTGTTTGCCGGGCTCGGGTGGCACGCCTACGCCACACGCAAGGCCAATGCGGAGCTGCGGATTCGCACCGAAAAAACCCACCACGAAATGGCCGCGCTCGAGGCCCAGCGCAGAGATCTGGAGCGGTATTTCGGTCAGAAGGACATTGCGAATCTGCATGATCGCGCCGCTTTCATCAACTCCATCCTTGACGAGCGCAGCTTCAATTGGACGCTGATGTTCATGGATCTGGAGCACATCCTGCCGCCCGGCGTTCGGGTGATCAGCATCGAGCCGAAGCAAACTGCGGGGCACGTGGAAGTTAAATTCAGCGTAGGCGCCGCCAGCGACGAAGCGGAACTGAAATTCCTGCATGCTCTCGAAGAATCCAAACAATTTGCCGAGATCCGGGTGTTAGGTGAACACGAACCCAAGGCGATCGGGAACCTCAGTAGCGATCAGAAGGTCGTGGATCTCACAGCAGTCTATTCGAGAACTTGATGCGGCGCGACTTCACAATGCGGCGGCGGGTCATTCTCGGTGGGCTGAGCCTTCTGGTGCTTGCCGACGTTACCCTTGCGGTCTACAGCTTGCGGCTCTCTCCGCAAGCGCCAAAGACGCAGTTCGATGCGCAAAAAAAACGGTACGACCTCCTGAAAAAAAGCATCGATGATGCTCAGAAAATCCGGGACAACATTCCCGCTATTCAGAAGGATTGCGGTCTGTTCGAACACTCTCTCGTCGCCGCCAGCTCCGGATATTCCTCCATAAAGTCGGACCTCGATGCCTTGGCCAAAAAATCCGGCATCCGTCTCGAGAACCGTTCTTTCAAGCAATCGGAAATTGCCAGCCGCGGGATGACGGAAATTGCCGTGGACGCCTCGGTCACTGGCGACTACCGCAGCGTGATCACATTCCTGAATGCCTTGCAGCGCTCCTCAGGTCTCTACTCTATTGATTCCTTAACTCTCGGCAGTGAAACTACAAGTCAAGTGCCTGCCAACTCGCTTAGGGTTACGCTGCATCTTAAGACTTATCTTAGGAACGCGTCGTGAAGCAGAAGAAACAACTCGCTGTGCTCGCCGGACTCCTCTTGGTTGCCGGCAGCATTTGGTTTTTCTACTTCGACCGTGACAGGTCCGTCGTTACCGCCGATGCCGGCTTCACCTCCCAGGATGGTCGATTGCTTTCCGTCGAGAATCCTCAGCTTCATACCGACAAACTTGATAAGGCCCGCAAAACGGAATACAAAAGCACGGGCCGCAATATCTTCAGCGCGATTCCTCCGCCTCCGCCTCCCCCAAAGTATGACAAGAATCATCCCCCGCCGCCTCCGCCTCCCCCGCCGCCTCCGCCTGAACCGAAGGTATCCCCTATTCCGGCCAAGTTCTACGGTTACGGGACTATTCCCAACGGCACCATTCGCGTCGCGTTCTTCAACGATGGCGAGGAGATTTACGTCGTCCGCGAAGGCGATCTGCTGATGAAGCGCTTTCGAATTCTCAAGATTGGCAACGCCAATCTGGAATACGAAGAAGTCTCCACCGGCCTTCGCGGCACCGCCCCCCTCGATGAGCAGGCAGCCCCGCTAACCCAATGAACTCCGCTCGCCCAAGAACGGCAGGAAAGCGCGGCGAGCGTGGCTACGCCTTGCTCGTGGTCATTTTCCTCGTCACCCTGCTACTGATTTCCACCATGACTGTCGCGCCAAACATCCTGACCGAAGGCCGGCGTGAAAAAGAAAAAGAGATGATCTGGCGCGGCAAGCAGTACACCCGCGGCGTGAAACTCTATTACCGCAAATTGGGGCGCTTTCCCACTTCGATCGACGATCTCACCAAGCCGAAGATCGGTTCCATCCGCTTTATGCGCCAGGCTTACAAAGATCCCATGAACAAGGAAGATGGTTCCTGGCGGCTCATTTACGTCGGCGCCGCAGGCCAACTGATTGGCAGCCTGAAGCCTAGCCAGCAGAACTTACAGCTTCCGCAGATGGGCGGTGCACCAGGTACGCCAGCGAGCGCGCTAGGTGGAATCGGAAACGCACTCCAGCCAGGCGCGACCGGCCAGGGTGGCTCTTCGTTTGGCCAACAGACTTCATTCGGCCAGCAGCAGAGCCTGATTCCATCGCAGCCTGGCGCAGCCGCCGCCGCGGGCACCAATGCGTCCGGAACGAACGCAACCGGGACTCCCGCGGGGACCGATCAGAGCGGCGCCACGTCCGATCAACAGGCGATCCCCTCGGGAGATACTCCCACGGTCATGGGGGGCAACATTATTGGTGTCGGCGGCAAGATCAACAAGTCTTCCATCATCATTTACGACAAAGCGAAAAATTACCGGCTCTTTGAATTCATTTGGGATCCCTCGAAAGACAATTTGATGTCTGGACAGCAGGGAGCGCAGATTGGAACGGGAATCGGGCAGCCTGCGACGCCGAATTTTTTCGGGCAGCAACCTGGACAGAATCCAGCCAATCCGCAGCAGCCACCGCAAAATCCTCAACAGCCGCCGCAGAATCCGCAGCAGCCGTAGCTAATTCCTATTGAGACCTACCTGGTGGTTGTTGTGGGTGACTCGTCCCGAGCAGGGAAGTGGCGGCGGGCGCTTGGGCCGGAGCCACCGTTTTTGCGGGTGGTTTGGATTTGCTTTTGTCGTAGCCGCGCTTGACGCGCCGCACGTAAGAAATCGTTTCTGAAAACGGCGGCACGCTGCCGTATAGCTGGACCTTATCTGGTCCCGCGTTGTAGGCTGCGAGCGCCAACGATAGATCGTTGTTGTATTTCTGCAACAGGTCGCGCAGGTAGCGCGTCCCCGCGTCGATGTTTTCCGCCGGGTCATCGACGTTTTTTACGCCGAGCCGAGCCGCTGTTTCCGGCAAGAGCTGCATCAGCCCGCGCGCATTTTTGCGCGAGACGGCTTTGGGATCGAAGTTGGACTCCACCGCAATCACACTGGCGATCAGGTCAGCGTCCATGCTGTAGCGTTTTGCGGCGGCTTCCACCAAATCGCGATAAAACGGCTGCGGAACCAGCGGCGCAGCCGGCACCGGCGTAAAAACCTCTTCGGGTTCGATGGCCACAACTTCTTCTGCGGGGATCTCCACTGATCCACCCTTCATTTGCAGACGGTACTTGTCTCCCAGGAGCTCGTAACCCGTTACCGTCAGGCGCTGGCCGTTGCGAAGCACCACGTACTCGGCGCGCAGCGCCGGCGCCGCTAGCACGGCCACAAAGAGCACGAGGGCGGCTCGAGTCAGACGCAAGGGGCAGCCTCCCGCAGTGCAAATTGCTCTATCGCCAAAGCCACTCCGTTTTCGTCATTCGATCCGGTTTCATGCCAGCCGTGAGTTTTCAGTTCCGGCACGCCATTCCCCATCACGACGGGAATGCCCGCGAACGTGAGCATCTCGAGGTCGTTGTGATTGTCTCCGATGGCCAGGATTTCTTCGCGGGCGATGCCGCGCAGCGCGGCCCACTCCGCCAGCGACGATCCTTTGGAACATCCGGGAGGGATCACATCAATCATGGCGAAATTTTTGCGGTCGTAGGAAGTCACGGCGAGCCGGAACTCTTCCGCGAAAGCTGCGCTACGCAAACATGCCTCCGCCTCTCGCATGGCTTCAATTCCGCCACTCAGCATCACCTGAATGGGATCCTCGGTCAAGCAGCTCTCCAGGGGACGGGCCAGCCCGATAAACTCCATGTTTCGCGAGTAGTAGGCGTAGCGCAGGGAATCGTCCGGGTCAAGCGATTCCAGCATCAGCTGATTCTCGCGCTGGCGGTCGAAAATTACCGCCGCGCCCTCGCGCCACTCGGTGGTGAGATGCAAAACCTGGGTTGCCGTTTGCTTTGGTAGAAGGTGCCGCAGGTGCGTGCGGCCCTCTTTCGAGCGGATCAGCGCACCGTTGCTCACGATCAAGGTCAACTTGGAATCCAGTTGATGCGCCACGGGCATCGCAAAGTCATAGCGTCGCCCGGTGACCAGCGCCACCTCGATGCCCCGACGCGCTGCTTCCGCAATGGCCGCGCGGTTGGCTTCGGGAAGCTGCCAGCGGCTGTCCAGCAACGTGCCGTCAATATCGAGCGCAATCAGGCGTATAGCCATAGTTCAGACGACCGCCTTACGGCCGCCCCCCAATTGTACCGTGAAATAGGATGCACATTCGCCTGGCCTCCCGCAGGTATCCTGTCCGCCTCCACCCACTCATAGACCTGCTTCGTCGCATGCCTAGCTAACATTTTGTATGCAACCCCCGGGGGCTCGCATGTGTGGCAAACACGAGCGTTAGAAACGCCCCTTTTCGGAAGTGTGGCAATGCTTGGACTTATGGGTGAAATTTCGGAAGTGTGGCAAGAAAAGGGCTTAGACGATTGGGGATTGTTTGAGCGTTGAAAGGTTTGAAGGTCGGAAGGTTGAAGAAAGAAGAAGGAACTCGAACGGTTTCGACACCGTAAGTCGAAGAAAAGAAGGAATTAGCGCAAAGACCGCGGGAGGTTAACAGTCCCGACCCGAATCGGGAGGAAGTCACGTGGTGATCACAAAGTCTACGCGGGATTTCCAGTTCGCAAGGGATACGATTGCGACGATTGAGGAACCCGCGAATTGGTGCTCCCCTTACTGCCGTATATCGGCATCTACAGGGTCGGAAGCGATGTTCTCCACATTGCTCGTATTTTGCACGGCGCGCGGGATAGGCCGCGATGAATTGACAGCGTGTGACGTGGAGGTAGCCAAAAAGGCGTGTGCTAGACTGGCACGGAGATGATTGATGCGTCGAAGACAGAAGAGAGAGGCCGGCGTAAAGCCGGCGGTCCAAACATTGTTGAATTGGAATGCTCGGCGTGCGGGAAGAAGTACGACGCGTCGGTGGAGCAGCATCTCTGCACTTGTGGGAAGCCGCTGCTGGCGCGGTATGACTTGCGTCGGGCGGCGGCTACACTCACTCTAGAAAACCTGAAGAGCCGCCCACGCACGCTCTGGCGCTACGCGGAAGTGTTGCCAAACGATCCGCCAGTTTCGCTGGGGGAAGGCATGACGCCGCTGGTGCACGCGCACCGTTTGGGCGCGTCAATTTCAACCAAAGAGGCAAGTGCAGTCGCGCGGCTATCGATTTCAACCACGGGGGAAGGCGCGACCGCGAAGCGGTCGATTTCGCCCAGCGAGGAATCTACAGGAACCGACAAGGGGGGATTGCGGCGGCTGTACATCAAGGACGAAGGGCTGAATCCTACCGGCTCGTTCAAGGCGCGGGGCATGACCGCGGCGGTTTCGCGTGCGAAACATCTGGGGGCGAAGGCTTTGGCTGCTCCTACGGCGGGGAATGCCGGCGGAGCGCTGGCGGCGTATGCCGCGGCCGCGGGAATTCCTGCGGTCATCGTGATGCCCGCGGATACGCCTGCGGCCAATGTGATGGAGTGCCAGGCATTCGGCGCGAAAGTTGTGAAATTGAACGGATTGATTTCCGATTGCGGCAAGTATGTTGCCGAACACAAAGACCGCGAAGGCTGGTACGACGTTTCTACCCTGAAGGAACCCTACCGCATCGAAGGCAAGAAGACCATGGGGTACGAATTGTGGGAGCAGTTCGGCGGAGAATTGCCCGACGTTATTATCTATCCCACGGGAGGCGGCGTGGGGTTGATTGGGATGTGCAAAGCGTTCGACGAAATGCAGGAGATGGGCTGGATCGGCGCGGAACGGCCGCGCATGGTGGCTGTGCAAGCGGAAGGGTGCGCGCCCATTGTTCGTGCGTGGGAAGCGCATCAGAGTTCCGCGCAATTTTCCCCAAACGCCGCGACAGTGGCATCGGGTCTGCGCGTTCCGGGGCCTTTGGGGGATCTGATGATGCTGAGCATGCTGCGTCAGACGAAAGGCACGGCGTTGACGGTGACGGACGAAGAGATGCTGCGCGCCGGAAGGGAACTCGCCTCTCTCGAAGGCATGTTTGCCGCTCCCGAAGGCGCGGCGACGGTAATCGCAGCAAGAAAGCTGGCCGCTTCCGGTTGGATCAAACCGGAGGAAACGGTTGTGCTCTTTAACACCGGCACGGGATACAAATACGCGGAAGCGTGGCAGCGCGCATTGCAGTCCGCGAGGCCGGAGTAGCAACGTGCCCACGCGAAGACTCTACTACGACGATGCTTTTGAGAAGGAGTTCGACGCTCGCGTCGTTCACTGCGAAGTGCTGCCGCCGGATGTGAACTCGGGAATTACGGGGACGGTCTGGGGGCTGATTCTGGACCGCACCGCGTTTTACCCGACGTCCGGGGGCCAGCCAAACGACCTCGGGAAAATCGATGACGGCAATGTGCTCGACGTTCGCGATGAAGGCGATGAAATCGTCCACGTCGTGGACCGCCGCCCCGCAAATCCGGAAGTGCGCGGGTGCGTAAATTGGCCGCGGCGATTCGATCACATGCAGCAGCACACGGGGCAGCATCTGCTGTCGGCCATGTTTCAAGAACGGTTCGGGCTGCCCACGGTTTCGTTTCATTTGGGCAGCGAGGTTTGCACTATTGATTTGCGCGGACCCGAGCCGACCGCAGAAATTCTGGAAGGAGCGGAGCGCGCATCAAATAAGATTGTCTTTGAAGACCGCCCGGTAAATGTGCGCTACGGAACCGCGGACCAGTTGGCGCAGCTCGGCGTGCGAAAAGAAGTGGACCGTGCCGGAATACTTCGGGCCATGGAAATCGAAGGCGCCGACTTGCAACCCTGCGGCGGGACGCACGTGAAGAGTACAGGCCAGATTGGGGTAGTGCTTGTGCGGCGCTGCACGAGAGTCCGGCAGGATTGGCGCGTTGAATTTGTGTGTGGAGGCAGGGCGGAAAGCTTCGCGCGTAAGGATTTCTTGTTGCTGCGGGAGACGGCGGAGAAATTGAGCTGCGCTCCCGAAGAGATTGCTGCTGCTGCGGCACGCGCGCTTGCGGAGCGCGATGCGAACTTCAAGAGTCTGCGCGGGTTGCAGGAACGGCTTGCAGAAGCGGAGGCCACAGTTGCTTTGCAGAGCACACCGCTCGGGTTTTCTGGTTTTCGAGTTTTTCCTCGTGTTTTCGAAGGCGTTCCTGCGGAATACCTCGGTTTTTTTGCCACGGCATTCACAAAATCCGAGAAAGCGATTGCGCTTCTGGCGGCGGCAGAGGGCGGCCACTTGCTTTTTGCGGCGCATCCTTCTGCAGGGAAGGACATGAATGCTTTGCTCAAAAGCGTTCTGGAAGAAGTTGGAGGCAAGGGCGGCGGGACGCATGATTTCGCACGCGGCCGTCTGAATGACGCCCCTCTAGCGGAGCGCGCGCTTTCGCTCGCCAAAGAAATACTGGCGGCTGAATAGCTCCTGAGCTATAAAACATGGCCATGCCTGAAAAAATAACTCGGCGGGAAGCTCTCAAGATGGGCACGACGGCCGCGGTCACGGCGGCCATCGCACCGCGCGTGTCATCGGCCACGCATCTCGATTCTTTGACGCCAGACGATTCCCTGATGCCCAATCCTGCGGATTCGACTGCGACGGGAACGACGGAATCGGAAATCTGCTTCATGTCCGCACGGCAGATGGCCGAGTTGATTCGACAGAAAAAACTCTCGACGCGCGAAGTGATGCGAGCGCATCTGAAGCAAATTGGGCGCGTGAATCCCAAGGTGAATGCGATTGTCACGCTGGTTCCCGAAGAGCATTTGATGGCGCAAGCTCTTGCTGCCGACGAGGCTGCCGCAAAAGGCAATTTCAAAGGGCCGTTGCACGGGCTTCCCGTGGGCGTGAAGGACTTGCACGCGACGCGCGGGATACGCACGACGTTCGGCTCGCCGCTGCACAAGGACGACATACCAAACGCCGATTGCCTGGTAGTGGAACGCGAGAAAAATGCCGGCGCGATAGTGATTGGCAAGACCAACGTTCCGGAATGGGGCCTCGGCTCGCAGACCTTCAATCCCGTTTTTGGAGCGACGCACAATCCTTACGATTTGACCAAGACTTGCGGAGGAAGCACCGGCGGAGGCTCGGTCGCCCTGGCGTGCGGCATGGTGCCGCTCGCAGACGGCAGCGACATGGGAGGCTCGCTGCGAAATCCACCCAATTTTTGCAATGTGGTTGGTCTGCGAACATCTCCTGGCCGCGTGCCTAATCCGCCGAGCGGGCTTGGATGGTTCACTCTCAGTGTGGCCGGCCCCGTGGCACGCAATGTCGGCGACTGTGCATTTTTCCTGAGTGTTCTCGCGGGCTTCGACCGCCGCTCACCCATTTCCATCGATCAATCTGGCAGGCAGTTCGCCGAAAGATTGGGCGGGCGGAGTTTCAAAGGCGTCCGCGTGGCCATGTTCAAAGATATGGGTCTGCCGTGGGAACCGGAAGTGAAGAGCGCGGTGCTAGCGCAGCGCAAAGTATTCGAGGGCCTCGGTTGCATTGTTGAGGAAGCTGAACCTGATTTCGCGGACGCGAATGACTGTTTTGTCTGCTGGCGACACTGGTCTGTGGAGGCGCAATTCGGGGATATTCTCGAAGCCAATTCCGACAAACTGAATGAATACGTGCATTGGCACGTACAAGAAGGGCGCAAGCTTACGGGGTCCTATTTGTCGCGGCTGGAAGTCAAACGGACAGCGCTCTACCAGCGAATGCGGCGGTTCATGGAACAGTATGAGTTTTTTATTCTGCCCGTGAACCAGGTGCTGCCGTTTGACGTGCAGACGCGCTACCCGACGGAAATTGCCGGCGTGAAGATGGAAAACTACATCGCGTGGATGAAGTCGGCGTACTACATTTCGACGGTGGGCAATCCGGCGATCTCCGTTCCGTGCGCTTTCTCCGAAAGCGGACTGCCAATCGGAATCCAAATCGTTGGTCGCCACAATGACGACTGGGGCGTCTTACAGATGGCTTACCTTTTCGAGCAGACTACAAATGTAGGCAAACGCCGACCAGGTGTTGCTTAACGGAGTAAGGCGGAAATCAATGGTCTTGAATTCCCGGTCAATCGACGGCGGCCCGCAGATGCGCGCGGAAATATCCAAATAGGCACGAAATAACCGCGGCGGCCGTGGAGGCGAGACAGGGACACCATTCGATATGCAGGCGCGCCCCTCCACCGGATTGGTCCTCAATGCGGGCTGCACGAGATATTTTTCCCTCAGCACTTCGTAGAGCGCAAGGCCCGCATTTTCATCCTGAGACGAAAGGGAACTGCAGCCAAGCAAATAGCGGGCACCACAGCTCACTGTGTACCGTGCAATTCCTTTCCACAACATGTGCAGCGCGGTGGTGTTCCTGAACCCTTCATGGACGCAGGCTCTGCCCAGTTCGAGAACCTCGGGGCGAATTGTTTCGAAAGGACGGAAATCGAAGAACTCTTGCCCGTAATAACCGAGGTTTCCTTTCGCGCGGTATCCACTCTGCATGCGGTAAGTTCCCGCCAGTTTCCCAGTGGTGGAGTCATGCACCATCAAATGGTCGCAGATGAAATCAAAGCGGTCGCGGTCGAGGCCGGTTCTGGCGGAGCTATCCAGCCCTTCGCCAAGCTCGCAGTTGAAAACCAAATAGCGCAGCCGCTGGCAGTCGATGACGTCGTCGAGCGTTTGCGCCATCCGGACACGAAAGCGTTCGGTCGTGGCAAGCGGATTTCCGCAGTCATGGACCAAAACAGCGGTCGTTGGCATAGACCAAGTTTCGGACCGAGTAGATAACAAGAGTGTTTCAGGAATGTGAATTGGGTATTTCAGGGGTAACGGATAGGTTACAGGAGATTTGGCGACGAGATAGGTTTGGGACTCTTGGACCCCGTCGCGTGGAACATTTAGAGACCGTTCTGGAAAAATTTCCAGTCCCAGTACTCATAAGGATAATCGCTCTCACGCCATCTCTGTCGCCGGAAGTTCAATGTTGAAAAGGCGATACGGGAGTTTCAGCGAAAAATCCCGTGAGTGGCTCCTTTCCTGCTGTCTCAAGGCCACCAGCTAAATACTGAGGAGGCTTAGCAATGAGAAAAGAAGGTGGAGTTGTCTTTTCAGCCTTAGCCAGTCTCATTCTCGTACCAGCGGTCTGGGCACTACCCACGACGAGGAGCTCTGCAATCCAGGAGCAGACTCCCCCGCCGCAGGCGCAATCGCAATCCGTATCCGGCAAGATTGCTTCGGTGGAAAAGAGTTCTTTCACTCTCACCATAGGTGCAGGTAGCTCCAACCAAGGCCAGCAGTTCCAACAAAGTGCTGCAAAGACCATGAACTTCCTTTTGGACAAAAACACGACCATCGACGGCAAGCTGAAGGTCGGTGCCACTGCGGACGTTACTTACCGCGAAGACGGCGGGCAGAATGTAGCGATTAGCGTCCACATCGCTCCGTAATTCTGTCTGGAGAGGCTCCAGGGGAAATCCGCGGAACTATCACTCTTGGGAGGGCGAGGGCTTGCTCACGCATGCTCTCGCTATGCTATGCGAGGCGTCAAAGTGCGGCACCACCGTAGCAGAACTTCGCGGTTGCTTCTAGCAATTGCTGATTTGCAGTGTGTTGGCGTTCTTTTGCGGCAGGGAACCCGAGGCTAACGGCTGCATATTTTGCGACCTTGGCGCTAATTTGGAGATCGTTAAGGATTCTCGGCGCCTACAGTATTGAGAAAGTGGTGGACGAGAGGGGATTCGAACCCCCGGCCTCCTCGTTGCGAACGAGGCGCTCTCCCAGCTGAGCTACTCGCCCACGAGCAGCAAATCAATTTTAGCAAACACGCAGGTGCTTGCCAACACGCGTTCCAGTGCTTGCAAACACGAAGGGGCGCCAAGTACAGCGAGCGCCCCACCGATCAAAATCGCAACCTGCTTCAACTCACTTTAAGGCTGATTGAGCGTTCCGCCTGTCCGCTGCGCCACGACTTTCCGTGCATTCTGGTACAGCGCCCGCGCCTGCGGAATCGCCTCCACGGCCTTCTGCACTTGTGGGTCGGCTTCGAGCAGCACTTTGAACCCTTCCTGCTGTCCGAAGCTGGACATAAACACTTCCTGTTTGATCTTCCGCTTAATCCAGTCGAGGCTCTCGGCCATCTCTGGTTCCGTGTACCGGACGGTGTGTTTGCCCAGATACTCGCGGAAGACTCTCATCACGTTGTCATCCGCCTCAAAATCTTTGGTAATCGTTGGTTTCGTCCCGAGGTAGTAACGCGTGAATCCTCCCACGCCTGTCTCGGCAGGGAAGAGCACGTCGTCCCGGTAAAGCAACTGCTCAAACTTGGTGGGCTTCGATGCAACCACGGTAATATCCGGCGTGATGCCGCCGCCGCCCGTCACCTGGCGTCCGCTATCCGTCAATTTCACTTCTGTAGGATGATCGGGCACTTTGCGCTCGTAGTGATACTCATAAAGCGAAACCGATTTGTAGTCCCGCTGAATGAGCCTTCCGCTTGGCGTGTAATACCGCGCGGTTGTCAGCGCTAATCCGGTATTCTCGCTCAGCGGCGTCACCGTCTGTACCAGGCCTTTTCCAAACGTCGTCTCGCCCACAATCATTCCGCGGTCATGGTCCTGCACCGCGCCGGAGACGATTTCCGTAGCCGATGCCGAGTTATTGTTCACCAGGATCACTAGCGGCACAGTCACGCCCTGATTGCCGCGCACCGCGTAATACCGCCGCTCCGGCGATGTCCGCCCATGGTGCGAAACGATCAGTTGGTTCTTGTCCAGAAACATGTCGCCCACCGCCACCGCTTCATTCAGCAGCCCACCAGGGTTCCCGCGCATGTCTAGAATCAATCCATCCAACGAGGAGGCATTCAACTGGCGTAGCGCGTCGGCGATCTCGCGATCCGTTGTCTCGTTAAATCCGGACAGCCGGATGTAGCCAACGCCTGGCTTCAACACGAAGGTGATGTCCACGGAATGCCGTGGAATCTCATCGCGCGTCACGGTAAACACCAACTGCTCGGGATAGCCCTCGCGCGATATGGTTATCTTTACGACAGTCCCCTTTGGTCCCTTCAGCATCCCCGCTACTTCGTCGCCCGCAAGCCCATCGGTCGGCTTGTCATCGACCTTGACGATCACATCTCCCGGCCGGATCCCCGCGTTATATGCAGGCGCTCCCACGTATGGCGTCATCACCACGGTGTGATTATCCCGCGGCTGAATCACCATACCTACCCCGTAGTATTTCCCGCGCTGGTCCTCGCGGAGTAGCGCAAATTGCTTGGCATCAAAGAAACTCGAATGGGGATCGAGCATGCGAAGCATGCCCGGGATGGCGCCCTGATACACGGCCTTATCCACATCGACCGTATCGGCGTAATTGTTTTGAACCACGTCCAGGACGTGGGTAAAGTCCCGCACGGCCGTTTGATAATCATCCGTCGAGGCCGTCGTGGCCCGGACGTTGGGGCCGTAGACGCCCCCCAATACTGCGGATACCAGCAGCACGGCTACCACAACCACAAGTCCGCGACGCTCTGAGTTCATCGTTCCCTCGCGCGACAGCTCAAGTTGAAATTATAGCACACCGCAAACACCGGTTTGACAGCGACTGGCACCCTTTCTATGATGCCAACGGACCTATTAGACGGTTCCCAAGCACAATGTTGAGCGTTCCTCACATGATTGTGGTGTTTATTGTGGTTCTGGTCGTTTTCGGGCCACAAAAGCTCCCGGAGCTCGCCCGCGGCTTGGGCAAGCTCATGGCTGAGTTCCGCAAGGCCTCCACCGATTTTAAGAGTGCATTCGAAGAAGAAATGCGCGAAATGGAGCGCCAGGCACTCCAGTCTGCGCGCAAAAAGGCCGCCGAAGAAGCCGCCGCTTCTGCCGCGGCCGAGCCCACGCAGACTGCAACACCCCCGGCGTCTGCCGGTACGGAAACACCCTCGAGCGAGCCTCAGGTAGAATCCCGCCCCACCGACGACCCGGTGATCTCTCCGGTTGCCGAATCGGTTCCACGCTCTTCGGAAGAGCCGGCCGAAATCCAGACCGATACCGCTGGGATCACCAGTTCCCAAGAAACTTCCGATGACACCCATCACCCGGTCTGAATCTGTGCCCGAATCCGATTCCAATACGCAGATCACCCCGCCAGCAGACGAGCCCGCTGGCGCCATGACCTTTTTCGAGCACCTCACTGAGCTTCGCAAACGTATCATCAATTCGCTCGCATCCATCGTGATCGGTGCTGTCATCGGATGGATTGTTGCGCCTCATTTTGTCAACTGGATCGTGAAGCCAATGACCGATGCGCTGGCGA